>Ga0302046_10000144_pt1 | contig 76111 bp, 83 predicted proteins | sample RVTome_11_FD_200261 | JGI IMG/M metagenome (GOLD analysis project Ga0302046, IMG submission 200261) | Soil microbial communities from uranium-contaminated site in the Upper Colorado River Basin, Wyoming, United States - RVT147D111 (version 2) ... | reverse complement strand
AAACCGCCAAGCGGCGGCCGGCGGCGCATGCCCCAGCCCGAAGGCCTACCGCAACCAACCGACGCGCCAACCCAACCGCCGCTCAACAGCGACAGTTTGAGAAATGCGGGCTAGAGCAGGTCGTGATCAGGTCGAATCACTTCCTGATTCGACCTGATCACGTGAATCTGCTCTATTCTTAAATTGTTAGATCGGATTCACGCATTTGGGCCGGATCGATTCTCGATCCGGCCCAAATGCGATCCGATCTAGTCGTCAGTCGGCGAAGCGGGCCTTGACCTCGTCGGGAACCGCGACGGCGCGGATGCCGACGGGGCTGTCGGCGTCGCGCCTGACCCAGACGCGGCGCTCGTAGCCCTCCAGCGCCGGCCGGCCGTCGGCATGGGTCAGCTTGTGCTTGACCAGATAGGTCTTGCCGGACCATTCCTCGACCCAACTCTCCAGCTCCAGCACGTCGCCCAGGCGGCAGGCGTTTGCGTATTTGGCGCCGGTTTCCAGGAGCGGCATGCCGCTGGAGTCGAAGTCACGGTCGATCTCGGGGTAGGAGAGGTTGTTGGCCGAGAACAGACGCTCGGTCGCCTGGTCGAACCAGGTGTAGAAATGCGGGTAGAAGACGATGCCGGCGGCGTCGCAATGCGCCCACTCGACCTGGATGGTGGTTCGATAGGTTTTCAAGCGGGTCCCCCCCGGACTGGGCTGCCTGGGCTGCCTGGGCTGCCTGGGCTGGCTGTGCTGGCTGGGCGACGATGGTCGGATCAGGCGTCGAGCCTGCTCATGATCTCGTCCGACACGTCGAAATTGGCGGCGATGCGCTGCACGTCGTCGCTGTCGTCGAGCGCCTCGAGCAGCTTGAAGAGCGTGCCGGCGGTGGTCTCGTCGTCGAGCGCGGTCGAGCTGGTCGGCTTCCAGGCGAGCTCGGCGCGCCCGGGGGCGCCGAAGCGCGCTTCCAATGCCTCGCGGACGGCGTGGAGATCGTCGGGCGCGCAGGTCACCTCGTGTCCCGCGGCGGAGCATTCGACGTCGGCCGCGCCGGCCTCCAGCGCCGCCTCGAACATGGCGTCGGCCGTGGCCGCGTCGGCCGGATAGGCGACGGCGCCGACGCGCTCGAACATGAAGGCGACGCTGCCGGTCTCGCCGAGCGTGCCGCCGAACTTGGAGAAGGCCGCGCGCACCTCCGAGGCGGTGCGGTTGCGGTTGTCGGTCAGCGCCTCGACGATGACCGCCACGCCGCCGGGCCCGTAGCCCTCGTAGCGGACTTCCTCGTAGGTCTCCTCGTCGCCGCCGCCGGTCGCCTTCTTGATGGCGCGCTCGATGTTGTCCTTCGGCATGTTGGCGGCGCGCGCCGAGGCGACGGCGCCGCGCAGGCGCGAGTTGGCGTCGGGGTCGGGCCCGCCTTCCTTGGCCGCGACGATGATCTCGCGCGACAGGCGGGCGAACTGCTGGGCGCGCTTTTTGTCCTGCGCGCCCTTGCGGTACATGATGTTCTTGAACTGGGAATGGCCGGCCATCGGTCTCGTCGTCGTCGCTTGAAGGGGATCGGGCACCCGCCCTCGGGCGGGCTCTATAGCACCCTGGATCGGATTCACGAAGGCGCCGGTCAGCGCCGCGTATTCTCCTCGATGCGGAAGAGCGTGATGATCATCTCGCAGAGCACGCGCACGAAGATCGGCCCGAGCAGCACCAGCAGCAGCCCGTCGATGATGGCGACGATGCTGCCGCGCGACTTCACCAGGATCAGCAGGCCGAAGATGACGCAGGCCGCGATGCCGGCCCAGAAGACGACCTGGATGATGAGCGGCGTCACCATGCGCCGGAAGGCGAGGAAATCCCCCATCGCTGTCCCCCAATCGATGCGTTTGGCCGCAACCGGGCGCGACTATACGGGATCGGGGGAAACCACGGCAATCGGGCGGATGGGGCGTTATACCTCCGGGACCGTCTCGGGCAGCCGGCCGCCGAGGCGCACCGGCGCGACCGCGCGGGCGAGGCCGGTGGTATCGTCGGTCTCGACGAAGACCGCGCAGACCGTGGCCTCGCCGTCGGCGGGGGCGAGGCGCTCGCCCGGCATCTTGCGGATGAAGCGGGGCAGCGCGATCTCCTTCTTCATGCCGATCACCGAATCGTAGTCGCCGCACATGCCGATGTCGCTCTGGTAGGCGGTGCCGCCGGGCATGATCCAGGTATCGGCCGTCGGCACGTGGGTGTGGGTGCCGACCGCCATCGAGGCGCGGCCGTCGACATGGTGGCCGAGCGCCATCTTCTCGCTGGTCGCCTCGCCGTGCAGGTCGACCACGATGGCGTCGACCGCGTGGCCCAGGCGATGGGACTTCAGGGTCTCGGCGAGGATCGGGAAGGGATCGTCGAGCGGGTCCATGAAGAGCCGCGTCATCACCTGGACCACCAGGACCTTGCGCCCGGCCGTGGCGTCGTAGACGCCGATGCCGCGGCCGGGCGTGCCTCGCGGGTAATTGGCCGGGCGCAGCAGCCTGGGGTCGCCGTCGATATAGGCGATGATTTCGCGCTGGTCCCAGGCGTGGTTGCCGAGGGTGATGCAGTCGATGCCGGCGGCATACATGGCCTGGCAGATCTTGGCGGTGATGCCGAAGCCGGCGGCGGCGTTCTCGCCGCAGGCCAGCATGAAGTCGATCTTGAGGCGCTCGCGCAGCGCCGGCGCGTGCTCGAGCACGGCCTCGCGGCCGCTGCGCCCGACGACGTCGCCGAAATAGAGGATACGCATCAGGCGCCGGACCCGACGCGAACGGCCTCGCGCTCGGTGACGATCCAGTCGAGCGCCTGGTCGTGCGGCTCGGTGGGCACGGCCTCGACCTCCTGGGCGGCGTAGGCCACGCCGGCCGCGGTGAAACCGCCGCCGGCCGCGCGCAGCGCCGCGATAGACGCGTCGAAATTCCCGCCGCCGTAGCCGATCCGGAAGCCGCGCCGGTCGAAGGCGAGGAGCGGGACGAGGAGCAGCGTGGGCACGAGGTCGCCGGCGCCGTAGTCGGCGTCGGGCGGCGGCGTGGGCTCGCCGAGGCGGCCCTTGGCGAGGCGCATGCCGGGCCGCCACGGCCGGAAGGTCATCGCCCGCACCTTGCCGTCCTTGGCGCGCGCGGTGACCACCGGCAGGCCGATCGCGTGGCCGGCGGCGTGCAGGTGGCGGAGCAGGGGGGTGCAGTCGATCTCGTCGCGGAACGGCCAGTAGCTGCCGACGACGGCGTCGCGCGCGATCGCCAGCGCGGCCAGGGCGTTGTCGCGCAGCGCCTCGCCGGCGCTGGCGCCGAGCGCCGCATGGGCCTCGGCGCGGCGGGCGCGGGCATGGGCGCGCAAGGCCCGCTTGTCTTCGCGTGGATCGGCGGACGCGGCTTCGGTGCTCACGAGCTTGCTTAATCCAGTGGAAACGACGGTGGTAGAGACGGCGCGCGGCGGCACGCGGCGTCGCGTCAGGGGCGCTGCGACTGTTCCAGGCTTGCGGCCATGGTTTCGATGCGCGCGGCCAGGGCCTCGAAGCCGCTGGCGAGCTGCGCCTCGGCGAGCGGCGCGGCGCGGTCGGCCTCGGCCGCCTTGGCGCGGATCGCGTCGGCCTCTTCCTTGGTCTCGGCGACCTCGTCGGCGAGCAGCAGGCTGGCCATCACCAGGAGGCGCATGTCGCCGACCTGGCCGACGGCGGAGACCAGCTCCTCGACGCGCGAGTCGACGATCTGGGCGAGCGAGCGCAGATGCTCCTCCTGGCCGTCGTCGCACGTGATCTGATAGTTCTGGCCGTTGATCGAGATGGCGACCTGACCCATGGGCGATCAGGCCTCCAGGACCGAACGGATGTTGGCGATGGCGCTGTCGAGGCGGGTCGAGACCTGGTTGCGCGTCGCGGCGAGGGTTTCGTTCTCGCGGCGGAGGTTGGCGACCTCTGCCTGCAGCGCCGCCGATGCGTCGCCGTCGAGGCCTCCATTGGCCTTGATCGCCGCATCGAGGCGGTTTACGGCCTCTTCAAGCCGCTTTTGCGCGTTGTCGAGTAGCGACATCGTTTTCTGCTGTCAGTGCGGCGAGTTGCTTGCCTTCCCTCATCTCAAGCATAGGTGCCGGAGCGCAGGCGCGTCAACCGCGACGGTCACCGACGGGGGTGAAATTCGCTTCGGTGAGGGCGATCGGGCGGGACCGCCGGCGCGATCCGCTCAGCCGCCGCTCATCGCGGTCAGGATAAAGACCTCGGCGCCCGGCGGCAGCGGCGTGTCGAGGGCGGCCGACCCGCCGTCGACGAAGATGTTGATGTGCTTGCGGATGGCCGGCCGCGAATCGCAGAGCCGGTCGCGCATGCCGGGCCAGCGTGCGTCGAGGCCGTCGAGGAGCTCGGCGACGTTCGCGGCGGCGAGCACCAGCTCGCGCTGCGAGCCGGGAAAGAGGCGGAGGAGAGGACCCGGCAGGACGACGCGCACCCGGGCCGCGTTCGATTCGGCCGGGGTCGATTTCCGGGGCGGGCGCGGGGCGGTTTCGTTGGGCATGGTGCGGGTACCCGTGGGTCAGGTATCGAGGGCGACGGTCTCGAGCGAGCTGATCAGCGGCAGGTGCTCGACGATGCACTGCCAGCTCTCGCCCTCGTCGGCGCTCGCGAAGACGGCCCCCGATGTGGTTCCGAAATAGATGCCGGCGGGATCGGCGGCATCGGTCGCCATCGCCTGGCGCAGCACCGTGAGATAGGCGTTTTCCTGGGGCAGGCCGGCGCGGAGGTCCTGCCAGCTGGCGCCGCCGTCGCGGGTGCGCCAGACCGCGGCCTTGCCGTCGGGAGCGTAGCGGCCGACCGAATCGCCGTTCAGCGGGAAGAGATAGAGCGTCTGCGGATCGCGCGGATGGACGGCGGCGGGAAAGCCGAAGCTCGAGGGCAGGCCGTCTTCGATGCTGCGCCACTCGACGCCGCCGTTCTCGCTCACATACATGCCGCAATGGTTCTGCTGATAGAGGCGCCCGGGCTCGCGCGGCGCCATGGCGATCGAGTGCACGCATTGCCCGAACTCGGGGTAGCGCTGGTCCTCGGGCAGGAAGTCGCAGCGGGTGCCGGCGTTGCGCGGCTCCCAGCTCGCGCCGCCGTCGGCGGTGTGGAAGACCCCGACGGCCGACATGCCGATCCAGAGCTGCTTGTCGTCCTCGGGATGCGGCAGGATCGTGTGCAGGATGAGGCCGGCGCCGCCCGGCTGCCAGTCGGCGCGGGTGGGGTGATCCTGCAGGCCGGAGACATGGCGCCAGGTGACGCCGCCGTCGTCGCTGCGGAAGAGGCCGGCCGGAGCGACCCCGGCGTAAAGGCTGCCGTTGGCGGCGGCGAGGCTCCAGACCGCGCTGATCGGATCCTTGCCCTCCTCGTAGGCGAGGCCCTCGCTCGAATGGGTCCAGCTCTTGCCGCGGTCTTGCGATTTCCAAACCGCGGGGCCGAACCATTCGTTGCCGCCGCCGGCATAGATCGCGCCGGTCTTCGGATCGGCGACCGCGTGGTTGATCGGCCAGGCTTCGCAGAACGGGCCGCTGAGCGACCAGTCGCGCCGCGCGGCATCGCCTTGAACGACGAAGAGGCCTTTTTTGGTGCTCACGAGGAGGATGGTCTGCTGCGTCACTGTCCTCTCCTGTCTGGATATTGCTTATGTGCGATCCGGTCCGGCGTCACGCCTCGACGAGGACGTTGAAGCCGCCGTGGAGCATGCGCTCGAACTCGAAGGGCATGGATTTCGGATCGATGCCGGCGATCCGCGGGTCCTCCATCGCCTTGGCGTTGACCTCGTCGCGGTGCTCGCGCGATTCGTACTCGATCCAGGCGAAGACCACCGTCTCGCCGTCCTTGGCCGAGATCCCCGACGGAAAGGATTTCGCCATGGGATCGTCGTGTTCGTCGATGACGCATTCGCGGTACTGCAGCGCCCCGTGTTCGCGCCAGACCCGGCCCGCCAGTTCGGCGATCTCCCGGTAGGCGTCGATCTTGCCTTTCGGCAGGGGCAGCACGAAACCGTCGACGTAGGACATTGGAGCCTCCTGTTGGTCCAGCCTGGACGTTGCAATTCGCCTGCCTAGGTGGCGGGCTGGGCGGACGCGGCCTCCATCGAAGCCTGCATGGCCGCTTCGTCCATCCAGACGATCTCCCAGGTGTGGCCGTCGAGATCGTCGAAGGCGCGCAGGAACATGAAGCCGTGGTCCATCGGGTCGCGGGGCTCGCTGCCGCCCGCCTCGATCGCGCCGTCGACCATCGTGTCGACCGCGTCCCTGCTGTCCACCGAGAGGGCGGTCAGCACCTCGGTCGTCGTCGTCGCGTCGGCGATGTCCTTCGTCGTGAACTGCTTGAATTTATCATGGGTCAGCAGCATGGCGAAGATGGTGTCGCTGATCACCATGCAGGCGGCGGTGTCGTCGGTGAACTGCGGATTGAAGGTGAAGCCGAGCGAACCGAAGAACGCCATCGACTTGTCGAGGTCGCGGACGGGCAGGTTGACGAAGATCTGTTTCGGCATGGGGTCCTCGCTTCAGTTGGCGTGTTGCCCGTCCGGCCGGGCGATCTGCGGTTTCTTATCCATCGGGAACATGTCGAAATAAGGCTCGGCCTCTTTGAGCACGCGGGCGACCGATGGCCGTTCCGTCAGCCGGCCGAAGTAGGCAGAGAGATGGGTGTGCTCCGCGCGGAAGGGCATGACGGTGTTGGCATAGAAGAGCGCCGGCGTGGCCGCGCAGTCGGCCATGGTGAAGTCGTCGCCCATCATCCAGCCGGCCGGGCTCATCTCCGCTTCGACGATGGCGTAGGCCTGTTCGAGCTGCGATCGGGCCGCCGCGACGCCGTGGAGGTCGCGCGCGCTCTCCGGCCGCAGCCGGTCGCCGACGATCTTCTGCATCGGGTGTTGGAAATAGTGGTCGTAGAAGCGGTCCCACAGCCGCGTTCGCCAGGCACGATCGGGGTCGTCAGGTATGAGGCGCGTAGCGCCGCGATAGTGGGTGTCGAGGTATTCGATGATGATCGTCGATTCGCCCACGGTGCATGCCCGATCCTCGTCGCGCAGGGCCGGCATTTTGGCTACCGGCCAGACGGCCTTGAAGGCCGCGCTCGAGGCCTCGTCGCCCGGATCGACGAGGACCGGCTCGAACGGCGCGCCGCATTCGTAGAGGGCAACCAGCACCTTATGGCAAAACGATGACAGCGGATGGAAATAGAGCTTGAGCGACATGCCTGGGATCTCCGGGTTCGACCGGGTGTGTAACGGACGAAGATGACACTGGTCCGATGACACTGGTCCGATGATACTGGTCAGATGACACTGGTCCTATGTGCGCATTCGCGCGCTCAGCCTCGACCGTCATAGGCGCGCTCAAGCGCGGCGATGTCGAACTTCGTCATCTGCATGAAGGCTTTGGTCACGCGGGCCGCCTGGTCCGCGTCGCCGTCGGCCAGCATCCTCGGCAGCACGCCGGGGACGACCTGCCAGGAGAGGCCGAACTTGTCCTTCAGCCAGCCGCAGGCGATCTCCTTGCCGCCCTCGCTCAGCTTCTCCCAGAAATAGTCGACCTCGTCCTGGGTCTCGCAGTCGACCATGAAGGAGATCGCCTCGCTGAAGGTGAACTGCGGGCCGCCGTTGAGCCCGACGAATTTCTGCCCCTCGAGCTCGAACTCGACGACCATGACGGAGCCGGGCTCGCGGCCGTGGAACTCTTGGCCCTCATTGCTGTAGCGGCTGATCTTGCCGATCTTGGAGTCCTTGAAGATCGAGACGTAGTGCTTGGCCGCGTCCTCGGCCTGGCCGTCGAACCAGAGGCAGGGCGTGATCTTCCGTAAAGCTGCCATACTCTTCTACCTATTCCGCTTCTACCTATTCCGAGTTTCCGCCCGTCAGCCGCTCGGCTGCAGCATGGTCGCGCCGTTGCCTTCGGTATCGACGAACGCGACGTATAGGCCGATGCCCGGTATCTCCATCGGATCGCCCAGCACTTCGCCGCCGGCATCGCGCGCCTTCTTCATCGACGCCTGGATGTCGTCGACGGCGATAACGACGGACGGGTGCTGCGCCGGCCAGTCGGGCTTTCGCGGATAGAACCCGCCATTGATCGCGCCGGGCGTTGTGGAACGGCCTTCGTCGCTCTCGGTCGTCGTGGCGAGGACGTAGTTGCCCATCTCCTCGCCGAGCGTCCGCGTCTGCCAGTCGAACGCCGCCTCGTAGAACGCCGCCATGCGTGCACCGTCGTCATACGGCATCTCGAAATGCACCACGGGGTTCATGCTGCCCGCAACCGTTCGCCCGGGCTCGGCCGCGGGGCAAGCGTCCGGGGACTGTTCGGCGACCTCGGCGCGCAGCTTTTCTTCCTGCGCCCGAAGCTCCGGCGTCATCTCCTCGCCGAAATCCGCGGCCTCGAAGAGCGGTCGGATCTCGACCTCGGTATCCTCGGGATGCGGGTTGGGGCAGCGCTTCAGCCAGGCGATCGCGTCGTCCAGCGAATCGACCTCCCACAGCCAGAAGCCGGCGACGAGATCGTTGCCGTCGGCGAAGGGACCCTTCCGCGCGGTGCGACGGTCGCCGGAGAACTTGACGCGCGCGCCCTTCGAGGATGGGTGGAGGCCTTCGCCCGCCTTCATGACGCCCGCTTTCACGAGCTCTTCGTTGTACGCCATCATATCCGCGAGCAGCTTTTCGTTCGGCATCCTGCCGGCTTCGCTGTCCTTGCTGGCCTTGACCAGAACCATGACCCGCATCGGTCGCCTCCTTTGCATCGATTGAAGGTTGTTATTTAAGACTAAATACTCCTAATATAGGATTTATAGATTGTCAAGTTGGATTCATCGTAAGGTGCGAACTCATGCCGGGGAAACGGAGCTACGACGACGGTTGCGGTACCGCCCACGCGCTGGAGCTGATCGGTGAGCGCTGGGCCCTGCTGGTGGCGCGCGAGCTGATGTTGGGCCCGCGCCGCTTCACCGACCTGCGCCACGCCCTGCCGGGCATCAGCCCCAACGTGCTCACCCAGCGCCTGCAAGACCTCGAGGAGGCTTCGATCGTGGTGCGCGCAGCGCTGCCGCCGCCGGCCTCGGTCAAAGTCTACGCGCTCACCGAGTGGGGCATGGAGCTGGAGCCGCTGATCCGCGATATCGGGCGCTGGGCGGCGCGTTCGCCCAGGAAGCCGATGGGCCTGCCGATGAGCGTCAATTCGGTGATCCTCTCGTTCCGCACGATGTTCAGCGCCGATGCTGCGCAGGGATTTGCGGCGAAAATCGAGTTGCTTCTGAACGGCCAGGCGTTCCGCGCGACGATCGCAAAGGGCCGCCTGACGATCGTTCCGGGCGAGGCGGAGGATCCGGACGCCGTCGTTACCTGCGACCCCAGCGCGTTGACGTATGTCGTTTACGGGGGGCGCGATCTGAGTGACGCGCTGCGCGCCGGCGAGATCGCCGTCGACGGCGACAAGGCGGCGGTCGCGCGCTTCGTGACGCTTTTCCCCCTGCCGGAAAAGGCGCCGATGACCGCAGCGGCCGGCTGAACCGATTAGAGCTCCGCCCGCGCCATGTGCGCGGGATCGTAGAGGTGGCAGCGGCAGCGGCGGCCTTGCACCTCGCGCAGCGCCGGAGGGGTGTCGGCGCAGGGCTCGAAGACCTGCGGACAGCGCGTGTGGAAGCGGCAGCCTTCGGGCGGGTTGGCGGGATCGGGCGGGTCGCCCGGCGCGCCGCCGCCGAGCCGGCCGGCGCGCTCGAGATCGAGGCGGGGCACGGAGCCCAGCAGCGCGCGGGTGTAGGGGTGCTTGGGCTCCTCGAAGATCTCGGTGACCTCGCCGGTCTCCACGATCTGGCCGAGATACATGACGGCGACCCGGTCGGCGATATGGCCGACCACGCCGAGGTCGTGGGTGATGAAGAGATAGGTGAGGCGGAGCCGCTGCTGCAGCTCGCGCAGCAGGTTGAGGATCTGCGCCTGGATCGAGACGTCGAGGGCGGAGACCGACTCGTCGCAGATCAGGAGCTTCGGGCCGACCGCGAGCGCCCGGGCGATGCAGATGCGCTGCTTCTGGCCGCCGGAGAATTCGTGCGGGTAGCGCCACATGTGCTCGGGGTCGAGGCGCACCATGGTCATCAGCTCGGCGACCCGCTCGGTGCGCTCGGCGGTATTGGCGCCGATGGAAAAGGAGCGCAGCCCCTCGGCGATCGCGTCGCGCACCGGCATGCGGGGATCGAGCGAGGAGGTCGGGTCCTGGAAGACGATCTGCATGGCCTGGCGGTAGGGCCGCAGCGCCGCGCGCGACAGCGCCAGCAGGTCGGTGTCGTCGTAGAGCACGCGGCCGGCGCGCGGCTGCTCCAGCCGCAGGATCGAGCGGCCGACCGTGGTCTTGCCGCAGCCCGATTCGCCGACCAGCGCCAGGGTCTTGCCTTGCGGGATCTCGAGATCCACGCCGTCGACCGCGCGGATCCAACGGTCGACCCGCTGCAACACGCCGGTGCGGATCGGGAACCAGGTCTTGAGCCCCTCGACCTTGAGAAGCGGCGGCGGCGTCCCGCGCGCGGCGTCGGCCTCTGCCGCCGCGGCGCTCATGAAACGAATTCCCGCGCCACGTCGTGGCAGGCGGTTCGGTGGCTTTGCGAAAGGCGGACCGTCTGCGGCACCTCGGCCTCGCAGGGCGCGAAGACCTTGGGGCAGCGCGTGGCGAAGCGGCAGCCGGCGGGCCAGGTCCCGATCGAGGGCACGGTGCCGGCGATCTCCTCGAGGTCGCTGCCGCGATGGGCGAGCGAGGGGATCGAGCGCAGCAGGCCCTGGGTGTAGGGGTGGCGCGGCGCGCCCAGCACCTCCGCGCGGGTGCCCTCCTCGGCGATGCGGCCGGCATACATCACGGCGACCCGGTCGGCGAGCTCGTTCACCACGCCGAAATCGTGCGTGATCAGGAGGATCGACATGTCGAGCTCGTCCTGGAGCTCGCGCAGGAGGGCGAGGATCTGCGCCTGCACGGTGACGTCGAGGGCGGTGGTCGGCTCGTCGGCGATCAGCAGGCGCGGGCGCACCACCAGCATCATCGCGATCATGACGCGCTGCTTGAGGCCGCCGGAGAGCTGGTGGGGATAGGCGTCGAGGCGGCCGCGCGGATCGGGGATGTGGACGCGCTCGAAGATCCGCGCGGCGCGGTCGCGCGCGGCCGACCGGCCGACCCGCTCGTGGAGGCGCAGCGCCTCGATCACCTGGTCGCCCACGGTCTGCACCGGGTTCAGGCTCGCCATCGGCTCCTGGAAGATCATGGCGATGCCGGCGCCGCGCAGCGCGCGCATCTGCGTGACCTTGAGGGCGAGCACGTCGCGGTCCTCGAAGGCGATGCGGCTGGTGGCTTCGATGCGTCCCGGCTTGGCGATCAGGCGGAGGATCGCCAGCGCGGTCATCGACTTGCCGCAGCCGGACTCGCCGACCAGCGCCAGCACCTCGCCCGGCGAGACGGCGAGCGAGACGCCGTCGACCACCGCGGCGCGCGCGCCGGCGGCCGGGAAGCTGACCGAAAGATTCTCGACGGTGAGGATCGGCGCGCTCATGCACGTTTCCTCAGGCGCGCTCACGCAGCGTGCGCGGGTCGAGGATGTCGCGCAGCGCGTCGGCGATCAGGTTGACGCAGAGCACGAGTATGAAGAGCGCCGCCGAGGCCGCGACGATGTTCCACCAGATCACCGGGTCGCGCGAGAGCTCGTTGCGCGCCTGGTCGATCATGCGGCCCCAGGAGCCGTCGAGGCCGATGCCTAGATAGGCGAGGATGGTCTCCGACAGCACCAGGCCGGTGAACAGGAGCGCGAAGGTGATGATCACCAGATGCGCCAGGTTGGGCAGGATGTGGCGCATCACGATGGTGGGATGCGAGACGCCGAGGGCGCGCGCGGCCTGGACGTATTCGAGCTCGCGCAGCTTGAGCGCCTCCGCCCGGGTGAGGCGCGACAGGCCCACCCAGCCGGTGATGCCGAGCGCGAAGCAGACCTGCAGCGTGCCCTTGCCGAGCGCCATGATGAGCGCGATCAGCAGCAGCAGGTTCGGGATCGAGGCGAGGGTCGACATGACGAAGAAGACGACGTCGTCGATGCGCCCGCCGAAGTAGCCGGCCGAGACGCCGAAGAGGAGCGCCAGCGGGATCAGGACGAGGCAGGTGAGCCCGCCGATGAGGAGCGCCACCTTGACGCCCTTCAGGGTCTTGTAGAGCACGTCGTCGCCGAGCAGGTCGGTGCCGAGCACGTGGCGTCCCGGGAAGGTGAGCGCCGCGCCGCCGACGAACTCGACGCTGGCGAAGGGGGCGGAATAGCTCTTCTCGCGGAAGATCGAGGGCTTGAAGATGCGGTCGACCACCGAACGCGCCTCCGACGCCGCCACGCCCTGGACGCCGTCGCCGCCGACCCAGGAGACCGTGTCGAGCAGGCCGACCAGCACATAGGCGCCCAGGATGACGAGGGCGAGGCGGCGGCGGCGGACCAGCGCCGCCATGGATTCGCGCCACAGCCGATTGCGCCGGACGCGGAGATACACGAAGACGCCGCCCACGACGAGAACCGCGACGATGGCGTTGCCGATCCAGCTCATCCGCTCGCCCCCGCGCCCAGGCGCACCCGCGGATCGGCCAGCGAGTAGCAGATGTCGGTCAGGATCTGGCCGAGGATGTAGAGCAGCGCGCCGATGTAGACGATGGTGCGCAGCGTGGAGAAGTCGTTGCCGCCGATCGCCTCGACGGTCAGCGCGCCGAGGCCCGGGATGCCGAAGAAGGACTCGAAGAGGATCGAGCCGATGAACAGGAAGGGGATCGCCAGCACCACGTTGGTGATGATCGGCAGGAGCGCGTTCCGCAGCACGTGGCGGATCATCACGCGGATCTCGCCGCAGCCCTTGGCGCGCGCGGTGCGCACGTAATCGCGGTTCACCTCCTCCAGGAAGACCGTGCGGTAAAGCCGCACCGTGCCGCCGAATTCCGCCAGCACGCCGATCAGGATCGGGATGGCGAGGAAGCGGCCGATGACGGCCGGATCGGGATCGAAGCCGGAGATCGGGAACCAGCGCAGCAGCTTGCCGATCAGGTACTGGCCGCCGATGATGTAGATGAGGCTGGCCACGCTCATCCCCAGCATGCAGACGACCAGCACCGAGCGGTCGATATAGGTGTCGCGGAAGAAGGCGACCGCGAGCGAGAGCGCGACCCCGATCACCAGACCGAGCACGAAGAGCGGCAAGGTGAGGCTGAGGCTCGGCCCGGCGCCCTCGCGGATCCGTCTCCAGATCGGCGTGTCGTCGGAATCGGAGCGCCCGAACCGGAAGCTCAGCATGCGCGCGTAGTGCTCGACCAGCAGCGTCTCGGTGTAGCGCCGGTGCGAGGTCCAGCCGTGCTTGGGGTTCAGGATCAGCGGCTTGTCGTAGCCGTGGTTGCGCTTCCAGGCGGCGTAGGTCTCCGGCGAGGCGCGCTCGCCGATGGCGCGGATCGCCATGTCGTCGGGATCGGCGACGGCGAAGAACAGCACGAAAAGCACGAACAGGACGCCGAGCACGGTGGCGAAGCCGAAGGCGAGGCGGCGGACGATGTAGGCGAGCACTACTGGCGCTCGCGGAAGAAGGTGACGACGCCGGGCAGGATGAAGGCGGCGAGCAAGGCCAGCGCGATCCAGAGCGGCCAGCGGATCGGCTGGTTCCAGGACTTGCGCAGGCGCGCGCGCTGGGCCGGCTCGAGATCGAGGTATTTCAGCACCGGATAGCTGAGGCCGAAGGACTTGACGTTCTTCACCCAGGGATGGCTGAGCACGTAGGATTCGTCGTGGAAGAGCTCGATCCAGGGCCGCTCGCGCTCGACGATGGAGACCATCTCGCGGATCGCCGCGAGGCGTTTCGGGCCGTTCTCCATGGCGCGCATGGCGTGGTAGAGCAGGTCGTAGCGGAGGTTGAAGAAGTTCGAGTAGTTCGAGCCGCCGCTTTCCTTGCGGCCGCTGGAGCTCTCCAGCAGGAAGAGGAAGTTCTCCGGGTCGGGGAAATCGGCGATCCAGCCGGTGAAATAGATCTGGTAGGCGCCGAGCTTCAGCTTCTCCAGGAACTGGTTGTAGTTGGTGGCGTTGACCTCGACGTCGACGCCGATGCGCCGCCAGGAATTGATGAAGTACTGATAGCGCAGCATCGCCTGCGCCGAGGTCGAGCCGGTGTCGAAGGTGATCTTGAGCGGCTCGCCCGTCTTCTTGTCGATGCCCTTGGGATAACCGGCCTCGGCCAGCAGCTTGCGGGCGCGCGCGAGATCGAAGTCGGAAAAGGGATTGCGGTACTTTCGCGAATAGCCGTAGAGGCCGGGCGGGATCAGCGAATGCGCGACCACGCCGCGGCCGTTCTGGAAGAGGCGCAGGTACTCGGGCACGTCGATGGCGAGGCTCATCGCCTGGCGCAGCTTGCGCCCGCGCCGCCCCGCCTTGGCGCCGACGGTGGGGTCGAGCATGTTGAAGCCGATGTAGAAGAGGCTCGCCTGCACGCTCTTTTCCAGGCGGATGCCGCGGGCGCGCATCTCCGGCGAGAGCGCGTCGTTGAGCACGATCTTGTCGAAGCTTTCCGAGATGATGCCCGAGCGGTCGAAATAGCCCTGCAGGAACTTGTTGAAGGCGGGGATGCTCTCCTTCTCCAGCCGGAACTCGACGCGCTGGATGAAGGGCAGGGGCTTGCCGGCATAGGCGGGATCGAGCCGGCCTCGCCTGCGGTCGGCAGCGCTGCCCTCGCTGGGGTAGGTGGCGCCCGGCGCCCGCCATTCGGGATGCCGCACGCCGTACCAGCTCTCGTTCTTCACCAGCACCATGCGCAGGCGCTTCTGGTAGATCGCCAGGCGGAAGGGCCCGGTGCCGACCGGGTGGTCGCGGAAATGCGGCCGGCCGTCCTCGCCGTCGTAGTACTGCACCGCCTCCCACGGCACCGGCGAGGTGAAGGGCATGGCGAACCAGTATTTGAGCTGCGGGTCGGGGCGCGAGAGGTCGAGCCGCAGCCCGTACTTGCCGGTCACGACGATGCCGGCGACGCCGCCGGCGCGCGCGTATTGGACGTGGACGGGCTGCCTGGAGAAGGCGGGCGAGGCCTGGCGCAGGGCGCGCAGGCGCTTGCGGAACTCCAGGAAACCCTTGATCGTGGCGAATTTGCGCACGACCGGGCTGCCCACCTTGCCATCGGCGACGCGCATCAGCTCGAAGGCGACGTCGGCGGCGACGACCTCGCGGGTCCGCAGCGCCTTGCCGTCGGCGCCCTTGCCGGCGAGGGCGAAGCAGCGATCGGCGTGATAGAGCAGGCCGGGGCGGAGCTCGAAAGCGTAGCTCACGCTTCCGTCGGCGGCGGTCTCGCGCGTCGGCAGCGCCTTGGCGAGGCCGGGGATCAGCGTGTAGGGACGCTTCAGGTAGTGGTATTCGAGCAGCGATCCATAGACGTTGCCGGTGACCGCGTGCGCGGCGGTGTCGTAGGCGACCGCGGGATCGAGCGACTTGGGCGCCTCGTTGAACGAGGTGTAGTAGATCTTGCGGCGCGCGTCGGCGCCCGGATAGGGATCGTTGGTGCAGGCGACGACCGACATCACGAGTGCCAGGGCGCCGATCCAGAGCCGGGACGAGATCCGAGGCATTCGCGTTCCAACCGAAAAGGCGGCAATGGGACGGACACCAATTGTGGCGCGACACGCGCGGGTTGGGTAGGGGAAAACGGCCGAGCGCCGCCTCGCGTGCGGCCGGGCGGCGAGAAAAGCGCACGGGGTGCGCAAATTCCGCTTGTTATGCGCACATCGTGCGCTTATCGTGCGCTTGGTTTGACGCCAATGCGGGCGCCGGCGGTTCGCGCGCGGCTGCCGTATCGAGACATCCCGAGGCATCCAGGCGACACAATCGAAGCGAGGGGACGCGATCCATGGCCAAGACCAGGAAGTCCAAGAAGAAAGCCGGCAATTCGGCGGCCGATTTCGCCAGCGCCAAAAAGGTGAAGAAGCTGGCCAAGCAACTCGGCGCGATGGGCGAGGAGCTCGGCACGGCGCGCCGGTCCGGCCAGAGCCTCGGCGAGCGCCTGGACCAGGGCCTGGACAAGCTGGCCTCGGACCTGCGCAAGACCGCGACCGGGCTGGAGGCGCATGTGAGCGCGGTGAAGTTCGAGGCCGGCAAGCAGATCGAGGCGGCCAAGAGCGAGGCGGCGCGCGAGATCGAGGCCTTGAAAGCCGAGATGGCCCAGCAGCTCGAGGAGGCCAGGGCCGAGGCGACGAAATTGGCGGCGGCGGTGAAGGCCGAGGCCGCGACGCTGCTGGCCGATGCCGGCAAGGCCAGCGAAGCGGCGGTCGCCAAGCTGCAGGCCGAGCTGGCCGAGGCGCGCGCGGAGATCGCCAAATCGGTCAAGTCCGCCAAGGCCGCCAAGTCCGCCAAGTCCGGCACGCCGCAGCGCCCGGCGCCGGCCACGCGGGCAAAAGCCGCCGGGGCCACGGCGACCAAGGCGGCCGGCGCGTCGGCGAAAACGCCGCTGAAGCGCGGTCCGCCGGCCAACGGCCGCGCCGGCAAGGACGACGCCAGCGCCTGAGGCGGCCGGTTTGAGCGCTGACGGCCAGAGCAGATCGCGACCGGATTGAATCATTGCATGATTCAATCCGGTCGCGTGAATCTGCTCTATTATTAACGAGTTAGATCGGATTCACGCATTTGGGCCGGATAAATTTTTGATCCGGCCCAAATGCGACCCGATCTAGCACGCCCGGCCGCGCGTGCTAGGCTTGGCCCAGGAGCTCGATCTGATTGGCGGGGAGCAGGGCGATGGACAAATCCGACAGGGACAAATCCGACAGGGACAAATCCGACATGGATAAACCCGACGTGGCGGCCGGTCCGGCGGCCGACGACACGAAGGCCCCGGGCGGCGGCCGCAACGAGCCGGGCTTCGGCAACGGCCGGGTGGTGACGGCGGACGAGTATTTCCAGCGCGTGCGCCACGGCCACGTGCGGCCGGCCAAATGGTCGGGCGAGGACATGATGGAGGCGCTGCGGGAGCTGGGCAAGGACCCGCTGCGCCACGCCGAGCGGCGCTTCGTCTCGCTGGTCAACGAGGACCACGGCGACCTGGCGGGGGCCTCGCCAGGCATCTTCATCGGCATCCAGCTCATCCATCCGGGCGAGGTGGTGCCCAACCACCGGCACAATTCGGTGGCGATCTACCACTACCTCCAGGGCACCGGCTTTACCACGGTCGAAGGGACGAGATTCCCATATAAGAAGGGCGACACGATCGTCTGCCCCGCCTGGGCCTATCACGAGCACGCGGCGACCGGCGATGAGGACACGGTCATGTACGTGACCCAGGACATGACCGAGATGGCCGCCAAGCGGACCTTGTTCTTCGAGGAGCCCGAGGGCCTGGAGAACGTCCGCCACATGGTGCAGGGCACGTCCAAATCGTGGAGCGCCACGCGCGATCCGGAAGCGGAATAAGCAAGCCGAAGTGACACGCCGAGCGGCCCGAACCGGCCGCTCGGCGGATCGCTGGAAGCGAAATCCGATCGAGTTGAATCGTCGTTTCGACCGAGCGTTAGCGAGCGGAGAAATCCAGGTTGAAGCCGTGCGCGGCATCCGGCCAGATTTCTCCGCTCGGTCGCTCTTAATACAAGGAGCCGCCGCAAGGCGGCGTCTCGAAGGGCGCTCCCTCGGTCGAAATGACGCATCAAATTGATCGAATTGTGCCCTAACCCGGATCGCGGACCGATTCGGGGACGCCGATGATCTGGTAGAGGCGCTCGCTCTCGCGCAGCACCAGGTCGAGGTTGGAGTCGCGCACCGTCGGCAGGAGATAGCGCGCGCGGCGGAGGTCCTGGTAGTCGAGCGAGGCGCCGATCAGGTGCTCGCCCTCGCCGTCGGCCTGCGCGAGGACGCGGCCGTAGGGATCGAGGATGCACGAGCCGCCCCAGAATTCGAGCCCGCCCTCGCGGCCGACGCGGTTCGCCATGGCCAGCGGCAGGCCGTAGATCATGCTGTAGAAGCGCAGGCAGGTGGCCCAACCGCTGGGGTTGTCGAATTCCGCGCCGACGGCGCCGACCGCCGAGCTGATCGGGGCGAGCAGCATGGTGGCGCCGTGCAGCGCGGCCAGGTTGACCAGCGCCGGGTTCCACAGGTCGTTGCAGATCAGCACGCCGACCTTCCACGGATTGCCGAGCTCGAAGGTCTCGACATAGCGCCCGGCGGCGAAATGCTTGCCCTCCTCGAGCATGCCGTAGGTGGCGAGGTTTATCTTGCGGTGGACGAAGATGACCCGGCCGCCCTGCACCGCGACCACGGAATTGTAGAACTGGGCGGCGACGCCGTCCTCGATGAGGCCGAAGACGGTGACCATCTCGCCCGAGGCGTCGGCGAGCTCCAATATCCGCGGGTCGTCGCGGGGCAGCGCCATCTCCAGAAAGCCCGGGCCGATGCCGTGGCCGCTCAGCGACAGCTCGGGAAACAGCAGCACCTCGATATCCTCGCGGCGCGCGGCCTCGATCATCGCGCGGTGCTTGGCGAAGCCCGCATCGAGGTCCTGGACGATCGTCTCGGTCTGGGCGACGCCGATCTTGAGCGTCGTGCGGTCGTGCATCGCATTCCCCCCAATTGCCCGCGGCGCTGAACGCCGCGGCCAGAATGCGCCTCAAAGGTCCTTGGCGAAAGCCTGGTTGTGGCCTTTCAGCTTAGGGTCGCTGCCGAGCGAATAGTGCTTCGACATGTCGGGCGAGTAGCGGCTGGCCGGCGGCCGGCGGCCGAGCGCCTCGGCCATGGCGCGGACGTGGTGCGGGCCGGCGCCGCAGCAGATGCCGAGATAGCGGACGTCGAGCGCCAGCGCCGCGCGGGTGAAGTCGGCCATCTCGTAACGCGAGCAGACGAAGGGGTCGAGCGCCGTCGGGAACGGGCGGTCGCCCGGAAAGCTGTGGTCGCGCGGGTCGCTGAGCGCCTGGAAGGTCGGCTCCTTGGGGGTGGTGCGGTAGGGGACGGGCAGCGCCGCGACGTGGCCCTTCACGGCGGTGCGCACGGTTTCGAGCGCCGGCAGCATGGTCGCCGGGCCGAGCGCGCAGTTGAGCCCGACGACGTCGGCGCCCTGGTCCTCAAGGATGCGGCAGGCCGTGTCGGGGGCGTCGCCCTCGCGCGTGGCGCCCTGCTTGTGGATGGCGAAGGTGACGACCGAGGTGACGCCTGCCGCCTGCAGGACCTCGAGCGCGATCGCGGCCTCGCCGGTCCAGGCGAAGGTCTCGGCGATCACGAAATCGACCCCGGCGTCGGCGGCCCAGCCGACCTGCTCCTCGAAGATGGCGCGGACGTTCGTCTTCGCCTCGTCGTCGTCGGGGTCGTATATGTTGGTGTTGCAGATGTTGCCGGCGAGGAGCAGGCCGCTCTCCTCGGCGACCTCGCGGGCGAGGGCGAGCGCCTGGCGGTTCATGGCCTCGAGGTCGCCGTCGCGGCCGACCATGCGCAGCTTCTCGCGGTGCGCGTAGTAGGTCAGCGCCTCGACCACGTCGGAGCCGGCGGCGACGAACTCGCGATGGAGCTGGAGCACCGCCTCGGGGTGCTCGACGATCACCTCGGGCACGAAGGCGCCGGCCTGGAGATAGCCGCGCCGCTCGAGCTCGAAGAGATAGCCCTCGGCGCAGAGCACGGGCCCCGCCTCGAGGCATTCCAGCAGGCCGGGCTTGCCGTTCGGTCGGGCGTTGGTCATGGGTCGGGCTCCTTGGGCGCGGGGGGGCATGCTCAGCTCCAGGGGAAGGGGCTGTTCGAGACGGGGTGGAGGCGGCCCTCGGCGTAGCGCGCGAACCGGAACGGCTCCAGGAGCGTGCTCGGCCGGCCGAGGATCTCCTCGGCCGCGAGCTTGCCGACGCCGATCATCTTGTAGCCGTGGTTGGAGTCGGCGACGAGGTAGACGTTCTGGCGGAACACGTCGATCACCGGGAAGCTGTCCGGGGTGAAGCAGCCGAGGCCGCCCGAGGGCTCGTTCTTGTAATGGGCGATCTGGCTCTCGAAGCGCTTCTGGCAGTGGGCGAGGGCCGAGCACCACATGTGGACGAACGTGTCGTCGACGACGAAATCGGGCGATTCGGGCCCGTAGGGGTCGACCGCGACGCTCGCGGCGTCCTGCGTCAAATGGACCGGCATGGCGCCGCCCTGCACGCCGCCGAAGTTGAAGTCGGGCTTGTAGTAGATGCCCCACATGGCCTCGGTGATCAGGCTGCCGTCCTCGTCGGAGCGGAGCGGCGCGTCGCTGTCGACGTGGAGCACCGGGGGCATGGCGCCGTCGTTGGTCTTGTGCATCGCCGGGTCGACGCCGAGCGTGCCCTCCTGGAGGCTCCAGTAGGTCCACATCGGCACCTCGTCGTGGACCGTCCCGTCGCCGCCCTTGATCGAGACGGTGCCGGGCAGGTCCAGCATGTCCCAGATTCCCTTCACCCATGGGCCGGCGCCGACGACGACATAGTCGCAGTCGATACGGCCGCGGTCGGTCTCGACGGCGGCGACCGCCCCGCCCGAACCGTCCGGTGCGAAGCCGGTCACCGTGACGCCGCTCAGGATGCGCACGCCCTCGGCCTCGGCCTTGCCGGCGAGGCCCTGCATCGCGGCGCGGTTGTTGGCGTAGCCGCCGCGCTTTTCGTGCAGCACCGAGGTGATGCCCTGCGCCTGCCAGTCGTCGAAGAGGGTGCGCATGTAGGCGGCGCTCTCCGCCGCGCCCTCGACGAAGACCGAGTCGTAGCCGATCGCCTTCTGCTGCTGGTGGATCGCGGCGACGTCGTCGCGCATCGCCTCGGGGCTGATCTGCATGTAGCCGACGGGGTGATAGCTGAAGGCTTGCGCGTCGCTCTCCCAGACCTCGACGCTGTGGGCCATGAGCTCGCGCATGGCGGGCTGGAAGTAGTTGTTGCGCACGACGCCGCAGGCGATGCCCGAGGCGCCGGCGGCGATGCCGCGCTTGTCGACCACCAGGATGTCGTCGCCGCCGCCCCGGACCCTCGTGCCGCGGGCCTTCAGGGCCAGGGCCAGATGATAGGCGGTGCTGAGGCCGTGCACGCCGGCGCCGATGATCAGGTATTTGGCGTGCGCAGGCATCGCCATGGCGTTGCCTCGATTCGCGGCCGCGCGCGCGTTGCCGCAACGAAGAGTGTCGCGGGCGCGACCCTGCGCAATTCGGCGTGCCGCGTCAACCGGTCGGGGCGATTACTTTCGGCCGGCCGAGGGCTCCGCGCTCTTGCGTGGCTTGAGCGTCACGGTCTCGCGCCTGCCGGCGAAGCGGGGGCGGGTGCCGAGCAGGTTCACGTCGAGGAAGGCGCGGGCGCGGGCCACCACCTCGCGCAGGCGGACGCGCAGCCCCGAGCGGCCGCGCACCCCGCGCGCCAGGTAGGCGACCGCGTCGATGCCGTGGGCGTCGGCGAGGTAGATGGCGCGGCCGCTGTGGAAATGCTGCGAGACGATGGTGACGGCGCGCTGGCCGAAGACCGCCTTGGCGCGCACCACCGAATCGAGGGTGCGGCGGCCGGCGTAGTCGAGGGTGATGTACGTCTCCGGCACCCCGGCGGCGACCAGGTCGGCCTTCATCGTCTCCGGCTCGTTGTAGCGCTTGGTGGAATTGTCGCCGCTCACCAGGATGGCGCGGACCTTGCCGGCGTGGAAGAGCCGCGCGGCGGCGCGGATGCGGAAGAGGTAGAAGAGGTTGGGCCGTCCGCGGCGGGCGAACTTCGAGGTGCCGAGCAGCAGGGCGACCGGCCGCGGCGGCACGTCGCGGAGATTGAAATGCATGCGCCCGGCGGCGCGGCCGCCGACATGGCGGTCGATCGCATAGAGCGCGCCCATGCCGAGCAGGCCCGCCAGCACGAGGACTATCAAGGTCTTCGGGCTGAAGACGGCGCGGAGCCGCATGGCGGATGTTCCGTCCTCACTTCGGGCGCTGGAGCGATCGCTTCGATGCGAGTGTAGCGCCGTGCCGGCCGCCGGCCAATCGGCCTGCGCCGGCCGGCATCTGGATCTCACAAATCTTCGCCGCTTCCTATCGAACCGCCCTTTACCGTTGACCGTGAGCGCCGGCCCCGGCATCTTCGGCGCCATCACTCGGGGGGTCGTTGCGGCAGGTTTTGCGCCGGTCCCGCCCGCCTGAACGAGATGCCCCCCGAACGAGACGACATGGAAGCCGCAAATCCCGTCAGCAAGCCGCGAGCGGCCGTGTCCGCCGGCGATGCCGCCGCCGTCCCGCACGCCGCGATGGCCAACGCCATCCGCGCGCTGGCCATGGACGCCGTGGAGGCCGCCAAGTCCGGCCATCCGGGCATGCCGATGGGCATGGCCGACGTCGCCACGGTGCTGTTCACGCGCCACCTGAAATACGACCCGGCACATCCCGACTGGCCCGACCGCGACCGCTTCGTGCTCTCCGCCGGGCACGGCTCGATGCTGCAATACGCGCTGCTCTACCTCACCGGCTACGAGGACATGACGCTGGAGCAGCTGCGCGAGTTCCGCCAGTTGGGCGCGCGCACCGCCGGGCATCCCGAATACGGCCACGCCAGCGGCATCGAGACCACGACCGGGCCCTTGGGGCAGGGGCTCGCCAACGCCGTCGGCATGGCGCTGGCCGAGCGGCTGCTGGCCGGGCGCTTCGGGCCGGCGGCGGTCGACCACTTCACGTACGCGGTCGCCGGCGACGGCTGCCTGATGGAGGGCATCAGCCACGAGGCGATCTCGCTGGCCGGGCACCTGAGGCTCGGCCGCCTCATCGTGCTGTTCGACGACAATGCGATCTCGATCGACGGGCCGACCGCGCTCTCGGTCTCCGACGACCAGCCGGCGCGCTTCGCCGCCAGCGGCTGGGCGGTCGAGGCGGTCGACGGGCACGACCCGGAGGCGGTCGACGCGGCGATCGCGGCGGCGAAGGCCGAGGCCAGGCCCTCGCTGATCGCCTGCCGCACCACGATCGCCTACGGCGCGCCGACCAAGGCGGGCACCTCGGCCGCCCACGGCAGCCCGCTCGGCGGCGAGGAGATCGCGGGCGCGCGGGCGGCGCTCGGCTGGCCGCACGCGCCGTTCGAGGTGCCGGGGGAGGTCCTCGCGGCCTGGCGCGCGGCGGGCGGACGCGGCGCCGAGGCGCGCGCCGAATGGCAGGCCCGGATCGCGGCGCTCGACGGCGAGACGCGCAAAGGCTTCGAGCGCATGCTCTCCGGCGCGCTGCCGGAAGGCTTCGCGGACGCGATCGCGGCGGTCAAGCGCGCGGCGGTCGAGGACAAGGCCAAGCAGGCGACGCGCGTCTCCTCGGGCAGGACGCTCGACGCGCTGGCCGAGGTAATGCCCGAGCTGGTCGGCGGCTCGGCCGACCTGACCGGCTCGAACAACACCAAGGCGGGCGCCCAGGGCACGGTTACGGCGGGCGCCTTCCCGCTGCCGGCCTACCTCTATTACGGCGTGCGCGAGCATGCGATGGCGGCGGTCATGAACGGCCTCGCGCTGCACAAGGGGTTGGCGCCCTACGGCGGCACCTTCCTCGTCTTCACCGACTATGCGCGGCCGTCGATAAGGCTCTCGGCGCTGATGGGGCTCCGCGTCGTCTACGTGATGACGCATGATTCGATCGGGCTCGGCGAGGACGGGCCGACGCACCAGCCGGTCGAGCACCTGGCGGCGCTGCGCGCGATCCCCAACCTCAACGTCTTCCGGCCCGCCGACATGAGCGAGACCGCCGAATGCTGGGCGCTGGCGCTGGCGAGCGCGAAGACGCCCTCGGTGCTCGCCCTCACCCGCCAGGGCGTGCCCGAGTTGCGCCTCGAATATACCGACGCGAACCGCTGCGCCCGCGGCGCCTACGTGCTGGCCGAGGCCGGGGGCGACCGCGCGGTGACGCTGCTCGCCACCGGATCGGAGGTGAGCATCGCCATGGCCGCGCGTGGCGCGCTGGAGGCCGAGGGCGTGGGCGCCGCGGTGGTCTCGATGCCGTGCTGGGAGCTCTTCGCGGCGCAGGACGAGGCCTACCGGACGCAGGTGCTGGGCGATGAGGGCGGCGTGCGGGTCGCGGTCGAGGCCGCGGTCGCGTTCGGCTGGGAGCGCTGGATCGGCCCCAATGGCGGCTTCGTCGGCATGCGCTCCTTCGGGGCGTCGGCGCCCGCGGGCGACCTCTACAAGCATTTCGGGATCACGGCCGAGGCCGTGGTGGCGGCGGCGAAGGAGCGGCTGGGATGATCGACCATGTTGGCGTCAGCGTGTCCGACCTTTCGGTTAGCAAGGCTTTCTACGAGAAAGCGCTGGTGCCCCTCGGCTACGCGGTCCAGATGGAAGTCAGCGCCGAGTTGGCCGGGGGACGTCCGGCGGTCGGCTTCGGCGCCGAATTCCCGGACTTTTGGATCGGCGAGGACGGCGTGCCGTCGGTGCGCTCGCACATCGCGCTCAGGGCCAAGACGCGCGGCGAGGTCGATGCGTTCTACGCGGCCGCGATCGCGGCCGGCGGGCGCGACAACGGAGGCCCCGGGCTGCGGCCGCACTATCACGAAAGCTACTATGGCGCCTTTGTGCTCGATCCGGACGGGCACAATGTCGAGGCGGTGTGCCACGCGCCGGGCGAGCCGACCGACCAGGCGCACTTCTGAGCGGCTGGCCGGACCAAGGAGGACAGAATGAGCGTTCGGGTTGCGATCAACGGGTTCGGGCGGATCGGGCGGCTGATCCTGCGGGCGGCGCTGGAAGCCAGGCGGACGGACATCGAGTTCGTCGCCATCAACGATCTGGGCTCGGTGGAGACCAACGCGCACCTGCTGAAATACGACAGCGTCCACGGCACCCTGCCGGGCGAGGTGACGACCGGCGACGACTGGCTCGACCCCGGCACCGGCAAGATCCGGGTGACCGCCGAGCGCGACCCCTCGAAGCTCGACTGGTCGGGGGTCGACCTGGTGATGGAATGCACCGGCATCTTCGCCTCCAAGGAGAAGGCGAGCGTGCATCTGGCCCAGGGCGCGAAACGCGTGCTCGTTTCGGCGCCCGCGAGCGGCGCCGACATCACCGTGGTCTACGGCGTCAACGACGACAAGCTCGCGTCCGAGCACACGGTGATCTCGAACGCCTCCTGCACCACCAACTGCCTGGCGCCCGTGGCCCACGTGCTCAACCAGGCGATCGGCATCGAGCGCGGCTTCATGACCACGATCCACGCCTATACCGGCGACCAGCCGGTGCTCGACACGCTGCATTCGGACCTGCGCCGGGCCCGCGCCGCGGCGATGTCGCTGATCCCGACCTCGACGGGGGCGGCGCGCGCGGTGGGCTTGGTGCTGCCCGAGCTCAACGGCAAGCTCGACGGCACCTCGATCCGGGTGCCGACGCCCAACGTCTCGCTGATCGATTTCAAGTTCACCACGCCGCGCCAGACCTCGGTCGAGGAGATCAACGGCGCCATCAACCAGGCCGCCGGCGGCCGCCTCAAGGGCGTCCTGGAGGTCAACACGGCGCCGCTGGTCTCGTCCGACTTCAACCACAACCCGGCGAGCGCGACCTTCGATGCGACGCAGACCCAGGTGATCGAGGGCAGCTTCTGCCGCGTGCTCGCCTGGTACGACAACGAATGGGGCTTTTCCAACCGGATGTCCGATACCGCCGTCGCCATCGGCAAGCTGGGGTAGGGACGGGCAGGCCACGCGGCTCTTCCGGCGGCGGCCGGAAGAGCGTTCAATTTTTCGTGAAAAGGGGCTCCCGGGCCGCCGCGCGGCCGCCGGGATATCGTGGCCACCGCGTCGCGGGGGATCCGGCGGCTATTCGCCGGGCGAGCGCTCGGCCGACGCCGGCTCCTCTATCGCGCCGGTCCCGCCGGCTTCGCCGCCTTCGGTCTCGGCCTTGCGGGCCTCGGCCTTCTCGGCCTTGGCGGCGGCGCGCGCGGCCTTCTTGGCGGCCTTGGCGCGCTCGCGCTCGCGTTTCTCAAAGCTGTAGTTGGGCTTTCGTGCCATCTATCCGCCTGCTCCCTTCAATAGAATACTGGGTGAATTGAATACCGGGGCCCCGAAGCCGCGCATGGGCGCGAGCATCGCCGGCTCAACGGTGAAAGACGCGGCGCCCGCGGGCGCCGCCGCCTTGACGCAGAAACGCCGCGCTGGGCCGCGGCGTGTGGGCGGTGCGCCCGGCCCCGCAGGCCGCGGGGCCGGGCAGGTCAATCAGTCCTGGGCGACCAGGTTGTCCGCCGAAGTCTTGCCGTCCCTGCCGGGGACGACCTCGAACTGGATCTTCTGGCCTTCGCGCAGTGTCTCCATGCCGGCGCGCTGGACGGCGGAAATATGCACGAAGACGTCCTTGCCGCCTTCCTCCGGTTCGATGAAACCATAACCCTTGACGGGGTTGAACCACTTCACGGTGCCAGCAGGCATGGCAACTCCTTTCAAACGATCGAAATCGCGGAAATCCGCCCTGGGGACGGCGACCGCAACGCACACAACAGGCCACAACTACTGGGATCGTCTCGGCTAGGCTGAAGGCCGCTTGCGAGGGCATGCCAGGGTCGCGTGTAACCCGCGCCACACAATTGGTCGTTTTCGCAGAATTGGCAAGGGGAATTCTTGGGCCCAAATCAGATATCGCGGCCCGGCCGGGCGGGGTCGCCGGGCCGCGCGGACGGCGCGTCGACCTTGCGATCGGTCTCGATCACGCCGTCGACGATGGTGACCCGGCGCCGCGTCAAGGCCGCGAGATTCTCGTCGTGCGTTACCGCGATGATTGTGGTTCCCATGTCGTCGACCAGCCGCTGGAAGATGTCGAAGACGTTGCGTCCGCTCTTCTGGTCGAGGTTGCCGGTGGGCTCGTCGGCGAGGATGACCAGCGGGTCGTTGGCCAGCGCGCGCGCCACGGCGGCGCGCTGGCGCATGCCGCCGGAGAGCTGGCCGGGCCGCTTGTCGGCCGCCGCCTCGAGCCCGAAGTCGGCGAGGAGGCCGCGGGCGCGGTCGCGCATCGCCCGGTGGCCCAGCTTTCCGAGGCGGCGCATCGGCACCATGATGTTGGTCAGCGCGTCGAACTCGGGCAGCAGGAAGTGGAACTGGAAGACGAAGCCGAGCTTCTCCAGGCGGAGGTGCGCGAGCTCGTGGTCGTCGAGCGCGCCGGTCTCGCGGCCCTGGAGATAGAGCTCGCCCTCGCTCGGCACGTCGAGCAGCCCGAGCAGGTAGAGCAGCGAGGACTTGCCCGACCCCGAGGGGCCGACGATCGAGACGAACTCGCCCTGCTCGACGGACATGGTCACGTCGCGGACCAGGGTCACCGGGACCGCCCCCGGCAGGACCCGGGTGACGCCGCGCGCCTCCAGGACCGGCGTGGTCACGCCGCGCCGCGGATGATGTCGACGGGGCGCAGGCGCGCCGCCTTGCGCGCCGGCAGGTAGGCCGCGAAGGCCGCCGAGCCCATCGCCGCCACCGTGCCGACGGCGTAGTGAACCCAGGTCGAGTTCAAGACGAATCCCTCCAGTTTCACAAAACTTTCGACGTTGAACTTCACGCTGCCCAACAACTGCAGCAAGGCGTAGCCGAGCGCCCAGCCAAGCAGGCTTCCCAGGATGCCGACCGCGATCCCTTCGATCAGGAAGATCATGCGGATGTCGCCCTCCTCGAAGCCCATCGACTTCAGGATGGCGATATCGCGGGTCTTCTCGTAGATGATGGTGGAGATGACGTTGAAGATGCCGAAGCAGGCGACCACGAGGATGGCGCCGGTGGTGGCGTACATGATGGCGTGCTGGATGACGAAGACGCCGAGCACGCCCGCGTTCGCCTCCTGCCAGGATTCGGTGCGGTAGTGGAAGCGCCGCTCGATCGCGGCGGCGACCTGGCCGGCGGCGTCGGGCTGCTTCAGGCGCATGGCGATCTGGTTCACCACGTTGATGCGCTTCTGCAGCACCTGGACCTTCTTCAGCAGCGCATAGGCCACGCTGCCGTCGAGGTTGATCAGCCCGGTGCGGAAGATGCCGACGATCTTCATCTTGAGGATGACGCCGGCGGGCGAGACCGCGGTGACCGTGTCGCGCATCTTTATGCCGAGCTTGCGCGCGAGGTCGATGCCGATGATGAGGCCGTTCGCCGAGGTCTTCAGCGCGTCGAGCGAGCCGTCGGTCAGGTCGTTTTCCAGGTTGCTGACCGTGCGCTGGCGGTCGGGCTCGATGCCGATCAGGCTGGCGCCGACGTCCTTGGAGCCGTAGCGCAGGAACACCTGGCCCTCGAGCGACGGCGCGACGGCGAGCCCGTCGCGGCGGGCCAGCGAGGCGACGATGCTCTGGGCGCGCCGGATGCCGCGCAGCTCGTCGCGCGGCCGCACGCCGCGCAGCGCGAAGGCTCCGTGGCCGAAGCGGATGGCCGCCGGCTGGGCGGGCGGGTTGCGGAACTCGTCCTTCATGGTGATGTGCGGGGTGACGTCGATGACCTTGGAGACGAAGTAGGTCTGGAAGCCGTCCATCAGCCCCGCCATGGCGATCGCGAAGCCCACCCCCATGGCGACGCCGAGCATCGAGACCGCGGTCTGGCGCTTGCGGGTGAGCAAGTGGGTGATCGCGATGTCGAAGGCGAGCGGCATGGCGGCTCAGCCGGCCGGCGGGTCGCGTTTCGCGCGCACCCGGTCGCCGTCGTCGAGCCCTTCGGGCGGGTTGACGATGACGAGCTCGCCTTCCATCAGCCCGCCGCGGATTTCCACCTTGGCGTCGCCGACGATGCCGGCATTGACCGTCTTGCGCCGGGCCCGTCCTCCGGCCACGGTGAAGACCGCGCCATTGCGCAGCGCCGAAAAGGGGACGAGGAGCGCGCGCTTTCGTTCCTGCACGACGATGTTGACCTCCGTCGTCATGCCGATGCGCAAGGGGGTGGTGTCGGGGATGGCGATGCGCACCCGGTAGTTCTTGTTGACCGGATCGCCCTTGGGAGTGATCTCGGAGATGGCGCCGGCGAAGACGCGCTTGCCGAAGGCGTCGGCGGTGAGAAGCGTCTTCTGGCCGAGGCGCACCAGGGGGATGTCCTCCTCGTCGACCTCGGCGACCACGCGCAAGGGGTGCTCGCGGCCGACCCAGTAGAGCACCTGGCCGGCCGAGACGGTTTCGCCGACCTCGCCGTCGTGGCGGAGGACGATGCCGTCAAGTGGCGCGGTCAGCGTGTAGTCGGAGAGGCGCTGGCGCGCGGCGGCGACGGCGGCGAGCGCCTGGATATGGTCGGAGCGCACGCGCTCGTAGGCCTGCTGGCTGGCGATGCGGCGCTGCACCAGCGCCTGGTAGCGCTCCAGCTCCTCGCGGGTGAACTTGAGGCGCGCCTCGAGCTGGGCGAGGTTGGCCTTAGCCTCGCGGTCGTCGAGGCGCATCAGCTCGTCGCCCTTCTCGACCTTGGCGCCGTCGCGCTTGGCGACCCGGGCGATGCGCCCGACGATGGTGGGCGCGACCTTGGCCCAATGCACCGGCTCGATCACGCCGGTGGCGTAGACCGCCTCGACGGCGGGACCGCGGGCGACGGGGCTGACGGTGACGGTCGGCCGCTCGAAGGCCATCGCGAGGCCCCAGGCCGCGGCGCCGATCAGGATCAGGAGACCCAGGGTCCAGACGCGCCGGCGGCGCGCGAAGCGGGATTTGATCCAGGCGCGGATGCCGGATCGGGGCGCTGGCGCGGGCTCGTCGCGAGGGTTCATCTCATGGCATCCGATTGACCGGTCATGACCTATTCACATGGCTGGCCGGGCGCAAGAAAGGATTTGGGCGGCAAAATCGATTTAGACTGCGGACCGTGATGACGCGCAGGTCGCAAGAGCTCGAAGGTCCGGTCATCGTCGTGCACACGCAGGCCCAGGCCGTGGCCGCGTTGGCGGCGGCGGCGCGGGCCGGTCGGCCGGTGGTGCTGGCGAGCCCGCCCGGCGCCGCGGCGGCGATGGGGGCGGGGCTGTTCGGGGCGATTGTCGCGGCGGCGCGGGCGGCGCATCCCGAGGCGCGCTCGCTCGCGGTGCTCGACTGCGGCGACCGGGCCGGCGACGCCATGGGGGCGCTGCGCGAGGGCATCGAGGCCGTGTGCTTCCGGGGCGCCGCGGATGTGGCGGCGAAGCTGGCGGAGATGGCGGCCGGGAGCGGGGCGCGGGTGGTCGCCGAGCTGGCGGTGAGCCTCGATCTGGCGGGGTCCGCGGACCCCCAAGCCGACGTCTTCGCCCGTTTTTGAGGGTTGCGTCCGGGCTTTAAGGTTAAGGTCGGCGCGCGTTTGCAATCGCTTCGCTTGTGAGCTAATCACGGGAGCACAGGGCCGGCGACGCGGCGTCAGGCGCGCCCGGCCGCCCGCCCCCCGCGATCGAGCCGTCCCGACCCCGGCGTCAACCCGACAGCAGCGAGCCCATCCGATGAAGATCACCCAACGCGTCCGGCGCATCCTGGCGAACTACGAGAGCGACTGTCCCGGCACCAAGGCGAACCTCGCGCGCATCCTGATGCACGGCAGGCTGGCCGGCAGCGGCAAGCTGGTGATCCTGCCGGTCGACCAAGGCTTCGAGCACGGGCCGGCGCGGAGCTTCGCGCCCAACGCCCCGGGATACGATCCGCATTATCATTACCAGCTCGCGGTCGATGCCGGGCTCTCGGCCTTCGCGGCGCCCCTGGGGCTGCTCGAGGCGGGCGCCGGCAGCTTCGCCGGCGCGGTGCCGACGATCCTCAAGCTCAATTCCTCCAACAGCCATGCCACCAGCAAGGACCAGGCGGTCACGGGCTCGGTGGGCGACGCGCTGCGGCTCGGCTGCTCGGCGATCGGCTTCACCATCTATCCGGGATCCGACGAGCAGTTCGAGATGATCGAGGAGATCCGCGAGCTGGCCGAGGAGGCCAAGGCGGTGGGCCTGGCGGTGGTCATCTGGTCCTATCCGCGCGGCGGCAATCTCTCCAAGGACGGCGAGACGGCGATCGACGTGACGGCCTATGCCGCGCACATGGCGGCGCTGCTGGGCGCGCATATCATCAAGGTCAAGCCGCCGACCGCGCATATCGAGCAGCCCGAGGCCAAGAAGGTCTACGAGAGCGCCGGGATCGACGTCTCGACGCTGCCCAGGCGCATCGCCCATGTCGTGCAGTCGGCCTTCGACGGGCGGCGGCTGGTGGTGTTCTCCGGCGGCGGCGCCAAGGGCTCCGATGCGCTGCTCGAGGAGATCCGCCAGATCCGCGACGGCGGCGGCACCGGCTCGATCATCGGCCGCAACTCCTTCCAGCGGCCCAGGGACGAGGCGCTCGCGCTGCTCGGCCAGATCGTCGATATCTACAAGGGGCGGTGAGCGGGAACCTCGCTTTGCCTTTCCATAAGCGTCGCCCCCGCGAAAGCGGAGGTCCATGGGTGCCGGCACACGCTGTGCCGGTTGCTCGATGGATTCCCGCTTTCGCGGGAATGACGAGGAGGGGGAGGTCGAACCTTGGCTGAGGACGACCGGGTCCGCTGCCGGCTTTACCTGATTACACCCGCGGCGCTCGACCCCGACGCTTTCAAGGACACGTTGGCCGCGGCGCTCGACGCGGGGGACGTGGCGAGCGTGCAGCTTCGCCTCAAGGACGCCGACGACGAGGCGGTGCTGCGCGCGGGCGAGGCATTGATGCCGGTCGCCCACGCCCGCGACGTCGCCTTCATCGTCAACGACCGGGCCGACCTCGCGCGCGAGTTGGGCGCCGACGGGGTGCATGTCGGCCAGGACGACCTGCCCTACGAGGCGGCGCGCCTGGCGGTCGGCCTCGACGCCATCGTCGGGGTGACGTGCCACGATTCGCGCCACCTCGCCATCGAGGCGGCGGAGAAGGGCGCGGACTACGTCGCCTTCGGCGCCTTCTTCGCGACGGCCACCAAGGAGCCGAAGACGCGGGCCGACCTCGAGCTGCTCGAGTGGTGGCAGACCTTCATGACCGTGCCCTGCGTCGCCATCGGCGGCATCACCGTCGACAACGCCAGGACCCTGGTCGAGGCGGGGGCCGACTTCCTGGCCGTGGTGGCCGGCGTCTGGGACCACCCGCGGGGGCCGGCGGCGGCGGTCGCGGCGTTCAACGCGATCTTCGACGAGGTCGGCGGGGCCTGAGGGCCGGCGCATGCGGGCACGCCGCCATCGCTTGCTCAAGCGATGAACGGCGTGGCCAGCAGCAGGAAGGCCGGGGCGGCGGTCAGGATGCCCATCAGGGCGGCGAGCAGCCGGAGCGCCCATTGACCAAGGCCACCCCAGAATGTGTCGTCATGCGCCATCGGTCGATCCTCTGGTGAGCGGCAACTTGAGATAACTACTAGACGGACCGCTATCCGGATTATGTGACCCGCATCACATTCCGATGAAAGTTTCGGGCTCCGGAAACGGCCCGGACATTCCCGGTTGAAGGCGCGGGGCGGGGCTGGTCAAATCGGCGCCAGGCGTTAGCGAGCGATACCAGAGGGGGAGGAAGGTCATGGAGGTCAGGGCCGCAGTCGCCACCGCGGCGGGGGCGCCGCTCAGCATCGAGACGGTCAACCTCGAGGGACCCAAGGCCGGCGAGGTGCTGGTCGAGGTGAAGGCGACGGGGATCTGCCACACCGACGCGTTCACGCTTTCGGGCGACGACCCGGAGGGGCTCTTCCCGGCGATCCTCGGCCATGAGGGGGCGGGCGTGGTGGTCGACGTGGGCAAGCAGGTGACCAGCCTGAAGAAGGGCGACCACGTGATCCCGCTCTATATCCCCGAGTGCCGGCAGTGCAAGTCGTGCCTGTCGGGCAAGACCAACCTCTGCACGTCCATTCGCGAGACCCAGGGCAAAGGCCTCATGCCCGACGGCTCGTCCCGCTTCTCGCTCGGCAGGGACAAGCTCTTCCACTACATGGGCACCTCGACCTTCGCGAATTTCACCGTGGTGCCGGAGATCGCGCTCGCCAAGGTCCGCGAGGACGCGCCCTTCGAGAAGATCTGCTACATCGGCTGCGGCGTGACCACGGGGATCGGCGCGGTCATCAACACGGCCAAGGTCGAGGCGGGCGCCAACGTCGTCGTCTTCGGGCTCGGCGGCATCGGGCTCAACGTGATCCAGGGCGCCCGCATGGTCGGCGCCAACAAGATCGTCGGCGTCGACATCAACGCTTCGAAGGCCAAGCTCGCCGAAGCCTTCGGGATGACGCACTTCGTCAACCCCAAGGAGGTCGGCGGCGACCTGGTGGCGCATCTGGTCGAGCTGACCGACGGCGGGGCGGACTATTCCTTCGAATGCATCGGCAATACGACGACGATGCGCCAGGCGCTCGAATGCTGCCATCGCGGCTGGGGCGTGTCGGTGATCATCGGCGTCGCCGGCGCGGGGCAGGAGATCGCGACGCGGCCGTTCCAGCTCGTCACCGGGCGGGTCTGGAAGGGCACGGCCTTCGGCGGCGCCAAGTCGCGGACGCAGGTGCCGACCATCGTCGACTGGTACATGGACGGCAAGATCAACATCGACGACCTGATCACGCATACCATGCCCCTCGACGAGATCAACGAGGCCTTCCACCTGATGCACGAGGGCAAGAGCATCCGCAGCGTGGTCACTTTTTGAGCGATCGCGGGCTGAGCGGGGCGGCCGGGACGGGCGCGACGCCGTCGGGAACAAAGACCGGCGCCGCGAGCCTGCTGCCCTACGCGGCGCTGACACTCACGGCGCTCATCTGGAGCGGCAACTGGGTCGCCGGGCGCTGGCTGCAGGGCGCGATCTCGCCCGTCGCGCTCACCTTTTGGCGCTTGCTGCTGGCGGCCGTCATCCTGCTGCCCTTCACGGCCCTGCCCCTGTGGCGCGACCGCGCGGCGCTGCGCCGCGAATGGCCCAAGCTCATCGTCTTCTCGGTGATCGGCCTCGCGGCCTTCAACGTGATGGTCTATTTCGGCCTCCGCGGCACGACCGCGATCAACGGCTCGATGGTCAATTCGGCCTCGCCGATCTTCGTCATCGTGATCTCGTGGTTCGGCCTCGGCGAGCGCTCGACCTGGCGCCAGTACCTGGGCGTCGCGGTCTCGCTGGCGGGCGTGGCGGCGATCCTCTCGCGCGGCGATCCGCGGGCGCTGCTGGCGCTGAACTTCGGGCTGGGGGACCTCGTCATCCTCGGCGCGGTCTTCCTGTGGGCGCTCTATTCGACGCTGCTGCGCCATTGGCCCAGCAGGCTGCGGCCGATCAGCTTCGTCGCCGCCACGATCGGCATCAGCGTCGCCGTGCTGCTGCCGGCCTATCTCGTGGAGCGCCAATTCGTCGGGGGCTTCGAGCCGACCTGGAACGTCGCCCTCGGCATCGCCTACATGGCGGTCCTCGCCTCGATCACGGGGTATGTGATGTGGAACTTCGGGGCGCGCGCGGTGGGGGCGGGCAAGGCGAGCCTGTTCCTCCACCTGATCCCCGCCTTCGCGGCCGGCCAGGCCATGGCGTTCCTGGGCGAGGCGCTGCGGCTCTACCATCTGGCGGGGATCGCGCTGATCCTGTCCGGCATCTATATCGCCACCGCGGTGCGGCCGTTCTGGCGGCGCTGAGGGACCGGGCCGCCGGACGGGCGCGCCGCGTTTGCGTCCGCCAAGGCGCGGTGATAGCTTCCGCGCCGAACGCCGAACCCCCCAATTCCAGAAGCAGTTGGGCGCCATGAAGATCGACGGGAACGCGATCCGTCCCGGCAACGTCATCGAGCACCAGAACCGCCTCTGGCGGGCGGTCAAGATCCAGCACACCCAGCCCGGCAAGGGCGGGGCGTACCTGCAGGTCGAGCTCAAGGACATCCGCGACGGCACCAAGCTCAACGAGCGCTTCCGCTCGTCGGAATCGGTCGAGCGCGTCCGTCTCGACGAGAAGGAATACCAGTTCCTCTTCTCCGACGGCGACGAGCACACCTTCATGGACCAGGAGACCTACGAGCAGCTCACCTTCAACACCGATATGATCGGCGAGCCCGCGGCCTTCCTGCAGGACGGCATGATCGTCACGGTGCAGAGCTACGAGGGCGATCCGATCAGCGTCAGCCTGCCCGACAGCGTGGTGATGCAGGTGGTCGAGGCCGACGCGGTGGTGAAGGGCCAGACGGCGTCGTCGTCCTACAAGCCGGCGGTGCTGGAGAACGGCCAGCGCGTCCTGGTGCCGCCGCACATCGCCGCGGGCACGCGCATCGTCGTCAGCACCGCCGACGGCAGCTACGTGGAGCGGGCGAAGGACTGACGCCGGGCGCCCTCCCACGAACCTGCATACCAGCAAGCGCGGCGGACCACCCTCCGCGCGAATGAAAGCCGCTCCATCCCGCATGGCCTCGAGCAAGAAGACCGCGATCGTCAACGTCATGGAAGCGGCCGCCCGCAAGGCGGCGCGCGGGCTCGCGCGCGACTTCGGCGAGGTCGAGCAGCTTCAGGTCTCCAAGAAGGGCCCGGCCGATTTCGTGAGCGCCGCCGACCTCAAGGCCGAGCAGGTGCTGCGCCGCGAGCTCGGCCGGGCGCGGCCGCGCTATGGCTTCCTGCTGGAGGAGGCGGGCGGCGTCGCGGGCGAGGACGAGCATAACCGCTGGATCGTCGACCCCCTCGACGGCACCTCGAACTTCCTGCACGGGCTGCCGCATTTCGCGATCTCGATCGCCCACGAGCGCGACGGCGAGATCCTCGCCGGCGTGATTTACGAGCCGGTGCACGACGAGCTCTTCTGGGCCGAGAAGGGCATCGGCGCCTACCTCAACGACCGCCGCCTGCGGGTCTCCGGGCGGAGCGCGCTCGACCAGTGCCTGATCGCCACCGGCCTCCCATACAAGGGCCACGATCGCGAGCCCAAATACTTCGCCACGCTGGAGGCGGTGCTGGCCGAGACCGCGGGGGTTCGCCGCTTCGGCTCGGCCGCGCTCGATCTCGCCTATGTCGCGGCCGGGCGCTACGACGGCTTTTGGGAGTTCGGGCTCAACACTTGGGACATCGCCGCGGGCATCCTCCTGGTGCGCGAGGCGGGCGGCATGATCTCCGGCATCCGCGCCAAGGTCGACCCGCTCGGCAGCGGCGACATCCTGGCGGCGAACGGCGAGATCCACGTGCCGCTGGAGCGGTTGCTGCGGGGGGCCTTGCGGGATTGACCGCATCGCCCGCCGCCGCGCATGCGGATCCGCGCGGCAAACGAGTTGGCGCGGGCGCGGCCGCTAAGTTAATGTGCGCGCGGGGGAAGGGGGGCGGCGGACCTTCACGAGGGTCGCGCCGCTTGACCATCGACGGCCAGGAAGAATCCAGATGGCACAGCTACTCGATGCGCAATGCCCCGGCCCCCGGCGCGCCGGCTTGGCGCTCTCCCTTGCGATTATCGGCGCAATGATCGGAACCTCGCTCGCTTTCACGGCCGCCGATCCCAGGCCGGCGGGCGCGGCGGAGGTCGAGGTCGATCTCGACGTGATCAAGACGCTGCCCGCGGGCAAGACGGGCAAGCCGAGCGAGGCGATCGAGCTCACGCCGCCGACGACCGAGCGCCAGAACATCGGCCGCCGCGAGGAGGCGCTGCGGCGCGCCCGTGAGAAGCGGCTGATCGAGGCGGCCAAGCGCAAGGCGGCGAGGAAGAAAGCCGAAGCAGCGCGCAAGACAGAAGCAGCGCGCAAGACAGAAGCGGCGCGCAAGGCGGAAGCGGCGCGCAAGGCGGAGGAAGCCCGCCAGGCCGACGAGGCTCAGCGCGCGGGGGAGGAAAAGCAGGCGGCGGAAACCGAGGGCCGGGCCGACGCCGCGCGCAAGGCCGATGCGGCGCGCGCTGCCAAGGCGGCCGCGGAGGCCGCCGCCGCGCATGAGGCCGCGCGTGCGGCGGAGGCCAAACGCCGCGAGGCGGAGGCGGCGCGGAAGGCCGCGGCCGAAGCGGCAAATGCGGCCGGGGCGGCTGAAGCGCGGGCCGCGAAAGCCGCGGCGAAGCCGGCCGCCGAGACCCAAGCGACGGCGCGGGCGAAACCGAAAGCCGGGGCGGCGGCCGGGCAGCAGGCCTCGGCCGTGCGGACGCGGCTGCCGCTGGCCCGCGCGCGCATCATCTTCGGCAAGAAATCCGACGCGCTGAGCGCGACGGCCAAGGACAAGATCGCGCCGATCGCCAGGCGTATGGCCGGTCAGGCCGGCGCGCGGCTGGTGATCTACGCCTATGCGGCGGGCGACGGGACGGACGCCAGCGACGCGCGGCGCCTGTCGCTGTCGCGGGCGCTGGCGGTGCGCAAGCTGGTCACCGGACGCGGCATTCCCGCGACCCGGACCGAGATCCGGGCGCTCGGCGACCGCGCCGGAACGGGGCCGGCCGACCGCGTCGACCTGGTCCTGGTGCAGCGATGACCGAGCCGCGGCAGCGCCCGGGACCCTTGGAGACCATCGCGGGGATCGGGGCGGAGACCATGGCGGGGCACGGGGCATGAGCCAACCCAACCGCTATCTCCTCCGCATGGGCCTTTTCGTGCTCGCGGTGGCGATCACGCTGGGCGTGCTCTCGCTGGCGCTGAAGAACGCCTTCATGGCCAACCCGGTGCTGAACGGGGTGATCATCGGCATCCTGCTGATCGGCATTCTCTACAACTTCCGCCAGGTCTTCACGCTGGGGCCCGCGGCGCGCTGGATCGAGAACTTCCAGCGCAACCAGGCCGCCGCCGCCGCGGAGGACCCGCCGCGCGTGCTCGCCTCGATGGCGACGCTGCTGCGCGACCGCGACGCGGGGCCGCTCCGCCTCACCTCGGCGGCGATGCGCTCGCTGCTCGACGGCATCGGCTCGCGGCTCGACGAGGGCCGCGAGATCTCGCGCTACATGATCGGGCTGCTGATCTTCCTGGGCCTGCTCGGCACTTTCTGGGGCCTGCTCGAGACGGTGAGCGCGGTCGCCGGGGTGGTCGGCTCGCTCTCGATCGGCACCGGCGACATCACCTCGATCTTCGGCGAGCTGAAACGCGGGTTGCAGGCGCCGCTTTCGGGCATGGGCACGGCGTTCTCGTCCTCGCTCTTCGGACTCGGCGGCTCACTGATCCTGGGCTTCCTCGACCTCCAGGCCGGGCAGTCGCAGAACCGCTTCTACAACGAGCTCGAGGAGTGGCTGAGCAGCCAGACGCGCCTCGCCACGGCGAGCGGCGTGGCGGCGATGGGCGACGGCGAAGGCTCGGTGCCGGCCTACATCCAGGCGCTGCTCGAGCAGACCGTGGAGACGATCGACAAGCTGCAGCGCTCGGTGTCGCGCGAGGACGACCGGCACGCGACGACCAACGCGCACATGACGGGCCTCGCCGAGAAGGTCGGCGCGATGAGCGAGCAGATGAGCACCGACATCCGCCTGCTCGCCAAGACCATCGCCGCCATGGCCGACAAGGACCGGCGCGGGAGAAGCTAGGCGATGGCCGTCACGGCACGCGGCGGGCGCCGCCCTCCCCTCGATATCTGGCCGGGCTTCGTCGACGCGCTGGCCTCGCTGCTGATCCTGATCATCTTCGTGCTGATGATCTTCATGGTCGCGCAGTTCTATCTGAGCGACGCGCTGTCGGGCCGCGACAAGGCGCTCTTGCAGCTCAACCGGCGCATCCAGGAGCTCTCGGAGCTGTTGTCGCTGGAACGCGGCAAGAGCACCCAGCTCGACCGCACGCTGAAGGAGATCACCGCCGAGCTGCGGGCGGCGCTCGCGGCGCGCGACCGCGCCCAGGCGCGGATCCGCGTGATCGAGGGCGCCGCCGGCGCGAACAGGCGCTCGCTGGAAGCGGAAAAGCGCCGCCTGGAGGAGGAGAAACGGGTCTCGGCCAGCGCCCGCGCCCAGCTCGAGGTCCTGAACGCCCAACTCGCCGAGCTGCGCAGGCAGCTGGCGGCGATCGAGGCGGCGCTCCAGATTTCCGAGGCCAAGGCGGCCAAGCAGGATCTCAAGATCGCCGATCTCGGCAAGCGCCTCAACATCGCCCTGGCGCTCAAGGTGCAGGAGCTCGGCCGTTACCGCTCGGAGTTCTTCGGGCGCCTGCGCGAGGTGCTCGGCACGCGCGACGACATCCGCATCGTCGGCGACCGTTTCGTCTTCCAGTCCGAGGTGCTGTTCCCGAGCGGCGAGGCGGAGCTGCAGGAGGGCGGCAAGGCGGAGCTGGCCAAGCTCGCCGCGGCGCTGAAGGAGATCGCCGAGAAGGTGCCGAAGCAGATCGACTGGGTGCTGCGCGTCGACGGGCACACCGACACGCGCAAGCTGCGCGCCGGCGCCAAGTACGCCTCGAACTGGGAGCTAAGCCAGGCGCGCGCGCTGGCGGTGGTCAGGCATCTGATCGAGCAGGGCATCCCGCCCCAGCGCCTGGCGCCGACCGGCTTCGGCGAGTTCCACCCGCTCGATCCCGGCACCGACGACGAGGCTTACCGCAAGAACCGGCGCATCGAGCTCAAGTTCACCCAGCGCTGAGCGCGCAACATGGGCGGCGGGCAATGATCGCACGGGCGGCCGGAGCGACGGCCCTTGCGTCGATCGCGGCCATGCCGGCGGGTATCGCGCGGGCCGACGAGCCGAGGCGGGGCGATATGGGACATCGCCAAAGACGAAGCCCTCCCCGATGGGGGAGGGCTTCGCCGGTGTCGTCGCAGACCCGTCGGGATCACTGGATCCACTCGCTCTTCTTGCACTTGCGCCACTGGCTGTCGACATGCCCGGTGGCGACGAGCCCGACGGTGCGGATCATCGGCTTGCCGTCGGCGCCCAGCACGACCTCGCGCTTGTAGAAGTTCTGGATCGGAATGCCGTTGACGTTGTAGCGGTACTTGCCGCGGATCGAGGCATAGTCGGCCTTCCGCATCGCCTTCATCAGCGCCAGGTTGTCGTTCACCTTGCCGCCCGTGCCGCGGATGCCCGAGGCGATGAGCAGCGCGCCGTCGTAGGACTGGGCGACGAAGTGGTTGGGGTGGATCTTGTGCTTGGCGATGTAGGCCTGGACGAACTTCTGGTTCGCCGGGCGCTTGGAGTCGCTGTCCCACTGGTTGGTATGGAAGGTGCCGACGGCGGCCTTGCCGATGGGCAGCAGCGTGATGTGGTCGACCACGAAGATCTGGTAGAGCTTGGTCGACTTGCCGAGGCCCGAGGCCGCCCACTGCTTCATGAAGGCGATGCCCATGGGGCCGGGCGAGAAGGTGACGACCGCCTCGGGCCGGGTCGCGCGAACACGGGTGAGCTCGGACTGAAAGTCGCGGGCCCCGAGCTTGTACATGATGGTGCCGATGATCTGGCCCTTGTAGGTGCTGCGGAAGCCGCTCAGGTTGTCCTTGCCGGCCTGGTAGTTGGGGCCGAGGAAGAAGACGCGCTTGACGCCTTCGTCGGTGACCAGCTTGCCCATGGCTTGCGCATTCTGCTGGTTCTCCCATGAGGTGGAGATGAAATAGCGGCTGCAGTTGCGCCCGGCGAGCAGCGAGGAGCCGGCATTGGTGCTGAGGAGGATCGTCTTGTTGCGCACCACCGTCGTGCGCAGCGCGTTCATCACGTTCGACCAGATGATGCCGGCGACGATCTGGACCTTCGACTGCTCGATGAACTTTTTGGCGCAGGAGAGGCCGACATCGGGCTTCACCTGGTCGTCGCAGTATTCGACCGTGACCGGCACGCCGGCGATCTTGTCGCCGTTCTTCTGCCAGCCGAGGTGCGCCAGGCCGAGCCGGAAGCCGTTGACCTGCCATTTGCCGATCGGGTGGTTGAGCGAACTGATGAAGCCGATGCGCAACTCTTCCGCCGATGCGCCGCCCGTGGCGATCATGGCCGCCAGCGCGGTCGCGCAGAGCAGTTTCTTCATGTGAGACCTCCTGTGGGGTGCGCCGTGCTTGTCGCCGGTCGACGCTTAGCATTCTTATCAATTGATATCGCAAGAAGCGCCGCATGACAATTCCGACCGCGCCGCCAGGCGCTTGAGCCGATGGCGTAATCCCGCCCGGCGGGGACGCCGCCGCTACTCTTCGCCGTCGGCCGGCGGCGGCTGCAGCCCGGCGAGGGCGCGGCGGTCGAAGGCGACCGACTTCACCAGCACGAAGACCGGCATGTCGGGCCGCAAGGCGAGGTCGGCCAGCGCGGCGCGGGTGATCCGCGCGCGCACGCCGGCGCCGCCGACGTCGACCAGGACCTCGGCGAAGGCGGTCTCGCGCTCCTCGACGATCAGGGCGACGGTGCCCTTAAGGATGTTGCGCACGCTGATGCCGCTCGGCCGCTGGGTCGCCAGCACGACGTCGCGGGCGCGGATGCGGAGCCGGATCTCGCTGCCGACCGCGGCCTCGGCCATCGGCGTGACGATCGTCTGGCCGTGATGGTCGAGATGGGTCATCCGGAACGCGTCGTCGTGCGAGACCACGCGCGCGGTCAGGACCACGCCGGCCTCGAAGCGGCCGGTGGCGGGCTGGAGGTCGAGGCGCTCGAGCACCTCGGTCACGGGCCCGTCGGTCACCTTGCGGCCGCGGGCCAGCACGACGATGCGGTCGGCCAGCCGCGCCACCTCGCCGATGTCGTGGCTGACGTAGAGGATCGGGATCGACAGCGTCTCGTGGAGCGCCTCCAGGTAGGGGAAGATCTCCTCGCGGGTCGGATGGTCGAGCGCGGAGAGCGGCTCGTCCATCAGCAGCAGGCGCGGCCGCGAGAGCAGCGCCCGGCCGACCGCGACCCGCTGGCGCTCGCCGCCGGAAAGCGCCTGGGGCGCGCGCTCCAAGAGCGGCCCGATGCCGAGGAGGGCCACGACCTCGTCGAAGCCGAGGCCGTTTTCGGCCTGGCGGCGGCTGTCGCGGCGGGCGCCGTAGAGCAGGTTGCCCCGCACCGAGAGATGGGGGAACAGGCTGGCTTCCTGGAAGACGTAGCCGACCGGCCGCTTGTGCGGCTTGCGGAAGGCGCCGGCGCGGTCGTCCTGCCAGGTCTCCGCCCCGAAGCGCAGCGTGCCCGCCATGCGGTTGAGGCCGGCGATGCAGCGCAGGATCGTGGTCTTGCCGCAGCCCGACGGCCCGAAGAGCGCGGTGATGCCCTGCATCGGCGCCTCGAAGGCGACGTCGAGCGAGAACGACCCGAGCGTCCCGGCGAAGGCGGCATCGATGGTCGCCGTATCGGCCATATCGCTGTTCACTGGCCGCTGTTCACTGGCCGCCGCTCACAGGCCCGGCCGCCCGAAGCGCTTGCCGGCGAGCATCATCGCCAGGATGACGACGAAGGAGAAAACCAGCATGCCGCCGGCCAGGATATGCGCGTGCCCCCATTGCAGCGTCTCGACGTAATCGTAGATCGCGACCGAGAGCACGCGCGTCTCGTCGGGGATGTTGCCGCCGATCATCAGCACCACGCCGAACTCGCCCACCGTATGCGCGAAGCCGAGCACCGCGCCGGTCAGGAAGCCCGGCCGGGCGAGCGGCACCGCGACCGACCAGAAGGCGTCCCAGGGCGAGGCCCGCAAGGTCACGGCGACCTCGAGCGGACGCTCGCCGATCGCCTCGAAGGCGTTGCGGATCGGCTGGACCACGAAGGGCATCGAGTAGAAGACCGAGCCGATCACCAGCCCCTCGAAGGTGAAGGCGAGCGAGCGGCCGCCGAAGAGGCCCGCCACCCAGCCGCCCGGACCGTCCGGTCCCAGAACGACGAGGAGGTAGAAGCCGAGCACCGTCGGCGGCAGCACCAGGGGCAGGGCGACGACGGCGCCGACCACCTCCTTCCAGCGCGCCTTGGAGCGGGCGAGCCAGAAGGCGATCGGCGTGCCGATCAGGATCAGGACGACCGTGGTGACCGAGGCGAGCGCCAGGGTCAGCCGGATGGGGGACCAGAGGTCGGCGAGGTCGGGCATGGCGAATTGGCTGGCGGGGCGGCCTGGTCCGGCGGGGCGGCGCTAGTCGCCGGCGCCGTAGCCGTATCTGAGCTTGACCGCGCGGGCCTGCGGGCCGCGCAGGAAGGCGACGAAGGCGCGCGCCGCCGCGTTCTTCCCGCTCCGCTTCAAGAGCACGCCGCCCTGGGCGATCACCGGATAGAGGCGGTCGGGCACGATCCAGCGCGATCCCCCGCCATGGCGCGCGACCTGGGAGGCCGCGACGAAGCCGAGCTCGGCGTTGCCGGTGGCGACGAACTGATAGGCCTGGGCGATGTTGTTGCCGCGCACGACCTTGGGCGCGAGCGCGTCGTGGACGCCGAGCGCCCTCATCACCCGGATCGCCGCGGCGCCGTAGGGCGCGGTCGCGGGATTGGCGAGGGCGATGTGGGCGAAGCGGCCCTGCTTCAGCGTCGCCGCGCCCTTCACCAGGGCCTTGTCGCGGCTGAACAGGACGAGGCGCCCGGTCGCATAGGTGAAGAGGCTGCCCGGGACGGCCAGGCCATCGTCGACGGCTTTCAGCGGGCGCGCCCGGTCGGCGGCGAGATAGACCTCGAACGGCGCGCCTTGCGCGATCTGGTGGTAGAGTTGGCCGGTCGAGCCGGAGCTGAAGACCGCCTTGTGGCCGGTGCGCTGTTCGAACAGCGCGCCGATTTCCTTGGCGGCCGCGGTGAAGTTGGCGGCCACCGCGATCCTGACCTCGCCCGCCCGCGCCGCGCCCGTCGACGCCATGACGGTCAGCATGGCGGCGAGCGACAGGCCCAGCGATCGCATCCGGGCGAGCGACGCAGAGTGGCTCATGGCAGTGTCCGCCGGCGATATGTTCAGTTAAACATATCGATTCATTGCCATGCGAGGGACCTCGCGGCAAGCGATATTTTCAGCCCGGATCGGCGGCGCGAAGCTTCCGGAGGGCCTTCAGCTCGCCCTTGATGGCGTCGCCGGCCTGGGCTTCCATGCGGCGGTAGAGCGCCAGCACCTTCTCGCCGGTGGGCGTCAGCTCGGCGCCGCCGTGGGACTTGCCGCCCTTGGTGGTGCGCACCAGCGGGGTGCCGAAATAGCCGTTCAGGGTCTCCACCAGCATCCAGGCGCGCTTGTAGCTCATGCCCATGGCGCGCCCGGCGGCGGCGATCGAGCCCTTGGCGGCGATGCCCTCGAGCAGGTCGGCCTTGCCCGGCCCCAGGGCGACCTCGGGCGCGAGGACGATGCGCAGGCGCGCGCCGATGGTCCGGTTTCCGGCGGTCATGCGGGGCAGTCTATCGCGCCGGCGCTTTGCGGTCAGCAGGGGACGCCGCGCGGCTTCGATCTCGATGGTGCCGGAGACGACGATCATCTGCGTCCTGCCTTTCGCTTGGGAGTGTCCGTCACCGAGGGCGCCGCCACGGCGGGATCGAGGTCGAACTGCAGCGCCGCCAGGCGCGCGTAGAGTCCGTCCATCTTCAGGAGCTCCTCGTGGGTGCCGGTGGCGACGATGCGGCCGTGGTCCATGACCACGATGCGGTCGGCCTTGAGCACGGTGGCCAGGCGATGGGCGATGACGATGGTGGTGCGCTCGGCCATCAGGCGGTCGAGGGCGGCCTGGACCATGCGCTCGCTTTCGGCATCGAGGGCGCTCGTCGCCTCGTCGAGGAGGAGAAGGGCGGGGTCGCGCAGGACCGCGCGGGCAATCGCGATGCGCTGGCGCTGGCCGCCGGAGAGGCGCACGCCGCGCTCGCCAAGATGGGTTTCGAAGCCCTGGGGCAGCGCCTCGATGAAGTCGAGGGCGGCGGCGACCTCGGCGGCGGCGCGGACTTCCTCGTCGGAGGCGTCCTCGCGGCCGTAGCGGATGTTCTCCGCCACGTCGGCGGCGAAGATCACCGGCGCCTGGGCGACCAGGCCAATGCGCGCGCGCAAGGCCGCGGGATCGGCCTTGGCGAGGCTGACGCCGTCGAGCCGGACCGCGCCCTTCTGCGGGTCGTGGAAGCGGAGGAGAAGCTGGAAGACCGTGGTCTTGCCCGCGCCCGAGGGGCCGACCAGCGCCAGGCGCTCGCCGGGGGCGACGGTGAGGCTGAAGTCGCTGAGCGCCGGCTGCTCGGGGCGGCTGGGATAGGTGAAGGTGAGGTTCTCGATGGCGACCGCGCCGGCGGCGGGCTCGGGCAGGGGCAGGGGGTCGGCGGGGACGTCGACGTCCGGCTCGGCGGTCAGGAGCTCGACCAGGCGCTCGCTGGCGCCGGCGGCGCGCTGGAGGTCGCTCACGAACTCGCTCAAGGCGCCGACCGAGCCGGCGACGATGACGGCGTAGAAGACGAAGGCGGAGAGCTCGCCCGCGGTGATGCGCCCGGCCAGCATGTCGTGGCCGCCGATCCACAGGATGATGCCGACCGCACCGAAGACCAGCATGATGACCAGCGCGGCCAGCATCGAGCGCGCCCGCACCCGCCGGGCGGCGACGGCGAAGGCCTCCTCGACGCGGCCGGAAAAGCGGCGGCGGTCGTGCGGCTCGTGGACAAAGGCCTGGACGGTCTCGATGGCGTTCAAGGTCTCGTCGAGATGCGCCCCGACATCACCGATGCGGTCCTGGCTGGCCCGCGAGAGCCGGCGCACGCGCCGCCCGAAGACGATCACCGGCACCATGACGAGGGGCACGACGAGAGCGACGAGCCCGGTGAGCTTGGGGCTGGTGACCGCCATCATCACGGTTCCGCCGACCAGCATCAGGAGGTTGCGCAGCGCCATCGAGGCCGAGGAGCCGACGATGGTCTGGAGCAGCGTCGTGTCCGTGGTCAGGCGCGAGATCACCTCGCCCGTCGGCGTGGTCTCGTAGTAGGCGGGGGTGAGGCGGAGCACGTTGTCGTAGACCGCGGCGCGGATGTCGGCGGCGACCCGCTCGCCGAGCCAGGAGACGAGATAGGCGCGCGCGAAGGTGGCCAGCGCCATCACCGCGATCACGCCGAACAGCCCGGTCAGCGCCTGGTCGAGGAGCGACCCGTCGCCGCTGGCGAAGCCCTTGTCGACCAGCCAGCGCAGGCCCACGCCGAAGACCAGCACGGTGCCGGCCGCCAGCATCAGCGCCAGGAGCGCCAGGGCGACCCGCAGGCGATAGGGCTTCAGGAACCCGGCCAGCACGCGGAGCTGGCGCACGTCGCGCGAGCGCGGCCGCTCGCCCGAGGGACGGGCGAGGGAGGCGCTCTCCGTCTGGGTGCGGGCCTGGTTCAAGCAACCTCCGAGGACGGAGCCCCGAGCTGAGCCATGGGTCCGGGCCAGGGCGCCGCGCGGTGGGGCTTCAAGACCGGGCTGATATAGCAAGCGACCGGATCGCTTGCCAGTGGCCGGCCCCTCACCTATATATCCGCGGCGTCCCCATCGGGGGGCAAATGTATATCCGCGGGTCCCCATCGGGGGACCTATGTATATCCGCGGGCCCCCAACGGGGGGACCCTATCTATATCCGCGGGCCCCCAACGGGGGACCCTATGGAACGCAAGGCACGGCCGACATGAAGAAAAACACCCACCCGGAATACCACGAGATCAACGTGGTGATGACCGACGGCACCGAGTTCACCACGCGCTCGACCTGGGGCAAGGCGGGCGACACGATGCGCCTCGACATCGACCCCAAGTCGCATCCGGCCTGGACCGGCGTGCATCGCCTCATCGACTCCGGCGGCCAGCTCGCCAAGTTCAACAAGCGCTTCAGCGGCATCGGGCTGAAGAACTGATCGGTTAGCGATTTCCGAGTGAGCGAGCGCCCGCCATTTGGCGGGCGCTTTTGTTTTGCGGTCGTTTCGGTCCGATCGGGAACCGCCCGTCCGGCACAGCGCCTGACGTGCCGGCGATCCGGCATGGCGAATCGGGAAAAATGGATATACTTGTTGCCGCCCCGGGGTGCGTGTGAATGACCTCTTCGGATCATGAGCTTAGGATGAACCAGCGTACCGATCAGGCCTTGGACCGAATGACTTGAGCACCGAATGACTTAGGATATGAGCGGGTTCAACTACAGGATCGCGGTCGAGCCGGTCGCCGACCGCATTCGGGTTCACATCGGCGGGGAAGTCGTCGCCGACAGCGCGGGCGTGCTGGTGATGCACGAATCCTACATGCCGTCGCAATTCTATTTTCCCAAGTCCGATGTGAGAGAAGGCTTGCTCGCGCCGTCTCCCTTCCGCACCTTCTGCCCGTTCAAGGGCACGGCTCACCACTGGCACCTGCAATTGCCGAACGGCACCGTGGAAAACAAGGCGTGGAGCTACGAGGCGCCGCTCACCGAGGCGGGTCCGGTCGGCGGCTACGTCGCGTTCTATCCCGATGCGGTGGAGGACCTTTCATGCGACGGACCACTGCCGGAGATCAAGCCCGCGCCGATCGGCGACAGTCCGCTGATCCATTGGGTGTTGACGCGTGCTTGGACATGCGAGACGCCGGGTGAGCTGACCGAGCAGCTGGCGCAGCACCTGTTGGCGATCGGCATGCCGATTTGGCGGTTGATGATCAACATCTGGACCTTGCACCCGGAGCTGGCGGGGCAGCGGATCACCTGGGCGCGCGACCGCGAGGGCGTGGTCGAAAGCGATACGCCGCACGGCATCCTGCACACCCCGGCCTATCTCAACAGTCCGGTTCGTCACGTCAGCGAGGGGCTGGGTGGCGTCCGGCAGCGGCTCGACATCGACGATCCGGAGTTCCGGTTTCCGATCCTGACGGAACTGCGCTCGAACGGCGGCACCGACTATGTCGCCATGCCCCTGCCGTTCTCCGACGGCCAGTTCCAGACCCTGACCCTGGCCACCGATCATCCCGACGGGTTCTCGACGGCGACCCTCGGCCAGGTGTTCCCCGTGGCGTTCACGTTGGGGCGGTTCTACGAGGTGCTGACACTTCGGCGAAACGCCACCGATCTTTTCGACACCTATCTCGGGAAGCGCACGGGACGCCAGGTGCTCGGCGGGCTGACCCGCCGCGGCGACGGTCAGAATATTCGCGCCGCGATCGTCTTCTGCGACTTGCGCGACTCGACGGCGCTCGCCGTGTCGCTCACGCGCCAGGCCTATCTCGACCTGCTGAACACCTTCTTTGAATGCGCGGTCGAGCCGATCCATGCGCGCGGCGGCGAGGTGCTGAAGTTCATCGGCGATGCCGTGCTTGCCATCTTCCCGCTCGACGAGGGGCAAGAGGACGAGGTGGCCGGTGCGGCTGCCTGCGAGCGCGCCTGGGGGTCGGCCCAGGAGATCATTGCACGGGTGGCGGCCGCGCCGGCGCGTCCAGGTTGCCCGGCGATGCAATGCGCCATCGGACTGCATTTCGGCGAGGTGACGTACGGGAACGTCGGCTCGCCGAAACGGCTCGACTTCACGGTGATCGGCTCGGCGGCCAACGTCGCTGCCCGATTGAGCGAGCACTGCAAGGCGCTGGAGCAGCCTTTGCTGTTGTCCGCCGAAGTCGCGGGGCGGGTGTCGGCCGACCTGCGCACACTTGGATCCCAGAGTTTCCACAACGTTGCCGACGACGTCGAGGTCTTCGTGATGGCCAACGTCGATTTCGGTTAGCGGGGCGGCGGGCGTCGCGGGCTAGAGCATATTCCGCTCACGCGGAATCGGCGCCGGCCCGCTCACAGGATACTGCCATTGGGTGGCCGGGTGGGGGCCATTCGACAAGCTCATGAGGGCCGGTGATGCCAAACGATCGGAAAATGCTCTAAGCGATCTTCGCCACCGCCGCGCAGAAGCGCTCCACCTCGTCCTCGGTGTTGTAGTAGTGGACCGAGGCGCGGGCGAGCGCGTCGAGGTCGCGGGCGTCCATGTCGAGGCGGGTGAAGTTGCGCGGGCTGACCGCGATGTTGATCTTTTGGGCCGCGAGCGCGCGTTGGATTTCGGCGGGGCTCGAGCCGTCCCCGGTGAAGGTGACGATGCCGCAGCGCTCGGCGCCCAGATCGCGGAGGGTGATGCCGGGGATGGCGGCGAGGCCGTCGCGCAGCCGGGCGGCCAGGGCCGAAATGCGCTCGTAGATCGCCGGAAGGCCCCAGCCGAGCGCGTAGTCGAGCGCCACGCCGAGCCCGATCTTGCCGGCGACGCTGCCCTCCCAGGTCTCGAAGCGGCGCGCGTCGTCGCGGATTATATATGTGTCGGCCGCGGTCCACTCGGCGGCGTGGAGGTCGAGGAAGGGCGGCTCGAGGGTCTCGATGAGCGCGCGGCGGACGTAGAGCAGGCCGGTGCCGCGGGGCCCGCGCAGGTACTTGCGGCCCGTCGCGGAGAGGATGTCGCAGCCGATCGCCGCGACGTCGACCGGCATCTGGCCCACCGACTGGCAGGCGTCGAGGAGGAAGGGGATGCCGGCGTCGCGCGCGATGCGGCCGACCGCGGCGGCGGGGTTCACCAGGCCGCCGTTGGTCGGCACGTGGGTGATGGCGATCAGCTTGACCCGGTCGTCGATCATCGCGGCGAGGGCCTCGGCGGAGACCTGTCCCTGCGCGTCGCTGGGGATCGCCTCGACGCTGGCGCCGGTGGCGTGGGCGACCTGAAGATAGGCGATGTAGTTGCTGGCGTATTCGGCCTCGGCCGTCAGGATGCGGTCGCCCGCGGCGAAGCGGAAGGCATAGAAGGCCATGTCCCAGGCGCGGGTCGCATTCTCGACCAACGCGATCTCGCCGGGCGCGCAGTTGAGCAGCGCGGCCGCGGCGGCGTAGGTCCGCTCGACCCGGTCGTGGGCCGCGGCCGCCGCCTCGTAGCCGCCGGCGAGCGCCTCGGCGTCGAGGTGATCCTTGACCGCGGCCAGCACCGGCGCGGGCAGGAGGCCGGCGCCGGCGTTGTTGAAATGAAGGACCTCATCGCAGCCGGGCGTCTCGGCCCGGGCGCGGAATACGTCGAACGCCATCGATCTCGAATGCCTGCGGTCGTGTAACCTGTCGGGCGGGTGGGCTCAGTCGGGCAGCGCCGACACCGAGGGGCGTCTCCGGCGCAGCCAGCCGCGATGGCCCTGCACCAGGGTCCATTGCACGATGCGCTTGAGCGCCTTGCCGAGCGCTTCGTCGAAGGCGGCGACGATCTCTTCCATGCCGTTCGAGTTGGCGACGACGACGAACTCGAAGGTGCGGCTGGCGATGATCGTGCGCTCGGGCATCTTGACCAGCTTGGCATTGAGGCTGACGCGGACGGTGGGGCCGGCGGCGTTCTTGTTCTCGGCCTTTTCCAAGGCCTTCTTCGTCAGGCCGCGATTGCTGTATTCGGCCTGGAACTCGCGCAGGCTGGTCTGCAGCACGAAGTCGGAGCGCAGGCCCGCCGAGTTGCGGCCGACCGAGACGATCTTCTTGGAGTTCTCGAAGGACTCGATGATCAGGGTCTGGATCATCGTCGGGGTGGTGTCGGTCCAGGCCGCGTCGGCGTAGTACTCGAGCTGCAGGTGATGGCGCTTGAGGGCGATGCGCGCCGAGGACAGGCCGGCCGCCGCGATCGGCGGCTCGACGACGAGCTGCCAGCGCGACCGCGGAACGCGCTTGTCGAAGGTGCTCTTCGGCGAGAGGTCGTAGAGCTTGGGCGGATCGCGGTCGGCGCCGGGGATGATCGACGAACACGCGCCCAGGCCGATCGACAGCGCGGCGGCGAGGCCGACGGCGCGCCCGAGGCGGGCGCAGGCGGCGGCCGGGTGCGCGGTCATCGGGGCCGGTATCCCTTTTGCGTATTGCCGAAGAGGAAGCGCGAGGGATCGCCCTCGAAGCGCTTGGAGACGCGGCTCAAGTTCTTCACCAGCTCGCGGGCCTCGGTGATGAAGAGCGAGAACTCGTAGAGCCCGGTCGCCGAGAAGTCGCGCAGCGGGCGCCGGTTCTCGGAGATCAGCGCCTTGACCTCGGCGCTCATGCCGCCGAACTGCTTGATGCCGTTGCGGATGTCCTCGACCGCGGGCGGCAGGTTCTTGGCCGCGTGGTTGATGCTGACGACCGCCTGGTTGACGTTGGTGATGAGCTTGTCGAGGTCGCCGCTGCGCTCCGACAGGTTCTTCGACATCGTCGAGATGTTGGCCAGCGTGTTCTTGATCGCCGTGCGGTTCTCCTCGTCGAGCAGCGCGCTGGCCCGCGCCGCGAGCTCGCTGATCTGGTTGAGCGCCTTGGGCAGGCTGGTCAGGATCTTCTCGAAACCCGAGCCTTCGGCGTCGAGCGTGGGATAGCGCGCGCCCAGCTCCTTCTTGACCACGGGGTCGCCCGGGATCCCCGAGGCGTTGCCGGTGCGCTGGCGCCAGGCCTGCAGCGCCTGCTCGTTGTGCTTGATCTGGATGAAGGCGACGCCGGTGATGCCCTGGGTTTCCAGCACCGCGGTGGAGAAGCGGTGGATCACCAGGTTCTTCTTCTTCTTGTCGATCTCGAAGGTGACCTCGACGAGATTGGGATCCTTGGGCGAGACCTTGATCTCGGTGACCTCGCCGGCGGGAATGCCGCGGTAGCGCACCTGGCTGCCGACCTGGAGCCCCGTGACCGTGGTCGAGAAATACGCCTGGTACTTGACGGTGTCCTTGACGATCTGGCCCTTGGCGATCCAGACCACGAAGCCGAACGCGGCCACAAAGACCAGGATCACGAAGCCGCCGACCATGAGGTAGCTAGCCCGGGTTTCCATCTTCGCCTCTCATCGCTGGAGCGCCGCGCGTGCGCGGGGCCCATGGAAATATTCCTGAATCCAGGGATGGTTCAGTCGCATCAGGTTTTCCATGGTGTCGACCACGATCTTCTTGTCGATCAGCACGGCGATCCGGTCGCAGATCGCCGCCAGCGAGTCGAGGTCGTGGGTTACCATGAAAACGGTCAGGTTCAAACTTTGCTGAAGGTCGCGGATCAGGTTGTCGAAGGCCGCGGCGCCGATCGGGTCGAGCCCGGCGGTGGGCTCGTCGAGGAAGACGAGCTCGGGGTCGAGCGCCAGCGAGCGGGCGAGGCCGGCGCGCTTGCGCATGCCGCCGGACAGCTCCGAGGGATACTTGTTGGCGGCGTTCGGCGGCAGGCCGACGATGTCGACCTTCACGCAGGCGAGCTCGTTGATGACGTCCTTCTTGAGGTGCGTGTGCTCCTTCAGCGGCACCTCGATGTTCTGGGCCACGGTGAGCGAGCTGAAGAGGGCGCCGTCCTGGAACAGCACGCCCCAGCGCTGCTGCATGGCGCGCTGCTCGCGGTCGGACATCCCGGTGACGTCGTCGCCGAAGACCCGGATCGATCCGGCGCGCGCCTTGTTGAGCCCGATGATCGTGCGCAACAGCACCGACTTGCCGGTGCCCGAGCCGCCGACAACGCCCAGCACCTCACCGCGACGCACGTCGAGGTCGAGGTCGTCGTGGATGACGTTGGCGCCGAACTGGGTCCGCAGTCCGCGCACGCTGATGATGGCGTCGTTCTCCATTGTCCTTAAATGCCCAGTATTGAAAACAAAATAGAGAACGCCGCGTCGAATACAATAACCAGGAAGATGCCCTCCACGACCGAGGCCGTAGTCTTTTGGCCAACGCTTTCGGCGCTTCCCGAAACATTGAAGCCCTCGAAGCATCCGACCAGCGCGATCAGGAAGGCGAAGACCGGAGCCTTGATCATGCCGATGGCGAAGGTGGTGAGGTTGACCGCGCCCTGGAGCTGCTTGAGGAAGGTCGTGAGCGAGATGTCGAGCACCGTGGTCGCCATCACCATGCCGCCCAGAAGCCCCATGATGTCGGCATAGAAGACCAGGATCGGCAGCATGACCATCAGCGCGATCACGCGCGGCACCACCAGCACCTCGACCGGGTCGAGGCCGATGGTCTGCAGCGCGTCGACCTCCTGGTTGACCTTCATGGTGCCGATCTGGGCGGTGAAGGCGCTGCCCGAGCGGCCGGCGATCAGGATCGCCGTCAGGAGCACGCCGAGCTCGCGCAGGATGGACACGCCGAGCAGGTTGACGGTGAAGATCTCGGCGCCGAACTGCGCCAGCTGGTCGGCGCCCTGGAAGGCCACCACGACGCCGATCAGGAAGGATAAGAGCCCCACGATCGGCAGCGCGTTGATGCCGACCGACTGCATCCGGTAGACCGTGGCGGTGAGGCGCAAGGCGCCCGGCCGCAGCATCAGGCGGCCGAAGACCAGGAGCACCATGCCGAAGAACGAGAGCAGGTCGCGGGCCACCGCGAAGGCGTCGAACTGCGCCTTGCCGATCGACGAGACGGCGCGGAGGATGGGGTTGCCCCTGGGCGGCTCGAGCTCCTCGTGGGCGAGGGCCTTCTCGACGCGCTCCAGCAGCGCGCCATGCGAGGGCTTGGCGCCCTCGACCGCGGCCTCCAGGCCGGCCGCGGCGAGCCCCAGGCGGGTGCGGGTGATCAACCAGGCCCCGGCGGCGTCGAGCGCCTCCAGTCCGGTCACGTCGATCAGCGCCCGGCCGCCGGCCGAGGACGACCGCGCCTCGGCGCCGATGCCGCGCAGCTGGCCTTCGATCGCTTCGACGGTCTGGACGTTCCAGCGTCCGCCAGCCTCGATGATGTAGCGGTCCCCGAGCGTGTGGGTCTTGAACCAGCCGGCAACGGCGGCCATGCAGTAAGTCCCCCTGATGCATACCGCAATAGAGCACGCGGGGTAACACAGAATGGTTAACGGGGAAAGCTGGCGCGGCGGCTATCGAGCGCCGCGCGGAGGGCGTGGCGCCTGGCTCGAAGCCTCGATCGACAGCTTGCAAACGCCGTGATCAGCCCGGATTGCCCGTGCCCGCCGGCTGGCCGGACCGGTCCTGGGCCTGGCGTTGCGCCTGGCGCCGGGCGAGCCATTCGGCGAAGCGCGTGCGCCGCGCCACCACCTTGGCCCAGGCCTTCTTGACCGATGCCGGGCTCTGCGCGCCGGCCCGGCGCACCAGGCTCGCGGTGCGGGCAGGCGCCGTCGCCGCGGCGGTGCGGCTCGGCTTCGGCCGACCGGCGATGGCGCCGGGCCGCTTGGCCGCCTTGGCGGCCAGGACCGCGGGGTTGGGCCGGGCCCGCCGGTCGACCCAGATCCGCAGCACCCGCAGCATGTAGGGATTGCCCTGGCGGGCAAGGCTGGAGTGGTAGGCGGCGACGGCGTCGATCCAGGAGCCCGTCCTGGCGTGGAGGTCTTTCAGGAAGCGGGCGGCGTAGGCGACGTTGCGCGCCGGGTCGAAGGCGGTCTTGAGGTCGGCGAAGGCCTTGGGATGGTGCATCAGGTTGACCTGCATGCAGCCGACGTCGATGTTGCGCGCGCCCCGCGCCCGCAGGCGCTCGACGGCCGCGATGGCCTTGGACTTGCTGGGGTAATAGCGGCCCTTGCCGCCGGCATTGACTGCCCAGGGCCAGGCAATCATTGCCGTGCGGCGCGCGTCGTAGCGGCCGGTCTCGGCGAGCGAGATGGCGCGCAACAGCCGCGCCGGAATGCCGTGGCGGCGCTCGGCGCGGGCGATGATCGAAGCGCATAAATCCCGTGTTTCCATGTCTTTCGAGCCGGGACCCCGTGCCGAGGCCGGCGCCGCGGCGAGCATGGCGAAGGCCAGTCCCAGGCAGAACAGGCAAGCCGCAACGGGGGTTCGTGAGAATTCAGGCATGAGCGCTCCATCGCGCGCCGAACGCGCCTCACACGAGGTGCAATCGACATGCCAGGCGCGTGCATGCGCTCAGGCGACGCCGCGCCGCGAGCCATGCGTGCGTCGTTCTTCGCACATGCAATAAATTCTTAGCTCTCAAATTAAAGGAGGAATAATTGCAGGGTTTCTAGGGGTTTTGTCGATATGACCATGTTTTGTGCAATTGTCGAAAAGTGTTTTTTTTGGTTGAAATCGCGGGCAATCCAACTTTATTGTGCAGTGCGGCATGAGGGTGGCCTTCGGCGACCTGGCAGCCGTAAACGCACTTCTTGGGCGTTTCCTCCCTAAACTTGGGCCGCGCGGATTCGCGCGGCCCTTTTTTTATGCCCGCTGCCGCGGGCGGGCGGACCCGCGCGGCGCCTTTTTCTTATGCCCGCCGTGGCGGGCGGGAGGCGGCGTCAGTCGTCGATCGGGCCGTCGCCGGCGCCGAGGGTGCGCTGCATCAGCACGGTGTCGACCCAGCGACCGTGCTTGCGGCCGACCGTCTTGAGCGTGCCGACGAGGCGAAAGCCCAGCCGCTCGTGCAGCCTCACCGAGGCGCGGTTGCCGGAATCGCCGATCACCGCCACCATCTGACGATAGCCGGCCGCGGTGCAGCGCTCGATGAGCGCCGCCAGCAGGGCGGCGGCGATGCCCTGGCCGTGCCAGGCGGGATCGACGTAGATCGAGTTCTCCACCGTGTGCCGATAGGCCGAGCGCGGCCGGTAGCGCGCGACATAGGCGAAGCCGCGCACCTCGCCAGCGAGCTCGGCGACCATGTAGGGCATGCCAAGCTCGCGGATGGCGTGGAAGCGGCGGGTCATCTCGCCGAGCCCCGGCGCGGCCTCCTCGAAGGAGCCGAGGCCGGTTTCGACGTGGTGCGCGTAAATCGCCTGGACCGCGGGGAGATCGTGCTCTTCGGCGTCCCGCAGGCTAAGCGCTTGCGCCTTAAGCCCCGTGTCCATCGGCTTTGAGGGCGCGCCAGTCGAAGCGCGTCAGCGCCTCGACGAGGGCGCGCATGTGCCCGGCGAGCGCCGCGAAGTAGGGCTTACGCTCGTAGCTCGCCTCGTCCATGTAGAGCGCCCGGTTGATCTCGATCTGGAGCGCGTGCAGGCCGTCCCCGGGGCGCCCGTAGTGGCGCGTGGTGAAGCCGCCGGCGTAAGGGGCGTTTCGGGTGACGACGTAGCCTTCGTCCTTGAGGAACGCCGCCACGGCGTCGGTCAGCGCCGGCGCGCAGGACGCCCCGTGGCAGTCGCCGAGCACGAAGTCGACCCGACGCAGCCCGGGGTCCTTGTCCATCGGCCCGCCGACCGAGGGCATCGAATGGCAGTCGATCAGGAGCGCCAAGCCGAAGCGGTCGGCGGTCGCATCGAGCAGGCTTCCGAGCGCGCCGTGATAGGGCCGGTAGAAGGTGTCGATGCGGGCGAGCGCCTCGCCGGCGGAGAGCTTGCGGTCGTAGATCTCCGCGCCGTTGCAGACGACCCGGGCGATGGTGCCGAGGCCGGCCGCGACCCGCGGCGAGCCGGTATTGGCGAAATCGGGCAGCGCGCCGTCGAACATCGACGGGTCGAGCTCGTAGGGCTCGCGGTTGGGGTCGACGAAGGCGCGCGGGAAGAGCGCCTTGAGGAGCGGCGCGCCGAGGCTGGGGGCGGCGGCGAAGATCTCGTCGACGAAGCTGTCCTCCGAGCGCCGCAGGGTCAGCGGGTCGAGCCGCGAGGCGGCCACGAAATCGGGCGGATAGCTGCGGCCGCTGTGGGGAGAGGAGAAGACCAGGGGGACGGTTTGGGCCGCCGGCGCCAGGACTTCGTAAGGCCGGTCGAGGATGCCGGCGGTTTCAACGTGAGTGTCCATGTCAGCAAACCTGATAGACCATCGGAGGTCCGCTGTCACCCGCTGGCGGCCCATGGGGCCGGAGGGGCCGGCGGAGCAGCGCTCGACCACGAATGGAGAGGGGCTGGAGAGGGTGGAAAATCCGCTATATTCTGAGCCGATCGGATCCCATTTACGCTTTCGCAAGGCCCTGGCCGCTAGCATTGGGTCAAGTCGAGGGAACCCAGGGAAGCACCGACGTGGCGAAAATCCTGTTGGCCGAAGACGACGAGTCGATGCGCACGTTCCTGGCGAACGCGCTGGTGCGCGCGGGGCATCAGGTCGATGCCGTGGGCGACGGGCTGAGCGCCGAGGGCGCCGTGCGCCGCGACGACTACGACGTGCTGATCGCCGACATCGTCATGCCGGGGATCGACGGCATCGAGCTGGCCCGCCGGGCCAGCTCCGCCCAGCCGCAGATCCGGGTCATGTTCATCACCGGCTTCGCGGCGGTGGCCCTGAAGGCCCGCGAGGAGGCGCCGCGCGACGCGCGGGTGCTCTCCAAGCCCTTTCATTTGCGCGAGATCGTCGCCGAGATCGACCGCATGATGGCCGCCTGAAGGGTCCCGTTCGGGCCCCGGCCCGGTCTTGCAAATCGATGCCGATTGACGGATAACCGGCTTCCCACCATATAGGCCGGACCTTGCTTGGTATTTCGGCTTGCCGAGGGGGCACGGTATTTCGGCTTGCCGAGGGGGCATGGTATTTCGGCTTGCCAAGGGGCCGAAGGTCCGGCGGCACGGGCGCGTAGCTCAGCGGGAGAGCACTGTGTTGACATCGCAGGGGTCGCTGGTTCAATCCCAGCCGCGCCCACCATTTCCCACCCGTCCTCCACGACTTGCCTGGCATCCGCTCCAGGCCTGCGCCGGGTTCCTGACCTGATTGCGCCGGCCGGCCGCGCGCCGGCCCGGTCCGCCGCCGCCTGACGCGGTTCGCGGGACCGGCGGCGACGGGCTTGAGCGTCCTCGATCGTCGCGCTCGGCCAAACGCACAACGAGCTTTTTGCGAATGATTATTAGTTGCCATCGCGGGCCGCGGCTGTTAGGAATCCGAGGGTCCATAGCGAATGAGAATTAATCACAACATCGCAAGCAGGTCGGAGGCGACAACCCGGTGACGGCGGGTCTGCGTCGGCGGCAAGAAACAGGAACGGGGGTTTGACCATGTTTGGGGTTGGCAGATTTGTCACCGGAGCGGCCGTGGCGTGCATGCTGGGGATTGCGCAGACCGCGGCGCTCGCCGAGGAGGCGACCAAGGAGCCCTGGCTCACGGTCGTCATCCCGATCGAGATCCAGAACGACGGCAACTTCAAGTCGGACGACCGCGGCAATCAGCTGAACGATCTCTTTGCGACGGTCGAGCCGGAGATCACCGTCGGCATCCTGCCGGGGCTGACCTTCTTCGCCCATGCGGTTCTCGAGCCGATGCGCGACCCGCGGCCGGGCGAGGACCGCTTCTTCCGCTCGCACGGCATCTACCTGCAGGACCTGATCCTGCGGTACGAGGGCACGCTCTTCAGCGACGCCCCCAACGCGCTCAAGTTTCGGATCTTCGGCGGCAAGTTCGGGCCCAACTTCGGCACCGCCTGGGACGTCGCGCCGGGCATCTACGGCGCCGACTTCGCCGAGGATTACGAGTTCGTGGAGCGGCTCGGTTTCGGCGGCGCCCTGATCCTCGATCACGCAGCCCTCGGCATGCATACGCTCAGCGCCAGCACCTTCGTGCTCGACCGCAGCATCCTTTCCGGCTCGGCGATCACCAAGCGCACCCGGCCGGTGCTGGCCGACGGCGGCCCCGGCAACACGCGCGGGCTCCAGTCCTTCCACGTCACCCTGGACGGCGAGAAGCTGCCGGGACTGAAGGGTCTCACCTATCACGTCTCGTTCATCCATCAGGGCGTGCGCGGCGGGCCGGACGAGCGCGGGCTGGCGCTGGCGCTGGCCTACGAGACGGAGCTCGGCGGCTTCATCATCAAGCCGATCGTGGAATACGCGCGCATATTCGATGCCGACGGCGTCGACGGCCAGGCGCGCAGCTACCTCACGACCGGCGTCAGCATCGAGAAGGACAGCTGGGAGCTCGCGCTGTCGCACACTTTCCGGCACACCCGCACGCCGATGGACGGCGTCGTCCGCGACAACCTGTTCGCGGCATCGCTCGGCTACACCTTCGAGAACAAGATCGGCGTCGCCCTCGGCTACAGCTATCGCAACGAGGACAGCATCGCCACGCACACGATCGGGGTGCTGCTGACCTACGAGTTCTGCTGGGCGGTCCGCACGAAATGCGACGCTTGACCCGGCGACCTCGGGCCCGCCGCCCGGCGGCGCCCGCTGCACCGACCACCATGAGAAAAAGGGAGCAAAGGCAATGAACGGGAAGCCAACGTGGCTCGGCGCCGTGGCGCTGGCATGCGTGCTTTGCGTGGGCGCGCTAGTCCCCTCGGCGGCGGCCAAGACCGACAAGCGGGCCGTTCTCGACACCTATGCGCGGATCGCGCATGCCGGCTACGCCGACTCGCTGACCAGCGCGAAGACGCTGCGCGCGGCGATCGCCGCCTTCCTCAAGGCGCCGAGCGAGGCCGGGCTGAAGGCCGCGCGCCAAGCCTGGATCGCCGCGCGCGTGCCCTACATGCAGACCGAGGCCTTTCGCTTCGGCAACCCGATCGTCGACGAGTGGGAGGGCAAGGTGAACGCCTGGCCGCTCGACGAGGGCATGATCGACTATGTCGCCGGATCCTACGGCAAGACGAACAAGGACAATCCCTATTACACCGCGAACGTGATCGCCAATCCCAAGGTCAAGCTCGGAGGCAAGGTGATCGACGCCACGACGATCACCAAGGCGCTGCTCGCGGAGACCCTGCACGAGGCCGGCAAGGTCGAGGCCAACGTCGCCACCGGCTACCACGCGATCGAGTTCCTGCTCTGGGGCCAGGACCTGAACGGCACCGGTCCGGGCGCCGGCAACCGGCCGTGGACCGACTACAGCCTCGCCAAGTGCACGAACGGCAACTGCGCGCGTCGGGCCGCCTACTTGCGGGTCGCGACCGACCTGCTGATCGACGACCTGACCTGGATCGCCGCGCAGTGGGCGCCCGGCGGCAAGGCGCGGGAGGGATTGCTCAAGGGCGACCTGAACAAGGGCATCGCCACCATCCTGACCGGCATGGGCAGCCTCTCATACGGCGAGCTGGCCGGCGAGCGCATGAAGCTCGGCCTGATGCTGCACGACCCGGAGGAGGAGCATGACTGCTTCTCCGACAACACCCACAACTCGCACTACTACGACCTGGTCGGCATCCTCAACGTCTACCATGGCCGCTACACGCGGATCGACGGCAGCAAGGTGAGCGGGCCGTCGCTGGCGAACCTCGTCGCCGAGACCGCGCCGGCGCTCCACAAGGAGCTCGCGGCGCGCCTCGAGGCCAGCCACGCGGCCATGCTGACCTTGAAGAAGCGGGCCGAGGCGGGCGAGGCCTACGACCAGATGATCGGGCCCAAGAACAAGGCCGGCAACGCCGTCGTCGCCGCCGCGGTCGAGGCGCTGAAGACCCAGACCAAGTCGATCCAGAAGGTTGTCGGCGCGCTCGGCCTCGAGCCGATCGCCTTCGAAGGGTCCGACAGCCTCGACAGTCCGGAGAAAGTGTTCAAATAGACCAAAGCGAGGCAACGATCGGATCGGGACGGCGCGCGGCACGCCGCTCCGTTCGTAATTTCGAAAGGCCGATCGCCATGCGGATCGGAAAGGGATTCGCCGTGAATGGGTTGGCGCTGGCGGGGCTCGGCGGCGTCGTCTGCGCCGCGATCGTCGCCACCATCACCCCATCGGAGGTCGAGGGCGCGGCGGCGTCGGCCGAGCGCGCGCGCGTCGCCGCCGTGACCCGCCCGACGACCCGCTTCGACAAGCCCGAAGCCTTCGAGCGCCGGCCGGGCGGGGCGGCCACTGTCTTCAAGGCGCTCAACGCCGACATCTTCTCGCACGCCTCGGCCAACATGGCCTTCGAGCGCGAGCTGCAATTCAAGGTCGGCAACGGGATCTTCCGCAAGGTCTGGGTGTCGTCGCCGGCCTCCACGAAGTCCTCCGACGGGCTGGGGCCGCTCTTCAACGCACGCTCGTGCCAGCAGTGCCACCTGAAGGACGGGCGCGGCCATGTGCCGGCCAAGGGCGAGCGCGCGGTCTCGATGTTCCTGCGCCTCAGCGTCCCGCCGCGCAGCGCCGCCGAGCGCGCGGCGGTGAAGACCGGCCGGTTGTCGGTCATCCCCGATCCGACCTATGGCGGCCAGTTGCAGAGCTTCGCGGTGCGCGGCCTCAGGGCCGAGGGACGCATGGTGATCCGCTATGCCGAGCTGCCGGTGCGGCTGGCCGACGGCACGGTGGTGAAGTTGCGCGCTCCGCGCTACCGGGTGGCCGAGCTGGGCTACGGGCCGATGGACGAGGAAGTGATGCTGTCGCCGCGCCTGGCGCCGCCGATGATCGGCATCGGCCTGCTCGAGGCGATCGCGGCGCGCGACATCCTGGCGCTGGCCGACCCCGACGACCGGGACGGCGACGGGATCTCCGGCCGGCCCAACCGGGTCTGGAGCGGGGCGCACGGCAAGCCGATGCTGGGCCGCTTCGGCTGGAAGGCGGGACAGCCGACGGTGGCCCAGCAGTCGGCCGGCGCCTTCCTCGGCGATATCGGCCTGGCGACCGCGCGCTTTCCCAAGCCGGCTGGGGACTGCATGCCGGCGCAGCGGTCGTGCATGGCGGCGCCCCATGGCGGCGCCGGGGGGAACGGCGCGACGGGCGGTCGGATCGAGGTGCCGAAGGTCATGTTCGACCTCGTCGTCTTCTACAGCCGCAACCTCGGCGTGCCGGCGCGCCGGCACCTTGCCGAGCCGCAGGTGCTGAAGGGCAAGGCGCTCTTCTACCGCGCGGGCTGCATCGGCTGTCACCGGCCGAAGTTCGTGACCAGGCGCGACGGCGTGCCGCCCGAGCAGTCGTTCCAGTTGATCTGGCCCTATACCGATCTCCTGCTGCACGACATGGGGCCGGGGCTCGCGGACGGGCGGCCCGAGGGGCGGGCGAGCGGCCGCGAATGGCGGACCGCGCCGCTCTGGGGCATCGGTCTCGCCAAGACCGTCAATCCGCGCGCGAGCTTTCTGCACGACGGCCGGGCGCGGACGCTGCTCGAGGCGATCCTCTGGCACGGCGGCGAGGCGGACGCGGCGAAGGCGAAGGTCGTGGGCATGAACAGCGACGAGCGCGCGGCGCTGCTGGCCTTCCTGCGCTCGCTATGATCGGGCACGCTGTGGGCGCGGTGGACAAAATGAGGGCCGCCCCGTTTCCCGGAGCGGCCCCTGAAGTTTGGTTCCATGATGATGGCCAGGACGCCGATGCGGCGGTCCGGACCATGACGCATACTCAGGTTAGAAGGCGTATTGGAAGCTCACCTGGATGCGGTGAAGCTCCCCGTTGGCGCTGTTCACTATGCCGTTGAAGGCATAGACGTACTCAACGCCGATATTGACCCCGGGAACCGGACTCCAAATCAAGTTGGCATGAACCGTCCAGTTGTCCTGGGTCAGCGATCCGGTGGGTATGCCGGGCAGACCGGCCTTCCCACCGGGAACCTCGTTTACATATTCGTTGCGCGCCCGGCCGTAGGCGACGGTCGACCGCAGCGTGTTGGTCCAGCGGTGCTGGATCCATGCGAGGCCGCCGTACTGGGTGACGGTCTCAAGGCTGGCCGTGGCGTTCGCGGGGCCAAGCAATACCGCGCCGGTACCGTTGCCGGCCGCCGTGGTGTACCGACCGAGCCCCTTTCCGTAGTGGAAGGCGGCGCCGATCGCGGTCCGGTTGTTGTTGAAGCGCCAGCCGAATCCGGCATGGATGCCCCAGGCGAACGCGGAATCGTCGATATTCGCGCCGCCCGCGTTACCATTGTCCACCGTAAGCCTGCGGAACAAGCCCCGGATCGAGGCCCGCCCCGAACCCCAGGTGTGGGTCAGGCCGACGACGAAGTCCGGCATCTCATCCGGACCGACGGTAGCGGCAGCGCCGGTTGCGGCGATCTGGCTATACGCCTCGGCCCCCAGCGCCCCTGGCAAGCCGAATTGCGGGTTCTCGACGGCGAATACCGCCACCGTGCCGCCGCCGAAGCTGTGGGTGTAGCGAAGCTGCGCCTGCCGGATGAACGGATCGCCGGCCGGGCCGGAAAAGTCGAGAACGTCCGGCAAGGCCTCCAAGATCATGAAGGTCGACCAGGTCTGGCCCGCGAGGACCGGACCCAGGCGCCCATAAACGTGGCGGGCGCGGAAGGTGTCGGAGTTCGACACCAGCTCGTTGCCGCCGGCACCGAAGAAGTCGACCTGGAGATGGGTCTCCAGCTCGCCCCAATCGGTGGGCGTCCAGGTGCGGATCCAGAACCGCGACTGCCTGGAATGCAGGCGGAAGTGTCCTTGGCGATTTGCAGCCGCGCTGCCCTCGGCCGGAATGGCCGCCACGCCAATCGAATCGCCGGTGTTGGCATTGATGTCGTAGATGATATCCAACTTGGCGTAACCGCCGATCTGCATCGACGTATTGGTGCCAGGCAGCTTCCACGACCGCGGCTTGGCCCCCGCCTCGACCGCTGCCGCCGGAGCAACCCGGCGCTTCCTGCGCTGCGCGGCCTCCAGCTTGCCCATCTTGTCCTGCAAGCCTTCGATCTGCGTGCGCAGCTCCTCGATTTCGTCCGCCGAGGCCGGAACCTGAGCCGCTAGCAAGGCGACCGCTGCCCCCGAACCCAATAGTGCAGACCGCCATCTCGATTGAGCCATCTTTTCCACTCCCCTCTGGTAACCCCAAGTTAAGCGTCGGCGTGATTGCATAGTATTCGAATCACCCGGTCAAGAATGTAGCGGTCACGATTACTTTCAGGTTACTCACGACTGTGTGGGGCTTATTACATTAATGTTATAGTCGTTGTCATATCTGTGAGTAATCGCACGATGCCGTGTGTATATCGCACGCGAGCGTGCATCGAGCTCACCGATAGGTGCGTTCCGCGCACGGAAATGTGTGTCATGCGCGCGGGTTCGTGAGCGGCATGGATGGCGGGCCGGCCGGGAATCGACAGCCGGCGCGGTGGGCTCCGATTGGGGAAAGCGTCGCGGCTTTAGAGCCGCGCGACGTTCACGGCGCGGGCGCGCGCCACCAGCTCTGCGCGCGGGCGATCTCGGCGCCGTCGCCGCGCCGGAGGGCGTGGGCGAATGGATGTTCGCCGACGGGCGCCGCGCAGGAGCGCACCGAGTCGGTGCGGGTGCATTCCGCGCGAAAGGCGACATCGAGCGCGCTCAGCGTGTGCGCCGATAGAGCATACTCCGATCGTTTGGCATCACCGGCCCTCATGAGCTTGTCGAATGGCCCCCACCCGGCCACCCAATGGCAGTATCCTGTGGGTGGCCGGGTGGGGGAGCGGGCCGGCGCCGATTCCGCGTCAGCGGAATATGATCTAGCCAGTCGGTCTCGAACACTTCGAGCAGCCAGCCGATCAGCGGCGCGTTGTTGACATGGCCGTTCACGTCCAGGTCCGACCAGCGGGGCATGACGTCGCGGGCCCGCTCCTCGCGCGCCAGGCGCGGCGGGGCGCGTCCGGGCAGGGTGGCGGCGCGGGTTTCGTCGACGGCCACGCGGCCGGCGATCCAGTCGGGCCCCTTGACCGCCTTGCGTGCCCCGGCGTCGATCAGCGCCCAGCTGCCGGCGGCGGCGAGGATCTCGCCGCCGCCGGCGTCGCCGATGCGGAAGTCGCGCAGGAAGAGCCGGCGCGGGCGCTGCGATGGCCAGGTATCGATCTCGATTTCCTCGCCGCCGCGCGGCGCGCGCTCGATGTGCAGGAAGAGGCGGGTCAGCACCCAGGTGAGACCTTCGCCCGCCATGCGCTCGGCGCCGACCCCGAGCGCCTCGGCGTGCTCGCCCGCGGCCTGTTGCAGGTAGCCCGCGAGCGCAACGATTCCGGCGGAGCCGGTGGGGGCGGCGTGGTGGAACGGCACGCGGAGGCGGCCGATGCGATGCGCGCGCGGCTTGCCGGGCCTTCGAGGCGGTTCGGCAGGGATCAACTCTGTCCGTCTCGACACACGAGGGTGCATTTCGCGAGGGTGCATTTCGGAGCGCCGTTGCGGCGCCATCCTAGCGCGGGCGCGGCGGGGTTTGCGAGGCGGCGTGCGTGAAACCGCGCGACTGGCGAGGTCGAAAAAATGAATCTTGGAACAACGTCGCGACCGGGTTATGTTTTATTCCAAGTCCCGGCAGGATCGCGGCAGGTGAGGGAGGTGCGACGATCTGACATGATCACCACGCGCCCGATTGGCCGCCCGCTCGGACGCCCAATTCGACATTTGATCGCGGTGCTGGCTCTGTCGACCGCCGCCGCCGGACTTGCCGAAGCCCGGGTTGGCGGCGTTACGCCATTTCCGACGTTCGAGCAACCGCGGGCCTGTCCCGCTGGCAAACCGGCGCTGACGCCGGACGGAATCCGGACGATCTTGAAGCGGCAGGGCTACTATGCGATCCGCGGGTTGCGGTACCTGAAGCCCTCGCAAATCGAGTGGATCGCCCCGGCGAATCTCGGCGGCCACTACGTCGCCACGGCGAGCAAGGGTTTCGGCATCGTGCGCTGGCAACTCACGGTCGATCCCTGCACGGCGCAGGTCGCCGTGGGCCGCCGCCTGCAGACCCGGACGCACTGAGGCCGCCGGACCGGCCGCATCAGCGGCGGCCATGCCTGACCTTTTCCGGCCGGGATGCCGGCGGGCTTGTTGGCGCCTGCCGGTCGGGGTTTAATCGCGCGCAGCACCCTCGCAGATCCCAGGAACCCCGCTCCCGCCCGTGTCCCCCGTGACCGATGCCTCCTCGACCACCCGCTGGTGGTGGCTGCGCCACGCACCCGTCGCAGCGCCGCATGACGGCGGCTTCGCGCCGCTGGAGGCCGAGGCCGACCTGTCCGAGGGCGTGGCGATCGCGCGGCTCGCCGGCGTGCTGCCGGCCCAGGCGCTCTGGGTCGAGAGTCCGGCGCGGCGCAGCGCGATGACCGGCGCCGCCTTGCGCGCGGCCTGCGGCGGCGAGGACGCGCCGGTGCTGGACGAGCCCGATTTCGTCGAGCAGGACTTCGGCGACTGGCACGGGCAGACCTACAAGGCGGTGTACGGCGGCCTGTCGAAGGACGAGCTCGCCAGCCCGGCGCTGCTCAAGCCGCCGGGGGGCGAGGCCTTCGCCGAGGTCCTGCCGCGGGTCGCCAAGGCCATCGCGCGCCTCAGCGAGGCGCATGCGGGGCGCGACATCATCGCGGTGGCGCATGCCGGCACCATCCGCGCGGCGCTGGCCGCGGCGATGGAGCTGAGCCCGCGCCAGGCGATTTCCTTCGTGATCGACCTTTTGTCGGTCACCCGGCTCAACCGCCATGCGAGGGGCGGCAACACCGCTTCCTGGAGCGTGGTCACGGTCAACAGCGAGGTTCGATGAGCAATCCCCTGGACGGAACAACCGCCTATTTCCTTGTCTTCAGCGGCCCGGCGGAGGCCGGCGAGGCGTTCCGCGACTGGTTCGCCGAGGAGCCGGGCCCGGCGCTGGCGCGGCTCGACGGGCTGGTGGCCTGCGACCTCTACACGCCGGAGGCCTCGCACGATCCCTATCTCGACGACGGGCCGGGACCGCTGGCGATGGCGCAGCTCTACTTCGCCGATCTCAAGACACTCGAGGCGGCGCTCGGCTCGCCCGGCTTCCCGGCCGCCGCGGCGCGCTGCGAGGGCGCGCCGGTCGACGGCCTGACGGCGGCCCACGAGGCGATGGCCGCGCGTTTCTTTCCGGTGGGCGGAGCGCCCGAGGCCGCGCCGCTGCCGACGGTGGCGAGCTGCTCCTACGTCGTGCGCTACCACCGGCCGGCCGAGGACGAGGCGGCCTTCGTCGCGCACTACGTCAAGCATCACCCGCCGATCCTCGGCGAGTTCCCGAATATCCGCAACGTGATGTGTTACCTGCCGCTCGACTGGACGGATCCGCTCGGCGTACCGCGCGCCGACTACATGCTCGGCAACGAGGTGGTGTTCGACAGTGTCGAGGATCTGAACGCGTCGCTGCGCTCCGACGTGCGCCACAAGCTGCGCGACGACTACAAGACCTTCCCGCCCTTCAGCGGCCGCAACACCCACTACGCCATGCGCCGCGAGCGGATCGCCGGATAGGCGACGCGCCGTCTTTCGCGATCATTTCACGGAATTGGACCGCGGTGGCGCCGCCGCGCGGCGAACCTTGCGCTCGCAAAACCGTTGCACAATATGCCTACAACATCCGTAGCACCTATCGTCTCGGCGGACTCGACGGCGGAAGGACGATGTCATGAAGCGCTTGCTTGTGGTCGCGGTGGTTGTCCTGCTCGGCGGCTGTGTCAGCGATGGAGGCCAGGCCGGGGTCGCGCGAGGACCGGTCGGCGCCAACAGCGCCGCCAGCGCGGGCGACGTCGCGCTGTGGACGCCCAAGCCGGGGCTGGTGGCGACGGTGATCGTGATGGAGCCGGAGAAGTTCGACAGGCTCGCCGATACCGTCCGGCCCGATTTGCGCAACCGGCCGGTCTCGGGCCTGGCGTACTTCGCCAAGACGCGGTGCATCGTCTGGCTGCGCGCCAATCTGAAACCGACGGAGTTCCGGCACACCCTGGCGCATGAGCTGCGCCACTGCCAGGCCGGCCAGTTCCACAAGGACTGAGGCGGGAGGGTCAGCCCCAGACGTCGGCGGCGACGCGCTGCAGCAGCTCGAGCTTGCGGCGGGTGTCGTCCTGGGTGATCGGCTGGCCGCCGCCGCCGCCGCTGGAGAAGCCGCATTGCGGGCTGATGCCGAGGCGCTCTAGGGGGACGTGCCTGGCGGCCTCCTCGATACGGCGCTTGAGCTCGTCCTCCGATTCGAGCTCGGGCGTCTTGGTCGAGACCAGCCCCAGGATCACCGCCTTGTCCCCGGGCACGAAGCGCAGCGGCGCGAAGTCGCCGGCGCGCGAGGTGTCGTATTCGAGCAGGAATTCGTCGACGTCGGTGGCGTTGAACAGCGCATCGGCGATCGGCTCGTAGCCGCCCTCGGCCATCCAGGCGCCCTTCAGGTTGCCGCGGCAGAGATGCATGCCGACGAACATGCCGGCGGGACGGCCGGCGATCGCCCGGTTGATGACCTCGGCGTATTTGCGGGTGAGCGCGTCGGGATCCTCGCCGCGCCCGGTCACCTGGGCGCGCGCGCGGGCATCGCAGTTGCAGGGCATCGCGGTGTTGTCGAGCTGGAGATAGGTGCAGCCGGCTTCCGCGAGCTCGGCGACCTCGGCCTGGTAGATGGCGACGAGGTCGTCCCAGTAATCCTCGATGTCGGGATAGACGCTGGCCTCGGCCGCGTCGGGGCCGAGGAAGTAATGCATGACGTCGGGCGAGGGCATGGTGGCCTTGGGCACGGACTTGGTCGCGACCGATCTGAGGAAGCGGAAGTCCTCGGCGACGATGGCGTGCTTGCGGGCGAGCTTGCGCTCCGCGTAGGGCGAGGGGGCGACGCCCATCTCGCCCGTCTCGTCGCGGAAGCCGAGCGTGCCGGGACGCAGGCCGAAGCCCTCGACCGCGTCGATGAAGCCGGCCGACCAGCCGCGCCGCCGGAACTCGCCGTCGGTGACCGAGCGCAAGCCCGCCGCTTCCTGGAAGGCGACGATTTCGCGGATCGCCTCGTCGACCACCGCGCCGAAGCCTGGCGCGTCGAGCGCGCCCGCCTTGACCTGCCGGGCGGCGTCGAGCAGGCGCGCGGGGCGGAGGAAACTGCCGATGTGCTCGACGTGGAAGGGCGGGGTGGGCGTGCTGGTCATCGATCCTCCGTCGGCATTCTTTTTGGCGGGCCGCGCAAGCGCGCGACGGCGGGCGGCAGGCGCGCGATTCTGGCCGGCGCGGCGGGGCGGCACAAGGCTTTCGGCAAGGCGCGGTCCGGTTGGCGTGCGTCAGAGCTCGCCTTCGCGGACCACCGCCGTGCCGCCGCGGCCGAGGGTGATGACGGGGCCCGGCTCGACGCTTTCGTTCTCCGGCAGCGGCGCTTCGCCCTTTGCCTCGCCCAGCGCCTTCACGCTCTTGAGCTGGCTCAGTTTCTTCGCGCCCTTCAGCGCCTTCCGGTCGCCGCCGTAGTGGTCGAACCAGGGCAGGCCGGCAGCCGCGTAGTCGGCGGCGGTCGGCGGCTCGGTCGGCGGCGCCTCGCCGCTGATCGCGGCCCAGGCGAGCGAATTGGCGAGCGAGACGAAGCAGCGGCTCGATGCGCCGGTCTCCCAGGCGTCGATCCCGTAAGGGTCTTCGTAGATCTCCTGGACCATGCGCCCGCCCGGGGCGAGGCCCATGTCGGGCGCGGCGGAGGCGAGCTGGACGCTGGCCATGATGCCGCCGTCGAACGCCGGCTGGGCCTGCACGTCGCGGATGCGCTCGTAGACCTCCGGCTTCATCGGGAAAACCTCGATCTGCAGCCCGCCGTGCTCGGCGGCGCCGGTGAGCTGCTCCTCGGCGGTGTAGCCCTCGCCGAGCGGCATGGCGACGAACTGGCGGACCAGCCCGGCCTCGACGGCGTATCCGTCGAGCCAGGGCTGGTCGGGGAGGACGAGGTAGTTCTGCCGTCGGGCGTCGAGGCCGCGCCGCCAGGTCTTGCCGGTGACCGCGTCGATCTTGCCGGTGGCGACGCGGACGGCGTGGGGATACGCCCCGGTGAAGTTGAGCCACAGGGCCTCGCACTGGTGCATCGGCATGACGACGCCGCCGCGCCTGGCCCAGGCGGCCGGCAAGGCGGCCGCGAAGTCGTCGAGTTGGCGGAGCGGGAAGCGGCCGAGCCCGGGCGGCAGGGGATAGTCCCGGTCGTCGTCCGGGATGCGCAAGGTGCGCTGGAAGTCGATGCGCGCCACGGCCTCGGCATGCACCTCGGGGAAGCGAAAGACGAGACGGTCGTGCTCGAGCGTGATCATGGGTTTGGTCCTCCCTTACCAGTCGCCGTCGCGGACCTCGCGCACGAGGCGCAGGATCGCGTGGTCGGGGGCGTCGTTGAGCTGGCGGATGAGATCGGCGAAGAGGCGCGGGCGCCGGCGGATCGCCGCCTGCAGATCGGAGGAGACCTTGCCCGCGAGCGCCAGCAGCACGTCGGGATCCTCGCCCAGGTCGTCGGCCAGGCGGCGGATCGTGGCCTCCGATGGCGGCGCCGTCCGGCCGCGCTCGACCTTGCTGAGATAGGCCGGCTCCACGCCGACGCGCAGCGCCACCTGGCGCAGGCTGAAGCGGCGGTCCGTCGCCCGCAAGCCCTCGCGGGCCGTCCGGACATGCCCTCCGAATGCCGTTTCGCCGCTCATAGCAAGTATCATGTACTACTTAGTACACGAATTGCAAGCGTCGACCGCTGATCGGCACGGGACGCAACGGGCTCGGGTGCGTCCGGTTTCAGGCCGGGCCCGAGGCGCCGGTTACGATCGCGGTTGAGGGCGGCGATATGAGAATGGCGTTCGCCCGGTCCACGCGGGACGCCGGCGCACGGAAAGTTGAAGCGGGGCCGGTTGTCGCGGTCGGGCGCGGGCCCCACGTCCAATTGAGCTTCCACGGCCACCGGCACGCCGCCTGACCGGCCAAGAACGGGAGACTGACAATGCCGAGAGACGACACCTTCTGGGGACGGATCGGTCAACTCGCGCTCGATGGCGCGGCCTTCCTCGCCGCCGGGATCCTGGCCGCGCCGGTCGCTCTCTTCCTGATGATCCCCTGCACCGGCTGATCCGGGCGCAAGCACGAAGCGCCATCGCCGGCCGTCGCCCCAAACGCCGCGGCCGCCGGGACCGGTGATCCCCGAAAGCCGGGAGAAACGGGCGGCCGGACCGGGCCGGCCGGGCGGCCCGGGGAATGGCCGGAGTTAACTATTCGGCACTAAAATCGTCGCATGGATCTCGCAATCGTCCAATAATTCGGCCAGATTGGATGGTCCGGGAGAGGCGATGGGACGGCGGCGGCGAAACGTACGATGGCGGGTTGCGCGGCGACGCAGCGCGAGCCCCTGGGTGGCCTTCGGCGCGCGCCTGATGGCGCGGCGCAGGCTGGCGCGGCGCCACCAGTACGTGCAGGCCACCGTCGAAGAGAGCGGCGAGACGCTCTACGAGGAGATCGCCAACACGGTCATTTCCGGGATCGCGGCGGTGCTCGCGGCGGCGGGGCTGGCGCTGCTCATCGTGCTCGCGGCGACCACGCACAATATCTGGGCGATCGCGACCTCGACGGTCTACGGCGTCACGCTCTTCCTCGCCTTCCTCTTCTCCTCGCTCTACCACGGCGTCTGGCACCGCGGGACCAAGGAGGTCCTGCTGGCGCTCGACCATATCTCGATCTTCCTCCTGATCGCCGGCACTTACACGCCGATCACTCTCCTCGCCTTCCCGAGGTCGCTGGGCTGGACCTTGTGCATGCTGATTTGGGCGATGGCGGGGATCGGGGTGGCGGTGCGGCTGATCTTCGGCGGGCTGCACTGGCTGCTGGTGCCGGTCTTCCTGGGCATGGGCTGGCTCGGCTTCGTCTGGGCCGAGACGATCTTCGCGAACTTGGGCGCCGGCGGCGGCTGGCTGCTGCTGATCGGGGGTATCGCCTATACCGGCGGGGTGGCGTTCTATCTCTGGCGCAGCCTGCCGTTCAACCACGCGATCTGGCACGTCTGCGTGTTCGGCGGCGCGGTCTGCCACTTCCTGGCCGTGGCGATCTACGCGGTGCCGGCCGCCGCCTGAGCGGCGCCGCTATTTCTTCCGCAACAGGACCCCGTTGATCGCCTTCAACTGCTCGCCGTCGCGCAGCCGCGTGAACTTGAGCGTCAGGCCCTGGGCGGTGAGGGTGCGGGCGTAGGTCTGCAGCTCGTAGCCGCCGGCCTCGGTGATCAGGAGGGCATAGACGGTGAGCGTGTCCCCCTTGATCGTCGCCCACACGAAGGGGTCGCCCTCGCGCAGGGGGTTGATCGGCTGCATGTTGCCGAAAGCGTCGCGGCGCACCGCCGAGCCCCAGATGTTCTTGCGCGGCGAATGCGAGAAGTCGATCGAGTAGGACTTGCGGCTGGTCGACTGGTCCTTCTTGCGGGCGACGGTGGTCCAGGCGAGGTTGAAGCCCTTGTCGATCTTCCTGATGATGACGCTGAGGTCGCGGGCCGACAGGCCTTCGCCCTGCACCGAGATGCTCTGGCCGGTGTAGGCGCCGTAGAAGTCCGAGATCTTGCGATCCTCCGCCGCCGCCGGGCGCCAGGCGGCGGCGAGTAGGATCCCGAGTGTGAGAGCGAGAACGCCCGCTGGTGCCCGCATCGTGACGGTACTCCTTTGCCGATTGGCTGCGCGAGTGCTGACCCCCGTGCGCCGGCAGGGTCCATTTTGCAAGCCGCCGGTGGCGCATTCGTGACAGTGTACGAGCCCCCGCACCGCGTGACAAATCGCTTCGGTTCGGCCCGCGAGAGGCCGCCGGAGCGGTCACGCCCCACGTTGACAGGGTGGGGCGGCGTGCCTATGTTCCGCCTTGCCGGCGTCCGGAAACCGGGGCGCCGGCGCTTGTTTCTACCGGCCCCGCCGTGAATGCGGCCGTAACCCACGCGAGGCGAGACCTCCGCGACGCGAGACTAGATAAGCGAGACGTCCCATGAAGGTCCGCAATTCGCTCAAGACCGCGAAGACGCGCCACAAGCAGTGCAAGATCGTGCGCCGCCGCGGCCGCGTCTACGTGATCAACAAGCAGAACCCCCGCTTCAAGGCGCGCCAGGGCTGAGCCCGGCCGGCGCCGGCGGGCGTCCCTGACAGTCCCCGATCTGATCGAGCCGGCTTGCCATGCGGGCCGATTGGCGTAGGTTTGGACTGTCATGGTGTCGATGCCCAAACCCGACGAAACGGTGATCGCGCGGCGCGGCGCGATCGCCGACGCCTTGCGCGCGATCGTGCCGGGCGAGGGCGTGATCGACGCCGAGGAGGAACGCCGCGCCTACGAATGCGACGGGCTCTCGGCCTACCGCCAGCTGCCGATGCTGGTGGTGCTGCCCGAGACCACCGAGCAGGTCGCGCGCATCCTCAAGTACTGCCACGCGCAAGGCATCAAGGTGGTGCCGCGCGGGGCAGGGACCTCGCTCTCGGGCGGGGCGCTGCCGCTCGCCGACGGGGTGCTGCTGGGGCTCGGCAAGTTCAAGCGCATCATCGAGGTCGACTACGCGAACCGCGCCGCGGTGGTGCAGCCGGGGGTGACCAACCTCGCCATCACCGAGGCGGTGCAGGGGGAGGGCTTCTACTACGCGCCCGATCCCTCGAGCCAGATCGCCTGCACCATCGGCGGCAACATCGCGGAGAATTCCGGCGGCGTGCATTGCCTGAAATACGGGCTCACCACCAACAACGTGCTCGGCATCGAGTTCGTGACCATCGAGGGCGAGGTGATGCGCCTCGGCGGCAAGCACCTCGATGCGGCGGGGCTCGACATGCTCGGCGTGATCACGGGCTCCGAAGGGCTCTTGGGCGTGGTCACCGAGGTGACGGTGCGCATCCTGAAATCGCCGGAAAGCGCCCGCGCCCTGCTGCTCGGCTTCGACAGCAACGAGGCGGCGGGCGACTGCGTGGGGGCGATCATCGCCGCCGGCATCATCCCGGGCGGCATGGAGATGATGGACGGGCCCGCCATCGAGGCCTCGGAGAACTTCGCGCATGCGGGCTATCCCCTCGACGTCGGCGCGCTCTTGATCGTCGAGCTCGACGGGCCGCAGATCGAAGTCGACCACCTGACCGCGACCGTCGAGGGGATCGCCAAGGAGACCGGCGCGACCTACCTTCGCGCCAGCACCGGCGAAGAGGAGCGGCTGCGCTTCTGGGCCGGGCGCAAGGCGGCTTTTCCGGCGGTGGGCCAGGTCTCGCCCGACTACTACTGCATGGACGGCACGATCCCGCGCCGCCGCCTGCCCGAGGTCCTGAAGCGCATCAACGAGCTCTCGGCGCATTACGGCCTGCGCGTCGCCAACGTCTTCCATGCCGGCGACGGCAACCTGCATCCGCTCATCCTCTATGACGCGAATATTCCGGGAGAGCTTGAAAAGACCGAGGAATTCGGCGCCGATATCCTGAAGCTCTGCGTCGAGGTCGGCGGCGTGCTGACCGGCGAGCACGGCGTCGGCGTGGAAAAGCGCGACCTCATGGGCGTGATGTTCACCGAGGACGACCTGAAGCAGCAGCAGCGCGTCAAATGCGCCTTCGACGCGAACGGTCTGCTCAATCCGGGCAAGATGTTCCCGACGCTCCACCGCTGCGCCGAGCTCGGCCGCATGCACGTCCACAAGGGCGCCGTGCCGTTCCCGGAGATCGAGCGGTACTGACGATGAGCGGTCTTGGTAGCTCGGGCCAGGCGATGCCGGTCGGCGAAGCGGCCCGCCCGGCGAACGTCGTCGAGCGCTCGGTCCTCCGGGCGTTTCTCGTGGCGCCGCTTATCAAGAACGTCGTCTTGTGGATCGTCGTGGCGATCACGATGCTTGTGAGCACCGGCGGTGCTGTGCGGTTCTCGTTCTCGACCGGCTTTTGGTGGTTCGCCGGCGGGGCGCTGATCGTCTCCTATCTGATCGCGGCGACGCTGGGGGTCATCGTCCACGTGATCTGCGTGAAGCTGGGGTTCTGCCGCTTCAGGCACTATGTCGTGGCCGGCCTGCTGGGTGGTCTCATTCCGGCTGCACTGTGGGGTCTGACTGTCTCACCGCAATGGGCTTTCCCACGCGTCGTCGCCATGGGCACCTACACGGTTCCCTCGGCGCTGGTGGTTGCGATCGTCGTCTGGCTGATGGTGTTCTGGCGCAATCCGCCCCGGCGCAGCACCGTCGACTTAGATGCATTTTCGTAGAACTTAGCTTTGATCAGGTGAATGGACCGTGGTGCAGCAAGGGCAGCGCGAACCAATGACACCTAGCACCGGTACCATTGTCCGTGTGGTGATTGCATTCCTGGTCGCGCCATTGCTCGGGGCAACGCTCTTTTGGGGAGGCTTCCTCATGATTGGAGCGTCGGTGACCTCGTTCAATAATCGCGGGATCGTGTGGCTTGCGTTCGTTATTTCCTTGCCCTTCTACTATGGCCTCTCCATCGTCGTGGGCCTTCCACTGCATCTATCGCTGTGCATGTGGCGACGTCATCGGTTGAGATACTATTTGGTCGGGGTCGTGCCCCTGGCTGTCTTGATTGCTGTGGCGCTGCCCCTGCTGGCCGGAAGCAGGAACTACCTGAAGGCGTTTAGTGGCCACTTACTCTTCGATATCCCCAACGCACTCGTGATTGTCACAATTTTTTGGCTCATCGTGTATTGGCGCAATCCTCAATTCCCACGCGAGCGGTCTGGTCGCGAATAGCCAACGCCGACCAACTCTCATCGGGTATTGCGTAACACATCCTTCAAGAAGGCAATCAAGTCGTGGCGATCGGATTTTCGACGGAGGCCGCTGTAGATCATCGTTGTGCCGGGAACGTAGGCCTTGGGTTTGGTGAGATAGATGTCGAGCGTCGTCTCATTCCAGATGATGCCCTTCGCGCGCATCGCGGGCGAGTATGTGTAGCCCTTCACCGTGCCGGCCGTGCGGCCGAAGAGGCCGGCCAGATGCGGGCCGGCCTTGCCCTTCGCCTTGTCCGCCGCGAGCGCATGGCAGGTGCCGCATTGGGCGAAGAGGATGCGGCCGTTCACGAGGTCGGGCTCGGCACCCCCGGCCGGCCCGGCGATGAGGATCGCCAGGCAGGCCGGTGCGAGGCGGCTCACTTATCGCCGTCGTAGCTGATGCGGTAGATCACGCTCGCGTAGTCGTCGGAGACGATCAGCGAGCCGTCGGGCAGGGTCTTGATGTCGACCGGCCGGCCGCTGGCGTCCTCGCCCTGGAGCCAGCCGCTGGCGAAGACTTCCTTGCCCGTGGGCACGCCCTTGTCGTCGAAGCGGATGCGCATGATCCGGTAGCCGACCGGCTTGGTGCGGTTCCACGAGCCGTGCTGCGCGACGAAGGCGTCGTTGACGTATGCCTTGGGGAACATGCCGCCGGTGTAGAAGTGGATGCCGAGATTGGCCGTATGCGCCTTGAACTCGATCGCGGGCGACACCGCGCCCGCCGGCGGCTTGGCTTTCGCCATGCCGGTGAGGCGCACCTTGCCGCCGAATACCGGATAGCCGAAGTGCTGGCCCTTGGCGGTGACGCGGTTGAGCTCGTCGGGCGGCACGTCGTCGCCCATGTCGTCGGCGCCGTTGTCGGTGAAGAACAGCTCCTTGGTCTTGGGGTGCCAGTCGAAGCCGACCGAGTTGCGGATGCCGCGGGCGTAGACCTCGACGTTCTTGCCGTTGGCGTCCATGCGGATGATGGTGCCCTCGTAGCCCTTCGGCTTGCAGATGTTGCACGGCGCGCCGATCGCGACGTAGAGCTTGCGGTCGGGCCCGAAGGCGGCGTAGCGCCAGCCGTGCAGGAAGGCGGTCGGCAGCTTGGCGAAGACCGGAATGCGGGGCTGCAGCGGCAGGCTGAGGTCGAACTCCGCGGGAACCGCCCAGCGGAAAACGCGGGCGGTCTCGGCGATGTAGAGGAGGCCGTCCTGGAAGGCGACGCCGTTGGGCGTCTTCAGCTTGTCGGCGAGCTTGTGGATCTCGTTCGCCTTGCCGTCGCGGTTGGTGTCGCGGAGCGCGTAGACGGTGCCGTGGCGCGAGCCGACGAAGACCGTGCCCAGCGGCCGGCCGATCACCATCGAGCGCGGCTTGGGTATTTCGGCGAAGACCGAGATCTTGAAGCCGGGCGGCAGCTTGATGCGCTTGAGGACGGCGTCGTGCCTGCTTTCGGCCTGCGCGCCCGAGGCGGCGCCCACGATACCCGCGGCGGCAAGCGCAATCAGTACGCGAAACGCGATTCTCATGACAGGACCTCCCGTTCCAGCCGGCCGCCTAGCCCGCATTTCTCAAACTGTCGCTGTTGAGCGGCGGTTGGGTTGGCGCGTCGGTTGGTTGCGGTAGGCCTTCGGGCTGGGGCATGCGCCGCCGGCCGCCGCTTGGCGGTTTG
>Ga0302046_10000143_pt1 | contig 76286 bp, 85 predicted proteins | sample RVTome_11_FD_200261 | JGI IMG/M metagenome (GOLD analysis project Ga0302046, IMG submission 200261) | Soil microbial communities from uranium-contaminated site in the Upper Colorado River Basin, Wyoming, United States - RVT147D111 (version 2) ... | reverse complement strand
TGAGCTGCTTGAGGGCGTAGACCGCGTGCTGCGCGCGAAGTGCCGGGTATTTGGCCGGGCCGTTGCCCTTGCCCTGTGGGCCATGGCAGGCGATGCACGCCGGAAGTTCCCTTTCCGGATCGCCACTCCGATAGAGCTTTTCGCCATTCTTCCAGTTCGAGGGATCGGCTTCGAGGCCGGTCGGTGTTTGCTGGGCAAAATGGGCGCCGAGATCCTGTATGTCCGCTTCCGAAAGCCCAATCGACATCGGCGTCATCAGCGGGTCCACGCGTGTGCCCTGCTTGAAATGCTGGAGCTCCCCGACGATGTATGTCTCATGCTGCCCCGCCAGGTTCGGCCACTCGGGATTGACACTCGTGCCGGTCATGCCATGGCAGGCTGCGCAGACCGCGGCTTTCTGCGCGCCGAGAGCGGCATCGCCCGCGAACGCAACACCCGCCATGGCCGAACAGGCCAGGATGCATCCGATCCACGCGAACTTCATGCCAGAATTATATATGTCCCGTTATTCCAAGGCCCGATTCCTGAAAAGCGCCGATTCGCCGGCCGCTTTCGGCGACGATTCGGGCGCGGAAGTCGCGTTCGCCGGCCGCTCGAACAGCGGCAAGTCGAGCGCGCTCAACGCGATCGTCCGCCGCAAGGATCTTGCCCGCACGAGCCGGACGCCGGGCCGCACGCAATTCGTGAACCTGTTCGAGCTCGAGCCGGGCCGCCGGCTGGCAGACCTGCCCGGCTATGGCTATGCGCGCGTGCCGGCGGCGGTGCGCGCGGCCTGGGGCCGATTGATGGAGGCCTACTTCGTGGAGCGCGGTTCCCTGGCGGGGCTCTTCATCGTCGTCGATTCGCGGCGCGGATTCGGCGCGAGCGACGAGGCCATGCTCGAATACGCGTCGGCACGCGGTCTTCCCGCGCACGTCCTCCTGAGCAAATCCGACAAGCTCGGTCGCAATGAGGCCCGGCAGGCGCTGCAGACGGCTCGCCGCGCGCTGGGGGAGCGGGCGGGCGTGCAGCTCTTTTCGGCGGAATCCGGGGAAGGCGTGGACACGGCGCAGGGCGCGCTCGACGCGCTGCTGGCGGGAAAGCGCTGAGACAATAAAAACGCCCGGCGATCCGCGAGGACCGCCGGGCTGATACCCGGCTTGGGGATGCAATCCGGGTGACCCGCTCAGGGAGGGAAGCGGGGAGCGTCTCACGGCGCTCGAAAACTTAGATGGGGGTGATTAAGACAAGTTCCAGATCGGGCAGCCTGGAACTTACGTCCTTGATTTGGATGACATTTCTAGTGTGCGTCGTCCCAGTTCGCGCCGATGCCGGTATCCACCTTCAGCGCGACGGCAAGTTCGGCCGCTCCGCACATCAACTCGACGACTCTGCCGCGGACCTCTTCGACCGCCGTCTCTGAGACTTCCAGCACGAGTTCGTCATGCACTTGCATGACGAGATGCGCAGGGACGCGGGACGCCTGGAGCCAGGCGTGCACGCGGATCATCGCGCGCTTGATGATGTCGGCCGCCGTGCCCTGCATCGGCGCATTGATCGCGCTCCGCTCCGCGTATTGCTGGAGGTTGCGGTCGCGTGAGCGAATGTCCGGCAGGTACAGGCGCCGCCCATAGACGGTCTCCACGCAGCCCTTGGCGCGCGCGCTCGCGCGGGTGCGGTCCATGTAGTCGCGCACGCCCGGGTAGCGGCCGAAATAACGCGAAACGTAATCCTGTGCGGCGTGGCGCTCGATCCCGAGCTGGCGCGCGAGCCCGAAGGCCGACATCCCGTAGATGAGCCCGAAGTTGATCGCCTTCGCGGCGCGGCGTTGGTCGTTCGTGACCATTTCGGGCGGCACGCCGAAAACCTCCGCGGCGGTCGCGCGATGAATGTCGCCTTCCTCGGCGAACGCGCGGCGAAGACTCTCGTCGCCGGAGAGATGCGCCATGATGCGAAGCTCGATCTGCGAATAATCGGCGGCCAGGAGCACATGGCCCTTCGGCGCGACGAAGGCCTGGCGGATGCGCCGGCCTTCCGGCGTGCGGATCGGGATGTTCTGGAGATTCGGGTCACTGGAGGAAAGCCTGCCGGTCACCGCCACCGCCTGGTGATACGACGTGTGAACGCGGCCGGTCTTCGGATCGATCTGCTCGGGAAGCTTTTCCGTGTAGGTCGAACGAAGCTTCGCGAGCCCGCGGTACTCGAGGATGATGCGCGGCAGCAGGTACTTCTCCGCGAGTTCCTCGAGCACTTCCTCAGCCGTCGACGGCTGCCCCGTGCGCGTTTTCTGCCGTACCGGAAGTCCCTGCTTGGTGAACAGGATCTCCTGGAGCTGTTTCGGCGAATCGAGATTGAATGGCTGGCCGGCCGAGCGGTGCGCGTCGGCCTCGAGTTCGGCGAGGCGCTTGGCGAGCTCGCCGCTCTGCCGCTTGAGCCGCTCGCGGTCGACGAGCACGCCGTGGTGTTCCATCTCGAGCAGGACGGGCACGAGCGGCTGTTCAATGTCCTCGTAGACGCGAAGCAGCGACGGTTCCTTTTCGAGCGCCGCATGCAGCACGGTGTGCAACTGCAGCGTGATGTCCGCGTCCTCGGCGGCGTAGGGGACGGCCTGCTCGACCGCGACCTGGTTGAATGGGATTTGCTTCGCGCCTTTGCCAGCGACGTCCTCGTACTTGATGGTGTCGACGCCGAGATAGAGCTTCGCGCAGGAATCCATGTCGTGCCGCGTCGCCGTCGAGTTCAGCACGTAGGATTCCAGCATCGAGTCGAAGCGCATGCCCGAAAGCGCGATGCCGCAGCAGGCGAGCACGTGCGCGTCGTACTTGAGGTGGTGGCCGACCTTCAGTCGTTTCGGGTCCTCGAGCAGCGGCTTGAGCCGCGCGAGCGTCTTTTTTCTGTCCAGCTGCTCCGGTGCGCCAGGGTAGTCGTGCGCGAGCGGGAGGTAGGCCGCGTGTCCCGGCTCGATGCAGAAGGACATGCCGACGATCTCCGCCTGCATGTAGTCGAGACTCGTGGTCTCCGTGTCGAACGCGAATAGCGGCGCCTTGCCGAGTGCGGCGAGCCAGGCGGCGAGTTCCTTCTCCGTCGTGATCGTCTCGTAGCGTCGCGGCGGCGCTTCGCACGCAGGCGGCGCTGCGGCGGGAACGGGCGTTGCAGCCGGCAATTCGGCAGTCGGCGAGGTGGCGCCGATGAGCTGTCGCAGCAGTGAGTTCATCTCGAGCCGCCGATAGAGCGCGCCGAGCACATCGCCGTCCGGCGGCTTGCGCGTCATTTCCCTGGGCGCAAGCGGCAGCGGCACGTCGCGGCGGATCGTCGCGAGCCGGCGCGACAGCTCGAGCGCCGGCAGGTTGTCGCGCAGGCTTTCGCCGACCTTGCCGGTGATTTCCTTCGCGCCCGCGACGATTCCATCGGCGCTGCCGTATTCGTTGAGCCACTTCGCCGCGGTCTTCGGACCCACTTTCGGCACGCCGGGAATGTTGTCCGAGCTGTCGCCGACCAGGGCGAGGTAGTCGACGATCTGTTCCGGCAAAACGTCGAACTTGGCTTTGACGCCGGCGCGGTCGAGTTTCGTGTCGAACATCGTATTGACAAGGGTGATGCGGTCATTGACGAGCTGCGCCATGTCCTTGTCGCCGGTGGAGATGACGACATCGAGTCCTTCCTTCGCTGCGCGTTCGGCCAGCGTGCCGATCACGTCGTCGGCCTCGACGCCTTCGATCCTGAGCAGCGGCAGGCCGAGGGCGGGAATCGCCTCCACCAGAGGCGCGATCTGCGAGCGCAGGTCGTCCGGCATCGGCGGCCGGTGCGCCTTGTATTCCTCGAACAATTCGTCGCGGAATGTCCTTCCCGGAGCATCGAGCACGACTGCGATGAGCTCCGGGTTCTCCTCCTTGAGGAGCTTGTTGAGCATGTTGAGGACGCCGAGCACCGCGCCGGTCGGCACGCCCGTCGAGGTGGTGAGCGGTGGTAGCGCGAAGAACGCGCGATACAGATAGGACGAGCCGTCCACCAGCCAGAGCTTGCCCGACTTGCCCATGGGGATCAGCGACCCGGCGGCTGGGTGCTTTTCTTTTCCTCTTCGTCGTCGTCGGCCGGCGTAGCCGGCGTCCGGATCTCGACCGGCGTTTCCACGCTTTCGTCCGGCAGATAGAGAGATCCGGTTTGACCGCAGCCTGTTGCCACAGTCACGAGCGCTAGTGCGGAGACAATTTTCATCGCGGCAGTATAGCGATCGTGAGTCGCGAGACGCAGATGAGCCGGCGCTTGTCGTCGGTGATCTCGATGTTCCACACCTGGCTGCGGCGGCCGAGATGGATCGGGCGCGCGCGGCCCAGCACGTGGCCGCCGGTCGCCGGCCGCAGGTGATTTGCATTGATCTCCTGGCCGACGACCTGGAAGCGCTCGCGGTCCACGCACATCGTGCCGCCGACGCTGCCGAGCGTCTCCGCGAGCGAGACGGAAGCGCCGCCGTGCAGGATGCCGTCCGGCTGCATGGTCCTGCGGTCCACGGGCATCTTCGCCTCGAGATAGTCCGGCCCGATGTCCACGATTTCGATGCCGAGATGCTCGCCCATGGTGTCGTGCTGGAACTTGCGGACTTCCTCGATCGCGAATTGCCTGAACCAGATACTCATGGCTGTCAGTCCCTCTTTCGGATAGTGTACCCGCCGCGTGCCCGATGAATACGTCGTTCCCGCCGCTCCCCGGCCGACTGTCGCGGTCGCGGGCGCAACAATGCGATTCGCCGTGCGGCGCATTTTCTGCGTTGGGCGCAACTATCCCGAGCACGCGCGCGAGATGGGCGCAACGAACGTGCGCGCGCCGCCGTTTTTTTTCATGAAGCCGGCCGATGCGGTCATCGAAAGCGGGGCCGTCGTTCCGTTTCCACCGCGCACGGCGGATCTGCATCATGAAATCGAGTTGGTCGTCGCATTGGGTGCCGCCGGCCGCGTTTTCGGCTACGCCGTGGGCAATGACCTCACGCGCCGCGACGTGCAATTGAATCTAAAAAAACAGGGCAAGCCCTGGGAGACGGCAAAGAGCTTCGATCACTCGGCGCCGATCACCGCGATCGCGCCGGCCGCGGCAGTCGGACATCCGTCGCAAGCCAGGATCTGGCTCGAGGTGAATGGCAAACTGCGCCAGAATGGCGACATCGCCGAAATGATCTGGACCGTGCCTGAAATCATCGCCGAGCTTTCGACCTGGTTCGGACTCGCACCGGGCGACTTGATATTCACGGGGACGCCCGCCGGCGTCGGGCGCCTGAATCCGGGCGATCGCGTCCGGGGCGGCGTGGACGGCGTCGGCTTGCTCACGCACGCGATGGCGGCGCGGTGAAGCTCTTTTCCTATTTCCGCAGCTCGGCGGCCTGGCGCGTGCGCATCGCGCTCTCATGGAAAGGCATCCCGCACGGCACGGTGCCGGTGCACCTCGTGCGCGATGGCGGCCAGCAGCACAGCGAGTCGTATCGCGAGACGAATCCGCAGGGACTCGTGCCGGCGCTCGCCGATGACGATCAAGTGTTCATCCAGTCGCTCGCGATCATCGAGCACCTGGAAGAAACGCATCCCGATCCCCCGCTGTTGCCGCCGGACTTCGCCGGCCGCGCGCAGGTGCGGGCGATGGCGCTCGGCATTGCCTGCGATATCCATCCCTTGCAGAACCTGCGCGTGCTCAATTACCTGCGCGGCCCGCTGGGCCTGGCGGACGGGCCCGTCGCGGAATGGGTGCGGCACTGGATCGGGGAGGGCTTCGGCTCGCTCGAAGAGCTTGCGCGCCGCCACGGCGACGGCACACATTATCTCTATGGAGACGGCGTGACGATGGCGGACCTGTGCCTGGTGCCCCAGATGTACAACGCCCGGCGCCACTATTGCGACCTGTCGCCTTACCCCGCGCTCGTTGCGATCGACGCGCACCTGATGACCTTGCCCGCATTCTCGACCACGCGGCCTGAAGCCCAGCCGGACGCCGAATGACCGACACGCGCGACCGCAAGCCCGACGATCCGATGGCCGGGATCCACTGGGACCTCGATCGTTCGATCAGCTACAGCCAGTACCTGCAGCTCGACAAAGTGCTGACGGCGCAGAAACCGCTGTCCGGGCAGCACGACGAGATGCTCTTCATCGTGATCCACCAGGCGAGCGAGCTGTGGATGAAGCTCTGCCTGCACGAGCTGTCCGCGACGCGCGCGCAGATCCGCGGCGACGACCTCGAGCCCGCGTTCAAGATGCTGTCACGCGTCGCGCGAATCCAGGCTCAAATGATCCAGTCCTGGGACGTGCTCGGCACGATGACGCCGTCGGATTACATGCGGTTCCGGGATTCGCTGGGGCAAAGCTCCGGATTCCAGTCATGGCAGCACCGCCTCATCGAATTCATGCTCGGCAACAAGGATGCGCGGCTGATCGAGGTGCACGCGCGCGATCCGCGGACGCATGCGCTGCTGCGCCAGGAACTGTCGACACCTTCCTTGTACGACGAGGCCCTGCGGCTGCTGTCGCGTCGCGGATTCGACATCCCGAAGGAATGCGCCGATCGCGACTGGACGATAGCCTATGAGGCGCATCCGGCGGTCGAGGCGGCGTGGCTCGCGATCTACCGCGACTCGACGGCGCACTGGGATCTTTACGAGCTCGCCGAGAAGCTGGTGGACCTCGAGTACCGGATCCAGCAGTGGCGCTTCGCGCACATGAAAACGGTCGAGCGCATCATCGGTTTCAAGCGCGGAACCGGCGGCTCGAGCGGTGTCGGCTATCTCGAGCATGTATTGAAGCGCGGATTTTTCCCCGAGCTGATCAGCCTGCGCACATCAATCTAGGAAACAAGCCGCAGGTGATTGATCGTCGCGAATTCCTGAAGATTGCCGCCTTGACGGCTGGCTGGCCGCGCGCTGCGGAGCTGGCCGAGCCAACCGGCGTGATCGTCAACGATGTCCACTCCGAGCTTAATGCAACTCGCGTTCATGGGATCGCGGAACCGGAGTCGCTCGATGACGTGCGCAGCGCACTTAGAACGGCGACGCGCGAGCACCGTGCGGTGTGCATCGCCGGTGGCCGCCACGCTATGGGAGGGCAAGCATTTGCAACAGATGGCGTACTGATCGATATCCGCGGACTTAATCGCGTAATTTCTCTCGACACCGAGCATGGACTGGCGGAAATCGAATCCGGCATGCAATGGCCGCAGTTGTTTACCGAGCTCTTTTCAGCCCAGCGGGGCAACGCAAAGCGTTGGACGTTTTCTCAGAAACAAACGGGCGCCGACAGACTGACGATGGGTGGCTGCCTCTCGGCCAATATACATGGGCGTGGCCTTGCGCTGCCGCCGTTCGTGGGCGATGTCGAATCGTTCAAGCTCCTGGACGCGCGGGGTGACCTTATCAGCTGCAGCAGGACGGAGAATCCGGACCTTTTCCGACTTGCAATCGGTGGCTACGGCCTGTTCGGATTCATCTACTCAGTCACATTGAGGCTGGTTCCGCAGCGCAAGGTTCAGCGAGTCGTGGAAGTTCGTGAAATCGAAGGGTTGGCATCCGCTTTCGCAAGTCGCATCCGCGATGGTTTTCTGTACGGCGACTTCCAGTTCTCGATAGACAATCGATCCGCAGGCTTCCTGCGGGACGGCGTGTTTTCTTGTTACCGGCCCGTGGCGGACTCGACGCCGATGCCGGCAGTTCAGAAAGAACTGCTCGAAAGCGACTGGATCGAGTTGCTTTCCCTCGCGCATTCCGCAAAGGCGGACGCATTCAAGCGCTATTGCGATTACTACGTTTCAACTGACGGACAGCACTATTGGTCGGATGAGCATCAGATGAGCATCTATCCCGATCGCTATCATGATGATCTCGACCGGAGGGCGGACGGCAAGGACAAATCGACTGAAGCCATTACGGAGATCTACTGCGAGCGCGATGGATTAGAATCTTTCATGTCTGATGTGCGTGCAGATGCCCGCCGAAACAATGTGGAGATCATCTATGGCACGATCCGCCTGATCGAGCGGGACAAGGAGAGTTTTCTCGCATGGGCGAAGAAATCCTATGCCTGCGTCATCTTTAATCTTCACGTGATGCATTCGCCGCAAGGCATCCGGCACGCGGCCGACGCGTTCCGCCGCCTGATAGACATCGGCGTCAGGTACGGCGGTAGCTACTTCCCGACTTATCACAAGTACGCAACACGGGCGCAAGTGGAGACCTGTTATCCGCAGTTCGCCGAATTCCTCAAGCTCAAGCGCAAGTACGATCCAGCCGAGGTCTTTCAGAGCGACTGGTACCGCCACTACAAGAAGATGTTCGCGAGCTAGCGATCATGCGTGTGCGGATCGACCAACCGCGTGAGCTTGCTCCGCTGCTATGGACGCTGCTCGGCCTGTTCGTGCTTCGAGTTGTCGGCCAGATACTGGTGGCGTTCGTTCAGGTTGAATTTCTGCCGCCAATGAACCAGTGGTACTCGGGCCTGCTTTCCTACGAATTGCTCCTGCCCTCACAGCTCCTGATCATTGCTTTCATGACCAAGGTCTGCATCGATTTCACGCGAGGAACCGGGCCTTTCGTTGTACCGCGGCGTTTCTTTGCCATCTATTGGCTTTATTTCGGCTACTTCTACCTGGGGGTGATGATCGCGCGGTACCCAGTCCAGATGTACCTGCATCCAGAACTGCGCTGGTTCGGCGGTGTCATCCCAATTGTTTTCCATTGGGTGCTGGCGACATTCGTGATTCTCATCGGCCGGTATCACCGCAATCGCCTCAAGGCTTGAAAGAAGTCTATTTAGCGGGCGGATCTTCGAACAGCCGCTCGTCCCAGCGCACAGGCTCTGTGCCGACGACGCGGATCTTCCGGAAATCCGCGTGGGCGGGATTGACCAGCACGTTGCGCTCGACGCCGAACACGATGCTCGGAACCCGCAGCACGGCCGATTCTGCTGCTTCGAGCCAGGTATCGCCGGCCGCGCGGCTCACGATCATGTCGGGTTTGTCCCAGCCTGGAGCGTCGGCGGGATCCAGCCATCTGACCATGACGGTGTCCGCTGCCTCATAGGTCACGCACACCTGGTGCTTCGGCATGCGGCCGTTCGTGTGCACGAGCTTTTCGAGCATCGCACCGGTCATGGTCTCGCAGGCGTAGATCACGGCGCGCCCCGGCGAGTTCCAGCGGCCGCCGTGGAGGCGGGCGCCGTCGCCGCTCTCAGGGGAATGGCGAGAGTCCGCGATGCGATAGAACCGCATCCGTCGGGATCAGACTGGCAACCCGTGCAGCGCCCGCATGACGATGTCTTCGACCTGCCGCGCGCCGAGCTCCGTCAATCCGGCTTCGATCGGACGCTTGCGGCCCAGCTCCGCGTGCGGCGTCGCCAGGAACCGCTTCGCTTCATCGGCGTCATCCCAGAGGAGTTCAGCAAGCGCGATGACTCGCGCGAGGCGCTCGGTTTTCTCGCTCTCGACGAGCTTCAGGCGATTGCGACGCTTGAAGGTCGCGGCGGGCACGACGCGGTGCATCAATTTGAGCCGGGCAGGGCCCTGGAAGCCGGCACGCTCGACCACGCGCTCGAGGCTCTGCTTCGGCAGGCCGGATTCGACCGCGTCGGCGATGTCGGCCATCGATCGTACAGTGGGCTTGAGTCCGAGAATCCTTGCGACACGCTCAGCGGGGACAGCCATGGGAGCACCTCTCGTGAGCCAGTATCGGCTCATTTGAGCCGTAATTCAAGCTCATTTGTACTGTTTTCAAGTGCTTGCTTTGTATATGAATTATGATAACATACTGTATATAAAAGCAGTCTACTGGAACCTGTCATGGAAGCGCCAGTTTCATCGGTTTCAACGCCCGAACTGAGCGACCAGATCACTGAGCTCGCCGGACATTTGAACGCCGCCCACGCCCGGTGGCTCGCGCTCATCGCTGAGTTTGATCGGCGCCGCGGCTGGGCGGAGTGGGGCGTGAAGTCCTGTGCTTACTGGCTCAACTGGAAGTGCGGGCTCGATCTGGGTGCTGCACGCGAAAAGCTTCGGGTCGCCCATGCGCTCGAGCAGCTGCCGCGGATCGCCGCGGCCATGGCGGAAGGAGCATTGAGTTACTCGAAGGTCCGGGCCATGACCCGGGTCGCGGACGCATCGAACGAGGAGCTGTTCCTCAATATCGCTCTGCATGGCACCGCCCACCAGGTCGAGAACCTGGTGCGGTCCTGGCGCCGGGTGCAGGAGAGCCAGGAACTGACTCGTGAAGCGCGGCAGCAAGCCAGTCGTTCGCTCTATTGGTTTCATGCGGACGATGGATCGCTCGTGATCCGGGCCCGGCTCCCGGCCGAGGCAGGCGCGGTCTTTCTGAAGGCACTGCAAGCGGCCGAGGAGTCGTTTCCGGTTCCGGACGTTTCCGCGGAAACGTTCTTGGACCCGGTCCAGACTCGCAGGGCGCTGCGGGCGGATGCACTGGCGGTGATCTCCGAAAGCTTCCTGGCAGGCGGGCCACAGGAACTCACGGGCGGCGATCGCCAGCAGATCGTCGTGCATGTGGATGCGCAAACACTCAAACATGACCATGCCGGGCGGTGTGAGCTGGAGGAGGGCCCGGCCATGGCCGCCGAGACCGCCCGCCGTCTTGCCTGCGATGCGAGCCTGGTCTCGATCATCGAAAACGAGCAGGGCGAGCCGCTCGATGTCGGCCGCAAGACCCGGACCATCCCACCGGCAATTCGCCGGGCGTTCAACTCACGGGATCGGGGCTGTCGATTCCCGGGTTGTCCCCATACGCGCTATGTCGACGGACACCATGTGAAGCACTGGGCCAAGGGCGGTGAAACCAAGCTCTCAAACCTCGTCACCCTCTGTCGCTTCCATCACCGACAGGTGCATGAAGGGCAGGTCGTCGTGCAGATCCTGGATGACGGAGCGTTTCGTTTTGTGCGGCCGGATGGCCGAACACTTGACAGCTCGGCACCGGAACTCATCGACTGGTCGCAACTCGTCGCGGCGCATCAGGGACAAGGCATTCAAATCACGCCCCGCACGGCGATCACCCGCTGGACCGGCGAAAGTCCGGACTACGGACAGGCGATCGACTGGTTGTCATGGAACGCCGAGCGCGCGAAGGACGTTTCCGCGGAAACGTTTAGGCAACCCGCAACTGTCACCGGCATTTCGCGAACCTCGAATGCGACTACGCGCGCTCACCGCAGGAATGCGGCTCCCCTGGTGATGAACGTGTAGTCGCCTTCGACAGCCATGAAGCCGATCAGGATCAGGAGACACAGCGGCGGCACGAGGATCGCGAGCTTGAGCGCGAGCCGCTCCCAAGCCATGTGCATGAAGATCGCGACGATGAAGCCGGCCTTCAGCAGCATGAAGAGGATGATCAGCGACCAGCGCAGCATGCCCTCCAGTTTGTAGTAATCCACTAGGTAGGAGAACGTGCTGAGCACGAACAACAGCAGCCAGATCCAGAGATAGATCGTCAGCGGATGTTGCTGGCCTTCTTTCGCTTCAGACATGCTGCCTCACCACAGGTAGAAGAACGCGAAGATGAATACCCAGACGAGGTCGACGAAGTGCCAATACAGGCCCGCGACCTCGACCGTCTCGTAAGTTCCCCGCTTGTCGTAGAAGCCGGACGCAACACGCTTCGCGGTGACCAGCAGGTAAATCACGCCCGCGGTCACGTGACATCCGTGGAAGCCCGTGATCATGAAGAATGAGGACCCGAACTGCGGCGCGCCCCACGGATTTCCCCAGGGGCGCACGCCTTCCATGATCAGCTTGGTCCACTCGAAGGCCTGCATGCCGACGAAGGTCGCGCCGAGCACGGCGGTCGCGACCAGCAACATGACCGTACGGCGCCTGTCGCGGCGGTAGCCGTAGTTCACCGCGAGCGCCATCGTGCCGCTCGAGGTGATCAGCACGAAGGTCATGATCGCGATCAGGATCAGCGGAATGCTCTGGCCGAACAGGTGCAGCGCGAACACTTCGCTCGGGTACGGCCACGGCTCGATCGTCGACATCCGCACATTCATGTACGACGTCAGGAAGCAGGTGAAGATGAAGGTGTCGGAGAGCAGGAAGATCCACATCATCGCCTTGCCCCAGGGCACCGTGAACGCCTGCTTGTCGGCGGAGAAGTCGCCGGCGACCTGCTGGAACGGGCCTGGGGCAGCGACTTCCGCGTCATGGGCCATTGGCAGGGCTTCCTCTCACAGAAACAGCAGCACGCCGAACACGGCGAGCCAGACCAGCAGCAGGAAATGCCAGTAGATCGCGCAGAGCGAGAGGCTCTGCCGCAGGTCGATCACTTCCGCGCCGCCGGCGAAGCGCATCGTCGCGCGGCCGAGCACGTACAGGCCGCCGATCAGGTGCAGGCCGTGCGCCGTCGTCAGCACGTAGAAGAACGCGATCGCGGGGCTGCCCTGGATGAAATAGAGGGACGGTCCGACCGCCTGCCAGGCCAGTAACTGCCCCGCGAGAAAGGCGATCGTCAATGCGCCGCCCGCGATCAGCGTGACCTGCGCGACCCGGCGCTTGCCGCGGCCGGCGGCGGAACTGGCGACCTGCATCGCGATGCTCGCCGCGAGCAGCACGAGCGAGTTGATCCATAGGATGCCTGGGATGGTCAGGTGGCACCAGCCGACGCTGTGGTGCATCCGCATCGAATAAGCCGACAGGAAGAGGCTGAACAGCGAAGTCACGACGGCCAGGAAGATCCACAGGCCGATGCGCGCGGGTGACGCGTGGATCGCGCCGACGTCGCCCGGCTGCTCGCGGTTCTCCCAGGGTTTCGCCGTCAGGCGGCTCGCGACGGCGAACCAGACGGCAAGGCCGACGAGCAGCGCGACGACGATCGCGGTGTTGCTCAATGGTGGACCCCGTGGTCACGCCCACCGCCGAGCTTCGGATCGACGGGCACGTTCTGCGGAATGAAATCGTCCGGCGCGCCGGGCACGCTGTAGTCGTAGGCCCAGCGGTGCACGACGGGCAACTTCGGACCCCAGTTCCCGTGTTTCGGCGGCGTGTCGGGCGTCTGCCATTCGAGCGTCGTCGCCTTCCACGGATTGGGCGGCGCCTTCGGGCCTTTCTTCAGGCTCACGATCATGTTGTAGAGGAATATCAGGACGGAGCCGGCGACGATGAGCGCCGCGATCGTGATCGCCGCGTTGACCGTGTGCACGGAGTCCGGCAGGAACTCGGTGTCGCCGAGCGCGTAGTAGCGGCGCGGCACGCCGAGAATCCCGAGATAGTGCATCGGCAGGTAGATCGCGTACGTACCGAGGAACGTTAGCCAGAAATGCGCCTTGCCGAGCCTCTCGTTGTACATGCGGCCCGTGATCTTCGGGTACCAGTGATAGATCGCGCCGAACACGACCAGGATCGGCGAGACACCCATCACCATGTGGAAGTGCCCGACGACGAAATAGGTGTCTGAGAGCGGCAGGTCCACCGTCACGTTGCCGAGAAAGAGACCGGTGAGCCCGCCATGGACAAAGGTGAAGATGAAGCCGATCGCGAAGAGCATCGGGACCGTCAGGTGAATGTCTCCCTTCCAGAGCGTCAGCACCCAGTTGTAGACCTTGATCGCCGTCGGCACCGCGATGATCAGCGTCGTGGTCGCGAAGAAGAACCCGAAGTACGGGTTCATGCCGCTGACGTACATGTGGTGCGCCCACACGACGAAGGAAAGCCCGCCGATCGCGAGGATCGCCCAGACCATCATCCGGTAACCGAAGATGTTCTTGCGCGCGTGCGTCGAGAGCAGGTCGGAGACGATGCCGAAGGCGGGCAGGGCGACGATGTAGACTTCCGGATGGCCGAAGAACCAGAACAGGTGCTGGAACAGCAGCGGGCTGCCGCCCTGGTGGTCGAGCTGCTCGCCCATCGAGAGAACGGCCGGCATGAAGAAGCTGGTGCCGATCGTGCCGTCGAGCGTCATCATCACGGCCGAGACGAGGAGCGCGGGAAACGCGAGGAGGCCCAGGATCGTCGCCATGAAGATGCCCCAGACCGAAAGCGGCATGCGCATCATCGTCATGCCCTTGCAGCGCGCCTGGAGCACGGTCGTCACGTAATTTAGGCCGCCCATGGTGAAGGCGACGATGAAGGTCGCGAGCGAAACGAGCATGAGAATGATGCCGAGACCCGCGCCCGGCGTGCCGGGCAATACCGCCTGCGGCGGATAGAGGGTCCAGCCAGCGCCGGTCGGACCGCCGGGCACGAAGAAGCTCGCGAGCAGCACGAGCACGGCGAGGAAGTACACCCAGAAGCTCAGCATGTTCATGTACGGGAACACCATGTCCCGCGCGCCGCACATGAGCGGGATCAGGTAATTGCCGAACCCGCCGAGGAACAGCGCCGTCAGCAGGTAGATCACCATGATCATCCCGTGCATTGTGATGAACTGGTAATACATATTCGGGTCGACGAAGTGGAACTGGTCGGGGAAACCGAGCTGGAGCCGCATCAGGCCGGACAGCACGAGCGCGACGAGCCCGACGAAGATCGCGACGAGCGCGTACTGGATCGCGATGACCTTGTGGTCCTGGCTCCAGATGTACTTCAGGAAAAAGGTGTGTGGATCGTGTATCGGAGCGTCACGATCCGCGATTGCAACGTAGGCCATCAGTCCTTCCTCGCCGTGCGCGCCGGCTCGGGCTCGAGCGTGTTGATGTAAGCGACAATGTCATTGATCGATCGTTCATCCTTGAGCGAATCGGCCATCACTGCCATTTGCCAGCCATAGTAGTCCTGGCGGTGCGCACCGCGAACGCGCTGCTGGAAATTCTGGAGCTGGCGCACGAGATACCAGTCCGACATGTCCGCGAGCCGCGGCGCGTTGAGCGCCCAGATCCCCTGGCCCTCGCGGCCATGGCAGGCGGCGCAGGTCACGTATAGCGAGCGGCCGCGCTTCGCGTCGCCGGTCACCGTCGCCTGCGGCGCGTGTCCCGGCAGCGTCTCCACGTATGCCGCCAGGTTGCGGATCGCCGTGTCGTCCGGGAGCATCGACGCGAACGGGCGCATCTGCGCGCCGAAGGTGTCGCGCTCGTGTGCTCCCCGCTGGCCATTGCGGAACGCGTGCAACTGGCGCCCGAGGTACCAGGCTTTCTGGCCGGCGAGCCGCGGCGCGTTCAACGCCGGATTGCCCTCGCCGGACGGCCCATGGCAGGCCATGCAGACGGCGTATTGCGCGGCACCCGCGAGCGGATCCGCGGCGGCGAGCGCCTGGGTCTCGCTGAAGGTCGGCATGGCCGCGAGCCAGGTGTCGAATTGCTCGCGCGGCGTGACGACGACGCGCCCGCGCATGGCGAAATGCCCGACGCCGCAAAGCTCCTCGCAAAGAATCTCGTATTCGCCCGGCACCGTCGGCGTGAGCCACAGATAGGTCACCATGCCCGGGACGAGATCCATCTTGACCCTGAACTGCGTCACCGTGAAGTTGTGCAGCACGTCCTTGGAGCGGAGCAGCACCTTGACCGGCTGATCCACCGGCAGGTGGAGCTCGGGCTGCGCGACCAGGACATCGTCGCGGCCCTTCGGGTCATCCGGGTCGACGCCGAAGGGATTCTGGGGCGTGACGAGCGTGTTGTCGCTGTGGCCGAGCTCGCCGTCCTCACCGGGGAAGCGGAAGCTCCAGTGCCACTGCTGGCCGACCGCTTCGACGATCGCCGCCTCATCGGGGACGATGACGAACTTGCCCCAGACGAAGAGACCAGGGGCAAGCATCGCGGCGACTCCAATCGATGTCACGATCGTGAGCCACCACTCGAGCTTTTTGTTTTCCGGGTCGTAGGTCGCCTTCTGCTGCTGGCGGTGGCGATAGCGCCACACGACCCAGGCGAGGAACAGGTTGACCGCGACGAAGACGGTGCCCGTGACCCAGAAAGTCAGGATCACGGTGTCGTCCATGGTGGTCCAGTTCGACGCAATCGGCGTGAACCACCAGGGACTCATGAAATGGAAAATGATGGAGCCGACGACGAGGAGAACCAGAACAACTGCAATCGCCATCGTCCAGCCCCCTTGTCAGGCGCGCACCCTGTCGCCTGAATTCCGCCGCCGCCGCACGGTCGTGAACGGATTGACGAAATGACTGTCGACGCCGGCGAACTCCGCTTCCGGGTGGCGCCGGCTCATCATGTGGCGGACCGCGGACTCCTGGTCCTTGCGCGCATAAATCAGTATCAGGTACCTGCCGGCCTCGATGTCATCGTGGAAGCGCTCGAGCTTCTTGTTTTCCTTCTCCACGCCGATCAAGCCGCCTTCCCAGGCTCCGAAGAGCGTGGCGACGCCGCACAATGAGACATAAACGAACCAGGGAATGTTGGCGAACGGGCCGAACTGGTCGAGCAGGACGCAGCCGACGACACCCGCAAAGAGACCGATCGCTGCGCCGAGAAATCCCTCGCGGATGAAATCGAGCGTCTCGAGGTAGTTGCCGGAATGAATTTGCCGCTTCTTGAGGCCCGATTCGTCCTTTGCGATCACGTGGACGAAGAAAGCGTCGATGCCCACGTCGCGCAGATCATCGGAGACTCGCGAGGCGCTCTCGAGTTCGGGCGCGACGTAATACAGGCATTTCATCGATTTCTCCCGGCGGTTTTCGAGTCTCGCACAACCCCTGGAGCTTGGGAAGCCTGCGCCGGTCAGCGCGACTTCGAGGGCGCGAGCAGCCACTCGAGCGCTTCGCTTTCGTCCGTGAACACGCGTGCCACCGCGCCCCGGTTGGTGCCGACGATTTCGCCGAATCGCTCGCGGTGGATCATCGGTTCGTGGCCCACTGCGCATAGCGTTCCGCCAGCGTCGGCTCGCGGCCGGTGAAGTTCCGCACTTCGATCAGCACCGCGTCGCGGCCTCCAGCGAAAACATGCCGGTGCATTCGAGCCGCAGGTGATCGGGCAGGGTCCGCGACTCGAACTCGATCGTCATGCCGCGGGCCACAGCCAGCCGAAGACACCGCCGGTCAGGAGTCCGTAAATCAGCCCGTCGAGTGTCAGCTTGATCGTCGTCGACCAGGGACGGCTGTACCAGATCGATTGCTGCCACAGCCCGATTGCATACGCGATGAACGCGGTCGTGCCGGCCACGCGGAAGACGCTCAGGTAAGCGGCGCCGGCAGGGAGCGTCGCGGCCGCGACGTAGGCTGCGAGCACGCCGATGACGAGCGTATAGATGAACCACTGGACGAGGGACTTCGGCATCGAGATGGGGCCGCTCGGCACGACCGTCATGAGCATTACCGGCCCGCGCTTCAGTTTCTCGACGAATTCCGGCGCGTTCATGTCCTTCATGTTTCTGGCGCGCGGCAGCATGTATTCGCCGGGCTTGAGATTGAACGGCCGCAAGGCGTCCATCACCCGGTCCTGGTCGGGAACCGGTGGGCACTCGCTTCGGTGCCAGAGCGGCGCCATGTGGATGATGGAACTGGCGATGAACACGATCACCGCCGAGATCAGGATGGGCAACCAGAGTGCTGCAATGGTGGTCACGGAAGCCTCCTTTCGGTATCCAGTTGATGACCCTTGCGCCCGCCGCGCACCAGCGCGCCCTGGCCCAGCTCGCTTTCGATCATGATGCGGGCCATGTCGGCGGAGCGGCGCACGAGCGCCACGGCGCCGTCGTGCAGAAACTTCGAGTCGCGCACGTATTGCTCGTTGTTCTCCATGTCCTCCGCGCTCCAGCCGCGCGAGTGCGCGACGAACGGGAACTGGGGAAACTGGCATCCGAGCTCGGCGAAGAACATCAGCACCTGTCCGGCGACCGCCTGCACGTTGTCCTGGCCGCCCGTCACGATCAGGGCTACGACCTTGTTGCGCAGCAAGTGGCGGTTCGCGATCGTTTCCTGGTTCTGGATGCAGTTCATGCGCTCGATCATCTTGTAATACAGGCTGCTCGCGCCGCCCCAGCGGATGGGCGTCGCGACGATGATGACGTCGGCCCAGTGCACGACGCCTTCGTAGACCTGGTCCATCTGGTCCTTCGGATCCATCTGCGTGATCGAGCAGGGCCAGGTGCAGGCGCGCGCGGACTTGGAATAGAACGCCTCGCAGGCGCGAAACGCCAACTCGCGGATCCGGATGAGGCGCGTGTCGCATGCGCCTTCGCGGCTTTCGCGGGCATTGGCGAGCGCGTGCTGCAAGAGGTCCTCGGACGTGCTGTAGCGCGACTGCCCGGCCGTCATCGTCGTGGTCGAGAGGCCCAGGATGCGGATCGGGCCCGGCTCGCGCCGCGGCTCGCGGGCGAGCGGGTGTGGTTCGTGCGGCAGCCGCCCGCGCTTCGTGCGCGGCAATTCCGACACGAGCACGCGTCCGTTCTCGACCTTGACCGCGTGCGACGGGACCCGATCGGCTTCGTAGCCGGGCTCGCCTTCGCCCGTCTGCCAGTGGAACTTGTAGTAATGCCAGGGGCAGACGACGAAGTCGCCTTCGAGGTGCCCGCGCCCGAGCGGGCCGCCGACGTGATTGCAGACGCCGGAAACGGCGCCGAACTGCCCGTCCTTGAATGTCAACGCGATCCGCTTTGCGCCCACGCGGACTTCCTGCACCGGCCTGGACGACAGCTCGGCGCTCGCGCCGACGTCGATCCACCCTCCATCGTTCACCGCAATTCCTTGCGGACGACGAGCTTCAGGCCGGACCAGGTTTCCGACACCGCGCAGACCTTGATGTCCACGTAGCCGAGCGGAAGCGCGACCTCGCGGATCGTGTCCTCGGTGATGTCGGTTGGCACTCGCAATGCCTTCTTCGGCCAGGACACCCAGACCGGCGTCGTCACATCAAGCTTTTTCCGATACGAGCGCAGCGCCGACTCAAGTTCCGACTTGCGGCTGGCAAAGTGGTGAACGATGTCCGCCTTGCTGCCGGCTGCCGTGGTGAGCCTGGCGCCGTAGGGCAGCGGCGCCAGCAGCTCCTGATAATCCCTCGGTGTGTGGACAGCGCGCATAACCATGCCGGCCTTGATGCCGAGCTTGGCGGCGAGCGGTGTGCCCGAGTAGCCGGTCAAGCTTGACCCGGGGCGCGATACACGTATGCGACTACCGCGCCCAGGACCAGGGTCAGGAACGTGTCGGACACGATCTGTTTGACGGCAAGCTCGCCCGGTGTCGGCTGCACGGCGAAATAGATCATGTAGATCGGCACCACGGCGAGGAGCGCGACCGCGAGACCGAAACGCAAGCCCTGGCCGAGCCACGGCTTGTTCTCAACGCCGCGCGCATAGATCCAGGTGAATGCGCCCGACATCAACACGTGCGCGATGATCATGAGAGGGAAATATGGCATCGATTCCTCTTCGCTGCGGAAGAGATTGGGCAGGCCCATGTAATCGTCCTTCAACAGCATCCCGTGCACGACGAACCCGCCAGCCATGTACAGGATGAATATGACGAGCCAGGTGATGAAAAACTTCTTGTCCATGAATGCCCCCTTGTTGACGGCGTAATTTCAGGTATCCCTCAGACCCGATGGCCCGGGCTTTCTCGGAATGCCCGGATCGAAACTCCAGTAATCCGCACTTTCGGCCGTCCAGGAGTGGACGGCAAGTTTGAGGCCGGTCGGCTCGTCGAGCGACCCCGCGGCGATCGACCACAGGGGCTCGCCGTCCCCTTCCCAAAACAGGCTCGAGCCGCAACGGCCGCAAAATCCGCGCCTGCCTTCGGGCGACGACTGATACCAGCTCAGGGCTTCGCCGCGCTCGATGTCGACGTGATCGCGATGGGCAGAGGTGCCGATCCAGAGGCCGCCGGTGAACCGGCGGCAGGTGGCACAATGGCAGGCCACGGCGGTCGGCCGTAGCGGACCACGGATTGAGAACTTCACCGACCCGCAAAGACAGCGGCCATTCATGGCCCGTTCACGCACCCCGGGGCGCAGATCTTAACCCTGCGGGGGCCCGCCGATCAGCACGGAAGTCATCGAGATCGAGCTGATGACCCGGGTATTGAACATTTCGGCCGTTTCACCGGGATTTTGCAGTGCGACGGCATAGAGAAGCGGGAAATAGTGTTCCGGCGTCGGCACGGCCAGGCGCGCTTCACCATCCCGGCCGGCGTAGCCGATCAACACTTCGTGGCGGCCCGCGGCGATGTACTGGCGCAGTTCCTCGTCGCATTGCAGCGCCCAGGCCTGCGGCTTCGAATCGCGGAAGCTGAAGAGCGGCAGGTTGTGGACGATATTTCCGCTGCAGAGCACCAGCACGTTCTCATCACGCAGTGGCGCGAGCTGGCGCGCCAGCGTGTAGTGATGCTGTCCGGCCAGGCTCGTGTCCATGCTGAGCTGCACGACTGGAACATCTGCCGCAGGGTACATCGCAATGAGCACGCTCCAGGCGCCATGATCGAGGCCGCGGCCCGGATCGAGGCGGACTCGCTCGGATGTCACGAGTTCCACCACGCGTCGAGCGAGGCCGGGACTGCCCGGCGCCGGATAGCGCACGTCGTAAAGCGCCTTCGGAAAACCATAGAAATCGTGGATCGTTTCCGGCGCCTCGGTCGCTGTGACGTAGGCGTTTCGGGTTTCCCAGTGGGCGGAAATGCAGAGGATGCTTTGCGGCTTCGGCAAGCGCCGCCCGAGAGCCGCCCAGGCCGCGTGGAACTCGTTGCGCTCGATTGCATTCATCGGATTGCCGTGGCCGACGAACAGGACGGGAGTCTTCATGTTCATGGCTGCGATGACGGCCCGATGAGATCCCATTTGTTGCCGTAAAGATCGAGAAAAACGACGACCTTGCCGTAGTCCTCGCGGCGTGGCTCCTCGGTGAAGCGAACGCCCTGCGATTTCATGTGTGCGTAATCGCGGTCGAAATCGTCGGTGGTGAGGAACATGAAGACACGACCGCCGGTCTGGTTGCCGACAGCGCGTTGCTGGTCGGGCGTCGCGGCCCGCGCGAGGAGGATTGCCGTGCCGTGCCCGCCGCGCGGCCTGACAAGCACCCAGCGCTTGCCATCCGCCCTCGGCGTGTCCTCGAGCAGCTCGAAGGCGACGGCCAGCGTGAAGAAGCGGATCGCTTCATCGTAGTCGCGAACGAGCAATGCGACCTGCGAGATCTGCCGCGTCATCGCTGCTGGAGCGCGAGCCGGATTCCCAGCGCGATGAGGAATGTACCGCACACCGCATCGAGCCAACGGCGCAGCGCCGGCTTCAGGAAAAAGCGGCGAGATCGATGGACCAGCCAGGCAACGCCGCCAAGCCACAGTAATCCCTCGACGAAATGGATCGCGGCGAGCAGCAGCGATTTCGCCAGTACGGCGTCATCCGCGTCGATGAACTGCGACAGAAGGGCGAGGTAGAACACGATGACCTTTGGATTGAGGAGGTTGGTCAGGAAACCTTCAGTGAAGCTTTGAAGCGCCGGGACATGGGCGGCGGCCTCGTGGCCGGCGGCGTGCGCGGGCGCATCGCGCATGCCCGAACGCAGGGACTGGATGCCGAGCCAGGCGAGGTAGCAGGCCCCGGCGATCTTGAGCACCATGAATGCGTTGGCGGAATGCGCAAGGATCGCCGAGACGCCGAGTGCGGAGAGGAGGGCGTGCAGGTAGAGACCGCTGCAGATGCCGGCGACCGTCAGGAAACCGTCGCGGCGCCCGCCGCGCAGCGCATTACGGACGACGAGGAGCGTGTCCGCGCCAGGCAGCATCGTCATGAAGGCTGCGACGACGGCGAAGGCGAGGACTTGCGAGTCGAATACATTCATCTGGCTGCGAGGGCTCGCTCGTAAACGACGGCCGCTGCAGCGACATCCTGCAACGCGGTTCCGGTGCTGTCGAACACGAAAATCTGCTCGTCCGAAGTCCGGCCCGGGCGCTGGCCCGCAATGACCTGGCCAAGTTCGGCATGCAGGTCCCCGATGTCCAGCAACTTCGCGGCAATCGCATGCTGCATTTCGCCAATGCGCGCGGCCTGCCCGGCGATGTCGGCGACCACGCGCGACTTGCACAGCACCCGCGGGTCCAGTTCCTGCTTGCCTTCGCTGTCGGCGCCGACCGCCGCAATGAACTGGCCTGGCCGGATGTCATCCGGTGTCAGGAGCGCCTCGCGCGCAGGCGTGCATGTGACGCCGATGTCGCAGTGCGGAAACGACTCGGCGAGGCTGCGGACGGCCTCGATCTCGAGCCCGCACTCGACGCTCATTTCCCCGGCGAAAGCCCGAGCCCGTGCCGGATCCCGGTCGAATGCCAGTACGCGCCGCGGCGGCCGCACGATCGAAAGCGCGCGAAGATGCGCGCGTCCCTGCGTTCCGCATCCGCAGATCAGCAAGGTCGCTGCATCGGCACGTGCGAGATGGCGGGCGGCAATCGCGCTCGCCGCCGCGGTGCGGAGAATCGTGATCTCGATCGAGTCCAGGACCGCCAGCGGTCGGCCGGTCGCCGTATCGAACAGCGCGATCAACCCCTGGATCGCCGGCAATCCGTGAAGCTCCGGGTTGCCGGGGAAGTTGGCATTGATCTTTGCGGCGTAGTAACCGGGATTCCCGCCGATTGCGGCGGTCTTCACGTGGAATCCGCCGGCTTCGACATGCGCTCCCAGAACGCCGGGTGGGGTCGGCAATTCTCCGGCTGCGTGCGCTGCAAAAGCTCGTTCGACCGCGGCCATGCATTCCGACAGGGTGAGCAGGGCGGCGACTTCAGTCCGATCGAGAAACAGCATGGAACCGGAAGCAGTCGATGGTGTGATCGTTGACGATGCCGACGGCCTGCATGAAAGCGTAACAGATCGTGGTGCCCACGAAGCGGAAGCCGCGGCGCTTCAGTTCCCTGCTCAGGGCATCGGAGAGCTCGGTCCGCGCCGGGACCTGCCGGAGTGACCGAAAGCGGTTGACCAGCGGGAGGCCGCCGACGAACCCCCAGAGAAAGCGATCGAAGCTTTCGAACTCGCGCTGGACCCCGAGAAACGCGGCCGCGTTCGTGACGGTGCTGTCGATCTTCAGGCGGTTGCGGACGATGCCGGCGTTGCCCATCAGGCGGGCCCGGCGCGCGGCGGGAAAACGGGCGACTCTCGCCGGGTCGAAGCCCGCGAAAGCTTCGCGGTAGGCATCGCGCTTGTTCAGGATCGTTTCCCAGCTGAGCCCCGCCTGGGCGCCTTCGAGCGTGATGAATTCGAACAGCACGCGGTCGTCATGGACCGGCACTCCCCATTCGCGATCGTGATATTCGATACCGAGCGGCGTGCGCGCCCAGTCGCAGCGTTTCATGGCTCGGACACGAACAGCCGCAGCGCGGTGGGGTCGTCCCCGATGGTGATCATGCGCTCGAAGTGAAAGCCGAGCTTGCCGAGCAGCCGGATCGAAGATTCGTTGTTCGCGGTCGTGATCGCGAGGATCCGGCCGAGCCGGAGCAGGTCGCGGGCGTGCGTCATGACGGCGCGCGCGGCTTCCAGCGCGTAACCCTGTGACCAGTGCTCGGGAAGCAACGAGAATCCGAGGTCCGGCTCCGGCAGCGTGTCGCGCTTCAGCACGCCGCACATGCCGATCGACGCGCCGTCGGCTTTCCGCACGACGCGCAGCAGGCCGTATCCGCAGCGCGCGTAGCCGGCCATCGGGCCGTCCGCGATGTAGCGCCGCGCGTCGTCGATCGAGCGCACGCCGCGATCGCCGATGAAATGTAGAAACGACGGTTCATTGACGGCGCGCCGGACGAATTCCGCGTCGTCCTTGGTGAATTCCAGGAGCTCGAGGCGCTCGGTCGCGAGCACGATCACCGGTGCAGCGCCCAGAGCGGGAGCATCGCCCGGTCGACGAAGGCGAGCTTGCGATAGACGCCGATCGCGCGGGCATTGTCCGCATAAACATGGAGAAACGGCGCGAAGCCGCGGTCGAACGCGGAATTGCAGAGAAGGGCGAGCAGGCGTTGTGCATAGCCGCGGCCGGTGTAATCCGGATGCGTGCAGACCGCGCTCAATTCCTGGTACCCGTCGAGGCGCATGCGCTCGCCCGCCATCGCCGCGAGCCGCGAGCCGTCGTAAATGCCGATGTAGCTCCCCATCTCGAGCGTTCGTGGCCGGAAGAAGCCGGGAAAGACGAGGGCCGTGAGCGCCAGCATGTCGTCGGACTGCTCGGCCGTCATTCTGATCACGGGAGGCCCCGCAAGCTCGGGCGCGCGGGCATTGCAGATCATCTGGAGGACCGGCTTCTTCGGCTCCAGTTGCCAGCCGGGCGGAGCCGCAGGCGCCACGCCGACGAGATGGACCGACTCGTCGTCCTCGATCAGGCTCGTCAACTGATTTGCCGCGCGCCCCGGCGAATCGCCGACCGCCGCGAACGGTGCGACCGCGGCGGGATACTTGGCGGCACCGTCGGCGGTGATCGCGAGCCCGGCATGCTGTGTCGTCAATGAATGCCAGACCGGATTATCGAGCGCGTGAGAAGCCACCGGCGATCGCCTCAGCCGATGACTCCGAAGATGCGGCCGACCGCGGCCGTCAGCGCCATCGCGATTGCTCCCCAGAACGTGACGCGCAGGGCGCCTTTCAGGATGGAGGCGTGCCCAACGCGCGCGGCGATCGCTCCGAGCACGGCGAGGAAACCGAGCGACAGGGCCGCCACGATCGGCACGACCTGTGGCGCGGGCGACAGGATCGCGGTCACGAGCGGCAAGGCGGCGCCGGCCGCAAATGCCGCTCCGGAGGCAAGCGCCGCCTGGATGGGACGCGCGCGCAGGAGTTCGGAAATGCCGAGCTCATCGCGGGCATGCGCTCCGAGGGCATCCCTGGCCATCAGCTGGATCGCAACCTCGGCGGCCAGCCTGGGATCGAGGCCCCGTCCGACATAGATCGCGGCCAGTTCCCTCTGTTCGGCGTCGACGTCGTCCTCGAGCTCGCGTCGCTCGCGCGCGAGATCGGAGCGTTCCGTATCGGCCTGCGAGCTGACCGATACGTACTCGCCGGTCGCCATGGACATCGCGCCGGCCACGAGGCCGGCGAGCCCGGCGATCAGGACCGCCTCGCGGTCGGCGCCGGCGGCCGCGACGCCGATCAGGAGGCTCGAGGTCGAGACGATTCCGTCGTTCGCGCCGAGGACCGCCGCCCGAAGCCAATTGATGCGGCGCGAGCCATGCCGCTCTCTCATTTCTGGTTGACGGCGTAGCGTCCCGGCCCGATGAGTGCGAGGGCGATCGCCGAGAACAGGAACATGTACTGTTTCTCGAGCGCCAGGCCGGCGCTCTGGTCGAAGAGGAAGACTTCCGCCCAGTGGGCGAGGCCGATTGCAAACAGCATGTTGACGGCGATCAACCAGGCGCCGATTCGCGTGTAATAGCCGGCAATGACGAGCAAGGGCGCAACGACTTCGCCGACATACACGCCGTACTTGAAAAACACCGGCAGGCCGGCCGCTGTCAACGCGCCATCGAGCCAGTCGATGCCGTTCCTCAGCTTGCCGATGCCATGCAGCAGGATGAGAAAACCGAGCGTGATGCGAAGGATCAGCTTGCCGGTGCTCTCGTTCATGTCTCTGACTCCCTTGGGTTCGCGCGGGGGCGGCTTGGCCAAGGATACGTCCCCATGGGCAACAAGCCAAAAAACGCTCAAGATCAGGACTTGTGAACCGGCCCCCCGACAAGGCTCATCTCGACGAGCTGCTGGACCTGGCGCTCGCGGGCACTTTTCCGGCCAGCGATCCTGTCTCCGGCCTACGCGCGACGGGCGGACCAGCGGGCGAGGAAAGCCAGCAGCAAGCCGACCAGCAGGATGTGGGCAAGCAGGCCGTCGATGAACCAGGCGGGAATGAACGGGGGCGGCGTCGCCCGCGACAGAGGCACGACGACGTAGTTCATCGCAAGCCAGGTCAGAAGACCGTACGCGACGCCGGAGATGACGGGTCGCGCGAGCATTGACGGGAAGCGCCGGCAGGCAAGCCAGAAGACCGCGGCCATTCCCAAAGCGATCCCGAAGTGCAGCATGAGGCCGCGCGCCGCGGTGCCGGCACCGCCGGCAAACGCTTCCTTGCCGAGCAGCCCCGCAGCGATCGCCTGGAGTATCAGCGTCGGGTCAGCGCCGTTGTACAGACGCCAGAAATCGGTTGCATTGAGGATGTCGAGTGCGCCGGCCGCGAGTCCGCCGTACCAGACAACGTGGAGCGCGCGCGGCCGCGATGCCGGCATCCGGCGCTACTTCTTCCGCCCGAACAGCAGGAGCAGTGCGCCCACCGCGATCGCGCCGCCCGCGAGCCATTTCGGAATGTCCACGGTTTCCTTGTCCTTTACCGACAACTCGAGGCCGGCAATGCTCGCCTCGTGCGTCTCCTCCGTGTAGCTGAACTGGCCGCGGCTCAGGCCGAAAATGCCGGCCGCTATCAGCACGATGCCCACGGCGGGAACGACCCAGTTCTTCATGGCTTGCTGGCTCCTTCTGGATGTTGTTCTGCCGGTGTCAATGCCTTGACGTCGGCGACGATCATGGTGCCGGTGCCTTCGTTCGTGAAAACCTCGGCAAGGACGCTGTCACGGGCATTGTATGAAATGACGTGAACGCGGCGGACGCCGCCGCGGATCGCAGCCTCGATGGCCGACGACTTCGGCAGCATGCCGTCCTCGAGACTGCCCGATTTTTCGAGGCGCTTCAGCCCCGCGAGATCCGTGAACGAGACGAGCGAGCGCGGGTCCTCTTTGCGTTCCAGTATGCCCGGCGCGCCGGTGCAGAGGATGAGCTTCTCGGCGCCGAGCGCGGCGCCGATCGACGCGGCGACCGTGTCGGCGTTGATGTTGAGCACGACGCCGGAGTCGTCCGACGAGAGCGGGCTGATGACCGGCATGAGTCCCGCGTCGAGCTGCTTGCGCAGCACCATCGTGTCGATCGACACGATGTCGCCGACAAAGCCGTAGTCCACCGACTCGCCGTCCACGTGAATCGGCGGGCGGCGATTGGCGCGCACGAGACCCGCATCCACGCCCGAGAGCCCCACGGCGTCGATGCCGACTGCCCGGCAGGTCGCGAGGATGCGCGTGTTGATGAGCCCGCTCAGCACCATCGTGGTCGCATCGATGGATCGATCGTCGGTGACGCGGCGCCCGCGCACCAGGCGCGGCTCGATGCCGAGCGAGCGCTGCATTTCGTCGAGTTGCGGCCCGCCGCCGTGCACGAGCACGACGCGGATCCCGAGGTGGTGCAGTATGGCGATCTGCTCGATCAGCGCGCGCGTTTCGGCGAGGTCCCCGAAGACGGCGCCGCCGGCCTTGATGACGAAGATCTTGCCCTTGTAGAGCCGGATGTAGGGCGCTGCGCCGCGGAGCGCGGCGATCACGGCGGCCTGGTCGATGCGATGCGTCACCATCTGCCGAAGCTCCTTAGGTCCACCCGGGGGCGGGCGCCAGCAGGCCGTCGGTCTCGTCGAATCCGAGGAGGCGGTTCATCCATTGCATCGCCCCGCCCGCGGCGCCCTTGACCAGGTTGTCGACCACGGACATCACGACGATCGTCCTGCCGTCCGCCGCCGCCGAAAGGTGAGCATAGTTGCTGGCGACGACGTCCTTCACGCGCGGCGGCTCGTCCAGCACGCGCACGAATGGCCGGCCCGCGTAGAAACCGCGGATCGCCGCGATCGCTGCCGCCGTGTCGAGCGGCTTCCTGAGGACGGCCTGGACGGTCGCGTGGATGCCGCGCGCGAACGGCCCCGAATGCGGCACGAACGCGAACTTGCCGTCCCTGCCCGACGCCGCGCGCGCGAGCACCCCGATCTCCGCCGCATGGCGGTGCGTCAGCGCGTTGTACGCATAGAGATCGCTGTGGCGCTGCGGGTGATGAGTGCCGGGGATCGGGCTGCGCCCGGCGCCGGTGCTGCCGGTGACTGCAGAGACGAAGATCGGCGGTTCGGCGAGGTCGAGCGAAAGCAGCGGCACCGAGGCGAGCAGCGTTGCGGTGCAGAAGCAGCCCGGGTGCGCGACATGCGGCGTCGGTGCGCGGTCGAGATGCTCGGGCACGGCGCAGGTGAATTCCTTCACGCGGGCCGGCGCGCCGTGCGCGTGCTTGTAGACGCGTTCATAGTCCTTGACGTCCGCGTAGCGGAAATCCGCGGAGATGTCGACGACCGTCGGCTTGCCGCCCTTTGCCGCGGCACGATCCAGCAGGCCGTCGATCAGCTTGTGCGACACGCCGTGCGGCGCGGCCGCAAGAACCGCCGAGCGTGGCAGGCGGGCGGCGGTTTCGACGGACTGATCGATCGAGACGTAGCGCAGGTCGCCGCAGGCGTCAGCGAGGTGCGGAAACGCCTTCGCGACCGGCTCACCGGGCTGGCTGTCGGACGCGATCGCCGCGAGCTCGAGCCGCGGATGACCGAGCGTCAGCCGGAGCAGCTCGCCGGCGACGTAACCGGTGCCGCCCAGGATGATCGCCGGCAGGCGTTCGGTCATTCCTCGATCTCGCCGGAATGCGCCACCTGCCCCAGACCCGCGCATGAAATGACATGGTCACCGAGGGCGGCGCCGTTCGTGATCGCGTTGAACGCCGGCACGCCGAGCTGTTCGCGGATGATGTCCACGCCGACGGAGTTGTCGGTCGACGGTCCCGTCACGGCCGCGGGCTCGATCCGGAATCGCTCGCGCAGCATCTTGACGCCGCCCCAGGCGGCGACCGGATCGTTGGCCGAAAGCACGACCGCCGTGAGCGCCTCGCGGATGTCCGGCGTGTCGAGGATGGCTGCGACGCCGTAGGCGCCGAGAATTCCGTCGCCCAGCTCGAACACGATGACGTCGGGCTTGCCGGCGGCCATTTCGGTCAGCATCGTGCGCGTGAGCGCGGGGCCTGTCTTCGGCGTCGTCGTGACGATGCCGAAATCCGTGAAGATCATCGAGTGCCTGGCGCCTGCGTCCACCATCGCGAGTATGTCGCGCCTGAGCGATACGCCCGTCGCCTTGAAGGCGTCGACAGTGAGGCCGCGATGCCGCATGCGGGAGATCATCGCGCAGGCCGCCGCGGTTTTTCCTGCTTCCATGCAGGTGCCGGCGAGCGCAACCACCGGCACGCCGCTGGTCGTGAGGACGGTGTCGAAGTCGAGCTTGCGCATGCCGACGCGCGCGGGCACGCTGATGCGCTCGCCGAGATACGGAAAATGCAGCACCGTGCCGAGGACGCGGCAGTCGAACGGCCGGCCCTTCTCGGGATTCACGGAGTCGCAGACGCCGAGCACGCCGCCGATGTTCAGCATCTGGATCACGTCTCCCGCCGCGAGTTTCTCGGGCAGGTGGCCGGAGTATCCGAAGAGCGCCTTGCGGTGGCCGAGCGCGCCGACCACGACGTTGCCGCGCGCGAGCTTCGCCATGCGCCCGCTCGTCAGCTCGAGCGTGTTGTACTGCGCCTTGTCGGTCAGGATCTCGACGGCGAGCACGACGCCTTCCTCGCAGGGAATGTCGGTCGAGATGCGAAGCTCGTGGGAAAGACCGCACGCCTGCGTCACGGAGGATATCTTGTCGACGATGATCGATTTCATCATGGCGGCTTTGCGCGGCATTGTAACTTCAGTCCTCGATCCGGTACTCGATGTCCGCGGCGGATTCGTTGCCGGATTCGGCCGAGATGACCCAGCGGTCCCCGATCGTGTAACGGAGCTTCAGCGTGTTGATCTCGTCGACGAGCGAGACGCCGTAGCTGACGTACAGGCGCGGCGAAAGGTACTTGCCGAGCACGAGCTCGGAGCCGGTGACGGAGTCCTGCGTGAGACCGACGTCGTCGAGCCCGACATACTTGCCGAGCTGGCCCGCGAGCATGGCTCCACCTTGCTGGCCCCAGCCCGTGGAATCGGCGTCTTCCCCATCCTGGCCCTGGATGCTGGATCGCCCGACGATCAGCATGGAAGCGATCTGCTCCTGCGGCAGGCTGGGTTCCGAGAAGAGCCTGAGTTGCGGCCGGCGGAGCGGCCCCCTCGCGATCACGCCGACCGTGTACCCCGGCAGCTCGCGCGAGGCGCGGAGGTCGACGCCCGGATCGGTGACCGGGCCGCCCGTGAAAAGCAGCTTGCCGCGCTCGACTTCGAGCTCGCGCCCGTAGGCGCGATATTCCCCGTCGACCACCTCGAGCTCGCCGCTCGCAACCGATGCTTCGCGCGGGGCCGTGCGTGTGCGCACGGCCCCGGTGACGGTGCCGCTCAAGCCATAGGCCTTGATTCGCACCTTCGTGCCGAGGGACAGGCGCACGTCGGTCGTCACTTCAAATGGCTCGACGGTGCCGGGCTGCGTTTCCGGCCGCACGATCTGTTCATCCGCCGATACGAGCACGGCATCGGCGGTGTCGGCCGGCGCGATTCGCGCCTCCGGAATCTCCACGCTGCCGCTGACATTCATGTGCCGGCCGTCGAGCACGAACCTCAAGTCAGGTGAAGCCAGGACGCGCGCCTCGGGCACGTCCGCGACCAGCAGCCTGTCGCCGGTCAGCTTGAGCTCGCCACCAAGCCGCCGGTTTCGCCAGCCGAGCCGTCCGTCAATGTCCAGCGATCCGTCTCCGGCCTTGCCTTCCGCCTTCAGCGAGAGCGAGGTGTCCTGCAATCGAATGGTCGAGCGCAGGTCGCGAAGGCGCAGGTTTGCCTGGTAGAAATCGAGCGAGCCTTGGGTCAGGCGCGCCTCGCCCTCGAGCGCGGGCGCGCCGACGCGGCCCGCGACGGTGAAGTCGAGGGCGAGTTCGCCCGCCGCATTGTCGATGGCGTCGACGATGAGTGGCAGCAGGCCGAGCTGCCGCGTCGAGCCTTGCACGGTGCCGCTGACCGGCAGCTCCCCGAGCGGCCGCCCCGCAATGCGCGTCGCCTCGAGCGCAACCGTGAGATCGAGATCCGCGGCATTGCTGACCTGCATGTTGAGCCGATGACGCTCGGCCTCGCTGAGGAGCGTCAGGCGCGTGAGGCCGAGCACGACCGTCCTGTCGGCTCCACTCGCGGATTTGTACAGGAGCGCGGCGTCCCGGATCTCTGCGCGCACATCCGCGGTCCAGGGTGCGCCGGCGCGACCCCGCGCCTCGGCATCGACGACCAGGTGGCCGCGATAGCGCGGCTTGCCAGGCGCATCCGAGTCGAGCACGTCGAGCGGAAACGACTCCGTGCCCGCCTTGACCGACCAATCACCGTCGCGCTGCCAGCGGCCCTCGAAACAGAAGCGCCGGGTGTCATAGACGAGGCAGAGCGGCTCGAGCCCGGCCTCGTCGGCGCTCGCGGAAATGCGCGTTCGGGATTCCAGCCGCCAGGGCGCGATGCGGGGGCCGCTCGCGTCAATGCTGTCGAGCGAGATCGTATAGTGCTCGTCCGCCCAGGCGCCGCGGCCGCGGAGCACCACGGCATCCTTGCCCGCGCCGACGCGAAACCCGAGCTCATGATCGTGAGCCACTCCGTCGAGTGACAGGCGCGTGTCCGTGAGCGCGAATCCCGCGACGGTCAGGCCGCTCGAGCGCAGGCGCAACCACGAATGCTCGCGCCCCTCGCGGTCGATGTGCGCATCGGCGGAAAGGATGACTGCCCGATGCGATCGCCAGACGAGGTCGTGGCCGGTGAATGCGACCGCGAACGTGTGTTCGCGCACGTGGAGCGTCGCGTCCACGCTCCCGCCGAGCTCCGGCAGGAAGGCCGACAGGTCGTCCGCGACGAGTCGCCCGTCGAGATGCGCGCCGCGTCCCCAGGCGCCGTCGAGCGCGAGCCGTGCCGGACCGAGCGCAAGCGCGACATCCTCGAACTCGATGCGCAGAGCGTCGCGGCGGATGCCGCCTCCGCCGGTCGCGGGTTGCCCACGAAATAGCCCGGTCAGGTTCCGGATCGACGCCTGCAGGCGCGCGTCCCTTTCGAATCCCGCACCGGCTGCCGCAAAATCGAAAGCGAGCCGGCCGGGCAGTTCCTCCCGGAATTTCGAAGGGTCGATGTCCCTCGCTCGGCCGGAGACCGTCCATTCGCGCGCGGCATCGCGCGCAAGCGTCCCGCGCATCGCGACGCGGCCGCCGAGCGCTTGCCATGCGGAGTCTTCGACGACGATCTGTCCCGTGGTGAAGCGGCCGACGGCGTTGCCGGCGAACGGCGGCCCCGCGGCAGGTTCGAAATCGCCCTTCACGCGGTAATCGAATTCACGCCAGCCGCGGGCCTCGAGCGAGCCGCGCGGAGAGCGGATCACGGGGCGCCCGGTGAGCGGCCAGCGAAAGCCCGACCAGGAAGCGCGCATGTCGTAATGCGGCTCGGCGGCGACCGCCATCATGCCTTGCGCGTTGATTGCCATGGCGGCTGATTCGAGCTTCAGTCCGGCAATCGTCACGAGACGGTCGGCGTATTCCGCGGTTCCGTCCAAGCGAACTCCGGATTCCGGAAGGCCGTCACCATGGACGACACCCATGGCAGCGTAATTCGCCCGGTCGCCCTGGAGCGTCAGCGTGGCGCGCAGTGGTCCGACCGGCGGATCGGCAATCCACTGCGCCAGATCGAGCGTCTCGACTTCGGCCTTGCCGTTCCAGCGCAGGCTGCCGGTGAGGTCCCGTACGTCGACGGCAAGCTGCGCGATGCCAGGCGCGGCGACGCGGGCGTCCACGAGCAATCGATCCAGGTCACCGACCGCGTGGGCGATGCCGGCGACGAGGCGATCGCCCGTGAGCGACCACGCCGCGTTCACGTTCATCGCGAGCGGGCTTCGCGCGTGGAGGCTCCCGCTCGCGCCGGCGACCGCCCACCCCGGTGCATCGACATGGACGCCTTCAAACTCGATTTCCGACCTGGTCAGCTTCGCGGAGCCGCGGATGTCCTGCATTCGCAATTCGGCACCGCCCGACGAAACGACGAGAAGCCGCGCAACCGCCGCTTCGTCGACGACGACCGTCAGCCAGCGCGGCATGAAGGACGGCGGCCTTGTCGGGCCCGTGCGCGGGCGAAGGCGCAGGCTCGCTTCCTCGATGCGCACACCCTCGGCGGAAATCCTGCCCGCGAGAATCTCGAGCGGCTCGTAATCGGCCTCGAACCCGGTGATGCGGATCGTCGCGCGCGGATGGTCGATGTCGAGTCCCGCCACTTGGAGCGGCCCGATCAGCCTTCCGGTCGCGGCTTCCACGCGAATCTTGATCCCGTCGAGCGACTCGAGCGCGGCGACGGTCGATGCGAGCCCCGCTTCCGTCGTCACGAGCCAGGCGATGCCCGCCGCCAGGACGACGAGCGCCATCGCGAGCGATGCGAGCAGCCAGCGCAACATCTTTCGGGCGGCCCAGCGCATCTCAGAATTCCGGCGTGAAGTTGATGTGCACGCGCGGGCTCCGGTCCGACTCGGAAATCGACTGCGCCAGGTCGAGCCCGATGCTCAGGAAGGGCAGGCGATAGCGCAGGCCAATGCCGACGGAATACTCGAGCGGGTCACCGAACTTGTTGATCGCATTGCCTGCGTCCACGAAGACTGCCCCGACGAGGTTCTTCGGAAGGTTCCGCTGCAGTTCGACGCTTGCGGTGATCAGGTGACGGCCGCCGACCTTGTTTCCGTCGGCGTCGACAGGTGACAGCTCTTTGTAGCCGTAACCGCGGACGCTCTGGTCGCCGCCGGTGAAGAAGCGATAGTTTGCCGGCAGCTCCTGGAAGTCGCCGACCGCGCTCGCGCCGATCTCGCCGCGCAGCTGGAGCGCCCACTGTTCCGCGAGCCGGATACGCCGCTCGTCGCTCACGACGACGCGCGTGAAATCGGTATCTGATCCGAAGGAAGTGGTCGACGCGAGAAGCTCGACCTTGAATCCCCGCGGCATCGCATTAACACCGAGATAATCCGGCGGCAGTCGGGCGTAGGTGATGCCGGGCACGAGCAGGGTGCTGCGCTTGCGGTCGACGAGCGTCGAAGTGCCAGAAACCGTCGTGACCTCGTCTTCCGACTCGTCGACCGCGACCGACAGCACGCGTTGCCAGTTTCCGCGAACCTGGGTCAGGCCGACCTTGAACGTGGCGCCGGTGGTCTCGACGTCCCCTTGCTGTTTGTTGAAGCCGCGCAATTCGTAGGACAGCTTCTCGAGCGCGGGGTCCGTCCAGGGAATGATGTAGGCCATCCCCACCGAACTTTCGATTTCGGACGCGCGGATCTGCGCACGCAGGCGATGGCCGGCCCGGTTGAAGCGCCGGTCTTCCCAGCCGAGCGTTGCGCGCGCGCCCGTGTCGGTCCCGTAGCCGGCGGCAATCGTGTAGAGGTGCCGGCGGTTGGGCTCCGACGTGATGTGGACCGCGGCGACCATGTTCCTGCGGTCCCTTTCTTCCGGCAGGACTTCGACGACCGAGAAATATTGCGAATCGTCGAGCGCGAACTGCGTGCGGAGCAGCGCGTCGGCGTTGTACCAGTCACCTTCGCGATAGCGGAGATAGCGTCTGACAAGTTCCTCGCGCAAAGCGCTTTGCTCGATGGTCGTCGGCCCGAAGCGGTAGCGCTCGCCCGTTTCGAGCGTCACATGGGCGCTGGCGGTGCGCGCGGCCGGATCGACGAAAAGCTCCGCGCGGGTAAACCCGGCGTCAAGGTAACCGTTGCCGAGCGCCGCGCGAAGCAATTCTCCCTTCAGCTGGTCGTACGCGACATGGCTCAGTCTTTCGCCGGTGCGGAGCTGCGACCGGGCGAGCGCCGCGCGCAGGAATTTCTCGTCGCGGCCGCTGCCGGTGATCTCGACCTGCTGCTCCACCAGCATGACGGGACTGCCGGGTTCGATCGCGACCCTCACCTTCCACGAGCCATCGACCTGCTTCAGCTCGGTTTCGACCTTCGGTGCGTAGTAGCCGAACGGCCGCAACGCCGTCCGTGCCTCGCCCGGGGCGCGCTGCGCCAGGCGGGCGATCATTTCGGCATCGAGCTCCTCCGAGCTCGACAGGCGGTGGAGGCTCGACAGCGCCCTCACGTTTTCGAGGAGCGTGCCTTCGACACCCGTGAATTCGACCTCGAGTTTGGGGTCGTCGCTCGGCTTGTCAGCCGCAGCGGCCGCGGGCAGACAGGCAAACATCGCCAGGCAAAGAGCGACGATGGGAAGGCAGAGCCGCATGCAAAGTCAGACCCGGCGCCGGCGCCAGCGTTGCAGCAGGAAGAGCCCGATCGCCACCGCTGCGACGACGGTGATGAGCGGCAGCAGAAACGCGAAGATCGCGAGCAGCACGGAGCCCGCGAGCTCTGCCGTCGCGTAGACGGGATTTCCGAGACCGCCGGTCGCCACGCCCGTTTTTGCGCGGCCCACGGCGTTCAATGCATGACCGGCTGTCGTCACCGCGCCGCCCGCGCCGATCGCGGTGAGCCAGCGAAGCCAGTCGGGCAGGCCCACCATGACGCCGGCCGCGGCGATGATCCCCGCGGCGACGGCGACCGGCGTCGCGATCAGGTCGAGTACATGATCGACGCCCGGAATGTAATAGGCAGCGATCTCGGTCGCCGTCGCAACGCTGAGCGCCACGAGCACGATGGGCTCGCCGAGCCAGGCAAAGCCGGGCGACGCTTCGACGTAGCCGAAATGGATTGCGAGCCCCGCGGCGAGAAGCGGCACGAAGGCGCGAAATCCCGCGGCTGCCGCGAGCGCGAGGCCCGTGGCGATCGAGAGCGCCACGCTCACGGTTGGAGCCACTCCTCGATCAGCCGGTATGCGATCGAGTGCGTGAAAGGCATCGTCGATCCCGAGGCGAGTTCGTCGCGGTGGAACCAGCGCGCGTCCTCGAGCTCGCAGTCGCCGAGGCGGATTTCAGTCGTCCGCGCTTCCGCGCGGAATCCGAGCATCAGCGAGCGCGGGAATGGCCAGGGTTGCGAGGACTGGTAACTCATCGTGCCCGTTTCGATGCCGGTTTCCTCGAGCACTTCGCGTCGCACGGCGTCTTCGAGGCTTTCGCCCGGCTCGACGAATCCGGCGATTGCCGAATAGCGCCCCGCGGGCCAGCCGGCCTGCCGTCCCAGCAGGGCCCGGTCGCCATCGGTCACGAGCACGATGATGGCGGGATCGACGCGCGGAAAAAACTCGGTGCCACAAGTTTCGCGCGTGCAAACCATCACGCGGCCGTTTTTCTGCGGCTCCGTCGGAGCGCCGCAGCTGCCGCAGAAGCGGTGCCGATGCCTGAAGGAAATCATCGCGCGCGCGTAGGCGACGAGGCCGGCCTCGTCGTGCGGCAAGAGCGCGGCCGCGAGACGCAGGTCGGCGAACTCCGCGCCGTCCGCGAGCGGGGGCGGAGTGTTGGCTTCGATCTCGGTCGTGAAGATCGCGAGTCCGCGATAGTCGCCGAGCAGGATCAGTTCATTGATGTCGATGCCGGCAAACGGGCCGCTTTCAAGCGGCAGCAGGCAGGCGGCGGGCGAAGGTAGCCGGACGACGGGGCAGCGCGATTTCCAGACCGGAATCAGGCGTGCCGATCCCTCCGCGATCGCGCGCGCGACGGATTCGGGGTCGGCGTTTGCGAGCTTGAGTCGATCGACATGCGGCCCCGCGAATACATTGGGCCGCGCCGCTTCGGGGCGCATCGGAACCCGTTCCTCAGGAATAGACCCCGCATTCTAGCAGTCGCCCACCGACAGCCCGGGGCGCGCGGGCGGCCGGCTCGTCGCGCAAAACTCGCAGGCCTTCGGCCTTTCGGCATAGCGCATGACGACGAGCAGGCTTCCGCAACCCTCGCAGTCGTCGAGGCAGATCTCGTTCTGCTTCTCGAGCGATCGCAGCAGATGGCAGGCATGCTCGAAAGAGATCTGCGGATGCTCGTTGAGACTGATAAAAGTCTCGTAGGCCTCGCAGAAACTCTCGCCCCACCGCAGCTGCTCGACGGAGCCTGCGGTCGTCGCCGATTCGCGCCGCAGCAACCCCAGGATGCAGAGGAGGGTGGCGAGCCCGGCTGCTTCGCGGCGTATGGAGGCATTACGCATGAAGTAAGTACTCTGGCGCGGGCTCTTGCCGCGGTGGCGGCGGACATCGCGCCGGCCGGCATCCGCGACGTAGGAGCGGTAGAGCTTGCGGATCCGGTCATCGGTGAGCCCGGTCCAGCTCCGGATCGTGCGCGTGCGCGCCTCGTGGCGTATCAAGCGCAGCGCCAGGTCGAGCCGGAGCCGGTCGCGCGTGTATCGGTCGTCGGTGATGCGCATGGTGGGTGCCTTGACGGTCCGGAATAGTACTGGTAGTTTTATACCAGTCAATCCCAAGCCAGCCCAAGAGTTGGCCACACATGTAATGGCACGTCATCGGGGAGAAATGCCATGGACCGCCAGCAGCCTCTCGCGCTCGCGCCGCCCGCGGGCAATGCCGACTGGGCCGAAAGTTCACTGCTCGACGCCTGGACGCGGCGCGCGCTCGGCTCGATCAATCTCGCATTCCTGAATCTCGCCATGGATCTCGCCGAGGAAGGACGGCTCAAGCTGATTTCCGGCCTGCCGGCGCGCGCGATCGACTCGCTGATCGATCCGGATGCGGGAGAAAAGCTCTGCGAGCGCCTGCCGTATGCGCTCTTCGACCTCCGCTTCGGCGACGGCGGATTCTGGGCGAGCGAGATTGCCGCGGCGGGCGGCGTGCAGGACGCGGAGTCCGGGCCCGCCCCCGATGAACGCATCGTGTCGTTCACGCGGGCGGCGATCATGCTCGCCTGGCATCTCGCGCAGACCCGCGCCGCCGGCGCGCGCCTGGTATTCGGCACCGCGCCCGCGACCATCGCGGCGCTGGCATCGATGCCGATTGCGGCCGCCGAAAGGATTGCGCGCCGTGTTTCGCCCGCGCTCACCGCTCGCTTCGGCTCGCGCGCGAGATTCTGGCTGCAGTTCGAGGGCTGCGCCGTGCATCCGGACGACCAGGCGTTGAGTCTGCTGCGACAGCTCGGCCTGCAGATCCAGGGCGCCGAGAGCGCGCGCGTGCAGGCGCTCCAGCGGCGTCACAGGCGGGGCGCTGCCGCCTGAGGTACGCTTCGCGCCTCATGCAGGCGCTCTCGATCCAGGGGCTGACGAAGACTTACGCCAATGGCGTCCAGGCGCTCCGCGGCATCGATCTCGACGTCCTGGACGGCGATTTTTTCGCGCTCCTCGGCCCGAACGGCGCGGGCAAGACGACGGCCATCGGCATCATCATGTCGCTCGTCGAGAAGGGCGGCGGCACGGTTTCCGTCTTCGGCCACGACATCGACCGTGACCTCGACCGCGCGAAATCCTGCATCGGCCTCGTGCCGCAGGAAATCAACTTCAACCAGTTCGAGAAGGTCTTCACGATCATAGTGAACCAGGCCGGCTTCTACGGCATTCCGCGCAGGCTCGCGATCGAGCGATCCGAGCGCTACCTGCGCCAGCTCCAGCTCTGGGACAAGCGGGATCACATCGCGCGCTCCCTGTCGGGCGGCATGAAGCGCCGCCTGATGATCGCGCGCGCGCTCGTGCACGAGCCGAGGCTCCTGATCCTCGACGAGCCGACGGCGGGCGTGGACATCGAGATCCGCCGCAGCATGTGGAGCTTCCTGCGGACGATCAACGAGCAGGGAACGACGATCATCCTCACGACGCATTACCTCGAGGAAGCGGAGAGTCTCTGCCGGCACATCGCGATCATCGACGACGGCCGCATCATCGAGCACGGCACGATGGCGGGCGTCATCCGGAAGCTGAACCAGGAGACCTTCGTGCTGAATTTCCGGGCGGCGACGGCGGCTGCGCCCTCGCTCCCCGGATACGTCTCGCGCATGACCGACGATCGCACGCTGGAGATCGACGTGACGAAGGAGCAGAGCCTGAATGACATCTTCTCCCGCCTGTCGCAGCAGGGAATCGAGGTCGTCAGCATGCGGAACAAGGTCAACCGGCTCGAAGAGCTCTTCATGCGTCTGGTCGAGAACAAGGGCGCCGCGGGTGCGGAGGCGCGCTGAGATGGAGACGCAGTCGCTCGCGCGCATACGCCGCATCGGGCTGCATACGATCGTGCGCCGGGAGTACGGCCGCATCATCCGCATCTGGGGCCAGACGCTGGTGCCGCCCGCGGTCACGGCGGCGCTCTACTTCGTGATCTTCGGAAGCCTGATCGGCAGCCGGATCGGGCAGATGGGCGGCTACGACTACATGCAGTACATTGCGCCGGGGCTCATCATGATGGCCGTGATCAGCAACTCGTACGGCAACGTCGTCTCGAGCTTCTTCGGCGCAAAATTCGGCAAGCACATCGAGGAGCTCCTGGTCGCGCCGCTGCCGAACTGGTTGATCGTGCTCGGCTACGTTTCGGGTGGCGTGATGCGGGGGTTGCTGGTCGGAGCCGTCGTAACCGGCGTCACGCTCTTCTTCACGCGCATTCCCGTTGAGCATCCGTTCCTGGTCGCGGGCTCGGTGCTCCTGACATCCGTCGTGTTTTCGCTCGGCGGGTTCTTCAATGCGATCTTCGCGAAGAACTTCGACCAGATCTCCTGGTTCCCGACCTTCGTGCTGACGCCGCTCATCTATCTCGGCGGCGTGTTCTATTCGGTGTCGCTGCTGCCGGAATGGGCGGAGCGGCTTTCCTACCTGAACCCGATCCTGTACATGGTCAATGCGTTCCGGCACGGCTTTCTCGGGACGAGCGACGTGGATCTCGGTTTCGCATTCCTGATCATGGCGGCGTTCGCGCTCGCGATGTTCACCGTCGTCGTCGTGCTGATGAACCGCGGGACAGGCATCCGGGAATAGGCGGGCAAGCGCATGTGCGGCCGTTACGCGTTTTTTTCTCCCTCCGAGGCCGTCAAGCGGATCTTCGCGCTCGACGGGTTGCCTGCGCTCGAGCCGCGCTACAACATCGCGCCGACGCAGTCCGTTCCAGCCGTGCGCGCGGGCGAGGAGGGAGCCCGCGCGTTCGCGATGCTGCACTGGGGGCTCGTTCCCCGGTGGGCGAAGGAACGCGCGATCGGCAATCGCATGATCAACGCGCGCGCGGAAAGCGTCGCCGAGAAGCCCTCGTTCCGGGACGCCTTTCGCAAGCGGCGCTGCCTCGTGCTCGCGGACGGCTGGTACGAATGGCAGGTCGCCCCCGGCGGCAAGCAGCCGTGGTTCGTCCGGATGAAGGATGCGCGGCCGTTCGCGTTCGCCGGATTGTGGGAGCGCTGGAAAGATCCGGCGGACGGGGCGATGCTCGAGTCCTGCACCATCGTGACGACCGACGCATCGCAGTCGATCAAGAAGATCCACGAGCGGATGCCGGTGGTGCTCGCGGAATCGGACTGGGACCGCTGGCTGGACACGGCATTCTCGGAAACCGACAAACTCCAGGAATTGCTGCGCCCGTTCGATCCGAAGGCGCTCGAGGCCTGGCCCGTCAGCCGGCAGGTCAACGCCCCGAAGAATCAGGGCCCGGAGCTGATCGCCTCAACTCACTTCTGAGTCCAGGCGCCCGCCTTCGTCTTGTAGTACCAGCCCGCGCGTGCATTCGCGATCCAGCGCTCCGCAAACGTGTTGCGGATGTCGGCCTCCCATTCCGGATGGCCGTTTGCCGTCGCGATCTCGCGGTACAGCGAACTGCGATCCGAGTTGTCGTCGCTGACGAGCTTCTTGAGCCGGTTGCGGTCAGCGAGCGGCACGGCATTGGCATCGCGGATCTCGACGAGGCCGTCCGACGTGAGACCGATCGCGCCCGAACTGAAAAAGGCTTCGAGTTCGCCGGCGCGGCTCTTCATCGACGCGGTGAGCGCGCGGATGGCCGGGCTCGAGATGTCGATGTCGGCCTGCGCGTGCGCGGCGGGGATCACGAAGTCGAGCGCGCCCTGCAATGCCGCGACCATCGCTTCGCCCGCGGCGCGCCCGGTGGACGTCTGCTCGTCGCCCGCGGGCTTGCCGGCCTTGTCCGGCCCCCAGATGTCCTCGATGATCCGGTCAGCGGCCTTTTCCGCCGCGGCCGCGGGGAAGTACACGTTGATCGTCACGCAAGCGGCGAGCGCCAGGCAGAAAGTTGCGATGCCAGCGGTGATCCAGCGGAACATGCAGAATCCTCCTTCGACTCCCGTGCCGGTTGCGGACCATCCTCGCGGCCGGCGGCTGAATGCTTCCTGAACCGATTCTAGCCTAGCCGCCGCCTCACTCGACGACGATTTCCGATTCCATGACGGCGCCCAGCTGGCGGACGAGCGTCGTCCACGCGACCCGCGATTGGCTCCCGATCACGTCGATTCGCGGCAGGCCCGCGCCCTTGACGATGAAGTAGCCGCCGGCGGTTTTCTCGACGCCGCCCATGATGCAGACGTCATTGGCGAGCCGGCAGCTCAGGCCCAGCCGGTCGTATCCGAAATCGTCGAAGAATTTCAGGAATCCGCCCTGCAGGGCGGCCGCGACGCTGCCGCCGCTGCCGCCGCCGATGCTCGACAGGTTCGTGACGGCGCGCTGGCTGATTCGGTGCTTCGACCGGTCGTCCGGCGGCGTGTATAAGAAGGCATCGAAGGCTTCCGGCATCCAGCCGAATGTCTCGAGATCGGAAATTCGGCCCGAGAGCCGCCCGGTGATCGAGCCGAACGAAAATGTCCGTGTGACGAGCGCAAGATCGAGATCTTCGATGTCGACGCTCGCGTGCAGGCGCGGGAACTTGCCGAGCGGATCGCTGAGGCTCAGGTCGCGAACGACTACGCGGCCGCCGAAGACCGTCGCCTCGAGATTGCCGGCGAGCGTCACGACTCCCTCGCGGAGCTGCAGGCCCGGGATGCTGCCGGCGAGCGTTCCCTGGAATTCCGGCCAGCCGAAAGCGCGCGACAACTGCGCGACGCCGATCGGGCGCATTGCGGCATCGAATCGCACGTACATCCCGTCCGTTCCCGCGTGACGCACGCGGAGCGTCTCGATCGCGAGCCCGCCGTCGAAAATCGGCAACAGGGCCGGCTCGAGCAGGCGGAAATGCCGCCCGGTGGTCGTGAATGGCAGTCGGGTCGGGCCGAGCTCGAGGCCCCACAGGCGGCCCGAGTCCCAGGAAAGCTGCGAATGGAACTGGCTGTCGTCGATGCGTCCCGCAAGCGCGGTCCGCGAGGCGTCGTCGAACCAGTTGACGCGGCCGCGCAGTCCCTCGAGCGCGACCGCCGCCGCGGGACTGTCGACGGTCACCGCCTCGAGCTCGAGCACGGCGCGAGCCGGAAACCCGCCCTCGATGTCCACCTCGCCGCGAACGCTGCCGGCCCCTTCGAGATCCTTGAGTGCGCTGTCGATCAGGAAGGGCTGCGCGTAAGCAGGCAGGGCATTTGCGACGTCGAGGTCCGAGATCTTTACGCGCGCTTCCGGAAGCAGCGTGTCACCGCCGAAATCGAGGGTCGCCGAGCCGCTGGCCCGCAGGACGCCCGAGTGGTCGAGCGAAAATGCGCCCGCGCTGAGCCGCGCCGACTCCGTGTCGAGCTCTCCGGAAAAATCGATTTCCGCGCGATGGACCCCGAAGTCGAGGAAAACCGGATCGCTGTACGCCTGACCTGCCGACAGCGCGAGACTGCCGGTCGTCGCGAAGCCGCCTGCGCTCTTCGCCTTTGCGTCGATCTCCAGATTTCCGGCAAGCCGTTCGCCGGCGAGAGCGCCAGCCGCGTCGGCAAAATCGAGCGTCTCGAGCGCGACGCGGGCCTCGGCGGTTTGCAGCAATTCGCCCTTGCCGCTCGCGCGTACGTCTCCCGCGGCCTTGCCCCCGACGGTGAAGTCCGGCGGCAGCGGCAGCCAAGGCTTTGCGACGATCGCCAGGCGGCCGATATCGAGGCCCTCGAGCGCCGCATTCATCGTCCAGCTCGAACCCCGCAGCGAAAAGTCGAGCCGGCCCCCGCCCTTCGCGATCGCGAAATTGTCGAAGCTGAGATGCAGGCTGCCATCGGCGAGCCTTCGCGCCTTGAAGCGCGTGTCCTGCACGCCGAGTGTGCCGAGCGAGCCGGAAAGGCGGCCCCGGTCGCAACTCAGTTCGTCGCCTTCGATCCGCAATGCCGGACATTCGAGCGAGAAAGCGGACAGCGGGCCGGTCGCCGCGACGCCGCGAATTCTCGCGGCCCTGAGGCCCAGCGATCCCGGCGCCTCCGCGCGCGGCGACCAGGCGAGGTCCAGATCCGTAATCACGAGTCCCGCAAACTCGATCTGTCCGGCGGTGAAACTCACCCTGCCGGCGGCCAGCGCAGGACCGGAGCAAACAACCAGCGCGACCAGCAGGAGGACTCGATTCGGCGACATGATTCGATCGCAGCGTACGCGAGGCGCGGCGCCTTGCGCTAACCTGTCGTGATGGCCGCCAATCCAAAGTCGCTGCTCGACCTGCCGACCCACGACGCCTTGGTGCGAATCATCGGGAACTACCTCAAAGCAGCCGGCCGCGGACTGGCGCGCCTCGAAAAACCGGCCGATCCCAAGGGCCTACACGCGTTTCGCGTTGCGATCCGCCGGCTGCGCTCGCTGCTGCGCAGGTATCGTCCGTGGCTCCGCCGGGTTGCAGGCCGCAAGCTGCGGCGCCGCCTTCGGGACCTCACGCGGACAACCAACACCGCGCGCGATGCCGATGTCGAGATCGACTGGCTGTTGTCGCAGCGCGACCTCCTTGCGCGGGATGAGCGGGCGGGCTTCAACTGGCTGCTGCGCCGCCTGCAGGGCCGCAGGCGGCGCGGGTACGCACCTGCGAGGAAAAAACTCGGCCGCGATTTTGCGCGCGTCGTTCGACTGATTGGCAACCGCATTGACGACACCGACGAGCCCGAGCAGCGGCCATTCCGGGCGACGTTCCTCGAGCTCCTCGAGCCGGGCGTGACCGTGTTACGTGGGAAAGAGAACATTCACAAGTCAAGAATCCAGGTGAAGCGCCTGCGCTACCTGATCGAGCCGCTGCGCCAGGAGCTTGCCGAGGCGCGCATCCTGGTCCGGCCACTGAAGCATTTGCAAGGTCTTCTGGGTGAACTGCACGACATGCAGGTTCTGGAGGAAGAAATTGCGCAGGGGATCGAAGAAGCCGCAAGGGAGAAGGCGCGGCGCCTGCATCGCCTGGCAGTGGACGGCGCCGTTGCTTCGCTGGCGCGCGAACAGCGCGACCGGCTTTACGCCGAATTCGAGCGAGAGTGGCTCAGTAATCGCCAATTCGAGCCGCGGGACCAGATCGTGGCGCTTCGCGCCGCCATCGGGCCGGGGAACGCATCGGGGTCATCGGGTGTCTGACAGACAGGCAGATTTCGGACCAGCGCCAATGGCCAAGTACATAGCTTCGATTGCGGCACTCTTGCTCCTGGCCGGTTGTGCGACGACCACGGGCCCGGATTTCACGATCGACTACGACCGGTCGGCCGATCTCGGGTCATTTCGAACCTACGGATTCCCAGAAGAGCTCGGGACGGATCGCGCGGGTTACTCGACGCTGATCACGACCTACTTCAAGATTGCGGTCAACCGCGAGATGCAGAAGCGCGGCTTCGCCTATGACGAGAAGGACCCCGACCTGCTCGTCAATTTTTACGCGAACGTGCGCGACGTCACCGATGTGCGCCGGACGCCGGGTTTCTCGGCGGGTTACGGCTACTACGGCTACCGCTATGGGTTGTACGGCGCATGGCCGATGTATCAGGAAGACGTCAACACGGTGCACTACAAGGTGGGCACCGCGAACATCGACATCGTCGACGCGGAACGCATGCAGATGATCTGGGAAGGCGTTGCGGAGGGGCGCATCACCCGCGATGACATGAAGAATCCGCAGGCTGCGATTGACACGGTGGTTACCGAGCTGTTCCAGCGGTTCCCGGGCAGCGCGTCGAGCGGAAAGCCGCTCACGGGTTCCGAAGCATCCTGATCGCGAGCAGGGCGACCGTGATCGCAATAAACGCGCTGATCCAGGCAGCCGCGCCGAATGCATCGGTGAATGCCAGACGCGCCATTTCCAGGAGCGCGCTGCCGGATTCGCCGGGCAATTCGGCGGCCGCGTTCACGGCTGCGCCGATCGTTCCGCGCGCCGTTTCGAGCGCCTCTCCTGGAATCGCGTCGGCCGACGGGCCGGCAATGCCGCCGCGATACAGGGCCGTGACGATGCTGCCCATCAGGGCAATGCCGAGCGCGCCGCCGAATTCGGCGCTGGTCTCGGAGAGCGCCGAGGCCGAACCCGCCCGTTCGGGTGGCGCGGCGCCCAGGATGATGTCGGTCGTCAGCACGGCGACGGGCGTCAGACCGACGGAAAAAACGATCTGACCCGCGACGAGCACTGCGAGTGGCGAGGACGCTCCGCCGGTCTGCGAGAGGATGACGAACCCGGCGGCGGATACCAGCATGCCTCCGGCAATCACCTGCGCGGCCGCGTAACGCCGCACGATGGCGGGAGTCACCATCGAGGCTGCGATGAAGGCGAGCGCCGACGGCAATCCCCATAGCCCGGCTTGCATGGGCGTCAGTCCCAGCACCGACTGCAGATATTGGGCGATGAACAGGAAAGTCGCGAACGCGGTCAGGAATCCGAACATGTTCACGGCCAGGGCGGCGCTGAAGGCGGGAATGCGGAACAGCCGGATGTCGATCAGGGGATCGGCCAGGCGCGCTTGCCGCCTCAGGAACAGGACGCCCAACGCCAATCCGGCCGCGATGGACAGGATCGCAAGGCCGGCAGATCCGCCCTCGGCGACGCGCTTGAGCCCGTAGATGACCGAGAGCACCGCGGCGAGCGACTGGGCGGCACTCGCGATGTCGAGGCGGCCCGCCTTCGTGTCGCGGTACTCGGGCAGGAGCACCGGCCCGATTGCGAGCAGGAGCAGCATGATGGGCACGTTGATCAGGAACACCGAGCCCCACCAGTAATGCTCGAGCAGCAGCCCGCCGACAATCGGCCCGATCGCCGCGCCCGCGGAATAGCTCATGATCCAGATGCTGATGGCGACTGTCCGCTCGCCGGGGTCGTGGAACATGTTCCGGATCAGCGACAGCGTGGACGGTGCCAGGGTCGCGGCAGCGACACCCATCAGCGCCCGGGTCGCAATCAGCATCGCAGAAGTCGTCGAGAACGCTGCAAGCGCGGATGCGAGTCCGAACGCTGCCGCGCCGATCAGGAGGAGCTTCCGCCGGCCGATCCGGTCGCCAAGCGTGCCCATGGTGATCAGCGTGCCTGCGACGAGGAATCCGTAGATGTCGACGATCCACAGCAATTCCGCGCCGCTCGGCCGGAGCGCGGCGGAGAGCGACGGGACCGCCAGGTTCAACACGGTCAGGTCCATGGAATAGAGCGCGCAGGGCAGCGCGATGACCGCGAGGCCGATCCATTCGCGGCGTCCCGCCCTGTGGTTTGCCTGCGGAATCTCGATCATCTACCTGACTGTCGCACCACGCCGCCGCGATTCGACAGGTCGCTCGAGGTCCCGGCTGAGCCGGGCCAGAAGGTCGACGGCATTCGCTGCATAACGCCCGATCCAGCGGTCGTGAATCTCCTTGATCGGCATGACATTCAGCACGTTCCATCGTGTCCGGCCTTCGGTCCTCGCAATCACCAGTTCAGCGCGCTCGAGCACCCCGAGGTGCTGCATGACGGTGCAGCGGTCGAGGTCGCCGAAAAGCTCGCAGAGTTCCCCGGTGGTACGAGGCGACTGCCGCAGCAGATCGAGCATGCGACGTCGCGTCGCGTGCCCGAGGGCGCGGAAAATGCGGTCCTGCTTGTCGAGCGTGCGAATCATGTTATAAGATTATAACATTAACTCCGGCGATTGTGAGGCCCGCCATGGAACTCAAGTTCGACGTCTATGCGAAAATCGCCCGCCCGGTCGCATCTGTATTCGAGGCGGTCACCGATCCCGGGGAGCTTTCCGCCTACTTCACGACGGGCGGTTCGAGCGGCCCGCTCCGGGAAGGCGCCAGGGTGCTCTGGAAATTCGGGGACGCGCCGGGCGAGTACCCGGTCCAGGTCACGAAGCTCGTGCCGAACGAACGGATCGAATTCACCTGGGACGCCGAGGCGGACACCTACCGGACGAAGGTCATCATGACATTCGAGGCGCTGGATGGCGGTCATACGCTCGTGCGCATCGTGGAGGGCGCCTGGAAGGCGGATCCGAAAGGCCTCAAGAATTCCTACGGCAACTGCTTCGGCTGGACGCAGATGCTCTGCTGCCTGAAGGCCCATCTCGAGTACAAAATCAACCTCCGCCGGGGATTTTTCTAGCCGGATGTCGATTGCGGCTTTGTCCGACCGACTATTGGTTGTGATGAACCCAGCATATATGGTCGCCGCCGTGCTATCGGCGGCGGCGCAAGCCCGGCGACGCGCCATCGAGGAGGCCGCAATGCAGTATCTTTGCCTGATCTACGAGGACGAGAAGGAGTGGGAGAAATTGCCTGCGGCGCAACTGGAAAAGATCCTCGGCGAATACTCGACGTACACGGAGACGGTCAAGCGAAGCGGAAACTACGCCGGCGGCAACGCGCTCGAGCCTTCGCGCACGGCGACCACCGTGCGGGTGCGTCAAGGCCGGGTCGCGGCCATCGATGGACCCTTCGCCGAGACCAAGGAACAGCTCGGTGGTTATTACCTGTTGCAGGCCCGGGACCTGAATGAGGCGATCCAGCTCGCCTCGAAGATTCCCGGTGCGCGTTTTGGCGCCGTCGAAGTGCGCCCCGTCGTGGAGATGTAACACATGCGCTACATGATCATCGTCAAGGCAACGAAGGACTCGGAAGCCGGCGTGATGCCGCCCGAGGAACTGATGGCCGAAATGGCTGCCTATCATGAGGAGCTTGCGAAAGCAGGCGTGCTGGTGGACGGGTCAGGGCTGCAACGCAGCGAAAAGGGCTGGCGCATCCGCTACCAGGGCGCGAAGCGCGCCGTGATCGACGGGCCATTCGCCGAAACCAAGGAACTGATCGCGGGCTATACGCTGATCCAGGTGAAGTCGCGCGAAGAGGCGGTCGAGTGGACGCGCCGGTTCCCGAACCCGACGATTGAAGGCGCCGATTGCGAGATCGAAGTGCGGCAGCTCTTCGAACTCGAGGATTTCGAACCGAGCAACACGATCGAGCGCTTTCGCGAGATCGGCATCGGCGGTGTGGAGGAGCGCAGGACATGAAATTCGTCTGCCTGGGCTATTTCGACGAGAAGTGGTGGGGGACATTGAACGAGGCCGAGCAGCAGGCGATGGTTGCCGAGTGCACCGCGTTCGACCTGACGCTGCAGAAAGAAGGTCATTTCGCCGGCGGGGTTGCGCTCCAGGGCGCGGAGTCCGCGACCACCCTGCGCTGGAAGAACGGCAAGGCGTCGCTGACGGACGGCCCGTTTGCCGAGACCAAGGAGCTGCTCGGCGGCATCCTCATCCTCGAGGCGAAAGACAAGGACGAGGCGATCCGCGTGATGAGCCGTCATCCGGGCGTCCGCATGGGCGGCTTCGAGGTCAGGCCCGCCGATGAAGCATTCATGGCGGATCACCCGGTACTGAGATCACTGTAGGAGGAAATCATGCATTACGTGGATGGATACGTGCTTCCGGTTCCGCGGAAGAACCTGGGCGCCTACCGCCGTATGGCGAAGGCTGCCGGCAAGATCTGGCGCGAGTATGGCGCGCTCCAGTACGTCGAGACCGTGGCGGACGACGTGAAACCCGGCAAATGGACGTCGTTCCCGCAGAGCGTCAAGCTCAAGAAGGGCGAAGCCGTCGTGTTTTCGTTCATCGTTTACCGCTCGCGGGGCCAGCGCGACCGCATCAACAAGAAGGCCATGCAACGGTTCTCGACCGACCCCCGCTTCAAGAAGTACATGGACCCGAAGAAACTGCCTTTCGACGGCAAGCGCATGTTCTGGGGCGGATTCAAGAGCATCGTCGAGTACTGACATGCAATACATGATGATGTGCTGCATCGAAGAAAAGCGCTGGGCCGCGCTTCCCGAGTCCAGCAGGGAAGCGATCATGCGGGACTACGGCTCCTGGGTCGCGGACATCGAGAAGAAGGGCCAGCATCGCCTGAGCGCGAGGCTCGTGCCCACGGCCTCCGCTCGCACAGTCCGTCATCGTGAAGGCAGGGCCGTGGCGACCGACGGTCCGTTTGCCGAGACAAAGGAACAATTCGGCGGTTACCATCTGGTCGAATGCCGGGATCTCGACGAAGCCGTGGCGCTCGCGATGCGTATCCCGACGCTGCCGCACGGCGGAGTAGTCGAAGTGCGCGCGGTGCAGCCGGAAACTTGAGCGAGCGCGATGCGGGACGCGCGGCGGTCGATGCCGTCTATCGGAATGAATCCCGCCGCGTGCTCGCCACCCTGATCCGCCTGCTCGGCGATTTCGACCGCGCGGAAGAGGCGATGCACGAGGCATTCGCCGCCGCCGTCGAGCAATGGCCGCGTGACGGCGTGCCTGCGAATCCGCGCGCCTGGCTCGTTTCCGCCGGGCGCTTCAAGGGGATCGACGCCATGCGGCGCGATTCGCGTGTCGACGCCTCTTACGACACTGTCGCGGACCTGACCGGGCAGGACACGTCGGATCCCGCGCGCTCGGTCGACGAGCCGGTCGAGGACGATCGGCTGCGCCTGATGTTCACCTGCTGCCATCCCGCGCTCGCAGGTGATGCGCAGGTGGCGATGACGCTGCGCGAAGTCTGCGGGCTCACGACCGAGGAGATCGCGAGCGCTTTCCTGATTCCCGCCTCGACGCTCGCGCAGCGGATTGTCCGCGCCAAGGCAAAGATCCGCGACGCGCGCATTCCCTACGAGGTCCCGGCGGCTGCCGAGCTGCCGGCGCGCCTCGACGCCGTGCTCCGCGTCATCTATCTCGTATTCAACGAGGGCTACGCGGCATCGAGCGGCGACACCCTGACGCGCGCCGACCTTTCGGCCGAGGCAATCCGGCTCGGCCGCCTGCTCGTGGAACTCTTGCCCGAGCCGGAGGGCGCGGGACTCCTTGCGCTGATGCTCCTGCAGGATTCGCGCCGGACGGCGCGGACCTCCGAGGAGGGCGACATCGTCCTGCTCGACGAGCAGGACCGGTCGCTATGGAACCGCGAGCAGATCGCGGAAGGCCTCGCGCTCGCGCGGCGCGCACTGGCCTCGCGGCGCTTCGGCCCCTACACGCTCCAGGCGGCGATCGCTGCCGCGCATGCGGAGGCCCCGACGCCGGAAGCGACCGACTGGAACCGCATCGTCGGCACTTACAATCTTCTGCTCGAGGTAGAGCCCTCGCCGGTCATCGAGCTCAATCGCGCGGCGGCGATCGCCATGCGCGACGGAGCGGCCGCCGGTCTCGTCCTCATCGATTCGCTGTTGGCACGCGGCGAGCTTGCCGAATACCAGCCGGCACATGCCGCGCGCGCCGATCTTTGCCGCAGGCTGGGACGGACGCGGGAGGCGCGTAACTCGTACCGGCGCGCCCTCGAGCTGACCAGGCAGGGCGCGGCGCGCCGGTTCCTGGAGCGGCGGCTCGCGGAGTTGCCTGCGATCTAATCTGTAGAATGCGCCGATGCCGGGCGTCATCTCGATTTCGAATCTGACCAAGACCTATGCGACCGGCCAGCACGCGCTCAAGAACGTGTCGCTCGACATCCGGGCCGGCGAGATCTTCGCGCTGCTCGGCCCGAATGGCGCCGGCAAGACGACGCTGATCAGCATCGTCTGCGGCATCGTCGTCCCGACTTCAGGCGTAGTCCGCGTGGCAGGCCATGACATCCAGCGCGAGTACCGCGCGGCCCGGGCGATGATCGGGCTGGTGCCGCAGGAACTCGCCATCGAGGCATTCGAGACGGTGCGCGCGACGGCGGCCTTCAGCCGCGGCCTCTTCGGCCGCGCACCGGACGCCGCGCACGTCGAGCGGGTGCTTCGCGACCTTTCGCTCTGGGACCGGCGGAATGAGGTGACGATGACCCTGTCGGGCGGAATGAAACGGCGCGTGATGATCGCGAAGGCGCTGGCGCACGAGCCCCGCATCCTCTTCCTGGACGAGCCGACGGCGGGCGTCGACGTCGAGCTCCGGCGCGACATGTGGGCGCTAGTGCGGCGGCTCCGCGACCAGGGCGTGACGATCATCCTGACGACTCATTACATCGACGAGGCCGAGGAGATGGCCGACCGCATCGGCGTCGTCAATCACGGCGAGCTGATCGTGGTCGAGGACAAGGCGGTCCTCATGAAGAAGCTCGGCAAGCGCCAGCTCACGCTGACGCTCCAGGAGCCGCTCGCGGCGGTGCCCGCGGAACTGGCCGAGTGGCAACTCGCGCTCAATGCCGACGGCCACGAGCTTCAGTTCACGTTCGACGCGGCGCTCGAGCAGACCGGCGTCGCCGCGCTCCTGCGGCGCCTCGAGCAGCTCGGAATCTGTTACCGCGACCTCAACACGCGCGAGAGTTCGCTCGAGGAGATCTTCGTGAGCCTGGTCGGCCGGGGCGCGCGCCAGTGAGTCCGTCGGGGTTCAACCGCCACGGCGTCTGGGCCATCTACCGGTTCGAGATGGCCCGCTTCCTCCGCACGCTGCTCCAGAGCGTGCTGACGCCCGTCATCACGACGGCGCTCTTCGTCGTGGTGTTCGGCGCGGCCATCGGCTCCCGGATGACGCAAGTGGACGGCGTCAGCTATGGCGCCTTCATCGTGCCCGGCCTCATCATGCTGTCGCTCTTCACCGAGAGCATTTCGAATGCCTCCTTCGGCATCCATTTTCCGAAGTTCACGGGCACGATCTTCGAGATCCTGTCGGCCCCGGTCGCGGCTTTCGAGATCGTGCTCGGTTACGTGGGCGCGGCCGCCACGAAATCCGTGCTTCTTGGCCTCATTATCCTGGCGACGGCCTCGCTCTTAGTGCCGATCACCATCCTGCATCCGTTCTGGATGATCACCTTCATGGTGCTGACGGCGGTCACCTTCAGCCTGTTCGGATTCATCGTCGGGATCTGGGCGAACAACTGGGAACAGATGCAGCTGATCCCCATGCTGATCGTTACGCCGCTGACGTTTCTCGGCGGAGCCTTCTACTCCATCGACATGCTGCCGCCGGCCTGGCGGACCGTCACCCTGTTCAATCCGGTCGTGTATCTCATCAGCGGATTCCGCTGGAGCTTCTACGGCAAGTCGGACGTCGGCGTGGACGTGAGCCTCGGGATGACGCTCGTGTTCATGCTCCTGTGCCTCGGGGCAATCGCCTGGATATTCCGGACGGGTTACAGGCTGAAAAATTGATCGTAGTCCACATTTCGCAGGGAAGTGCCTGCGCTACACTGCGGCGAGCAAGGCGGAGAAGCCGATGATGCCGGGCAGGCGAGCGCTGGTCGTCGACGATTCCAAGTCCGCGCGGGTCGTCCTGTCCCGGATGCTCGAGCGGTATGGAATCGAGGTGGATTCCGCGGATTCCGCCGAATCGGCGCTCGAATACCTCAAGGACCGCCGCCCGGACGTGATCTTCATGGATCACCTGATGCCGGGGATGGACGGCCTCCAGGCCGTCCGGGAAATCAAGGCCAAGCCCGAACTCTCCGCGATACCCATCATGATGTACACCTCGCAGGAGGGAGAGATCTACGGCGGGCAGGCGCGCGCGTCCGGCGCGATCGGCGTGCTGCCGAAGTCGATCCGTCCGATCGATGTGACCAAGGCCCTGTACCAGCTGCAGATGCTGCCGGACCGGCGCGACAACCTCCCATCCGCGCTCGAAGCCGTGGATGGCGAGCCGCCAGGCGAGGGCGCGCAGCCGGTGGGTGCATTGCCGGTCGCCGATGGGGACGTCCGCAGCCTGGTCGAATCGATGCTCAAGGAGCAGAGTCTCGAGCTTCGCCGCTTCATCGTTTCGACGCTCGACACCTGGACCCACCGGATTGTCGCCGAGCTCCGGCCCAAAGAGTCCCTGGAGGAGACAGAGGACGCCGACGCTGCCGCGAAACCGCTGCCGGCGCGTCCCTGGCCGTGGATTGCCGCGACGGCCTCGGCCGTCGCCGCGCTGATCCTCCTCGCGGTCCTCTACTGGCAGGCCAAAGTCGCGACGGAACAGGCGGAGCGCGCCTTCGAGGCGGTCACGGCGTCAAACGAGACGCTGACGCAGGCCATCGAGAAATGGCGCATTGCGGGCGATGCCTCGGCCGAGGCCGCGGGCCAGGAGGGATTCAAGCCGCTGGTGCTCGCCATCCCATTCGGGGAGCAGGCGCTCAGTCCCGCGAGACTCGAGTCCGTGCGCACCCTCGTCGCGCAGCTCGAGCGGGCGGCGATCAGCGGCGTCGTCAGGATCGAAACTTTCGCCGGCAGCTTCTGCCTTGCGAGCGCGGGAGACGACGGCTATATGCTGGCCCCACCCGCCTCGCCGGCCGCGCAGTGCGAGCAGGTTGGGAACCCGTTCGATGAATCGCACGGCAGCGCGTCGCGCCAGCCGCTCGCCTACGCGAATCTCGCGGCATCCGTGCGCCAGCGCACCGGCCGTGCGATCGAGCTCGCGCTCACGCCCGGACCGCGCGAGCGCCTCGCGGTTTCCTATCCGCCCATCGAGCAGGCGACCGCCGGGCAGTGGAACGCCGCGGCTCAATCCAACAACCGGATCGAGATCAGCATCGTCGAGCGATGACGCCGCGCCCGCTGATTTATGGCGCGAACGGCTACACCGGCGAGCTGATCGCGCGCGCCGCCACCCTGGAGGGGCTTTCGCCCGTCCTGGCAGGGAGGAGCGAGCCGGCAGTCGCCGGGCTCGCGCAGAAACTCGGTTGCGACTATCGGGTGTTCGACCTGGCCGAGCCGGCGAGAGTCGCGGAAGGTCTCGCGGGTTGCCGCCTCGTGATCCATTGCGCGGGACCGTTTTCCGCGACCGCGCGACCGATGATGGCCGCCTGCCTTGCGGCGCGCGTGCATTACACGGACATCACCGGCGAGATCGACGTCTTCGAGCTTGCGTTCCGGCAGGACGCCGCGGCCCGCGAGGCCGGAATCCTCGTCTGTCCGGGCGTCGGATTCGACGTCGTGCCGACGGACTGTGTCGCGCTGACCCTCGCGAAGGCGCTGCCGCAGGCCACGCGCCTCGCGCTCGGATTCGACAGCAGAAGCGGCTTGAGCCGCGGAACGGCCGCGACGAGCGTCGAAGGCCTCGGCAACGGCAGCCGAGTGCGCGAGAACGGCGAAATCCGGCGCATCCCGCTCGGGTCGCGTGCCCGGCGGATCGACTTCGGCGCCGGCCCGAAAGTTGCGACCGCGATACCCTGGGGCGACGTCAGCACGGCCTATCGCACGACCGGAATCGGCAACATCGAGGTCTACGTGCCGGTATCGAAGTCCGCGCTCGCGAACCTGCGGCGACTCGACCGCCTCGGCTGGCTGCTGCGCCGCCGTCCCGTGCAGGCATTCCTGAAATCGCGCATCGCGAGGCGCGCGCCCGGTCCGGACGCCGCGGAGCGCGGGAAGACGCCGGTCCATATCTGGGGCGAGGTGGCGACTAAAGCCGGCCAGTCCATCACTGCGCGGCTCCGTGTCCCGAACGGCTACACGGTGACGACGGATGCCGCGGTCGCGATCGCGCGCCGGCTGCTCGGCACGGAAATCCCGGCCGGCTTCACGACGCCGGCGCGGCTGATGGGAAGCGACTTCGTCACGAGACTGCCGGGGGCGACACAGATACAACTTGAATGAGGTGAATTCCGAGTTCCGGCCGCCCGCCTGGCTTTCCAATCGGCACCTCCAATCGGTCTGGCCGAGCCTGCCGCTCAGGCGTCGCTCGATCGAGCGGCGCGCGGCGGCAGTGATCGCCGCGAGCCGGCAACTGGTGCTCGACTGCGGCGACGGCGCACGGCTGATGGGCTGGGTGACCGATCCGCCGCGCGGGACCGCAAACGCCGAGCAGCGGCTCGCGGTGCTGCTGCACGGCTGGGAAGGCAGCTCCGAATCGCTTTACGTGCTTTCGTGCGCGCAACTCCTGCACGAACGCGGATTCACCGTGCTGCGGCTCAATCTCCGGGATCACGGCGGCACTCACGCCCTCAACAAAGAGCTCTTTCATTCCTGTCGGCTTCCGGAAGTCGTCGGCGCGGTCGCGCGGCTGCAGGCGCTCTACCCGGTTCACGATCTCTCGCTCGCCGGGTTCTCCCTCGGCGGCAATTTCTGCCTGCGCGTCGGCGCGCGCGCCGGCGAGGCCGGAATCCGGATTGCGCGCATCGTCGCGGTCTGTCCGGTGCTCGAACCTGCGACGACACTCGCGGCCCTGGAGCAAGGACCCGCCATCTACCGTCAATACTTCATGCACAAATGGCGTCGGTCATTGCGATCCAAGCAGGTAGCCTGGCCGGACGAGTATGACTTCGGCGAGCTGATCGGCGATCCGTCGCTCACGGGCATGACGGAGAAGATGGTCCTGAAGTACACGGACTTTCCCGACCTCGCGACCTACCTCCGCGGATATGCGATCACGGGCGGCGTTCTCGAAAGTCTCGAGGCGCCCGCGCACATCGTCACCTCGCGGGACGATCCCATGATTCTTGCGCGCGACCTCGAGCGGCTCGCGCGCTCGGCTTCGCTCCGCCTGACTGTCACGCCGCACGGCGGCCATTGCGGTTTCGTGGATAGCCTCGCCGGACCGAGCTGGATCGACCGCCGGATCGTCGCGGAGCTGGAACGCGATTGAGGATCACTCGCCGGCGGCAGTGCGCATCAACTCGAGCCATTTCAGATAGCGCGCGAGCAGACACTGGTCCGGCTCGGACTCGAAGCGCAGGACGGCGGGCCCCGTGAAGTCCGCCGGCTCGCCGGCGACCAGGAAGGCGAGACCCCGTGAAGTCGCCTCGCGATCGCAGCCGCGATCCACCGGCGCCTCGGAGAGGCAGGCGAGCATCCGGCAGAGCAGCCGGTTTTCGGCGAGGCCGCCGCTCGCGACGAGCCGCGCGGGCGGCGGCCGGTGCCGGTCCATCTCGTCGAGATTCGCCTTGATCAGGAACGCCACGCTTTCGAGCACGGCGCGGCACTGCTGAAGTTCAGTACCCTCGCCGACGAATGTGGACTCGAAGTCGGGCCGCCAGAAAGGAGAAGCGAGGCCCGCGACGCCATTCAGAAAGAACGGCGCCGCGCCGTCCGCGAGGGGCTGTTCGTCGAGGAGCGCAAGCAACCGGCCGGCGGCCGCGCCCAGGTGCCGCTCGAGCCAGTCGAGGGCGGCTCCGGCGCCATTGACCGAACCCTCGAGCACGAAATCGTAGTGATGCGAATTTGCGCGGATGACGCTCGTCAGCAGGGGCGGGGCATGGAGGGCGTCGGCCGTGGGTCGCAGCACGAATGCGCCGGTCCCGAGATTGACGTAGGCGGCGTCGAAGTCGAGGGGCCCCGCGGCAAAGGGCACGACGGACTGGTCGCCGTTGCAGACGCCGACCGGCACTGCCTTGCCGTCGCAGAGCAGCGTGCCGAAATTTTCCGAGGTGCCCGTCGCGCGCGGCAATACGGCGCGCGGTATGCCGAACAACTCGAGGAGCACCTCGGACCAGTCCCTTTCGAACGGCGACCACAGGAGCGTCCGCGCCGCGGTCGATGCGTCCGCCAGGAACGGCCGCTCCTGAAGCAGCCGGCGCAGCAGGTAGCATGCGAGCGGTCCCGCGTGCAGCCGGTTCTGCGCCGCCGCGCCACGAACTTCCGGCAGATGATCGAGGCACCAGCGCAGCTTGCTCGCGCCGTAATGCGGCGACAGCGGCAGGCCGGTCAAGCGCTGCACGTCCTCGGCCCGGCGCGCCAGGCCCTTGAGCCACTTGGCGTTGCGCGTGTCCTGCCAGGAAATGATTGGCGACAGCGCGCGCCCGTCGTTCGCATCCCAGCATACGAGGCTCGAACGCTGGACTGCGAATCCGGCCGCTTCCCAGCGCGACGCAGGTACGATGCGCGCGAGCTCCGCAAGCGCGGTCCCGACGCTCGCGACGATCTCGTCCGCGTCGTGCTCGACGTGACCGAGCGCATTTCGCTGCGTCGCGATAGTGACGAGGGCAGCACCCTCGAGCGCACCGGTTCCGTCGTAGGCGCTCGCGCGCGTCGCATGTCCGCCCTGATCGATGGCGACGTAAACCGCCCCGGTCATGCTTGCAGACAGGCGCGCGCGGCGAGCTCGTCCGCGAGCCGGAACGGCGCCATCGATTCGACCATGGCGACACCGCGCTCATGGAGTTCGATCGCGAGACCGGCGTCGCCGACTTCATAGGCGACCCACACCCAGTCGCCTGCGGGCGGGATTACTCCGGCGGGAAGCATGCGGTGATCGCAGAAGACGAATTCCGGCTGGAGGGACTCGAGTTCCGCCTGCAACTCCCGTGGATCGTCGCCCAGCACCCAGCCGATCGGCAGGCCGACGGCCGCGCGCGCGAGCCGGCAGGCTTCGGCATCGAAGGAGATCAGGTTGCAGCGTTCCGTGACCGGCGCGAGCGTCGCGAGGATCTTCTCGATGCATTGCGCGCGCCCGTGATGCACGAGGCTCGCGCGCTTGACCTCGACGAATGCCCTGGCCTTCGGGAATTCGGCCATCAGTTCCACGACGGCTTGGAGACGCGGGAGCGGGGTGCCGGCATGCGAGCGACCGAAGCGCGCGGGCTCGCCGGCATCGACGCCGTCGAGCTGGCCTGACATCAGGAGCCGCACGTCGCCGGCCGCGTGCGTGGTCCGCTCGAGACTCGCGTCGTGGATCACGTACGGTACGCCGTCCGCCGAGACCTGGACGTCGAACTCCACGTAACGAAGGCCCCGCCGCCAGGCGGCCTCGATTGCCGGCAGGCTGTTTTCGGGGAAGTGTTCCGCGTCGCCACGGTGTGCGACGATCGTAGGCAGCATGCGGGGAATTATAGTCTTGTGGATCTGCGCCGCCTGTGCCGCGGCCGCCTGCAGCCGCCAGGAGGCCGGCTGGGAGGATGCGGTGCGCGAGAATTCGATCGCCGCCTATCAGCATTACCTCGAGGAGTTTCCCGCCGGATTGCATGCTGCGGATGCACAGGCGAAGCTCCTCGAGCTGCGGGAAGAAGAGGACTGGGCGCGCGCCAACCGCTTGCGGACGCCCGAAGCCTGGCAGCGCTATCTGGGAGACTGGCCAAAGGGCCGCCACGCGCCACTCGCGCGCCGGCAGCTCGTCGAGTTCATTCCAAGATCTGCGCCGGTCGCGCCACCCGCGTCGGCTTCGCCCGCGAGCGAGGGCGGATTCGCGGTTCAGCTCGGCGCGTATTCGAGCGAGCCTGCGGCGCGCGCGAATCAGGCACGCCTGGCCAGCGAACACGCCGCGGAGCTGGCCGGCCTGCAATTGCTGATCCTGGCGCCACGCGACCTCGAAACCGATGTGTGGCGGATTCGCACGAGTCCACTTGCGGAGGACGCCGCGCGCGATCTATGCGAAAGGCTGAGGGGACGCGGCGTCGACTGCGTGCCGGTTGCCGAACCTTCAGCCGGTCAGGCGCCGCCATAACGCGCGGCCGACCAGGCGCGCCTGGTCGGCGAGCCCGAAGCGCTTCAGGTTCGTGCGGATCACGCCATCGGTGAAGCGCGTGCGCTTCGAATAATCGATGCGCACGTCGACGAGCACCGGCTCGCCGGCACCGGCGGCGGCCAGCGCATCGCCGATGACGCGGTCAATGTCGGCGTCGTCGCGCATGAGCCGGAAGCCGACGCGGTTCGCCCGCGCCAGGCCCTCGAGATCGAGCTCCGGAAGCACGGTGCAGGTCTTCCGGTTGAAGGGCGTTTCCTGGGCCTGGGCGATCTGCGCGAGCTCGCCGTCATTGAAGACGAACCAGGCGACGCCGGCCTTCTGCGCGACCGCGGTCGCCATCTCGAGCCCGGTCATCCGCGCGGCGCCGTCGCCCACGATTCCGACGACCGTGCGATCGGGCCGCGCGAGCTTGGCGCCGATGGTCGCGGGAATGCAGTACCCCATCGAATTGAAATCGGAGGGAGAGAAGAAGGCCCGTGGCGCGTGGATCGGCATCAGCTCCGCGACCAGGAACGTGTGGTTGCCGTCGTCGGCGACGACGATCCCGTCGTCCGGGAGGCGGCGGCGCAGCGCGTCGAAGAAGCGCTGCGGATTCACGCGGCCTTTCGAATCGTGCGCGAGCCACTCGTCGCGATAGCGCCGCTTGTCGGCCGCGATTTGCGCGCCCACCTTGGACGCGCGAGCGGTGGCAGGCGTGGATCCGAGCAGAGGGATGAGCGCTGCTAGGACGGCGCGCGCATCGCCCTCGAGCGCGACAGCGGCCCGGTAGTTCGCGCCGAACACGCGCGGATTGATGTCCACATGGATGAGATTCAGAGGCGGCTCGAAGCCGTAGCTGCCGGTCGGGATCTCCGCGAATCGCGTGCCGATGGCAAGCAGGCAGTCGCAACTGCGAAAAGCGTTCTCCGAGGCGGGCACCGCGGCCGGCCCCAACGCGAACCCGGCGTGCAGCGGGTGATTCGCCGGGAAGGCCGAAAGGCCTTGCAAGGTGGTTGCGACCGGCGCGGCGAGCAATTCGGCGAGCTGCCGGAGCTCGTCGCCGGCGTCCACCGCGCCCCAGCCGCAGAAAATGCCCGGATGCTCCGCGCTGCGAAGCAGTTCCGCCGCGCGCGCGAGGTCCGCCGCGCTCGCGCGATGGCCGGCGGCGGGCGGCGGCACGTACTCGGGAACATCGCCCGCGTCGCCCGGCATCAATTGCAGGTTGACCGGGATTTCGACGAATACGGGGCCGGGCTCGCCGGTGGTCGCGAGCCGATAGGCCTCCTGGATGATCGGCACGACGTCCGCATGCCGGTCGACGCGCCATCGACCCTTGGTGATCGGCGTGAGGAGCGTGTGCTGGTCCATGTCGTGAAGCTGGTAGGCGCGGCCGAGATCGCGGCGAATGCCGCCTGCGATCACGATCATCGGGATGCCGTCAAGAAAGGCTTCGCCGATGCCGCTCGCCGCATGCGTGACGCCCGCTGCCGGCACGATCAGGAGCGCTCCGACGCCCGCGCCGGTGCGGCTGACCGCGTCCGCCATGAATGCGCCGCCGCCCTCGTGGGCGACCAGCACGGGCGTGATCGAATCGGAGGCGCCGATCTGGTCGTACAGCTCGGTGTTGTGCACGCCGGGGATGCCGAACGTGTAGCGGATTCCGAGCTGTTCGAGTGCGTGGCGCGCCAGCCACGCTGCTGACCTGTGCATGCTGCCTCCCCGTGGAGCGCAGCGTAGCCTATTCGCCGGATCAACTCCTGATCATGCGCCAGTCACCGTCGCCGAAGCGGCAGGCGCTGCCGCGCTTCTGGATCTGGCGTCCGTCGTACTCGCGTAGCAGCGTGAAATGCCGGCATACGCGACCGTCACGCTCGAACCGCCCGTCGGGCGTCAGCCGGTAGCGCATCCCGCGGCGTGTGCCATCCCAACGCACGTAGCGTCCGTCGTCCAGGAGTTCCAGCGAATGGCCGAAGCAGGCGCGGTCGTTATCATCCATCTCTTCGCCGATCTCGCGGCCGATGATCGCGCCGATGGTCGCGCCCGCCAATATTGCGATCAGGCGATTGTCGCCGTCGCTGATCGCTCCGCCGATTGCGCCACCGACGACGGCGCCGAGCGCGGTGCCGACGCGATCGCGATCGCAGCGACCTCCGCGGATACCGTAGTCATCCCGCCAATGACGGCCTGTATAGCCGACATAAAAAGGATCATGTTTCTTGCGCCAGCCATGCGCGGGCGCATGCGGCGGCGGGTCGGCGATTGCAGTCAATGGAAAGGCCACCGCGGTGACAACGAGTAGCGTCGCCGCGGCAAGGAGATTTTGATGCGATTTCACGACGTCCCTCCCAGGGTCACCTGCGTTACCGGGATGGGCAGGTTCGGCGACAGTGTAGGGCGGCGGCGGCTGAACGCAGCGTGAAGCAACCCTCAAAATGCATTGATGCCCGTGAGCTCGCGGCCGATCGTGAGCTGGTGGATCGTCTCCGTCCCTTCGTAGGTGATCACGCTCTCCAGGTTGAGCGCGTGGCGGATCGGCACGTACTCGGCGCTGATCCCGGAGCCTCCCAGCATGTCGCGGGCATCGCGCGCGACGTCAATCGCCATCCGGCAGTTGTTCCATTTCGCGAGCGACACCTGCGAGGGATGCATGCGCCCGGCGTCCTTGAGGCGGCCAAGCTGCAACGAGAGAAGCTGCGCGCAGGTGATTCCGCGCGCCATCGACGCGAGACGGATCTGGATTGCCTGGTTCGCCGCTAGCGGCCGGCCGAACAACACGCGCGACTGCGTGTAATCGAGGACCTGCGCCAGGCAGGCCTGAGCCGCGCCGATCACGCCCCAGGTGATTCCGAAACGGGCCTGTGTCAGGCAGGAAAGCGGAGCTTTCAGGCCGATCGTGCTGCCCGGGAGCAGGTTTTCCTCGGGGACGACGACGTCCTCGAAGTAGAGGGCGCCCGTGGACGAGGCGCGGAGCGAAAACTTCCGCTCGATTTCCGGCGCGGCGAATCCGCGCATGCCCTTCTCGACGAGGAATCCGCGGACGCCGTCCTCGGTCTTCGCCCAGACGACGGCGAGATCGGCGATCGGCGCGTTCGTAATCCACATCTTCGCGCCGTTCAGCACCCATTCGTGGCCGCGCCGCTTCGCATGCGTCTTCATGTTCGACGGATCCGAGCCGCCGTGCGGCTCGGTGAGGCCGAAGCAGCCGATCAACTCGCCTGTCGCCATGCGCGGCAGGTACTTCTCCTTTTGGGCCTCGCTGCCATAGGCATGGATCGGATACATGCACAGGCTCGATTGCACGGACACGAAGCTGCGTATCCCGGAATCACCGCGCTCGAGCTCCTGGCAGATCAGCCCGTAGCAGACGGCATTCATTCCGGGGCAGCCATAACCGGAGAGGGAGCTGCCGAGCAGGCCGAGCGACGCGATCTCCGGCACGAGTTCGCGCGGAAAACTGTGCTCCTCGAAATGCTTCTGGATGACGGGCAGCACCGCCTCGTCGACGAGGCGCGCGACCGAGTCGCGCACCATGCGCTCCTCGTCGGAGAGGGACGCGCCGATCTCGTAGAGATCGAGGGCGTCAAGCGCTTCGCGGGTCGCTTCGCGGTTCAACCGGCCTGCATTCCGAGACGTGCGACGAGATCCTGCGCCATGCCCTCGACATCGCGCGCCTTGCCGACCGCGGTTTCGAGATCGCCGGCCGTGAACGCGGCGCCGGCCTCGTCCCAGGCCGTCTCTGCGCTTGCGAAAGCGGCCTTCGCCTCTGCGAGCAGCGGCTTGTCCATGCCGTCAGGCAGACGGCGCATTCTGCCGAGCTCGTCGAGCCGGCTGCCGACGCCGGCCAGCCGTTCGGGCAGGCTACCCGACAGCCGCGCCCAGTCCGCATTCATCTCGGCGACGCGCTGCTCCTTTGCCGCGGCGGCCTCCTTGGCGAGCTCCTCGGCGTGCGCGGGCAGGTCCCTGACCGCGGCGATGGCGTCCGCGTAGCGCTCCTCGTTGAACGCCGTGCGCGCGGTTTCGAGTTCCGCTTTCACTTCGGCATAGCGCTCGGGCACGTACTTCTGCGCGTCCTCGTAGACGGCGTTGAGCGCGTTTTCCGCGGCGGTGATTGCTTCCTGCGCCGGGTCCTTCTGCGAGCAGGCCGCCAGGGCCAGGAGGCCCGCGAGCGCGGCGACGAGTTTCCAGCTTTTCACGGGATCACCTCAGGAGGCTTTCAGGCCGAGAGTCTCCATGATGCCCGCGATCTTTGTCTTCGCCTCGCGCGCGGCGAGGACGGAGGCCTCGAAGTTCGCGGACGTCATTTCCGCCGCGGCCTTGGTCCAGGAATCGCGCGCGGCATCGTAGGACTCGATCGTCGATTTCCAGGCGTCCTTCGCCATGCCTTTTGGCGGCCGGCTGCCATGGGCCGATATCTTCTTGTCCACGGCGTCGATCATGGCCGGCATGCTCTTTGCGAGTTCTTCCCATTCGGACTCCATCTCGACGCGCACCTGGGCGCGGCGGATCCGGCTCTCGGCAACCGCGCGACGCAGGCCATCCCGGACGGCGCCCGCTTGCGCGACCACGTCACGGAAATTCTCCTTCGCCATCGAGTCGCGGAGCGCCGCAATGCCGGCGCTGACTTCCGCATGCCGTTCCGGCAGGTACTTCTGTATTTCCGCGCCCGATTCCGCGAATGTCTTTTCGATCGCGGCGAGCGCCTGCTCGGCCGGTTCCTTCTGGCTGGCGCAGCCGGCGAGGGCGACGATCACGGCGGCGAGCGCCGCCAGCGCAAAACCCTTCGATGCCTTGATCATTGCAATACCCCCACGAATGCAGACCGCTAAGCGTACCACCGATCGGGTACCATGCCGCGCGTGAAGATACCTGAGATCCTGATGATCGAGACCGTGCATCAACCGGGCAGTCTCGCGAAGGTGCTGCAGGTCATCGCGGATGCCGGACTGACGATCGATCACCTCCAGGCGCTCCGGCGCGAACAGGGCCGGACACTGTGGGAGATCACGCTGGAGATGGACGAAGAGGCGGACCGCAGCCTGTACGGTCGCATCGACGCCTTGCCGATCGCGCGTTTCGTCGGGAAGTCGGATCGCGTATTCGACCGGCATCGCGGCGGCAAGATCCGCACGCAATCGGCGATTGCGATCACGACCCAGCAGGTGCTCCGCGACATTTATACCCCGGGCGTCGCGCGGGTCTGCCTCGCGATCCGCAAGGATCCCGCGCAGGCCTGGGAATACACGGGGCTCGGCAACTCGGTTGCGATCGTGACGAACGGCACCGCCGTGCTCGGCCTCGGCAATGTGGGCGCGCTCGCGGGACTTCCCGTCATGGAAGGCAAGGCGGCGCTCTTTTCGACGCTCGTCGGCATCAATGCCGTGCCCATCCTGCTCGAAGAGACGGACCCGCAACGCTGCATCGAGCACATCGCGGCGATCGCATCGGGATTCGGCGCGATACAACTCGAGGATTTCGCGGCGCCGGCCTGCTTCGAAATCGAGGAAGGATTGCGCTCCCGCCTGAACCGGCCGGTCCTGCACGACGACCAGCACGGAACCGCGGTCGTGGTGCTGGCGGCGGCGATCAACGCCACGCGGCGGGCAGGAAAGGAGCTCGGCTCCTGCGTCATCGGCCAGATCGGGCTCGGCGCCGCGGGCATCGGCATCGTACGGCTCCTCATGCGAGCGGGCGTCGCGCGCGTGATCGGGACGGATCTCGACGAAGGCGCCCGCCGCCGGCTCGTTGCCATGGGCGGCGAGCTCGCGACGCTCGAGGAGATCATGCGGAAATCCGACATCGTCATCGCAACGACGGGCGTCCGCGGCCTGATCAAGCCCGAGACCGTGCAGAAGGGCCAGATCGTGATGGCCCTGTCGAATCCCGACCCGGAGATCGAGCCGGCGGTCGCGCTTCAGCACGGTGCCGCGATTGCCGCGGACGGCAAGGGAATCAATAACGTGCTCGGGTTTCCGGGGCTTTTCAAAGGCGCGCTCACGGCGCGCGCCACCCGTTTCACGGATCCGATGCTTCAGGCCGCGGCGCAGAGGATCGCGGAACTGGCGCAGGGAGATGACCTGGTTCCCGACGCGCTGAATCTCGAGGTGCACAAGGCGGTCGCCGCCGCGGTTCAAGCCGCGGCGCAATAAAAGGGGACGTTCACCTTATTCCTCCGGAGGAAAAGGTGAACGTCCCCTTTTTTTCAGGCGCTCATCGCGCTCCGGAGTTTTTGTATCGCCGCGGATTCGATCTGCCGGATGCGCTCGGCAGAAACGCCGTATTCGTCCGCCAGGTCCTGCAAGGTCGTCTTCTCCTCAGCGAGCCAGCGGGACTTGATGACGGTGCGGCTCCGCTCATCGAGACTCTCGAGCGCCGACGCAAGCGAGCTCGCCACGTCCCCTTCCCACTGATCCTGCTCGATGATCGCGGCCGGGTCCGCTTCCGGCGAGGGCAGGTAGAGTGAGGGCGAAGCCATCGCCTCGTCGTCACCGGCGTCCGGCGCGGGATCGAAGGACAGGTCGCGCGCCGAGAGCCGGCGCTCCATTTCCCGCACTTCCTGGGGCTCGACGCCGAGCTCGCCGGCGACCGCCCGAGTCTCCTCGTCGGTCAGCCATGCCAGGTTTTTCTTCATCCTGCGCAGGTTGAAGAAGAGCTTTCTCTGGGCCTTGGTCGTCGCTACGCGGACCAGGCGCCAGTTGCGGATCACGAATTCGTGGATTTCGGCGCGGATCCAGTGCACGGCGAAGCTGACGAGCCGCACGCCCATGCCGGGATCGAAGCGCTTGACGGCCTTCATCAGGCCCACATTGCCTTCCTGGATCAGGTCGCCCACCGGCAGGCCATAGCCCATGTAGCCGCGCGCGATGTGCACGACGAAGCGCAGGTGCGACACGACGAGTTCGCGCGCCGCGTCGAGGTCCTGGTGTTCACGAAAACGGCGCGCAAGCGCGAGCTCTTCCTCGCGGCCCAGCATCGGAATCGCCGACACGCGCTCGATGTAAGCCTCGAGGCTTCCGACCGGGCCGGACAGAATGAGTGACGAATTGGGAAGCGCAAGTGCCTTGCCAGTCATGTCTTCGGGTACCTCCGTGAGCGGATGTTAGCACTCGTGCTAATAGAGTGCTAAGGCTCCGGGAAGTTCAGTCCAATAGGGTCTGTAAACGTTGTTAAAACAGTGAGTTAGGCGCGCGGCTCGATGCGCCGCAAATGGTAACCGGCGGCGAGCCAGGCGCCCAGGAAGCCGAGGGCCGCGCCGCCTGCGACGATGACCGGCCATTCGCGAATCGTGAGTCCCCGGAGGCGGAAGGCCGCACCGTACGCGGTCGCCAACTGCGCGACGTAGGGCTCGAGCGCCATGAGGCCGACCGCGACGAGGCCGGCCGCCAGCAGACCGCCGCCGAGTCCCTGCCAGAGTCCCGAATAGAGGAAAGGACGGCGCACAAAAGCGTTGCTGCCGCCGACGAGCTTCGTCACTTCGATCTCCGCGCGCCGGCCGTTGATCTCGAGGCGGATCGTGTTCCCGACGACCGCGAGCACGCCGATCGCAAGCACGATGGCCACGAGCAGGACGAGCTGCTGCAGCGTGTCCTGGAGCGCGTGCAGGCGCTGCACCCAGGCAGTATCCGCCTCAACCATGTCGACGTGCTCGGTCTTGCGCAACTCGGCGGCGAGTTCCTCGACTGCCGCGGCAGTGTCGCCGGTGCGTGACGGACGCACCTTGATGAGCCACGGCAATGGATTCTCCGGCAGCGCCTGCAAGGCGTCGCCGATGCCGGACAGCGTGCGGAATTCGGCGAGACCCTCGTCGGGGCTCACGAGCACCGCTTCCTCGACTCCGCTTCGCGCGGCGATGGCGCTTGCAGAATTTTTCGCCTCGGGCTCGGTCGTCGACATGCGGAGGAAAACGGAGAGCTGAACCGTATCGGCGAGGCCAGCCGTCGCCACGCGCATGTTCGAGACGAGGAGATAGAGCGCAGCAGGCAATGCGAGCGCGATGCCGATCACGGCGATCGTGAGAAATGTCGCGAATGGCTGGCGGGCGAGCCGCCCGAGCGAACCCAGGAGTGCCTGCGCATGGCGTTCGAAGAGAATCAGCACGGCGTCAGGAAGCGCCACGGGGAATACCCGCCAGGCGGCCCTGCTCGATGTGCACGCGCCGCACGCGAAAGCGCCCGAGCAAGTGGACGTCATGGGTCGCGACCAGCACGGTGACGCCGACCGCGTTGAATCGTTGGAACAGGTGCATGACCTCGAGCGCGAGATCGGGATCCAGGTTGCCGGTCGGCTCGTCGGCGATCAGCACCGGCGGCTTGGTGATGACCGCGCGCGCGATGCCGACCCGCTGCTGTTCGCCCGCGGACAGTTCGAGCGGAAACGAGCGTTCCCGGCCGAGGAGACCGACCTGGTCGAGGGCCGCGCGCACGCGCTTGTCCATCTCGCGGCGCTGAACCCCCGCGATTGCGAGAGGGAGCGCCACATTGTCATACACCGGCCGATCGTCAAGGAGCCGGTGGTCCTGGAACACGACGCCGACCTGCCGGCGGAAGGCCGGGATGGCGCCGCGGCGCAGCGTCGCGGTCTGCCGCCCGTTCACGACGACCTGTCCGCGCGTCGGCCGCTCGAGGAGGGCGATGAGCCGGAGCACGGTGCTTTTGCCAGCGCCGGAATGGCCGGTCAGGAAGGCCATCTCGCCGGCGTCGAGCTCGAAGGAAAGCTCCGACAGCGCCTCGCGCCCGTTCGGGTAACGCTTGAATACGCGGTCGAATCGGATCACGGCGATTTAGCTGCGGCGGGCCGCAGCAGTCCCTCGACATAGGCCCTGGCGTTGAAGATACCGAAATCCCCCGCCTGTTCGCCAACGCCGACGAAGCGGATCGGCAATCCGAAGCGGCGCGCGATGGCGATCACGATGCCGCCTTTCGCGGTGCCGTCGAGCTTGGTCACGACGATGCCGCTGACGCCAATGGCGTTCCTGAACTGTTCGGCCTGGCGCAGGGCGTTCTGGCCGAGGCCTGCATCCAGCACCAACAGGACTTCATGCGGAGCCTCCGGATCGATGCGCTTGATCACGCGCGCGATTTTCGCGAGCTCGTCCATCAGGTGCGACTGCGTATGCAGCCGGCCCGCGGTGTCCGCGATCAGCACGTCGACACCCCGCGCCCTGGCCGATTGCATCGCGTCGAAGACGACCGCTGCGGGATCCGCGCCCGCGCCCTGCGAAACGAGCGGAACGCCGTTCCGATCGGCCCAGACGGCAAGCTGCTCGACCGCGGCCGCGCGGAAAGTATCGCCGGCCGCGAGCATGACCGAGAACCCTTCGTCCTGGAGCCGCTTCGCGAGTTTTCCGATCGTCGTGGTCTTGCCGGAGCCGTTGACGCCCACGACGAGGATGACGAAGGGCTTCCGTGCCCTGTCGATCGCGAGCGGCTGCTCGACGGGTTTCAGGATCGAAATCAGAGAAGCGGAGAGAGCGGCCATGAGCGCGTTCGCGTCGCCGAGCTCGGCGCGAGCGACCTTGGCGCGAAGGTCGGAAAGAACGGTCTCCGTCGCTTCGACGCCCATGTCGGCCTCGAGCAGCCGGGTTTCGAGATCCTCTAGAAGTGCCGCATCGATCCGGCGGCCCGGGAGCAGGTCCCCGACCCAGGAAGCACCCCGATTGACGCGCGCGCGAAGCCGCGCGAAGAAACCGCCTTCGGCCGGCGTCAAGGTTCCAGGATGCCCGGATTCGCGATGACGAACGCGGCGCCGCCGCTCGCCGCGAGCGAAGCGGCGTGTGTCTGCATCTCGGTCGTCACGGCCAGGCTCGCCGTCGGATCGAGCAGCGAACCGTGCGATCCCGACGTGAAGTGCACCCAGGTCCCGGTGCCCGCGGCCACAGGTGTCGGTCCCGCCGCGCTTGCCTTGACCCAGGTCGCTTCATTGTTGATGAGGCGCTGCGTCGCCGAATTCGGCACGACCGTGTCGTTGACCACCTGCGTGAGCAACACGGGCCGGCGCGCAACAGCCGCAACCATGTAGTTGATCGGATCGCCGGCATCGACCACCGCTTGTGCGTCGCGGAAGAACTGCTCATACAACGTCGTGCCCTGCGTGAGCCCCGCGGCCGCGAGTCCCGCGTTGATTGTCGGCGACAAGGCCGCGGATTCGCGCAGCAGATTCGCGACGCCGCCGCCCGGAACGCTGAGATACGCGGACAAGGTCGCGATCGGCTGCGCATTGGCTACCGTGCCCACGATGCCGCCGAGCGAGAGACCCGAGTAATGAATCCGGGTGTCGTCGATGTCGGCGATCGTGTCGCCATCGAGATCGAGCGAGGGCAGGGACGTCGCAAGCTGCACGATGTCGACCGCCGCCTGGCGCAGGTTGTCGCGGCTGGTCAGGAGGCTCGTCAGATTGATGATGTAGGAGCCCGAGGGATCAATCACGCCATCGGCGCCGGCGGCGCCGGTCGTGTTGTCCACAAGATCGAGGTTGAATGTACGTTCGGCCGGACCCTGATACAGCGGGTTGGCCACGTCGGTGATGCCGTGCAGCGGAATGTCGATCGCCGCGACGACAAAGCCCTGGCCCGCATAGGCGGCGGCGACGGCCGCGGATTGCGCGCGATTTCCGCGCAGACCGTGCTGGAAGATCACGACCGGCCAGCCCGCAACGGGCTTTGCCTGACCGCTGCCGGCGTTCGGCACGGTCACGAAGAGCGGGATGTCGAGGTCAGCCTGCTTGACCGGGACCGGATTGAAGCGCGTCAGGTGCGTCGTCGTCGCAGCACCGGGCACGGCCGTGAACGGCGCGCCCTGCCAGGAACTCGTGAGCGGCGCCGCGGGATCGTGGTAGTACGGAATCTCGAGCGTTCCGACATAAATGTCGGCAATCGGCGGAAGCGCCGGGCTCAGCGCCGAAATGTCGAGGCCGGTCGCGACGACGCCGATCGGGGTCGGCTGCGCGAGCTGGCCGGCGATGCCCATCGTGTCGGCGGTCGCCTGCGTCGAGAACGAGAAGGTCAGCACGATGTTCGCCGATGGCACGCCGATCGCGCCCGCGATCGCGAGATGCGCGCCGGTCAGCAGGCAGATGCCGTTCAGCGACGCATTCGTGATCGCGGCACAGGTCGGCTGTGCATTCTTGATCGCGAGATAGTTGGTATCGGGCGTCGCGGCATTGCCGTCCACATCCTGCAGCCCGTTCGTGAGGATGATCAGGTAGCCGATATTCGTCCCACCGGTCGAGGGCGTGAGAGGACGCAGCGGCAGGATCTCGAGCGTTGAGCCGCCCGAGTCGACGGTCGTGGCGACACGCGCCGTGTAGTCAGTGCCGTAAGCGAGCGCGCGACGAAAGCCGACGGTCGCCTTGGTAGTGTTGCTGACGTCGACCTCGAGCATGATCACGGTCGCGGGAGAGATCGTCGCGGGATCGATCGGCGCGGAGAAGCGCGCGGTCGCCGGCGCATTGGTCGAGAAACCGTCGAGCGCGTTGAGCGCGGCGAGCACAGCCGGGCTGAAGAAGGGCGTCGACGGGATGTTGAGTGAACCGTCGGTCGAGCCGTTGAAATAGAGATCGGTTGGAAAGGGCAGCACGCCGGACAGTGGAACAAAACTCGCCCGAAAGGCGCCGACGCCCGGCGGGCTCGCCGGATCGCCGTTGCCGGACTGCGGATTAGTCGGGCCGATCCCGTCAGAACTCGTGCCTGAGCAGCCCCCGAGCAGGAGTCCAGCAAGCAGCAGGGCGGCGGCGAAACGGATGCTCATGGGAGGCTCCGGCAATCTGCGGGTCGCGGGCGCGTATCATCGCGCAAGTCGAGGTGATTGCGCTGCAAAAAATGGCAAATACGCTCCGCATCATCGGCGGCCAATGGCGCGGCAGGCGTATTCGCTTTCCGGGGAGCGGAGGAGTCCGGCCGACGCCCGACCGGGTGCGGGAGACGCTCTTCAACTGGCTTGCGGCGGCGGTGCCCGGCAGCCGCTGCCTGGATCTCTTCGCCGGCAGCGGCGCCCTTGGCCTCGAGGCGCTTTCGCGCGGGGCCCTGGCTGTCACCTTCGTGGAGCGCGACCGGGACGCTGCCCGGAGTCTCCGAGAAACCGCGGCAAAGCTCGCGCCGGATCGTGCCGTCGTAGTGCAGGCGGATGCCCTTGCATGGCTCGCCGGCCCGCCGACGCCTCATGACATCGTCTTTCTCGATCCGCCATTCGATTCGGATGCCCTGGCCGGATCGATGCGCGCGCTTGACTCGCGCGGCTGGCTGGCGCCGGAGGCCAGCATCTACATCGAGATGCCGGCGGCAAACGGGCCGCCCTTCCTGCCCGCCGGCTGGCGCGCTCACCGATCCGGGCGCGCCGGGGCAGTCGGTTATCATCTTGCGCGCCGGGGAAACGGCGGAAGGGGGGCGAATTGAATCACAAGCGGAGCGCGATTTACCCCGGCACGTTCGATCCGATCACGAATGGGCACCAGGATTTGATCCGGCGCGCGGCGGGCATCTTCGATCGCGTCGTCATCGGCATTGCGTCGAATCCGGGCAAGACGCCGCTCTTCACGCTCGAAGAACGGGTCGATCTCGCGAGGCAGGTGCTCGCGGAGCTTCCAAATGTCACAGTTCAGGGCTACTCCGGGCTCACGGTCGATTTCGCGCGCGAGCAGCAATGCGGCATCGTGATCCGGGGCCTCCGAGCGGTTTCGGATTTCGAGTTCGAGTTCCAGTTCGCGAACATGAGCCGTCACCTCGCGCGCGACGTCGACTATGTCTTCCTGACGCCCCAGGAGCAGTTCATGTTCATCTCGTCGACGCTCGTGCGCGAGATCGCGCTGCTGGGCGGCGACGTCTCGCAGTTCGTGCCCCCCGTCGTCGCCGAAGCGCTGCGCGGGCGGCGGAAGTAGGGAACCTGATTTATCCGCGTTCAGCTGGATGGGCGCCGCCGGCCGCGCGGTGCTCGACGCGAACCGCGGCGCGATCGACTGGCTGCTGGCGCTTGGTGGACCCGCTGCTGGCCTAGGGTTGTGGCAATTCTTGACCGCACCCGCGAGCAGGCATAGTTTATTCGCCGCCGTCGCCGTCGCCGTCGCCGTCGCCGTCGCCGTCGCCGCCCCGTCCGGGCCGCGGCAAGTGAGAGATTCGGCAGTTTGCATGGGAGGATTCACATGTTTCCGTATTACAGGAAGTGGGGCGTCCGATGCGGTCTGTTGGCGCTTGCCGTATTTGCGGCAGCGCCGGTACTCGCAGCCGGCCGCCCCGATCTCGCGTTCGCCGCCCTGGCGAAGGGCACGCCTCACGTCGCGGACGAACTGATCGTCCAGTTCCATGCGGGGTTCGGTCCTGCGGAGCAGGCCCGGGCGCTCGCGCGGATCGGCGCCAGCCCGGCCGACATGATCGTCGCCGGCGGGCGCCGCTTCGACGGCAAGGGCGATCTGGTCGCCGTAAAGCTGCCGCGCGGACTTGCGGTGGCGGCGGCGATGCGCAACCTCGAGATCGAGTCAATCGTCGAGTTCTCCGAGCCGAACTGGATCTACCAGCATTTGGCGAACAGCAACGATCCTTTTTACACCAATGGCTCGCTATGGGGCATGTACGGCGACACCAGCACGCCGTCCAACCAATTCGGCAGCCAGGCCGGCGACGCCGCCACCAACAATTGCGGCGGCGTCTGGGTCGGGATCATCGACGAAGGCTACATGCATACGCACGAGGACCTTGCCGCCAACGCCGGCAAGAATCCCGGGGAGACGGGCACGGCGGCCAACGGCAGCAACAAGGAGACCAACGGCGTCGACGACGACGGCAACGGACTGGTCGATGACGTCCGGGGCTGGGATTTCGTCAACAACAACAACAGCGTGTTCGACGGCCTCAGCGACGACCACGGTACGCACGTGGCCGGCACGATCGGCGGCGTCGGCAACAACAGCAAGGGCGTCTCGGGCGTCTGCTGGTCGATCAAGCTGATGAATGCCAAGTTCCTCGGCAACAACGGCGGAACTACGGCGAACGCGATTAAATCGGTCGATTACTTCACCGACCTCAAGACGCGGCATGCGCTCAACATGATCGCGACCAGCAATTCGTGGGGCGGCGGCGGCTTTTCACAGGGGCTCACGGATGCCATCGGGCGGGCCAACACCGCGGGCATCCTGTTCGTCGCCGCGGCGGGCAACAGCAACGTCGACTGCGACACGAGCTCGAGCTGCTATCCGGCCGAGTATGCAAATGCGAACATCATTGCGGTCGCCTCGCTCGACAGCAACGGCGCGCGTAGTTCGTTCTCTAACTTCGGCGCGACCACGATCGACATCGGCGCGCCGGGACGCGGTGTCATCTCGACCGTGCCGGTTCGATCGCGCGGCCGGATCGTTTCCGGGTATGCGAGCTACAGCGGCACGTCAATGGCGACGCCGCACGTGTCGGGTGCGGCCGCGCTCTACAAGCAGCGCAATCCGGAGGCGTCGGCGTCCCAGGTGAAGTCTGCCATCATGAACAGCGCCCTGCCGACCTCCTCGCTCAACGGAAAGGTCGCGACCGACGGGCGCCTCGACGTCAGCAAGTTCTGACGCCGGTTGTGGACGCGCGCGCCCGGGCGGCGACGCCCGGGCGCGTTCTTTTTGCGCGATCAATCGTTCATCGGCGACGGTTTCACTAGAATTCGCACATGCGTTCCGTCGCCACCGTTCGGCATGGCCGCGCGCGTAACGCGCCTCATGAGGGGGTGAATCAGAGGTTCCCTAGCGCTGGCAGTGCGGGCACCAGTAGGTGCTGCGTTGCCCCTGAGTGTACTGGCGGATCGGCGTGCCGCATCGGCGGCAGGCCAGGCCAGTGCGCTCGTAGACGTATAGCTTCTGCCCGAAATAGCCGGGCATGCCCGAGGCGTCGGAGTAATCGCGCAGCGTCGTGCCACCGGCGCCGATCGCCTCGTTCAGCACGTCGCGGATCGCGCCAGCGAGCGCCGCCATTCGTGCCCTGCTCACGCGGCCGGCGGCGAGCCCCGGCCGGATGCCGGCGCGGAAGAGCGCCTCGCTCGCATAGATATTGCCGACGCCGGCGACGATGCGCGAATCCATGATGAATGATTTGATCGCGGCGCGCCGTCGGCGCGCGCGGCGCCAGAGATCATCCGCCGCGAAGTCGTCCGAGAGCGGCTCGACCGCGAGGCGCGCAAGGAGCGGATGTTTTTCCGGCGCGCCGGTCGTGAAGAGCAGGCAGCCGAAGCGCCGCGGATCGTTGAAGCGCAGGCACCTTCCTGAGTCCAGCACGAGATCGACGTGATCGTGGGCGAGCGGTGGCGAAGTCGCGTCGAGCACCCGCAGGCTTCCCGACATGCCGAGGTGCCAGATGAGCGTGCCGGCGTCAGTCACGATCAGCAGGTATTTCGCACGCCGGTTGACGGCGCGAATTGCCGTGCCGCGGATTTTTTCGGGCAGGCTCCTGGGCACGCGCCAGCGCAGGCGCCATTCGCGCACGAGAAGCCGCTCGATGCGCCGGCCGACGAGCCAGGGCTCGATACCCCGGCGTGTCGTTTCTACCTCGGGTAGCTCCGGCATCCCATGCGCGACCTCAGAAGCGGGTCATGAACTCGACGCCCCAGCGCCGCGGCTCGTTGATGAACCCGGTCAGGTTGTTGAAGTCGATGCCGCCGACCGCCTCGATCTCGTCCGTGATGTTGCGGCCGTAGACGGCGAGCTCCTGGTTGCCGTCGTTCCAGTTGTAGCCGACGCGGAGCCCGCCCTCGAGCAGCTCCTTCCCTTCGAACTCCACCGATTCGTAGAGGAAGAAATTAACTTCGCTCCGGTACGCCCAGTCGGTGTAGACGAAAAACTCGCCCGCGCCGACCGGCATGCCCCAGCGCGCGGTCAGGTTGGCGATCACTTCCGGTGACTGCGGCAGGCGATTGCCGTCGATGCTGACGGTCGCCGGCACGAAGGGCGGAATTGCGGGCACGAGCACCGGGTCGAGGAACGTGCAGCCGCTGCCGCAGACCTGGACTCCGAGACCCGGGTCGTCGATCTCCGTGTCGTTGTAGCTCGCGCCGAACGTGATGAAGAAGTTGTCGGTCAGGTACGTCTCGAAATCGAGCTCGACGCCCTGGCCGTCTGTCTGGTCCGCGTTGATCAGCGTATTGAAGTTTGCCGCGCCGCCGACCGCCGTCAGCTGCTGGTTATCCATCGTGTACTTGTAGACCGTGAAGCTGAGCCGGCTTCGATCGTTGAAGAGGCTCGTCTTGATGCCTGCCTCGAACGAGAGGATTTCCTCCGAGTCCGCGACCGAGACCGTGTTGCCGAACAGGAGGCGGCCCTGGATGGAGGGCGCGCGGAATCCCTCGGCGACGCGCGCGTAGAGGTTGGTGTCCTCGCTGATCGCCCAGGTGCCGCTGACGTCCCAGCTTAGGTTGTCTTCATTCGTATTGACGGCGATGGGACCGATCGGGCCTGCGCCGATCGGCGACAGGAAGCGCTCGGCCACGAAGTCCTTTTCGTCCTCGGTGTAACGCACTCCCGCGCGCAAGACAAAGGAATCGCCGAGCTCGTATTCGGCGGAGCCGAACACCGCCCAGGCTTGGTTATCCTGCTGCTGCTCGACGTCGCCGTTTCGCACCCCGTTCGCAAAGGTGTCGAAATTGAAGCTGTCGATCGTGATGTCTTCGTCGAAGTAGTAGACGCCCGCCTGCCAGTCGAACTGGCCCCAGTCATTCGATTCCCACCGGAACTCCTGGGTGAACTGGCTGTGGTCGGGCAGGCCGTCCGCCGACTCCGCGGGGAAGGGGATGAAGCCCGGGCCGAAATTTCCCGGGCCGAGGAATACCGCGCCGAAGCCGCCGTCGATGTCGCCCCGGCTCAGAACCTCGACGGTTTCGTATCCGGTGATCGAGTGCAGCGTCACGCGGCCGTACTCATAGCTGATCCGGAGGTTGCCGCCGAGGGCGTCGAGATCCTGGTCGTTGGTACCGTCCAGGAACACCTGGGTGGGCCTGAAGCCGGCAACCAGGTCATTGGTCCCGGGCTGGATGATATTGGCGCGGAACATGCGCGCGGTGCCCTCGAGGTTCCGCGCGTGCACGCTGATGAGTGCGCTCAAGGCATCGCCCGGCTCGTACAGAAACTGCAGGCGGCCCGCGACCTCGTCGAATCCCTCGAGCACGTCGCCGTCGCCGGTGAAGACGTTGTCCACCCAGTCGTCCCGGTGCTGGTAGAAACCGGAAAAGCGCATGGCCCAGTTCTCGCCGAGCGCCCCGCCGACCGCGCCCTCGACATTGATCGAGCTATGAGTGGCGTAGCTCGCCTGAAAGTATCCGCCGAGCTCGCGAGAGGGACGCACGGAGTTGAATTTCACGACGCCCGCGGGCGTGTTCCGTCCGAACAGAGTGCCCTGCGGCCCGCGAAACATCTCGACCATCTCGAGATCGAACACCGGAAAGCCTTTCAGGATCGGGTTCTCCTGCACGACGTCGTCATAGACGAGCGACACCGGCTGGGAAGCATTCAGGTCAAAGTCGGTGTTGCCGAGCCCGCGGATGTAGAAGCGCGGAAACGCGCGGCCGAACGACGACTCGATCAGAAGGCTCGGCAGGCGGGCGGAAAGGAAGCGGATATCGTCGCCGCCGGAAGCGAGCACATCGAGCTTTTCATCGGAGAGCGTCGAGACGGCGACCGGCACGTCCTGGATATTTTCCTCGCGTCGTTGCGCCGTCACGATCACGTCGTCCAGCGTCGTGGCGGTCGCCGGGGCCTGGGCCCAAGCTGCGGGTAGCGGCATTGCCGCGGCAATAGCGGCAGCGAGATAGGCGTTACGCATTCTTAGACTCCCCCTGTGCTAGGCGGAGGAGTTTAGCCGAGCGGCTGCCCGGGGCCTACTTGATCTTCGATTCCTTGTACTTCACGTGCTTGCGCACGACCGGGTCGTACTTGCTGACTTCCAACTTCTCGGGATGCAGTCGCTTGTTCTTGGTCGTCGTGTAAAAGTGCCCGGTGCCAGCCGTCGAAACGAGCTTGATCTTGTCGCGCATGGCGGTTTCCTCAGACGTGCGTGCCGGAGGCACGGAGCTCCGCGACCACGGTTTCGAGCCCGCGCTTCTCGAGCGTCCGCAGTCCGCGGGTCGAAAGGCGGAGCGTTACCCAGCGCCCCTCGCTCTCGAGCCAGAAACGCTGCGTATGCAGATTCGGCAGGAAGCGGCGGCGCTTCTTGATGTTCGAATGGGAGACCTTGTTGCCGGTGCGCGGGC
>Ga0302046_10000139_pt1 | contig 76845 bp, 57 predicted proteins | sample RVTome_11_FD_200261 | JGI IMG/M metagenome (GOLD analysis project Ga0302046, IMG submission 200261) | Soil microbial communities from uranium-contaminated site in the Upper Colorado River Basin, Wyoming, United States - RVT147D111 (version 2) ... | reverse complement strand
CGGAGGTCACGATCTGAAGAGGGATGCGCTTCGCGGCGCACACGAAGGCGAGCGACACGCCCGTGCTCCCGCCCGTGTACTCGACCACCGAGCCACCCGGCCGCAGCCGCCCATCCGCCTCGGCCGCCTCGATCATCGCCAGCGCCATGCGGTCCTTCATGCTCCCCGTCGGGTTCTCGTACTCCAGCTTGAGCAGGATCCCGGCGCTCTCCCGCGGCACCATGTGCTGGAGTGGAAGGAGCCTCGTTCGGCCGATGGTGTCGAGCACGGTCATGCGTTGCTCTCCCGTCCGATCCATTGGCGCAGAATCACCGCGCTCCAGCCTGCCGGATCCTGTCGCACAACACCGCCTGTTTGTTGGGGCAGCGGTTGGTCGCAGAATCGCGAATTCGCTCCCACCGATCCGCCGCAATCGTCCGGTCGATGTGTTCGAGCACGAACAGGAGGAACTTCGGTTCGGACTTGGAAATGCGATCGAGTTGGCTCAGAAGCTGCCAGCGCTCGGCTAGCAGGATGGATATCTTCTCCGAGTACGCTTCCGCGAGCCAAACATCGTCGCACCCCGTCGAGAGTGAGACGACCTCGTGAAGCGACTTCCAGTTCGAGGCGCGCTCCACAGCCCCCAAAGCAAGGCAGCATGTCTCCACCTCGGGGCACTGGGCGTTCGCCACCGTCGGGAAAGCGAGAACGATCAAGGCCGCGTGGAAGACTCGACGCGCTACGTGCCAACCGCCCTTCGCACACCATCGAGCAGCCTCCGCTCGGTCGGCTGCGCGGCCGGGCCCATCGCTCACAACTGTTCTCATGGTTGAAACCACTACGGTGCCCATTCATCCTTGCTCTTGTCCGGGGGAAGCGCACCTTCTTCGACCCGCACTGCTTCGCCGAGTCCCAGCTCCTGCAGAATCTGTTGCAGCTCCGCCGCCAGGCTTCCCGCTGTTTCGGCTTTCACGGTGACTGTGAACTCCAGGCCAATCCGGAGGTCGGAGCCCGTCCGCAGCTTCGGCAGGATCTTCGTCCCGAGGCGGTTCCAAACCTCGGGCGGAACCGTTCCGACGAGGCGCAGCGTCTTCGTGGTGGCGCCAGGCGCGTGCGCGAGCCGCGGTGCCGGGCTCGGCTCAGGCGAGGTGATGGGTCGGGGACCGGGCTGGGGACTCGGCCCAGGGACGGGCGCGGGTGGCGTACCCGACTTGAGCGCCTTCGCCGAATCCTTCTTCAGCAGGAACACTCCCGCATCGAAGGCGACCTCGTCCGGCGCAACCAACTCCTCGAACCACACGCGCTCGTAGCTGCCGTCGGGTTTCCGGCCCGACGCCAGGCCGAAGTCGCCCCGGCTCACGAACTCGACGATCTTGGCTCGAAGGATCGCATCGGGATCCACGAGGCGGGTGAGCGAGCCGTTGAGGAAGCTCTGCCGCAGGCTCGCCAACGGCCACGCCGCGGACTCCTTCAGCGCCGGGGGCCAATTGCGCTCGATGTACCCGGCGCCGACGGACTCGTTGAGGAGCGCCTCGGATTTGAGCGCCTCGATCACTCGGCCGCACATGGTCTTGCCACTCGAAGAGTGCCCCGCGCCGAGGTCGATCACCTTGAGGCCGTCAGTCTCTTGCCCGTCGGCAACGACCGCGAAACGATAGTCGCCCCAGACCTCGTCCTTCGCCGCCTCTTCCGCGTCCGTGACCTTCGACTGGAGCTCCGCCCGGTCGTTCTTGTCGAACTCACCACCGAGCGTGCCCTCGGCGACCTCGCGCGCCACCCGCTTCCACGCGAGCCCCAGCTCCACCTTGTCGCGTAGGTCCCGGCCCGGCTTCTTGAGGCACCACACGAGCGCTCCCGGATAGAGCCGCGGCGACTTTCCGCGCTGGCGTGTCCACTCGGCGAGCTGCGCGCGCAACGAGCCGCCTCCCGACCACTCCACCTCCGGATCGGCTACGACGAGGGTCAGTCTCGGCGTGTCCGGGATTTCCGCCCCATCGCCCCGGAAGGGAACGACGGAGATACTCGCGCCGCGCCGGAACTCCTCCTCGACGAGCTTGCGTAGCGCGGGCTTGACCTCGGTCTCTTCGTCGAGCGACGCGCGCCGATCGCTCACCACCTTCTTCATGGTCGGCTGGTAGCCGATGCGGAAGCCGTCCGCGCCCGTCTTGCGGATGAAGTACGACCTGCCTTCGAGCGCGAACGCGGCGTTGTCGATCGAGGTCGTGTCCAGCTCGGGCTCGCCGAGCGCGAAGCGCAGCTCGGGGAGGTGCGCGACCTTGTCGGTCTGCCCACCGGACGACTCGAAGAGGATCGCGGTGCCGGCGCGCCGGTGGATGTCCCGCAGCGGCCCCTTGGTATCCGCGTCGAGCGCCTTGCTGTGCGCCTGCTCGCCGGCGATGTCCGTGTCGATCGCGGCGACGAGGCGCGACTCGCCGAGCTGACCCAGTACGACGCTCCGGAACCCGGGCTCCGCGAGCGGCGCCGATCCAAGCGTGATGAGCGGCTCCGTGCGAGCCTTGCGGAAACCCTCCTGCGCCGCGATCGAGATCCACTGCGCCAGCATCGCCAGCGTACCGCGCGTCTGCTGGTACTGCGGCAGCGCCTGCCACTTGCGCTGGAAGACCGACAGCGTCGCGGGATGGAACGGGTAGCAAGCCTCGAATCGGCGCTGCAGGAACTCGCGCGCCTTGGCCTCGGTCGCGGCCGAATCCACGGCGGTCCACTCGGGCGGGAGTTGCGCCCGCCGCTCGAAGCACCAGTCGCCGTAGGTCTTGGCGACGTTCTTCCGGATCTTCTCGCTTCCAAGGTCCTGGAAAAGCCGCCGCCGGACGACCTCGCTGATCTCGGTCTCGTCGTTCGCGATCAGGTCCTTGGCGACGCGCCGCACCACCTTCGAGATCCTGTCCTGCCACTCCTGATCCGATTCCGTCATCTCGACCTGGCTCCGCGGCAGGCTGATCACCGCCGCGCCGTGCGTGGTGCCGGTGGTGGCGACCGTCAGGTTCTGGATGAAGGCGTGGAACGACTCGGCGCTCGCGCGGTGGCGGTTCAGGTAGTTCAGCACCTCATCGAACAACAGGAGCACCGGCGCGCCGGCCGCCTGGAAGACCCGCGCGATGGAGTCGGTGCCGGGGGGCGTGGTCTTGGCCGCGGGACCGAGCGCCTCGACGCCCTTGTCGCCCGCGAGCTGGCGGGCGATGTCGATCCACGGCGTCTCGCGCCCCGGCTGCGGGTCCCAGGCATTGCCCACGAACACGGCGACCTTCGCCTTGGGCACAGAACCGACGCCCGCTTCGCGCACCAGGTCGGCGACCCCGTTGTGGCCGGCTACGGCGTCTCCGTTCGTAACCAGGTGGTACAGCGTGGTGAGCGTGTGCGTCTTGCCGCCACCGAACTGGGTGATGAGGGTGAGCACAGGCGACGTGTTGTCGGTTCTCCCGGAGAGTCGGCGCAGCACCATGCCCGCGTGGTCGCGCAGTGCTCGCGTGAAGCACGTGCGCGCGAAGAACTGCGCAGGGTCGCTATAGTCCTCCGGCGCCGTCCCGGCGACGACCTGCTCGAGGGCGATGGCAAACTCGTCCGGGTTGAACGAGCGGCCTTCGCGGACCTCCTTGCGCGGTGTGGCGACCTTGTACCAGGGGTCCATTCCGGTTCTCCTACGGCTGCGCCAATGTCCACTGCTCTGGAGGCCAGGCAGCGACGTCGGCTCCCTCTGCCCGAAGAAGGGAGCCGAAGGCGTTCGTCATTCGTCGAAAGCTGCGGCTGCGTCGATAGGCTGTAGGTAGGTCGAACCTAGCGGTCAATGAGGGCTGATCGACTCTCGCGTGGTAGCTCGAAGTCGCGAACATCACGCTTTCCAACAAGCCTTTGGCGTCGCGCGGGGCTTCCGGGTCGACCCACCGAGGCGCGTCCTTGGGCAGGTCGGCGGGGTCCACGAGGGAGTCGATAGCGGCGAGAAACCACGCCTCGTACTCCCGGTGCGCCATGACCACGGCGCAAGACAGGCCCGCCGCAGCCTCCGAAGCCCACCGCTCGATCGTCGGAGCCATCTCGCGAGGGCAGTCGTCATCGCCATCGAACAGTACGAGGATCGCGGCGCAGCCGGGCTGACGCCGTGCCAGCTCCACGGCCCGTCGAAGCGGATCCTCGCGCACGAGTTCCGGTCGCCTCCGGCGAATGGGTGTCCCGATTCGGATGTCGAATCCCCCGGCCTCCGCCGCGAGACGCCGGAGCAACACGGGCACGGCCTCGACTTCTCCATGCCCCTCGACGATCGGCTGTATCAACTGTCCACCGGCTCGAAGAGACTGGGTTGTGGGGCTCGCGTGACATCCTCGAAGAGCGGCTCGGGTCGAAGCCCGTTCGAGCGCAGCAACTCGCCCGCACCCATGACGTGGTCGCGCAGCACTTCCTTCGTCGTCGTCGAGAGGTCGCCCACGCGCGTTGCGCCGTGCTCCCAGTCGACGATTCGCAGATGTTCACCGCGGATCCACTTCTCGTCGAGGACGTCGGGGCTGTGGGTCGTCACGACGACCTGCATGTGCTTCGCGGCGTGACTGATGAGATCGAGCACAGCGCCGACCGCGCCAGGATGAATGGTGGCTTCGGGTTCCTCGATCGCGATGAGCGATGGCGCCGGGCGCTGGAAGACCGCGGCGAGGAGGCCGAGCGCCCGTAGTGTTCCGTCGGACATGTTGAATGCCTCGAAACGGAGAGTTCTCGAATCGCTCTCTTCGGACTTCTCGCCGACCTTCCATTCCCCGCCGTCGCTCTTCGGGTCGCCCCATTCCTGCGTGAACTCGAGCGAGAGCTTGTTGCCGTGCTTTCTCACGCGCACAGCGCGGGTGTTGGGCACGATCGTCGCGAGAATCTCGCCAATACGGGCCAACTGATCCGCCGACTGCCGCCCGATCTCCTGGAGCACGCTCGCGGCGTTGCCACCGTCCCTGCGCAGGCTCGTCCCGCCATCTGGGTCCTGCATCTCCCTCAGTTTCGGCGGCTCGATCGAGTAGACCCGGAATCTGGAGAGTGCCGAAACGACCGGCGCGAACCTCGCGTCACCACCCACGAGAGGAATCGACAGCGCGGTCGTGTCCAAGGCTGGATCGAGACCCTTCAAGTTGGATCGAAAAGCTGTTTTCTCCCGGTCGAACCAGAATCGTGAGCCGTTCGAGTGCTCGACGAGACACTGTTCCCGAACAACCTCGAAACCGTAGTTGGGGAGCGCGCGGACCTCAAACGCATACCGGCCACCCATGGCGACGTGATTGATCGGCCCGAATACGACACCGAGTCCGAGATTGGGTGGATATCCACCCTTTCCCGACGTACGATTCCGTACCGCCGTGATGCCCCCGCGCCGATCAAAAACAGCCTGCAGCGGCACGGCCATCGAGTCGGAAAGGAAGGAGAATGCATCGACCAGATTGCTCTTGCCGGAGCCGTTCCGGCCGACAAGAAACGTCGGGTTGTCGAACTCGATCCGTTCGCTGGGGATGCTGCGAAATCGCTTGAGAATCAAGCTTCGCACCACCGGTCTGATCATGCTCACCTCGGCGCCGCCAACAGCATAGCGTCAACCAAGCGCTTTTCCTCGCTGCCCTTCGGGTAGAGAACTGAAAGGGCGTTCGCAAGCCGCAAGAAGTCGGGGCCTCGCTCCTGCTCGCTTCTGAGCAAGGACCGCAGCGCGTTGGTGCGCCCGCCGGCCTGGAGGAGCATTGCCGCGTGGACGCGGTCGAGGGCCGTGGCTTCACGCGCGGCGGCGAGACTCTCGTCCGAGACCTCGACAGCGCCGAGCCTGCCTCGGCCGCGCGCTCTAGCCGTACGGGCCTTCGGAGTGGCAGCCATCTCGGGGAAGAGAATGCCCTGGAGGGGGTTGGGGCCCAGCGCGGCCTCCTGCTCGAGGCGCTCGGCCACCGCCTGCGCCCCGTCCTCGCCGAAGAGCTGCTTCGCGCGCTCGGCGATTGGCAGCAGCCGCACGACGCCCTTCTTCGTTTCGATGACGCGGCCTTCCCACTTGGGAAGCTCGATGCCGAGAGGTTGCGCGAACCGGCGCACGACGTCGAAGATCAGCGTGTAGCCCTTGGCCTTTCCGCGGGAGGAGCCCTCTTCTTCGTCGTCCTCGTCTGACGGCTCTTCGTCATCGCCCTCTTCGTTTGCGTCGTCCACCTTCGCGCCATTCGTGCTCTGGAGCGTCCACAGAAAGAGCGCCGTGAGTCGCGCGTCCTCCTCGACGGCGCCAGCCGCACCGTTGCGGGCGTTGGCCTCGGCGGTGCCGAGCACTTGCGCGAGGGCGCTCCTGCCAACGACCTCCCAGACCTTCCCCAGGTACTCAGCGAGCAAGACCTCACGCCCGTCAGCGGTCTCGACCTTCGCGTAGCGGCCGAAGATCTCGAGCGCCGGCCCGATGCAGGCGAAGACCAGGTCGGCGCCGCGGACCCCTTCTCCTTGCAGGCGCTCCATCCAGTCGCCGACACGGTTCGGAAGCTCTCGCAAAACATCGGCCCAGTCGCCCACGCCAGCATCGTCGGGGCGCGGGCGGCAGACTAGGTGGACACTCGTCGCCAAGGATGCGGTCTCGCGAGCGTTAACCCTAGCACCCCTCTCGGTCGCGATCGGCCACGAGCCCGTGATCGTCCACCCACCGCGAATCATTCCGGAGAGCAGCGCCTCCCAACCCTCGGTCGTTTTGTGGGCGAAGACCACACAGCCAACCCCATACTCTTGAAGAACGCGCCGACCCTCGGTGAAGGCGCGGGCCATCCCTGCTTGGTACGAGATCACGTCTTTCCTGGAACGGCTTAGTGTGTGAGGTCGGTCTACGACGATCTCCTTGTCCTTCGGAGTCGCTGACGGGCCGAACATCTTGTCGCCCCTCGCTGCGAGCACACGGCGGAGCCACACGTAGAAGAAGTCCGATAAGTGGGCGTAGGGAACGGCGTCGTAGTAAGGTGGGTCCGTGAACCAGACGCGCGCCGTCTGGTCCGGGAGCGGGTGTTCAGCAGCGTCGCCCAATTGGACCTGACCCGAATTCGAGTGCGGCCACGCTTCCATGACCTTCGCTATCCACTCAAGGGCAGCTCCGAAGTTGGCTGCGTGATCACCCGTGGGAATGGTCTCGCAGAAATCCCAGACCATCCCCAACGCTTGCCGCCCGAATGTGCTTGCTATGGCCTCAATCGTCTGTAACCACCGTACCAAGCTGGAAAGCTGATCCCCGGCGCGATCTATGGCCAGAGCCATTCCCGCCCGCAGCGCGCCGCTTTCATCCTCCGACTGCTCGCGCGCGAGCCGCGCTAGCGTCACCAACGCCACCTTCTGCCGTGCTGTGAAGAGGTCGCCCCAACTGGTCATCCCGTAGATTGGCACGCTGATCCTACGGATCTCATTGAGCGAGATCGTTTCATCGGGCACAGGGCAGAGACCCTGCTTCCCGCCGCGCTCCCATTTGCCGAGGATCGCCGCGATCCGCTCCTGCGCCGTTCGGACGGCCTCGTAGTCGCGCTTGACTGGCAGCCGGTAGTGCCGCCCCTGCTCGCCGGACCGGAGCGTCACGACGGCCAGCATCCGGGCCCCGCCGGTGCGATGACCTTGAGCGTCGAATACCACGTCCGCCCCGCCACGCTGAGCCGTGAGTTGCGCACGCACCCGCACGGGCGGAAGCACCGCGCCGCACGCGAGGCACGTCGCCTTCGCGCGCGTCACCGTGCCGCTGGCGACATCCTTCTCCGCCTTCGGCTCGAAGACCTCGAATTCGACGCACGGCTTGCCCGCGTACCGCTCGACGTGGTGCTTGAGGGCCCGTCTGCGCTTCGCCTTCTTGCAGAGCCAGAACGAACGCGCGAGCGGGACCTCTGCACCGCAGTTCGGCGACTCGCAGCGCACGGTGCGCGCCCAGAGGTAGGCGATGGGCGTCGCGCCGTCCGGGTCCTTGGGGTAGAGGTCGGCCAGCTCCATTTCTGCTTGCTTCTTGATCTCCGCCCCGACGCGGCGTAGCTCCTCGGCGAGATTCGGGCCGTGGCGTGGGATGTCCTCGAGCATCACCTTGAGGATCAGGCACGCGACGGGGTTCAAGTCGCTCGCGAACGCTTCGCACCCGAGCCGCAGCGCCTCGAGCGGGATCGAGCCGCCCCCTGCGAACGGGTCCACGACCAGCGGCGGCTCCTCGCCGTGCGCCGCCTTCACCAGCGCCCGGCTCACCTCGAGATAGGTGCGTTGCGCCGCGTTATCCCAGTACGCGAAGTCGGCGATGAACTTGAGCAGCGCCTTTCGCAGGTCCTGGTCCGTGCTGCCCGGATTGCAGCCGCCCACCTGCGGCAAGAGCTTTCGCGCCTGCGCCTTGAACTCCGTCGGGCAGAGCGGATCGCACGGGTCCGGCCACAGCAGCGCCAGCAGCACCGCCCGGCTCGACGCCAGCGGCCGCCTCGCCCACCACAGGTGCAGCGTGCTCGGATGCCCATGCCGGATCGACTTCTCCCGGGCCGCGTGCCGCGACACCTCGGCGATCGGGAAGTCCACCTCAGCGAGGCGCTTGCAGTCCTTGGGGATCAAGACTTCACCCCGCTTCACCGATTGCCAGTGGCGGGTTGCGAAAGGTCCTTGTGAAGTCCTCGCGGTCGTTCAGCCGAGTGAGCACTGGGTCGCGACACGAAGATGCGCGCCCGAAGACCACCGCGTGTCGATCGTCCAATGTTGAAAGAACCCCGGCATAGTCTTCGCCGATGTAGTTCTTTAGGAACTCCATGCCCGTTGCATCGAATACGCGGAGTCCGAATACGGTGTTGCACTGGTTCAGGATGCTCTTGGTGACGTTGGCCGTCCTCTGCGTGATTACAAGGCAACCCAGTCCGAACTTTCGCCCTTGTAGGATTGCCTTGGCAGTACCGTTCGTGGCCGTCTTGTCTCCATCGCTCGCGACAGCATTCCATTCGGGGATCAGGGAGTGCGCTTCCTCGTACACGACGCAACACCTGGCCTGGTCACTTATCCCCTGGGCACGGAGAACCTCAAGTACCGTCTCCGTGATGATGCGTGTGATCTCAGTGGGCGTTAGAGTCGCCATGGACGCGTTGCCCTGGAACGGCCTGCTGTCCTGACGCCACACTTCAAACTCCGCTGGATTCAGAATGCGCAGCCGCCGATCGCTGTTAGGGTCCAGAAAGGTCTCGAGCTGCTCTTTGATTACTGCGGAGAACTGATGGATGCTTCCACCCTCTTCGACGTTCAGACTGACCCTCGCCTTGCCTTCCGGACCGATGGCCTTCAACTCGTCGTCGAGCGCTTGCTCTAACGCGGCATCCAGAAAAGCGCTGAGTTCGCCCGCGTATTGACTGGTCAGGTCCAAACAGATGACCTTGATTCCCGCCCCCATCATCCGCTCGACGAGTTCAAGCGCGAGGAAGGACTTCCCTACTCCAAGAATGCCGAGGATGGCGGCGTTGTGGGTTACAAGGAGGTGGGGATGCACGCAGACCGGGTAAGCAGTCCCCGGGAAATGCCCAATCGCGTCCTTCGTCGTGGCTTGCTGCTGAGGGCGAACCAGAAGCACTGCCTGATTCGGTTGCGGCAACCAGGGCATCGGATCGAAGCTCCGTCGGTCGTTGTTCCAGAATCCGATTTTCTTCGCCTGCGCCCGCACAAAGCCACGGGTGTTCTTCTCCTGAAGGACCTCTTTCTTCGTCAGCCCCTTGATCACCTGATAGAGGACGGGGCGACCCCTCATCTCGACCTCCACGAGACTGCCTTCCTGAAGATCGAGGTCTGCGCGAACGAGCTCAATCTGCAACTGACCGACGTTGGTGTCGGATGCGACCAACCCGATCAAGCGCTCCTTCGTGTCCTCCACGAGGCCGCTCGATTCGCTCGCAACGGAGCCCGCAGCGGCGTTGAACGCTGAACCCTCAGACATGGCACGAGCGACAACCGCGTCGTGCAGAACGGCCGCGTCGATCGTGGCGGTCTTCAGGTGAATGCCGCGAAGCCAGCGGCCGCTCGCAAAACCCACATGATCCAGTGCGATTATGAGGCCCGGTTTCCCACTCTCGGTTCGCGCGAGGACCCTGTCCCCGAACTGAGCGCTTGAGTCGGCATCTTCTCGAATCAGCACGAGGCCTGGGGCTTCGTGGCCAACCACCTCGCCGAGACGCGAAAGGTCTTGCTTCGTCGCCCAGACGATGCGCCAGCGCCGCCAGAGCTTGGCGATGGTCTCGAGTGGGCGCAGGCCTACGAAGAGTGCCCAGGAAAGGCCGATGATCAGGTACTCGCGCGGATCGCTACGGTGGTACGTAATCAGCGCGAACAGGAATACCACCGAGAAGACCGCGCGTGGACTGCCTGCTGAATCCGCCAGGAGCAGGGCAGACCGTGCGGCTTTCTGAGCGAAGGGACGAAGCGAGTCCTTGAGGGAAATGGCCAGCACCGCCGCTGCCAGTACGAGGATGACGTACAGCATCGCGGCAGACCATGTAGAGCGATCGAATCCACTCGTGGTCGATGCGCCCCATGCATTCACTGCGAGCAGCGTGACGAGGGATGCAACCGCGTAAGAAATGGCGTCGGCGGGCTTTGTGAAGAACGGCGTAACGAGAAGACTGCCGAGCAGGAGAGCAGCCAGGGCCGCGTAGAACCAAATGCCCTTCTCGCTGGTCGGCGGAATCCAAGAACCCAGAGCCGCCCAAGAGGTCACGAGGAGACCGACGAGATACAGGAGCAGGATGATGAGTCGGCCGCGCTGGCCGATGGGGGATTGCAATGTCACGATGCGCTCCCTCCGTAAGGCGGCGTGTCTTCGCGCACCTGCATCGGCGTCGTCATCGCGTTCACCGCCAAGTAGTAGTGCGCTACCTTCGTCACCTCGTTCCAGTCCAGGCGTGCCGGGTCGCGGATCGGGTCCTGGAGTCGTGCCGCATTGTCGCAGTCGGTGACGACGTAGAGCCAGAAGCAGTCGCGGCGGTCCTCTGCGACGCGGCGCTCGTTGGGCGTGAGCAGAATCGTGCCGGTCGCGGCGCCAAGGCCCTTCACTTCGATCAGGCGCAGCTCCCCGGATGCGAGGTCGAGGCTCGTGACGTCGTAGCCGAGGTTCTTCTCGGAGACGTCGTAGACCTGCCGCCCCTGCGCCCGCTCGTGCTCCATGACCGCCCGCATGGCGATAGCCTCGGTCTCGAAGTTCGGCTTGAGGCGCCGCACCTCGGGCGCCTCGCGCTCGGGGTGCGGCAGCGCGAGGACGCTCGCGAGCCGCTCGACTGCCTGTAGCGTGAGCGCCCGCTGGCGATCGAGGTCGATCCTGCGGCGCTCGCGGCGGGCAAGCAGCTCGGCATGGCGCGTCTCGGCCTGGGAGAGTCGTCCCTCCGCGCCGAGGAGCTTCTGCTCCACGTCGGAGGCGGCGCGGCCGATCTCCTCGTCCGCCCGCTGGAGCAGCTCGGTGAGCGAAAGCTCGACGTGGGCGCTGACCCGCTCGACCTCGGAAAGGCGATCCTTGCGTGTCTCTTCGAGGAAGGGGGCGAACGCGTGCTCGTGAAGCCAGGTCGTCGCCTCGGGGAGGGTCGCGGCCACGGGCATCTCGGCCGGCGGGTCCGCGGGCGCGAAGTTGCCGAGCAGGCCGGGCTCCTGGAGCCGGGGTTCGCCGTCCTCGGGGATCTCCACCGCGAAGAGCCGCTCATGGACCACTTGCCCGAGTCCATCCACCACGCGCGCCCGGTAGAAGTCGATGCGGGCCGGGCTTTCGTGCTGGAGCGAGTGGAAGGTCGCACCGGTGCCCAGCACGTCGAGCGCCCGCGCGTGGGTGTGCCGCCGGATCGCCTCGAAGAGCGGATGGCCGGGCGTGACCCACTCCAGCTTCTCCGTCTCGGCTGCCTCGCGGTCGGTCGAGCAGCGCGGGTAGCGGTCCGCGAGGGCTGGGAGCTTCCAATCCGGGTCCCTCTCGTATCGACGGAGGATCGAGGGCGTGCGCGCCGGCTCGAAGGCGTGCGGGACGCTCGGGATGGTCTTGAGGGTGAGTGGCACGAACTCGGCCGCCTCGCGGATGAAGCGCGCGATGGTCTCCGGCACGACACGCCGCTCCTGGGCCCGCGCGCGTCGCTCGATCAGCATTTCGAGGTTGAGCTTCTTGCTCGCGAGCCCCTCGAGTGCGTTCTGGCAGATGGCGCGGAACTGCTCCTCGTCGACATCGCGGAGCATGCGCTCCTCGAGGTCGGCGTCGCCGAGCTTTCCGGCGTAGTAGTCGCGCAGCACGCGCTCGACATGGGCCGCAGGCAGGACTTCGCCGACGACGTTGAACACGGCGTCGTCGTCGAGCGCGTCGCGGATCTCCTGTAGCTTCTCGTGCAGCCGCTGAAGGACGCGGCCCTCGATCGTGTTGGTGGCCACGAAGTTAAAGATCAGGCAGTCCTTGCGCTGGCCGTAGCGGTGGATGCGACCCATCCGCTGCTCGAGGCGGTTCGGGTTCCAGGGGATGTCGTAGTTGAACAGGATGTTGCAGACCTGGAGGTTGATGCCCTCGCCCGCGGCTTCGGTGGCGACCAGGACCTGGATCTCGCCTTCGCGGAACTGCTGCTCGGCGTGGAGGCGGGTGCCCGGCTCGTCACGCGAGCCCGATTTCATGCCGCCGTGGATGCAGCCGACGCAGAACCCCCAGGACTTGAGACGCGCCATGAGGTAGTCAAGCGTGTCCTTGAACTCGGTGAAGAGGAGCAGGCGCTGATCTGCATGGTCGAAGAAGCCTTCCTTCTGAAGCAGCGCCTTGAGTTCCGAGAGCTTGGCCTCCGTGCCCGCCTCTTCGACAGCCTGGGCCTGGACTGCCAGGAGTCGCAGCTCCTGGACCTCCTGGCGCACGAGGTCGGCGCTCCCCGCGAGCGTGATCGCTTCGAGCAGCGCCTCCAGCCGGTCGCGCTCGCTCTCCTCCATCTCTTCCAGCTCTTCCGGATCGGGGAGGTCCGGCGGCGCCTGGCGGGCGAGATCCTGCGCGCGTTTGAGCCCCTCTTCGAGGCGCCGCGCGCGGTTCTCGAGCGATCGTCGCATAGCGTAGGTGCTCGACGCGAGCCGCCGCTGGTAGAGAGACATCAAGAATCCGATCGCGCGCGCGCGGGGATCCTCGCCCTCGGCCGCGGCGCGGGCGCTCTCGCGTTTCACGAAGCGCGTCACGTCGCGGTACAGCTCGAACTCCGCGCCGTCGATCTGGAAATCCACTGTGTGCGGGATGCGCTTGGTGAAGATCGACTCGGCGGCCCAGGTCCCGTCCGCCCTCCGCTCGGGAAAGTAGACCATCGCCTCCTTGGTGCGGCGCAGGTAGAAGGGCGCGCGCCGGCGGTCCATGGCCTGGCGGATCGATTTCACGTCAGCGTAGCAGTCGGCATCGAGGAGCTGCAGGAACAGGCTGAAGTTTTCCGGATCGCCCTTGTGTGGCGTCGCTGTAAGGAGGAGTAGGTGGTCCGCGGTGTCGCGCAGTAGCTCGCCAAGCCTGTAGCGGAGGCTCTTGTGTGATTCGTCTGCCGCGGACATGCGGTGCGCCTCGTCCACGATCACGAGATCCCAGTGGACCTGGCGCAGTCCGGGGAGGATATCGGCGCGCTTCGCGAGATCGAGCGAGGTGATCACTCGGCTGCGCTCGAGCCATTGGTTCACGCCGAACTGATCGCGGATGTCCTGGCCTTTGAGGACAAGGAACTTGGTATCGAACTTCTCCCTCAGCTCGCGCTGCCACTGGAAGGCGAGGTTCGCGGGGCAGACGATCAGGATGCGCTCGGCGAGGCCTCGCAGCTCCAGCTCGCGAAGGAGCAGGCCCGCCATGATGGTCTTGCCGGCGCCCGCGTCGTCGGCAAGCAGGAACCGAACGCGCGCGAGCTTGAGCAGGTAGTCGTAGACCGCTTCGAGCTGATGCGGGAGTGGATCGACCCGCGAAATCGAGAGACCGAAGTAGGGGTCGAACTCGTAGGCGATGCCGAGTGCGTAGGCCTGGAGACCAAGCCGTAACAGGCGTCCGTCGCCGTCGAAAGAGCGTTGCGCGTCGAGGATGGTGAGGCGCTCAAGTTCGGCCGCTGTCAGCGTGACCTTGCGGAAGCGCTCGGACTGCATCCCCACCAGACCGACCACCCAGCTCGCCGGGCCGTTGGCCTGCACGGTCTCGACCCGCATCGGCTCGCTGAAGAGCGAGCCGGTGAGAATCTGGCCAGGGCTGACGGGAGGCAAGCGAGTCATCGTGCTGGAGCCTCCATCAAGTGCAACCTCTCACTACTGATGCTTCCCGTGTTTGCCACGCACGATGGGTTCGGAACGCTGCGGAGGCGGCCTGGACCGGCTAACCCGCGGGTGGAAGCCGCGGGTGCAGCCGGAGTTTAGGCATTCGCCCGCCGGTAGTCTCGCACAAGGCGCTTCAGCCCGTCCCCGATCGCGTCGTTCATCGACTCCGCTAGATTCTGCTTGTCAACGGCCCACACGCCGTTGATACGCCAGGTCGTCACCCCGCCGTCCAGCTCATCACCTCTCGGCAGAAGCGCGAACTCACACAACTGCAGGTTCAGCATGGATGCGACGACACCCGTGGGATGCGAATCGGCTCCGACGGCAACCACGAGGTAGGCAGCGTCATCGGATTCCTCGGCCTGCTGAAGCGTGAGCACCGGCACGCCCCCTTCAGACAGTTGCTGCTCCACGGCAAGTTGCAGCGTCGTTCGATTCAGGCCTGCCTTCTCGAACACGGAGTCGAAATCCTCGATTACGACTGCAACGCCGCCAAGACCGGCCAGTATGGCAATATCGGGGTCTTCGCTCTGTTGTTTCCGCCGCTTGAACCGTAGCACTCGTCCCATGATTGCCCTCCAGTGGCTGGTCCTTTGCGTCCAGCGAACCTGAACATTCTCGACGATGGCTCCTCGCTCCGGCTGACGTCCTGCAGGTCTTGTCGAAATGCCCAGGCCCGCCGCTCAGCCGCGGCCGTAGGCCGTCGGCTGCAGCGGCCTTGAGACCCCTCGCCGCGCGACCTCATGGATGACTCTCCTCCTCAATGAGGCGCCTTATCTGAAGCACGCGTTCGCGAGTGAGAATCTCCTGTTCCGTGGCGAATATCAGGGGCACGATGCTTCCGCCCCGATACCTGCTCGCGACGAACTCGGCCTGGCGGTCGCGAAAGACTTGCCAGTGCTTCTGCATCTGCGTCAACTCCGACTGCCGCTCGGATCCGGTGCTCTGGCGAAGAGAGTCGATCGCACGGTCGAGATCAGCGACCGCCTCACGACAGTTCTGGAGTGCCATGTCGTTCAGTTCAGCCTGCGAACCGTCGGCCGTGGGCAGCGGAGTTACCAGGGACTGCTGGAGTGGCAACGAGTCGAGATGCCGCTGCCTACGGCGAAGAAAAGAGAGAAACCTCTCGACATCGTTACGGCCCAGCTTCTGTTGCGAGAGTTCTCGGTGGATCTGCAGCACCCTGTGTTGCCGTTCGAGGTCTTCGTCGATCGCTGTTCCTTGAATGCGACGCTTGAGCAGGAACGCCACGGCGCTGACCACCGCACCCACGCCGAGGAAGAGAAGGTTTTGAACGATTGGCTCCATCTCGGCCCCTTGTCTTGGCGGTCTCAACGTTGCGCGTAACCCGCGCGTCCGGCGGCGCCGCGCTTGCCGCCTTGTGCAGACACCGTGACGACGGAGTGCGACGGGTTCAGGCGCGGGTCAGCCGGCATGTCAGCGGTTCAGCGCCCAGACCACATCGAAGATAAGTGGCTTCGGCGGGTATCGTTGCCGGAAAAACGCCTGCCACTTGTTGTATTGCCACTTCGTGACCGCACGAAGGGAGTCTACGTCGCTGGCAACGCGTATGTGCGGTCGGATCGCAGCGCGGTGCCAGCTGGGGTATTCCTTCCGGACGACCTCCATGAGGACGGAGTCGAGCGGAACATGAAGATGTGGCAGCAGCTGTCGTCGAATGGCCGGGGTGGGCCGACCAGACCAGTCGACGTAGACCTTGAGAAAAACGTTGATGGGCTTCTGAGCCTGGCCGTAAGACAGCGTCTGGCCCCGGGCGGTCGCGAAGTTGCCGATGACGCGTCGCGTGTATGTCTCGTGCAGGCGGTCGAAGTTGGCCCTGCCATGCCCTTTGCGAAGATCGGCCACAAGTCTCGTTGCGAGGCGACGGAACTTCTGGACGCTACCCTTCTGGAGAACTCGCCCGATCGACGGGATGTAACTCATGACCGCAATGACCTCGGTGATCTCGGCCTCTTCCTGCCGAACGAGGTCTTTTACGAATCGGTCCACGTTCTCGGTGCGCTCCGTCTGTCCGGTTAACGGGTTAGGCATCCGGTCTTCGTGGGTCATCGTGTTGGACGCATCTCACTCGTAGTACGAGCGCGTATATGGTCGAGCCCAGCGCGAAAAGGATCGCCATGATCCTGACGAGAATCGGCGGGAGACAACAGAGCCATGGCGACGCGACTTCATGGACGAGTGCAGCCACCCAAAAGACCACAGCGTAGTCGCTGAGTCCGATAGCCAGGCGGCTGACGGAGTAACGCTTGCCTGACAACCACCTCCCAGCCTCTTTCGGTTTCTCGATATCCGAGAACAGCGGACCCGTGAGCATGATCTCGGCGGACTGAAGCTTCTTCTCCCAACTCTCGTACCAGTACTTGCTTCCGCGATTTGCGAGTGTCCAGACCCACGCGCACATCGCACCGAACGAGGCGACGGCTACCGCAAGACCGGGGCTCTTGCCGTGGGTCGTCGCCAGGGCAACGAACGCTGCCGCCTGGAAGCCCCAGAAGAACAGCGAACGCTTCCAGAACAGTTCGATTTCGAATTCGCGCGCACGTGTCGCGGCGTCGTACCTGAGCTTGTCTTTCGAGCTGGGTTGAGGGTCCATCATGCTCTTCTCGCGCTCTGTTCGGATGCCTAACGAATGGCTAGCCCGCGGCGGGTGAGCACTGGGTCAGAGGCTCGAGAGACTGCCACCCGCCGTCGGGTTCAGCCAGCAGTTCGGCGGACACTTCGAACCGACTCGCCCCACCGGTGACTACGCGGCTACTTCCACACTGGCGTAGAAATCGACTTGGCGCTTCGTCCGCACCGGAACCACTACCAGCTGCCGAGGTCGCGGAGGCCGAACCCCATCCGCCTTCATGCCCTGAAGATGAACCACGATGGCGCCCTGCATCCGACGGAGTACCGCGTCGACCCTCTTGCCCGTGGCTACGCATCCCGGAAGATCGAGCACCGAAGCGCCCCAGTCCCTATCGGGATCCTTGTTGATGCGAACGACATACCGGAACGTTTTCACTTATTAACCCCCTTCACACCCGCCTGACGTTTCACGGAGGCGAACGTTCCTTTGGGCATGTCGTCTCCCGGTTGCCGCTCACCGTAACACGACCAGGCTTGATCGGGTGCTTGAACTGACGGTGGCTGCCCAGCCGTCGCTGGGGCGGTCGTTGGATGCTCTGAGAGGCATCAGATTCCTCAAGAGGGGCTGCGAGCACGATACCCGGGTCCCCGGACCGGGACAAGGCTTGATTTCCTATCGGTCGCTGCTACGTTTATTAGCCAGGGTCGGAGCAACGGCCGCGAGACGGAGGCCCATGCGCCGGCCGATCCGATCATGGAGAAGAGGCTCCGCGCGAGCATGCCCCAATCCCGCGATGCAACTCTCGAGTCTCCTGTGATCACGACGCGCATTCTGGGACGGATCCGCGGAGCCCGGCCGGGTCCCACCCTGCTAGCGGTCGGGGGCATCCACGGCAACGAGCCCGCCGGGATCGAAGCCGCGCGGCGCGTGCTCGCGGGGCTGCAGGCGGCGAATGACAACGTCCGGGGCGAGTTCGTCGCCGTGGCGGGCAATCTCTCCGCTCTGGCGCGCCGGACGCGCTTCGTGCACAAGGACCTCAACCGCGCGTGGGCGCCCGAGGCCGTGGAGGCCGTGCTGCGCGACGGCCATGAAGCGCGCGGCGTGGCCGAGGACGCCGAGCTGCTCGCGCTGCTGCAGGTCATCGACCGGGTTCTCGGCGAGGCCCGCGGAGAGGCGTACTTCCTCGATCTCCATACCAGCTCGGCCCCGGGTTGCCCGTTCGTGACCGTGGGGGACACGCTTCGGAATCGCGCCTTCGCCTCGGGCGTCCCGTTGCCCCTGATCCTCGGTCTCGAAGAGCAGGTCGACGGCGCTCTGCTCGAGCATCTCAACAACCGCGGGTTGGTCACCATGGGTGTCGAAGGCGGGCAGCACGCTGCCCCCGAGTCCGCGGACCACCTCGAGGCGGTCCTGTGGCTATCGCTGGCGAAGGCGGGAATCGTCGATCGCGGAGAAGTTCCGCGATTCGACGCCCACCGCGACGGGCTGGCGCGCGCCTCCGCCGGGGCCCCGCGGGTCATCGAGGTGCGCCACCGCCATCCCGTGACTCCGGGCGACGGTTTCAGGATGAAGCCGGGGTTCGCCAACTTCCAGCCCGTTCGCCGCGGCACGGCGCTGGCGCAGGACGCGGCGGGCGTGATCGAGGCGCCCGAGGACGGCATGGTCCTGCTGCCGCTCTATCAGGGGCAGGGAGAGGATGGGTTCTTCATCGCGCGCCAGGTCGAGCCGTTGTGGCTCGCGGCCTCGGCGCTCCTGCGGCGGTTGCGCCTCGGCCGACTCGCACGCTTCCTTCCCGGAGTCCGCGCCCATCCCGAGGCGAGCGGCACCCTGATCGTCGACACCCGCGTGGCGCGCCTGTTCCCGCTCGAGGTCATGCACCTCCTGGGCTACCGCAAGTCGCGCCGCCACGGCCGGCTCCTGTTCGTCAGCCGCCGGCGATTCGATCTCGCGGCTCCGCCGCCTTCCGGCGCCCGGACCTTCTTCTAAAACCAGTACCACCACACAGGGTGTCCCGAGGGGATTGTCCATCGGGGTGTTGTCGGTGTTGTCCATCCGGGGTTGACCGCCATCATCACGACGATGTATGTCCATCGCATGGTCCGGACCCAGCTCTATCTGGACGAGGCGACCCACGCGCGCTTGCGCGAGTTGGCCCGCCGCCAGGGGCGGACCGTCTCGGACCTCGTGCGGCATGCCGTGGCGAGGGCCTACGGCGTGGCCGATCCCGCGCGCCGGCTCCGTACGCCGCGCGCCATCGAGGGCCTATGGCGAGATCGCCGCGACATCGGCAAGGCCGACGCGTACGTGAGGCGGCTGCGCCTCGATTCACGGTCGAAGCGAACGAGCTTCGGCTCTGGACGCTGAACCGCCGTCATTACCCGATGCCGGATCTGAGCTTTTACGGCGCGTAGAGGCGCGAGCCGACCCCGACGGATTCCACAACAAATCGAGCCGAGGGGGTTTCAGATCCGCAACCCCGAACCGCGGGTTTCACGTCGCGAGAGCGGCCCACCGGCGGTACATTATTTTCGTCTGGTGTTCGTCCGCCGGTGCAGGTCCCGCCCGGCTGTTGACCTCCTCGACCAGAGTCGGCGTCATCCGCCGCGTGAATGCGAGAGGTGTCCGTGCCGGGACTGTCACCGTCATCGGAGTCGCACCGGATCGAGGGCCCACCACCGCCTCCGCTTCCGCGGCTTGAGCTCCCGAAGGGGCTGCTCGACATCCCCTTCGTTCAGGACCGGCCGCGCATCCTCCGCTTCGAAGCCGGGTTGCTGCTCGACCTGCACCTTAGGCGATTGGCGCGCGTCTCCGGTGCCATCGACCGCGCCGTGGCGCTCAGGCTTCGCAAGCTGCGCGATTCGCGAGGCTACGTGGCTCTGGGGTTCTCGCTGTTCAAGGACTACGTCCGGGAGCGCCTCGGCCTGGCCGAGCGAACCGGCCAGGAGCTGTCCAGCCTCGGCGCGGGATTGGAGCGGTTGCCTTTCCTCGACGCCGCACTCGCCGCGGGACGGATCACCTGGACGGCGGCCGCGGAGGTCGCGCGCGTGGCCGGGGTCGAGGACGAGCGCGAATGGGTCGAGGCGGCCGAACGACTGTCCGTTCGGGAACTGCGCCGGCGAGTCAAGGACGCGCGGGCGGGAGTGAATCAAGACGAGAGCCGTGACGCCGGACCGCAAGGTGTCACAGATGACGGCTCACCGGGCGCGGACGGGACCTTGGAGTCCGAGGATCCCGAGCCGGAGCCTTCCGACCCGCTCGTGCGGCTCGCCGTCGAGGTCCACCCCGCCACCGCGCACCTGTGGGATGCCGCCCTCGACCTGTGCGAGCTCGTCGCGGGCGCCGACCTCCATGAGGGCGAAGCTCCAGAGTACATCCTGGCCGACTTCCTCTCCGGCAGGCCCGCTCCACCCGACGATCGTGAGCCGTGCTGGCCGCGCGGCGCTCCTATCAAGGGAAGACGCCCGGCTCCCGGGGCTTGGGCTCGACCGACGGCCACGAGACCCGTGGACAGGCTCGGACCCGCCGCGGTCCCGGCATCCTGGGTCAAGGAGATCGAGCACATCGAGGACCTCGTTCGCTCGGCGGTGCCCCGCGATCCTTTCGATCTCGACGAGTCCATGCGATCTCTGTCCGCGCGACGCCAGGCGTTGGATCTCGACCTGGCTCGGCTGTTGCGCAACTTTCAGGCTCTGAACCTCGCGCGTCACATCGGCTTTGCGGGGTTTCGGGAATACGTCGAGGAGCGGCTCGGGATATCCCATCGCCGGGCGCGCCGCCTCGTGAGCCTCGATCGGTGCCTGTTCTTTTTCCCCGCCGTGGCCGCGGCGGTCCGCGAGGGGCAGATCGGGACGGAAGCCGCGTGGCTCGTGTGCAAGGTCGCCGCTCCGGAACGGACGGAGCGGGCATGGGTCGAGCACGCGCGCCTGAGAACCGTGACGCGGCTGCGAGACGAGGTCCGCTGGACACTGCGCAAGGCGCGGGAGGGAACCATGGAGGGGCCGTGCCTGCCGCCGCCAGCGGGCCGGCTCCCGAGCGCGCTTCAAGAGCTCTCGGCCGCGCTCGGATGCCCTATGCCGGGCGAATGCGCCCCGGGATCTGCCGTCGGTCGGCCGGCGGAGACGCTGGAACGATGCCCGTCCGGAACGGAATCAGCCACCCTCGTTGCGGAGAGGACCGGGCTGCGCGGCCCCGGAGCCGAGACAGCCCGGGGAGAGTGGCCAACGTTTGCGGGTGACGGGTCGGACCGCTGCGCTCGCTCAGCGACCGGTGCACTCACCGGACTCGGCGCGGAGGCCGAAATGATCGACCCCACCGACCTCGCGGCCGTCCTGAACTTCGTTTCCCTCCGAGACACGTCTCGACCGCGTGTCCGGGTCGATTTCGCGCTTCATGAGTCGGCACTCTCGCTGTGGGACGACGCACGCCAGCGAATCTCCCTCGAGACCGGGCAGGACTTCGTTCCGGATCGCGAGGTCTTGCGCCGGATCGCGGTGGAGTTCCTCGCGACCTTCCTCCCTCTGTGGTTTCAGGAAGTGCGAAACGGCGACCCGGTGGCGGTCCGGGACGGCTTCCGGTGCCAGATCCCGGGGTGCACGGTTCGCGGCGGCTCGGCCCACCACCTACGCTTTGTCTCTCAGCTCGGCCCCGACGAGATGTGGAACCTGTTGTTCGTGTGCTACGTGCACCACTTGCTCGGCGTTCACCGCCGACGCATTCGGGTGCACGGCCGGGTGGGGGAGTCCGTGGTGTTCGAGCTCGGGATTCGCGCCGACGGCACGGCGCTCGACACCTTCGTCAACGAAGAGCGGCGGCTCGCGTCGTAGATCCGGGGCGCACTGGAGCTGGTCGCGGAGACCTCCATGACGGGTCGTCGCTCCCGAGTCGGTCGGTCTCGCCGTGCGCGAGGCCCCCGTCGTGCGAGGACGCACTCTGCCCCCGGGAGCACGACTCCACTCCACGGAGGCTGCTTGGCCCTTGCCTGACCCCTCCCTCCGGCGGTTCGAGGGCCAGGGCCAGGTGGGCACCTAATCCGGGAGGAGGGTGAGCGTGTGCATGGGCGGACCGGGAAGAAACGGCGTGGGGTCGCCGCGCTCCCAGGCTTCGTGCCCGTCGCCGTAGTTCGGTGACAGCGGGTGCCCGCTCTGCCCGCCGGGCATGTGGAAGATCCCCAGATCCTCGCGCCCGGGAGAGACGACCATGCGCTGGCTGGCGCCCACGCCCGGGCCCTGCACGCGGGGCATGTGGGTGTCGCCGGGGAGCGGCTGCGGCGGCATGTCGAGCCAGGACTCCAGGAAGGGCGCCGCCACGCTCAGCGCGTGCTGCACCCGGACGGTGTTGCGTCTGCCCCACGAGCGGTCCGCGAGGGCCATCCCGTCCCGGGTGCAGTACTCGATCGTCGAATCCACCGTGTCGAGCAACAGCTCATCCCAGCTCTCGAAGCGCGGGTCGAGCAAGTGCGGCGGCCGCTCGGTGAGAATCTTCCACACCGGCCCCTCGCTCTGCGGCATGAATCCTTCGAACTTCGGGTCGGCCTCTCGGCACGGCGCGGTGATCGCCTCGAGCACTCGCTCCGAGAGAAACAACCGGTAAGCTCGCACCAGCGAGTAGCCGACGGAGTCGACCGAGGCGTGGCCGGTCCAACTGTCCTGCACGAGCCGGCGAAACTCCGCCCGCCGGGGATCCGCGCTCACCGCTTCCGGAGTCAGCACCGCGAGGAGCAGGTCCCGCCAGCGGGACAGGAGTACCGCGCGGTCGTCGAGCTGGATCCGGAGCAGGTCGAGCTCGGTCGGCCTGTCGAGAGCCGCCAGGTCGTCGCGGATCTGGCGAGCCCGGGCGCCGAGCGCCTGCCCTCCGTCTCCGATCTTGACGAGCGCCTCGCCGTCCGCCACGCGGTTGTTCGCGGTCCACAGCCGTCCGCCGGACGGATCGACGATGCGCGGATACTCCTCCGGAGCGAGCCATCCGTTCCAGCCGCGAGTGCCGTCGGCCCACGATTGCGGGACGCGCCCGTCGAGGCCGAAGCGTCGCGGAACCTGGCCCAGCACCGTCCAGCCGATCCGCCCGGTCGAGTCGGCGATGACCACGTTCTGCGGAGGCGCCCCCGACAGGTTGGCGAACGGGATCGCCTCGTCCAGGTTCCGGGCGTTCTCCATCCGGAGGAGGCCCATGTTCACGCCGCCCTCGAGCCCCGTCCAGTGCAGGGCGCGCGGCCTGCCCAAGTAGTCCTCGTCGATGACCGGGCCCCAGATCGTCTTCCGGAACTCGACGGTCTCGTCGCGCGCTCCCCGGACCTCGATCAGCTCCTCGTGGCGCTCAAAGCTGCGGTAGCCGTCGGGAGTCAGGTAGCGGTCGGGATCGCCCGGATCGACCTCCACGATGACCAGATCGGACCAGTCGCCTTCGGTGTTGGTGAAGCCCCACGCGACGTGTCCGTTGCTCCCCACGATGATCGCCGGGCCGCCGGGCAGCGTGACCCCGGTGACGCGGTGCGGCGCGTCCGCCGGGTCGTTTCCCGGCCACATCAGGGTCATGCGATACCACGGGTTGGGGACGCTCAGCCGCAGGTGCATGTCGTTGGCGAGGATCGCCCCGCCATGGGACGTCAATGCACCGGACACCGCCCAGTTGTTGCTCCCGATCGCGACGTCGTCCTCGGGCGGATGCGGGCGCGGCAGGTCTAGCGCCGTCGCAATCTCGCGCCTCGGCGGCAGCCGGCGCAGATCGACGACCTCCGGACCGGGGAGCGGCGGGGTCTCGAAGGCTGGACCCTGAAGCGGTGCGTCCCACTCGGTTCCCGCGGTCGTCAGGAGGTCGAACAGCGGTCCGGGGAGGACGTCCTGCATCACCCCGAGGTCCGACTCGCGGCGGCGGTTGCTCTCGTGCAGCGTGTAGAACATCGCGAGCACCGCGAGCGTCGTGTCCTCGGGAAGCCACGGCTCGGGCTCCGTGAGCAGCACGGCGTACTCGAACGGCGCCGCCTCGAGAGCCGCCAGGCCGTCGTTGACGCCTTCGGTGTACGCGTCGACGATCGCCGTCAGGTTCCCGGAATGGGCCTCGAGGATTCGCCGCGAGACCTCCCGCGCCCGGTGCGCGCGCATCGAGCGGTCCCACTCCAGGGTCGCGCTGCCCATCAGCTCCGACAGCTCGCCGGCCGCGGAGCGCCGCAGGAGGTCCATCTGGAAGTACCGCTCCTGGGCGTGAAGGAACCCCGTGGCGCGGGCGAGATCGAGCCGGTTCGCGGCGCGCACCGTCGGGATGCCGTGAGCGTCGCGCTCGACGACGACACGATCGGTCAGGGATGGGACGACGATCTCGCCGTCGACCGCGGGAAGGCTCCCTTCGAGCCGCGACCACAGCCACAGTCCGGCGGCGGCCGCCACGATCGCGACGAGCCCGAGGACCAGTCCCGAGACGATCAACGCCCGGCGGACCAGGCGCCTCGCGAATCCCGGCCTCGCGGGGCGCACGGCGCCGCCGGTGCTGCGCGCGAGATCGCTCAACGCATCGTCCCTGCCGCCCCGCAAAACGCGCATGCTAGCATGTCGGCTCATTCATACGAGCTTCGCCGAGCGCCTGCAAACCGTCTCCGCACGGAGGCGGTCGAACCGGCTCTCACGGAGGGTCTCGTGACCAAACCCAAGCGCAACTGGTTCTCCGGTCCGCGCATCGATCCGGAGCCGATCGCCAAGGGCGCGCTCGCCGCCGATCTGATCGACGGGTGCTTCCTCGCCTACAACGCCTCCCGGCTCCAGAAGGCCTCACGGCTGTTCGTGGAGAAGATGCTCGCGCCCGATTGCTGCGTGGGGCTGAGCCTGTCCGGCGCCCTCACTCCCGCGGGGCTGGGGAAGTCCGTCCTGATACCGCTGATCAAGGCCGGGTTCGTGGACTGGATCGCGTCGACCGGCGCCAATCTCTATCACGACATGCACTGGGGGCTCGGCCTGGCGATGCACCGGGGGACCCACGAGGTCGACGACCGCGAGCTGCGATCTGACGGTGTCGTCCGGATCTACGACATCTTGTTCGACTACAGCGTCCTGCTGAAGACCGACGCGTTCATTCGCGAGGTGCTGTCCTCTCCCGATTTCAACCGCCCCATGTCCACCGCGGAGCTGCACCACGGCCTGGGCAAGTTCCTCGCGGCGCGCGAGGACGAGCTGGGCGTCGTGGACACGTGCCTGCTCTCGACCGCGTATCGCTGCGACGTGCCGCTGTACGTGTCGTCGCCCGGCGACTCGTCGATCGGGATGAACGTCGCCGCGCTGGCGCTCCGGGATCGCGGTCCGCGGATCGACGTGTCGCGGGACGTCAACGAGACCGCCGCGATCGTCTACGACGCCAAGCAGTCCGGCGTGAAGTCGGGGATCCTGATCTTCGGCGGCGGCTCGCCGAAGAACTTCGTGCTGCAGACCGAGCCGCAGATCCAGGAGGTCCTCGGCCTCGAGGACGAGGGTCACGACTACTTCGTCCAGATCACCGACGCGCGCCCGGACACGGGAGGATTGTCCGGCGCGACCCCCGGCGAGGCCGTGTCGTGGGGTAAGGTCGATCCCGAGAAGCTCCCGGACTCGGTGGTCGTGTACTCGGACACGACCATCGCGGCCCCGCTGATCACGGCATACGCGCTGTCCCGCAAGGAGCCGCGACCGCTGCGGCGCCTCTATCGCCGCCGCGAGGAGATGCTCGCGAGATTGCGGGGAGACTTCATGGCGCGTGATTGAGAACATGCGGCCACAGCAAAGTAGTGGTTCGTTCTCTCATTTCCTTCCGTTCCAGCGCCGTTCAGGCAGAAAACAGTTGCAGTGGATCCTTCAACTCGCGTACAAGTGCGTCAACAACGGGTCGCCAGCAACAAGTCGCCGGTACCAACTCTCTGCAACGGAATTCGTGAAGGAGGAGATCACGATGTTCAAGTACCTCGGTTGGACCAACTCTTGCTCGGTCGTCGCCGCAATCGCGTTGTCGTCGTGGGTTTCCGTCGAAGCTCAAGTGTCGGGACCGTCCCAATCGACCGACAACGCCGCGGCCCGCTGGGACGGCACGGCAGGGGATCAGCTTCAGGATTCAAAACTGATCATCGGCAACGACGGCGAGGTCAACGACATCCGATTCGCTACGGCCTACAATTCCGCTTCTTCCTGCACGGGAGGAATCCAGGAAGCCATCGATTCTTGCGGGACGGGTTTCTCGGCGGGCACCCACGGTTGCGTCGTGGTGTTGCCGCGTGGCGAGGTCGCCATCGAGGCGACCATTGAGGTCGGCGGGACCGACGGAAAGGCCGGACTCGTTATCGTGGGCCACGGATCCGGTCAGCGCACCGAGCCTGACGGCGAGAACATGGCGGGAACGACCCTGGTATGGCAAGGCAGCTCCGGTGGAACGGTCCTGAGCGTCAAGAAGGTGTCATGGTCCCGATTCGGTGACTTCGCCATCAATGGCAGCGGGACGGCGGGTATCGCGATCGACGTGACCACTCCGCTCTCCTGGGGATCTGAGGAAGATCTTTTCGAGAACATCTACATCGACAATCTCCAAGCCACCGGCAGCGTGGGCGTACGCGTGGCTCCACCCTCCGGTACTAGCTACCAGGTCAGCGAGATCAGCTTCCGACACTTCGTCATTCGACGTGCCGCCACGTGCTTTCTTCAGGACGGTCAGCAGACCGCGAACATCCGTTACGAGAACAACGATTTGGGGTGCACCGACATCTGCCTCCAGCTCGCGGACGGTACGTCCATGGTCACGTCCAACGTCTTTGGAAGTACAGCCGATTCGTTCGCGGACATCTGGATCGGACAGAAGATGGGACCCGTTACCATGATCGGGAACTATCATGAGACTCAAGCCACGCACGCGGTATATACCGAGCTCGACACCTTTGCGGTCGATGGCTGGAAGTTCGACCCGATCACGATGATCGGATCGATGATCTCCCAGTACAACGATGGGGAATACATCGTCTACCATCAACAGCCCGCTCCATTCAATATCATCGGTGGTTTCCTCTATGTACAAAACGCAGGGCACGATGCGACCCTGTACTTCAACAACCCGGCCACCGGCGGCAACAATTTGAAGATCTTTACCGCTGGTACGTTCTACGGGACCGGCGTTCTGACCTCGTTCAACGGGGACTATTCACTCGTTTCGGAAGACGGCTTGGGATCTGCGCCCCAGGTTCAGTCCAAGACATCCGTGACGCAGACCAACATAGCGGAGGTCAGGAGGCTCGGCTCCGAGAACTGGGCGAGTTCTTCTGGAGCCGTCAAGTACTCCTGGTTTCTCAACAACCCAGACACCCCGGGGGCGGAGCAGCTCATGCTGTTCAGCGGAAGCAACTCCATCCTAGGCTATTACGAGGGCGCGAAATGGGTCTCGCACGCCGCCACTCCATTGGAGTTCGAAGGCGTGAATCCAAACGCAATTGGAATCCGGACCAGCGTTGCCGTGGAAGAGCCGACAAGCAACGCCACCATTACCATCCCGAACAGCACGGGAACGGTACTGCTGGACTCGAATGCCTCCGTGACCCTCGACACCGAATGGGACACCGCCAGCGAGATCAATGCGCGTACGACCGACGTCGACTTCGTCCTGGCGAGCGACGGCACGGTGACCCGGGACACGGAGTGGGACACGACCTCGGAAATCAACGCAGCCACCACTGACGGCGACTTCGCGACCACCACCGGCACCGAAACGCTCACGAACAAGACGCTGACCGATTCAACCAACGTCTTTCCCCCGACCACGCTTGTCGGCTTCACGGTCGTCAACCCCGGATCGTCGACAAAGTACGGGGGACCCAATTCGACGAACAACGACGCGACGGAGTCGAACGTATCGTTGAGATTGCCACGCCTTACGGCAGGAAACCTCTATTGCAAGGCAACGATCGGGCCAGGCGCGGGAAAGACGTGGCGCGCCACGATCTTCAAGAACGGCGCGGCCACGGTCCTGACCTGCGACATTTCCGGGGGATCCGGCGGAGCAGGCTGCTCCTACTCCAGCTCTTCGGTCGCGTTCGCTGCCGGGGATCTGGCCTCCCTCGAGGTCAAGAAACAGTCGGGCACGGGGAGCTTCAATAACGCGACGGTCGCGTGCACCGTGGATGGGGGACCGTAGGCCAGACCTCGGTGGGGCTGCCTACTTCACTTCCCAGATCTCTCCGGAGTAGATCAGCTTGTGCAGATCGCCCGCGCCCTTGTGGGCTGTGATGGCTCGAATCTGCTCCGCGATCGCGGACTCGACCGTGGGGGCGTCGACCCGCCGGATCACGCCGAGCGGCATGGGGAACTCCGGCGGCTCCATGTGCGCGAGCATGAACGCGTAGCTCCACGACCCGTGCTCGTCGTGGATCAGCAGGTCCCGCTCCTTGACGCCGTTCCCGAGCTTCACGACCTCGGGCTCCGAGCCCTTCAGCCGGATTCCGCGGTCCCGGCTCTTGCCGAAGATCATCGGCTGGCCGTGCTCGAGCACCAGGATGTTGTCGTCGCGGACTCCCTTGTCCGAGAGCTCGTCGAACGCATGGTCGTTGAAGATGTTGCAATTCTGGAAGATCTGCACGAACGACGTTCCCTTGTGGTTGCTCGCGGCCACGAGGGTGGACTTGAGGTGCGTCGCCAGGACGTCGACCGAGCGCGCGACGAACGTCCCGTTAGCACCGAGCGCCAGCGCCACCGGGTTGAACGGCCGATCCACCGATCCGAACGGGGTCGACTTCGTCTTCTTGCCGAACTCGGAGGTCGGCGAGTACTGCCCCTTGGTGAGACCGTAGATCCGGTTGTCGAACAGCAGGATGTTGAGGTCCACGTTGCGTCGCAGCGTGTGGATCAGATGGTTCCCGCCGATCGACAGCCCGTCGCCGTCGCCGGTCGCGATCCACACCGAAAGCTCCGGATTCGCGATCTTGATGCCCGTGGCCACGGAGGGCGCCCGGCCGTGGATGGTGTGGAACCCGTACGTGTTCACGTAGTACGGCAAGCGGCTCGAGCACCCGATGCCCGAGACCACCACGAAATTCTCGCGTGGGATTCCGAGCGTCGGGAGGACCTGCTGCACGGCGCTCAGGATGGCGTAGTCGCCGCAGCCGGGGCACCACCGCACTTCCTGATCGGTGATGAAGTCCTTCTTGGTCAGGGTCGGCGCGCTCATGATCTCACCCCCGCAACTTCGCGGATCTTGTCCAGGACTTCCGACTCCTTGAACGGCTGGCCCTGGATCTTGTTGAGCTGGATCACCTCGCGCAGGAAGCGGCCCTGGATGAGGAGCGCCAACTGTCCGGTGTTGTTCTCGGGAATCAGGACACGGCGGTAACGCGCCAGCACCTCCCCGAGATTGCGCGGGAAGGGATTGAGGTGCCGGAGGTGCAGCATGCCGACGCCGAGGCCGTCCTTGCGCGCGCGGCGCACCGCGCCGTTGATGGCGCCGTAGGTCGAGCCCCAGCCCAGCACCAGGAGGTCGCCCTCGGAATCGCCGCTGGTCTCGGCGAGCGGGATGTCGTTCGCCACGCGCCGCACCTTCTCTTCCCGGATCCGGATCATGCGCTCGTGGTTCAACGGATCGTAGTCCACGTTGCCCGAGCCGTCGGACTTCTCGAGGCCGCCGATGCGGTGCTCGAGATCGGGAGTCCCCGGGATCGCCCACGGGCGCGCCAGCGTCTGCGGATCGCGCGCGTAGGGCAGGAAACCGGCGTGCTCCTTCCTGAACTCGACCTCGATGCGCGGCAGCGCCTCGATCTCGGGGAGTTTCCAGGGCTCGGCGCCCGTCGCCAGGAAGCCGTCGGTCAGGAGGATCACCGGGGTCATGTGGGTCAGGGCGAGCCGGGACGCCTCGAAGGCGGCGTCGAAGCAATCGGCGGGCGAGCGCGCGGCCAGGACGATGCACGGCGACTCGGAATGGCGGCCGAACATCGCCTGCAGGAGGTCGGCCTGCTCCGTCTTGGTCGGCAGGCCGGTGGACGGGCCGCCGCGCTGGATGTCCACGACCACGATCGGCAGCTCGACCATGACCGCCAGACCCATGAACTCCTGCTTGAGGCTCAGCCCCGGGCCGCTGGTGGTCGTGATCGCGAGCTTGCCCGCGAATGCCGCGCCGATCGCGGCTCCGATGGCCCCGATCTCGTCCTCGGCCTGGAAGGTCACGACACCGTAGTTCTTGTAGCCCGACAGCTCGTGCAGGACGTCGGACGCCGGCGTGATCGGATACGAGCCCTGGAACAGCTTGAGGCCGCTTCGAAACGAGGCGGCGATGAAGCCCAAGGCGAGCGCCTGGTTGCCGTTGATGTTGCGGTAGGTTCCGGGCTCGAGGGCGGCTGGTGGGACCTCGTAGGTCGTCTGGAACAGCTCGGTCGCCTCGCAGAACGCATAGCCCGCCTTGAGAGCGAGCTGGTTGGCCTGCACGAGGTCGGGCTTGCCCGCGAACTTGTGCTCGATCCAGCCCATCGAGACGTCCAGCGGCCGGTTGTACAGGTAGTACATCATCCCGAGCGCGAAGAAGTTCTTGCAGCGGTCGACGGATCGCGTCGGGAGCCCGGTCTGCAGCAGCGCTTTGCGGTTCAGCCGGGTGAGCTCGACCGGGATGACGCGGTAGCCGTCCAGAGAGCCGTCCTCCAGGGGATTGACCGCGTACTCGGCCTTCTTGAGATCGGCGGCGCCGAAGGCGTCGGTGTTGACGATCAGCAGGCCGTTGCGCCGCAGGTCGCGGATGTTGGTCTTCAGGGCGGCCGGGTTCATCGCGACCAGCACGTCCGGGGCGTCTCCGGGAGTGAAGATCTCCTCCGATGAGAAGTTGATCTGGAACCCCGAGACACCCGGGAGCGTTCCCGCAGGCGCGCGGATCTCGGCCGGGAAGTCGGGCAGCGTGGCGAGGTCGTTGCCGATCGCGGCCGCCGTGGAGGTGAACTGCATGCCGGTGAGCTGCATCCCGTCGCCGGAGTCGCCCGCGAATCGGATCACGACGCGTTCCAGCTTCTCGACGCTGCGCTCGGTAGGGGTCTGTGTCGCCTGGGCTTCCATGTTGCTCCTCGACTTCCCCGGAAACGTACTCCATAGCGGGGCCGGTCGCCAATCGCCATTCTAGCGCGCGCGACGGCAACCTTCAGTTGAACTCCGTGATTCTGCGCCTGAGCCAGGAGATGCGCCCGCGGACCGCGTTGGCGTCGGGGGCGTGGGGGCGCAAGGACAAGTAGGTCTCGAGATCGTCGATCGCGGCGCCGTGGAGGTCGAGATGGGCGAGGAGGAAGCCGCGGTCGCGAAGCTCGGTCGGCTCGTTCGGAAAGACGAGCCGCAGGCGCTCGACCGCCGACAGGGCGCGGCGGTGATCCTCGCGCGCCAGGTAGATGCGCTTGAGGTTGCGAAGGAGCCGGCCGAGCATCTCGGTCGCCGAAGCGCCTTCGAGCGCCTCCGGCCGGAACAGCGCGGGTCGCCCCGTGGCACGAGCCACGAGGCGGCGGCAATCCTCCTCGCTGATCACGCCGCCGCCGTGGAACGGATCCACCAGGAGGCGCCGGCCGCCGTCGTCGATCCTGGTGACGAAGTGGCCGGGGAGGCCGACGCCGCGCGCGTCCATTCCCGCGCGGCGGGCAATCGCGACGTAGAGAATCGAGAGCGTCAAAGGGATGCCGGTCCGGCGATCGACGACCTCGTTGAGGAACGAGTTCCGTGGATCGTAGTAGTCGTCGTTGTTGCCGCGGAAGCCGAGCTCTTCGTAGAGGTAGTGCCGTAGCGCGTCCACGCGAGCGAACGGATTCGAGAGGTCCCGGATTCTCCGCGCCGCCTCCGTCCCGAGCTGCTGGACGCGGTGCCGTTCGGCGTCCAGGTCGAGGTCGGGGTATTCCTCGGCCGCGACCACGAGCGCGGCGTCCACGATGTCGAGCGGGGTCGAGGCCCGTAGCAGGTCGGCCAACAGCTTCGTGCCGGGTGTGCGCTGACTCGATACGTCGATCTCCGTCCCTCCCTCGTCCTTCGATGATCTGGACGTGACTAGTATGGTAGCTCGAATGGCCACAGGCGATATTCCGGCCGCCGCCGGTCCGCGGGCCTCGCTGGCGCTGTTCTACGCGGCGCACTTCGGTCACGTCGGCATCGTGCTCCCGTTCCTGCCGCTGTGGTTGATGGGGCGCGACCTCGACGCCGCCTCGATCGGCCTGCTCGTCGCCCTGTCGCCGCTCTCCAAGGTCCTCGCTCCGTGGACGTGGGGCCGGCTCGCGGACCGCAGCGGCCGGCGGCGCGGCCTGCTCCTGGCCGTCCGTGGGCGGCGCGGTCGCGCTGGTCGTGGTCACGCGGCTATCGGGGCTCGTGCCCCTGACGATCGGAATCGCGCTGTACGCGTTGTGCGTCGCTCCGGCCGTGCCGTTCGCCGAGGCGACCGCCCTCGAGCAGGCCGCGGACCGTGGCTTCGCCTACGGGCGCGTCCGTCTGTGGGGATCGCGGCGGCATTGCCCCTCGCCGCGCTGCTCGTCCTGGGAGCCCTCGGCCGAACGCGGCCGCCGGATCAGTCGGTCCGGTAGGTGCGGCGCGGCCCGGTCGCCAGGATGCGGTCCTCGAGCCCGGGCTCGCTCGGAAGCTGGCCGACCTCGATCAGCCGCGGCACCACGAGCATCCACGCCGGATTCATGCGGAAGGCACGCCCGAACAGGGGCAGCGCCTCCGCCACGCGTTCGGTGCCAACGAGCGTGACGGCGTGCCAGAACACGAACTCGTCGTTGTCCGGGAACATCGCCTCGGCCTCGGAGTACTTGCGCAGGGCTTCGTCCAGCGCTCCGCGCGCCATCGCCTCGTCGCCGAGGTTCATGCGCTCGTAGGCGCGATGCAGCTTCAGCAGACGGGCGAGCTCTTCGAGCGGGTGGTCCGAATCCTCGACCCTCAGATCGACGAGCCGGTCGTCCCACGGCTCCGACGACTTCGTCGCCTTGGCGACGACGATGGCGGCCGACTGCTTGCCGCGAATGTCGCCGCCCGTCGCCTGCGCCGCCTGCAGAGCGGCCAGCATGCGCTCGGCGAGCGGGCCCGAGCTGGCCTCGAAGGCGCGCGCCATGGCCGCCGGGACCTCGTCGGTCAGCATGAGATTGGCCTGCACCGAATAGCCGTCGCCGATGCGGTGACCCGCGGCGGGAATGCAACCCTGTCCGGTGTGCGCCGCGACCCGTCCGGCGGCGTCGACGAACGCGACCTGGCGAACCTCGGGGTGAGGGTCCTGCTCCAGGAGCTTGGCGAGCGCTGCCGACGGCTCGACGCCCCCGGCCATCAGCACCAGCCCGCGCGGACCGTAGGCCGTCTCGACGAACGACTGCGTCGCGACCGCGCCCACGCCGGGCTCGACCCACGGGACCACCGCTCCGACCGAGAACCAGTGGCTCTGGACCGCGGCGCCCAGCTCTCCGGTCTTCGTGTCGAGTGCGACGATCGAGTAGGTCGCCACGGGGCGCCGCGACGCCGGTGCGCCGGCGTTCGCGGGGGTTGGGCCGATCACAACGGCGGCGGCGACCAGCAGAAAGCCTGTGCGAAGCGATCGGTGCATGGCGACCTCAATGGGGGCCCGGCAGGGGGCGCTTTCCTCGTCGCGACCGGCGTCTCCTGCCCGGATGGCCCGCGCGGGATCCCGACACCGCGGCGGGCATGAGCTCGTCGGGAGTGACGTGCCTGGGCACGATGGGCTCTTCCTCGATCGGGTCCGGGGGTTCGGCCGGACGAGGAGCGTCCGCGGCCGCAGGTTGCTCGTTACCCGCGCCGGGCCGCCTGCGCCGCCTGCGCCGCCTGCGTCTCCTCGGAGGAGACCCCTCGGCGGGCGCTTCCTGCGCGCGGACGGCATCGGCCGGGGCGCGCGGCTCCTGCTGCGGCTCGGGCGTGGGCGGCAGGTCCGCGAGGTCCGGCGGAACCGGCGGGGCGGGGCGATCCAGCCCGACCAACGCCGGGGGCGCCTCGACCTTCTCGCGCGGGAAGGTCTCGAACTCGCTCTGGTGGCGCAGCAGCGAGGGCTTCGGCTCGACGCTGACTCGGAGGTTGTTGCGCCGCTCGAGCTGGACCAATTCGTCGCGCTTGTTGTTCACGGTCCAGTTCGCGACTTCGGGAGCGAGCAGCATGCGGATGTGGCCGACGTCGGGCCTGAGCGATCGCGTCTGGAGCTTGCGCAGCGCTGCAAGGGCCGCCGACTCGATGGTGCGAACCAGCCCGTGGCCGTCGCACATCGGGCACGTCAGGTAGGACGCGCCCATCTTCTCGCCCTTCAGGCGTTGCCGCGCGATCTCCATCAGTCCCAGCTTGGAGATGCGCGTCATGTCGTAGCGCGCCTTGTCCGTCCTCAGGGCGTCCCGGATCGCCTTCTCCACGAGCATCTTGTTGCGCGGCAGGGCCATGTCGATGAAGTCGATGACGATCAGGCCTCCGACGTCCCGGAGACGGAGCTGGCGGATGATCTCGGCTGCGGCCTCGAGGTTGGTGTGGGTCACCGTTTCTTCGGCGTCCCCCTTGCGCGCCGCGCGGGCCGTGTTGACGTCGATGGCGGTCATGGCCTCCGTGCCGTCGATGACGATCTCGCCGCCCGCGGGCAGGGTCACCCGGCGCCGGTAGATGCTCTCGATCTGGTCCTCGAGGTTGAACTTGTTGAACAGCGGACGGTCCCCGGTGTACAGCCGGAGCGTCTTGGCGCGCGTCGGCATGACGTCGCGCACGAACGCCAGCGCGCGCTCGTAGGTCTCCTTGCTGTCGATCCACACCTCTTCGATGTCCGGCGTGAAGTAGTCGCGGATCGTCCGGATGACCAGGTCGCGCTCGCGGTAGACCAGGCCGGGAAACTCCGTCTCCCGGGAGGCGCGCTGGATGGACTCCCACAGCCGCAGCAGGTAGCGCAGATCGCGCTGCAGCTCCGTCTTGGTGCGACCGACGCCCGCCGTCCGGACGATGAGTCCGAAACCCTCGGGCGGGCTCAGCTCGTCGATGACCTGCTTGAGATGCTCGCGCTGGCCGGCGTCCTCGATCTTGCGGGAGATGCCGGAGGCATCGACCCCGGGCATCAACACGAGATAGCGCCCCGGGAGGGAGAAGTAGGTCGTGATCGTGGGTGGCTTGGCGGCGAACGGGGCGCGGACGACCTGCGCCATGAGCCGCTGGCCGGGATGCAGGTGCTGCGCGATCCTGCCCTTGCCCCGACTGTCGCCGCGCGACGGAAGCAGCTTGAAGTTGACCTCGTCGAGCGGCAGGAACCCGTTCAGGTCCGGGCCGAGCTTCACGAATGCGGCCTCGATCGAGGGCAGGACGTTCTCGACCACGACGTTCCAGATGTTGCCGATGATGTTGCTGCGGTTCGCGGTCTCGATCTCGTACGCCGCCAGGACTCCGTCTTCCAGAATGGCGACCCTGGACTCCTCGACGTGAGTCACGTTGATCAGCATGACTTTCTGCATTGGGGGTTCTCGTTCTCCTCGGACCGGGGAATCGGCCCACCGGGCCGCTCGAACCGCCTGGCGCCCTTCCGACGCGCGGCGCGGCCCCCGTGCCCGGAGATCAACGGCGGTCGGCGACCGTCGGACCCGTCACGAGCGGCGGAACTATAGCACAGGCAGGAGGTTCCGCCGGGCCGGCCGCGAGCGGACCGCGAGCGGGCGGCGGCTTGACTTTGGACGTGGCGGCCCCGAGATTCTCATGGACTTTCGGGGTGCGGGTAAGCTCCGTTGTTCGTGAGAATTAAGCACAACCGCGGTCTCGTCGGGGCCGCCGGAGTCGGGATTGCGGTGGTCCTCGCCGGCTGCTCGGTCCCGGCCGGGCCACTCCCCGATTCGGCCGCTCCGGACGACGCGCTGGACGGCGGGGTTCTGAGGCTGGCCCACGAGCCGCCCGCGGGACTCGACCCGGCAACCGTCGAATCGGTCTACGAGTCGCTTCCCGTCAACCAGATCTTCGACGGCCTGGTCGACCTCGATCCGAGCCTCAACGTCGCCCCCGCGCTGGCGTCGACCTGGACCCTGTCGCGCGACGGCCGCATCTACACCTTCCATCTGCGCTCCGGGGTCCGCTTCCACGACGGGTCACCCTTGACCGCCGACGACGTGGTGTTCACCATCCGCCGCGTCCTGGCCCCGGGTCGCGAGCGGCGCAGCGTCGCGTTCTCCTACCTCTCGGGTATCCTGGGCGCGTCGGACTATGCCGCCGGCAGGCGCGCGGACCTCCCCGGGGTCCGCGCGGTCGATCTCTCGACGGTGGAGATCGAGCTCGAGCGCCCCTACCTGTCGTTCCTCGAGGTTCTCGCCATGGACGGCGTGCGCGTCGTGCCGCGCCGCGTGGTCGAGCGGCTCGGCGACGACGGCTTCGCCAGGGCCCCCGTGGGCACCGGTCCGTTCCGTCTTGCCGCATGGGACGACTCCCGGCTCCAACTGGAAGCCAACCCGGACTACTTCGGAGACCCGCCCCGGCTCGACGGCATCACGGTGATGTTCCTGAGAGACGACGAGATCGACTTCGGAGCCGAGCGCTTCGACCGCGGCGATCTGGACGTCCTGGAGGCGACGGACGAGCACCTCGAGCGCCTCGGGCGGAACCCCGACGTCCGGGTCTATCGCTACCAGGAGCTGAGCCTGTCGTTCCTCGGCCTCTTGACCGGCGCGCCGCCGCTGAACGACGTCCGCATCCGGCAGGCGATCGCGTGCGCGGTCGATCGCGAGACCCTCGCCGCGCAGTCGTCCGCCAAGCGCAGGCGCGCCGGAGGAATCCTGCCGCCCGGCATGCCCGGCTATTCCCCGCGCATCAAGGGTCTCGAGTTCGATCCCGATCGCTCCGGGCGGTTGCTGGCGGAAGCGGGATTCCCGGGGGGGCGGGGTCTGAGGCCCGTGAGGCTCGTGACGACCGCCCGCAGCGCCGCGGCCGAGCGGGTGCTCGAGCAGCTGCGGTCGGACCTGGCGCGGGTCGGCATCTCGCTCGAGATCGAGAACGTGACGTGGGCCGAGCTCAGCGAGCGCATCGAGGATCACGCCGCGCCCGCGTTCCTGCTGGCATGGATCGCCGACCTGCCCGACCCGGACGCCTTCCTGCGGACGCTATTCGAGGCGGGTGGAGCGGCCAACTACTTCGACTTCCACGACGCGCAGACGTGGGAGCTCCTCGAGCGCGGGGCCGGGGAGATGAACCCCGTCAAACGCGCCGAGATCTACCGCAGCATCGAGCAGAGAATCCTGGAGCTGTCACCGCTCGTACCCCTGTACCACACGGTCGGCATCGTCGCGATGCGGCGCACCGTTCGCGGCCTCGAGCCCGGCCCCCTCGGACTCGCCAGCGTCAACTTCGAGCGCGTGTGGTTCGCCCGTTCCGGAAGCGAGCCGTGATCCGGCGATTCTTCGGGAAGCGCAGCCTGGAGCACAGCCTCGCCATCTCGGTCGGACTCCTGGTGACCGCGTTGATCGGGACGACCATGCTGCTCGTCCACTCGCGCGTCGCCGCCTCGCTTCGCAAGGAGATGGGCGCCCGGGGCTTCGCCATCGCGCGCAGCATCGGCGCCGTCGCCACGCCCTCGCTCCTGGCCTACAACTACGCCGCGCTCCAGATCGCCGCCGACGGAGCCTCGGGCGACGACGGCGTGGTCTACGTCATCATCCACGACAAGGAGGGGGAGGTCGCGGGAGTCGCGGGGCGCTCCGGGTTCGCCGTAGAGTCGCGCGTGCCGCCGGCCATCCCCCGCAGCCAGCAGGTCCACGTCGGCACCGAGACGGTTCTCGAGCTCGCCATGCCGGTCCTGGTCGAGGGGGTCGACGAACCCTGGGGCCTGGTGAGGGTGGGGCTGTCCTACGAGCCGGTCGCGGCGGAGCTGCGACGCATCGATGCCGGCCTGTCGCTGTTCGGCCTGGCTCTCGCGATTTGCGCGGTGGCGTGCGGGCGCCTCATCGCCCGCCGGATCACGGCTCCGCTCAGGCGGCTCGCCGAGGGCACCGAAGCGCTGGCCGCCGGTGACACCTCGCACCGCATACCCGTCGCCGGGCCCCGTGAGATCGCCGAGCTGGCCGGGGCGTTCAACTCCATGATGGATCGCCTGCGGGCCAAGGCCGAGGAGTCCACCGAGTTCCAGCGTGCTCTGGAAAAGCTCAACGCCACGCTCGAAGAGCAGGTCCACGAACGGACGCGCGCGCTGCAGGAGTCGGAGGCGCAGTACAAGACCCTGGTCGAGCATTCGCCCGACTCGATCCTGATCGTGCAGGACGACCGCGTGCGATTCGTGAACAAGGCGTTCGTCGAGACGTTCGGCGTCAGCGAGGCCCAGGCGTGCTCCGGCGAGTTCGATCTCGACCGCATCTTCGAACCGTCGTCGGCGGCCCTGGCGCGCGGCAGGATCGCCGCGTGGGAGCGCGGCGAGTCCATGAGCTCCGTCGAGGTCCTGGGCAAGGACGGCTCCGGCCGCGTTCGGCACCTCGAGCTCCGCGGGAGCCGCATCGAGTACCGCGGCACGCCCTGCGCCGAGTGCCTGCTGATCGACATGACCGAAGCCCGCCGCCTGCGCGAGCGCCTGAGCGAGGCGGAGAAGCTGCGGGCGCTCGGCGAGCTCGCCAGCGGCGTCGCCCACGACTTCAACAACCTGCTCGGAGCGATCCTCGGAAGGGCGCAGCTCATGCGGCGGCGCAAGCTCGGCGCGGAGGCCGATCGCGAGCTGGCGGTGATCGAGAAGGCCGCGCTCGACGGGCGCGAGACCGTCCGCAGGATCCAGGAATTCTCCCGCATTCGACGCGACCGGCAGTTCTGCCGCGTCGACCTCGCCGAGATCGTGCGCGACTCGGTGGAGATCACCCGCGGCAAGTGGAGGAACGACACCGATCGCAGGAACATCACGACCCGGATCGCGGTGAACGTCGAAGGCAATCCCGCGGCGATCGGAAACGCCTCCGAGCTCCGCGAGGTCTTCACGAACCTGATCTTGAACGCCGTGGACGCCATGCCCCAGGGCGGGAAGATCGAGCTCACGTGCCGCCAGGCCGGCGACAAGGTCCGCGCGATCGTGCGCGACGACGGCGTCGGGATGACCGACGAGATCCGCAAGCACCTGTTCGACCCGTTCTTCACCACCAAGGGCCATTCGGGAATGGGGCTCGGCATGAGCGTGGCGTACGGGATCGTCACCCGTCACGGCGGGACGATCGAGGTCGACACCACGCTCGGGGCGGGAACGACCTTCCGTATCGAGCTGCCCGCCGCCCCCGAGGATATGCCGCGCGAGCGGCACCCCGCCCCGCCGCAGCCCCGCCGCGTGCGCCGCGGCCGGGTCCTGGTCATCGACGACGAGCCGGAGATCGCCGAGCTGCTGCAGGACATCCTGACCTCCGAGGGCCACACCGTGAAGACCGCGATCAACGGAACCGACGGCGTCAAGCTGGCGGCGCTCTCGGACTACGACATGGTGATCACCGATCTCGGCATGCCGGACCTGTCGGGCTGGGAGGTGGCGCGGCGCATCCGCGAATCGGTTCCGGAGCTGCCCGTGGTCCTGGTCACGGGTTGGGCGGCGAGCCTCGACGACGACGAGGTCCGGCGCGCAGGTATAGCGGAGGTCGTGCAGAAGCCGTTCGACATCGACGTGGTGCTCGAGGTCACGGCGCGGGTGATGAGCTCGCGCGACGGGCAGCCCGAGCACCGGGAAGCCGACACGCGTCGCTGACCCTCCGCTATAATCCCCAGCCATCCTGATCCTCGGAGTCGCGCCGATGTCCGACGACGGTGTTCTGCGAATCGCCAACGGACAGGGATTCTGGGGCGATTCCGTCGACGCTCCGGCGCGGCTGGTGGAAGAAGGGCCGCTCGACGTCCTGACCCTCGACTACCTCGCCGAGGTCACGATGTCGATCCTCCAGAAGCAGAAGGAGCGCGATCCGGAGCGGGGCTACGCCACCGACTTCGTCGATCTGATCGACCGCATCCTGCCCGCCATTCGGGCGCGCGGCATCCGCGTCGTCGCGAACGCCGGCGGGGTGAATCCGGGCGCGTGCCGCCGGCGGCTGATCGACGTCGCGCGCCGTCACGGCGCCAAGGGTCTCCGCATCGGGACCGTCGCCGGCGACGACAACCTCCACAGGCTCGACGAGCTCATCGCTTCGGGGGTCTCCCTGGCGAACATGGACGACGGCCGACCCCTGCGCGACATCCGCGACCGCGTGCTGTCCGCGAACGTCTACGTCAGCTCGTTTCCGGTCGCGGAGGCGTTGTCCCGAGGGGCGGACATCGTGGTCAGCGGCCGCTCCACCGATCCGGGACTGGTCCTCTCGCCGGCGATCGCGGAGTTCGGCTGGAGGGCCGATGCGTGGAACCTCCTGGCCGCCGGCACGGTCGCCGGACACATCATCGAGTGCGGCGCGCAGTGCACCGGCGGGAACTTCTCGCGCTGGTGGGAGGTCGAGGGCTGGGACCATCTCGGCTACCCGATCGTCGAGATGCGCCCCGACGGAACGTTCGACGTCACCAAGCACGACGCCACCGGAGGGCTCGTGTCCGTCGACTCGGTCGCGGAGCAGCTGCTGTACGAGATGGGCGATCCGGCTCGCTACGTCACGCCGGACTGCATCGCGGACTTCACCTCGGTGACTCTGAGGCAGGCCGGCCCGGACCGGGTCCGCGTGGAGGGCATCCGCGGCGGACCCGCCACGGACAGCTACAAGGTCTCGATCTCGTACCTCGCGGGCTACAAGGCGGTCGGGCAGCTCACGGTGAGCGGCCCCGACGCCCTGGCCAAGGCGCGCGTGTGCGCCGACGCGCTGTGGGGGCGCCTCGCGAGAGCCGGCCTGCGCTTCGAGGAGAAGCTCACCGAGTTCCTGGGAGTGGATTCGTGCCATGGATCGATCACGCCCGCGCCGGCGGTCGTGAACGAGGTCGTCCTCAGGGTCGGCGTCAAGGACGGACGTCGCGACGCCGTCGACCGCTTCGGTAAGGAGCTCGCGCCGCTGGTGACGTCGGGGCCGCCGGGCGTGACCGGGTTCGCGGGCGGGCGTCCCAAGGCCACCGAAGTGCTCGGATTCTGGCCCGCTCTGATCCCCAAGGACCGCGTTCGCCCCGAGGTCGTCGTCGAGGAGGTGTCATGAGCAAGATCCGTCTCCACGCGATGGCGCACGCCCGTTCCGGGGACAAGGGCGACGGCTCGAACGTCGGCGTCATCGCCTACGAGGCGCGTGGCTATGAGATCCTCCGCACGCGGCTGACGCCGGAGAGCGTCAAGGCGCACTTCGGCGACATCGTCCGCGGCGCGGTGGAGCGCTACGAGCTTCCCAATCTCCTGGCGCTGAACTTCATCCTGCACGACTCGCTCGGCGGCGGCGGGTCGGCGAGCCTCAAGAACGACGCCCAGGGCAAGACGCACGCCATGGGCCTGCTGCGCATGGAGATCGAGGTGCCGGACGACTACGCGCCACCGCGGGTCGGCACGCGTGGCGCGAAGCTCGAGGGTGGTGAGCTGTGAACGGGAGCGGCCCATGAGCGGTACGGTGCGAATCGAGTCGCGCCCCGACGGCGTGCGCATTCTGTCTCTCGATCGGCCCCCGGTCAACGCGCTGGGCCGGGAGCTCGTCGAGGACCTCGGCCGCGCCGCCGCCGAGCTGGCCCGCGACGCAGGAGCGCGCTGCGTCGTGCTGCGCTCGGCGGGCAAGCACTTCTGCGGAGGGGCCGATCTCAAGGAGCGGCAGGGCATGTCGCTCGACGAGGTCGCCGAGTTCGTTCCACGGCTGGCCGGGTCGATCCTGGCCATCGCCGAGCTCCGCATGCCGACCATCGCCGCGGTGCGCGGAGCGGCCGCCGGCGGCGGATGCGAGCTTGCGCTGGCGTGCGACATCCGCATCGTCAGCTCCGACGCCACGCTCGGGCTGCGCGAGACCGCTCTCGCCATCATCCCCGGCGCCGGCGGAACACAGCGGCTGCCGCGCCTCATCGGTCCCTCGCGCGCCAAGCTGTGGATCCTGGCCGCCCAGATGCACACCGCGGAGCAGGCGCTCGCCGACGGAGTCGCCGACCGCGTCGTCTCCCCCGGGAGCCTCGACGACGAGGCCGTCGAGCTCGCCGAGGCCATCGCGGCGAACGGTCCCCTGGCCGTTCGTCTCGCCAAGGGCGCCATCGAGCGGGGCATGGACCTGCCGCTCGATCACGCCCTGGAGATGGAGTGGGAGTGCTACCGCGAGACGCTCGGCACGGAGGATCGCGCCGAGGCTCTCGCCGCGTTCGCGGCCAAGCGTCCGCCCCGCTTCACGGGACGCTGACGGTTTCGGCCGCCCGCTTCCGGCTGCTAAGATGACCCGCATGCTGCGCTACGGCGAGGTTCCGGTCGACCCCCCGCTGATCCTGGCACCGATGGCCGGGATCACCGACCGCCAGTTCCGCCTGATCCTGCGGCGTGTCGGCGGGGTCGGGCTCGTCACCATGGAGTTCATCTCCTCGGAGGCCGTGGTGCGCGGCAATCGCCGCACGCGAGACATGATGCGGTACTCGGAGGACGAGCGGCCCATCGCGGTGCAGATCTACGGCTCCGCGCCCGATCACATGGCGGAGGCGGCGCGCGTCGTGGAGGAGATCGGGGCCGAGGTGTGCGATATCAACATGGGCTGCCCGGCCAACAAGATCCTCAAGGGCTGCTCCGGCTGCGCGCTGATGGGCGATCTCGACCTCGCCCGCGACATCATCGCCGCGGTGCGCAAGGCGATCTCGATCCCGCTCACGGTGAAGTTCCGGACCGGTCTGCGCGGCGGCGCGGAGAACTACCTCGAGCTCGGCCGCATCTGCGAGGGCGAAGGAGTCCAGGCCGTGGCCCTGCACCCGCGCACCGCCAAGGAGATGTTCCGCGGCAAGGCGGATTGGACCCGCATCGCGCGCCTGAAGGACGAGCTGTCCATTCCGGTCATCGGCAACGGCGACGTCGCCAGCCCGCACGACGCCGTCCGCATGCTGCGCGAGACCGGATGCGACGGCGTGATGATCGGCCGCGCTTCGATGAAGAACCCCTGGATCTACCGTCAGACCCGCGACCTGCTCGAGAAGCGCGCTCCGGCCGAGCCGACCCTCGCCGACCGCCGCGACCTCGTCCTGACGCACTTCCGCCTGCTCCTGGAGCAGGAGGACGCCAAGCTCGCCCTCCACAAGCTGCGCACGTTCACCGGGTGGTACACGCACGGTCTTCCCGGAGGCAAGACGCTGCGCGCGCGGATCGACTCCCTGCACACCCCCGAGTCCTTCCTGTCGGCGGTCGAGGAGTTCTTCGTCGAGGCTCGCGTCGCCGCGTGACCCCGGCCCCTGCGGTTGACACGCGTCACGACCGCGGGTACGGTCGCCTTTCTTCACGGAGGATGCGCATGGATCTCGAGGCGATTCAGGGAGCGCTGCGCAAGGCCGGCGCGGATGGCTGGCTGTTCTGCGACTTCAAGCACCGCGATCCGATGGCGTACACGATCCTCGGGCTCGACGCTTCGAGCATGACGACCCGCCGGTGGTACTACTGGCTGCCCGCCAAGGGCGAACCGGTCAAGCTCAGTCATCGAGTCGAGCCGCGCAAGCTGGACCCGCTTCCGGGCAGGCAGGAGTACTACCTCGCCTGGCGAGAGCTGCACGCCAAGCTGCGCGAGATCCTGGGGACCCCCGCCAAGATCGCCATGCAGTACTCGCCCCTCAACAACATTCCGTACGTCTCGGTCGTCGACGCGGGCACGATCGAGCTCGTGCGGTCGTTCGGCCACGACGTCGTCTCGTCGGCCGACCTCGTGCAGATCTTCGAGTCGGTCTCCGGCGACGAGGGCTTCCGCAGCCACGCGTGGGCGGGCGAGCGGGTCCAGAAGGTCAAGGACGAGGCCTTCGCGCTGATGGACGAGGCTCTGCGGGACGGCCGCAAGATCACCGAGTACGAGGTCAAGAGGTTCATCGACGCGCGGTTCGAAGAGCAGGGGATGACGAACGACGGCGAGAGTCCCATCGTCGGGTTCAACGATCACCCCGCGGACCCGCACTTCGAGCCCACCGCCTCAGGCGCGTACACGCTCCATCACGGCGACACCATCCTCGTGGACCTGTGGGCGCGGCGCGCGGAGCCGCCCGGCATCTACTACGACATCACGTGGTGCGGCTTCGCGGGCCAGGAGCCGCCGCCGCTGTACCAGGAGATCTTCGCGGTCGTGCGCGCCGCGCGCGACGCCGCGCTCGACTTCGTTCGCCAGCGCATGGCGTCCGGGACCGCGACGCACGGCTGGGAGGTCGACGACGCCTGCCGCCGCGTGGTCGAGAAAGCCGGCTTCGGCGAGCACTTCATCCATCGCACGGGCCACAGCATCGGGGTCGAGGTCCACGGCAACGGCGTCAACATCGACAACCTCGAAACCATGGACGAGCGGATCCTGATACCGGGTATCTGCTTCTCGGTCGAGCCCGGGATCTACCTCCAGGGCCGGATGGCGGTCCGCAGCGAGATCGACGTCTTCATCACGTCGGCGGGTCGGGTCGAAGTCGTCGGACCCATGCAGGAGCGGCTCCTGCACATCGGGTAGGGGTTCGGCTCCCGATCCCGGCCCCGCAGGGCCCTTGCGGATCGCGCCGGTCCTGCACCGAGAGGCGCGATCCGCGCGGAGCGAGGCGGAGCGGCGATCCCTCGCCGCGAACCGCCGAGCGTGACCTGCCGGGCAGGGATCGGAGGGTGAATCCCTAACCGACGTGCCAGGAGCGTGGCCTGTAGCGCAGGGATCGGAAGGTGAGCCACTGGAGACGATAGGGGTTGCGGCGCGGCAACCCCGGAGCTGGACGCCGTTCGCACGACGCTGCATCTTGAATCCGCGGGAGCGCCCGCTCCCCGCGTCCGGTCCTCGGCCTCCCCCCAAGGTGTCGGCGATGCGCGCGCGACGGGTCCGTGTTCTCTTGCGGCGGGCTGCCGGGTTCCTGTGGCTCGTGATGTGGATGGCGGTGCTGTACGTGGTGGCCGCTCCGTGGCGGCAGCTCGGCGGCATCGTCGACGAGCGATTGCGGTGGCTGGAGTGGTTCGTTCTGGTCGTCGGCGTGTCGGTCGGCTTCGTCATGGGCCGCTTCGCGCGAGATGTCGCGGGTCCGGGCTCGGGGCGCACGCACCTCGACGTCCTGCGATGCCTTCTGTACCCCATCTCCATCCTGACGGCCGTGGCGTTGGTCGCGCTCACGGCACTCGACCGCCGTGACCCGGTCGGCGTCGTGGTCACGGCGTTCCTGGCCTATTGGGCCGGGATGGACATCGCGTTCGGCGCGGTGCCCCTCATGGACGGCCAACCCCACGGCATGCTCCGTCCGGTGGAGCTCGACGCGGTGCCGAAGCGCGCGCCGCACGGCCGGGGCGGGTGGGTTCCTCCCTGGGAGCGATTGCCGTAGCCGAGGCTCGACGGGCGGCCTCGCTCGCTTTCGATTTCGTATCTCGACCCGCTGCCGGGGTGGAAAACAATGCCGGAGTGTTCCCGCGCCGCGCGCGCACGTCGGCCGATGCGTGGACATCGCGATCCCCGCAACCGATATTCGGGTGCAACGACTCGGGGGGCCGAGGATACGACGACATGCCCATGGGTTGTCCGAAATGCGGGCGCGGAGCGATGAAGCCGCTCAGCGGCGACACCGTCGGATCGGTGCAGGGCAGCCGCACGGTCTTCCTGCGGCAGCGGTGCAAGGAATGCGGTTACCTCGACGAGAGCGCGAAGCCCGAGACCCTGCTCACCGAGGAAGAGTGGTTCGTGTGGCTCGGCAAGAAGCGCCCCGGCTGGTTTTCGGCACTTCCGCGCTAGCCGCGGCTCGCCCCCGCCCGGAGCGCGGATCGAGGAGCTTGCGGGTCGCTCCGGAGACCGCCGCCTCGTCGAGACTCTCCGCGCGAATCCACCTCAGATCGTCACGCCGCGCCGCGCCGCCGCGCGCCACGCTGCATTCGTAGGCCTGGAGCGTCAATCGGCGGTGCAGGATCGCGTGCCGGGCGGTTCGCGAAGCTCGACCGACCTCGAGCGTCAGTCCATGACGGCGCCGCATTGCCGCCGGCAGCTCGACCCGCGGGTCCGCCGCGTCGGCGATCTCGACCGCGGGGAGGTCCCACTCCCCGCGCAGCGGACTTCGATCCAGGGGTCGCTCCAGGAGGACACGGTCGGCGCGGCGCACCACCGCGACCGCGACCCGCACCTTCACCGGGGAGCGAGCCGGGCGTGGGCGCGGAAACGTCTCGGGCTCACCCGATGCCAGCGCCGCGCACCCGGAACGCAGCGGGCAGGCCGGGCAGTGCGGCCGGCGCGGGGTGCACACCAGGGCGCCCAGTTCCATAAGGGCCTGGTTCAGGTCACCCGGGCTCGCTCCGCGGACCAGCTCGCGCGAGACGTCCCACAGCTCGCGCTCGTGCTCTCCGGTCGTCGCGCTAAACCGGCTCAAGAGACGCCGCACGTTGCCGTCGAGCACCGGCTCCTCGCGACCGTAGGCGACGCTCGCGATCGCGCCGGCGGTGTACCTCCCGATGCCCGGCAGCGCGCGCAGCGCCACCGGATCGTCGGGAACGCGTCCTCCGTGGCGCTCGACGACCACGCGCGCCGCGGCGTGCAGGGCACGAGCCCGGCGGTAATAGCCGAGGCCGCTCCACGCGGCCAGCACGCGCTCGGTGCCGCAGTCGGCCAGCGCGCGAACGTCAGGAAAGCGCTCCACGAATCGCAGGTAGTACGGCACGACGGTCGCGACCTGGGTTTGCTGGAGCATGATCTCGGAGACCCAGATCGCGTACGGGTCTCGCGTCGCGCGCCACGGCAGGTCGCGCCGGTTCCGGCGATACCAGCGCAGCAGCGCTCCGCGGAATCTCCGGAGGCCCGGCGTCCCGCTCGCGGCGGGCTTCACCGTGTCGAGGGCTCCCGCTTGCGCACGTTCTCGAGGAGCAGACGCTCGACCGGACGCCCCTCGACGATGTGGGAGCGGAACAGCTCCTCGACGTCGTCGAGCGTGACCCGTCCGTACCACACGCTCTCGGGATAGACGACCACCGTGACTCCGTCAGCGCACTGATCGAGGCATCCCGCGGTGTTGATGCGCACCGTGCGAGCCAGTCCGGCCTCCTTGGTCATGCGCTTGAGGCGGTCGCGAATCTCCTCGGATCCCTTCGCGGAGCAACAGCCCCGGGGATCCTCGGACGGGCGCTCGTTGATGCACACGAACACGTGGCGCTCGAAGGGCGGCATGCCCGGATTATACATGCGCGCGTCGTCGCGACTCGTCCCGTCCGGCGCTGTGCTAGGATACGGCGCTTTCGGGGTCGAGCAGCGATCGTCCGGCCCCGCACGGGAGAGATGCACATGCCAAGGGCAAATCCGGAGACGTTGCGCGACAAGGCGGCGGCGCTCAGGACGCGGCTCAGGGAGAAGGGCGCTTCTCTGGATGGAGCGCAGCGGCGCAAGCTCGCCAAGAAGATCCGGCGTCTCCAGCGGAAGCGCCGCAGGGTGGTCGTGAAGCTGGCACAGGGCAAGCCGAAAGCCGCCGAAGAGAAGAAGGAAGGCTAGTCGCCGCCGTGGCTTCCTGGCGTCGCGTCGACTCCCGTCGTCTCGAGCGCTGCCGGGTCTTCGACCTCCACCGCGTTTCGTTCCTCAAGCCGGGCGGGACCGGCGTGCGCGACTTCTACGTCGTCTCGGCGCCGGACTGGATCAACGTCATCCCCTTGACCGAGGAGGGCCGCGTCGTCCTGATACGGCAGTACCGCTTCGGCATCGAGGGATTCACGCTCGAGATTCCCGGCGGGATGTGCGACGACAGCGAGCTGCCCGCCGACGCCGCGCGGCGCGAGCTGCGGGAGGAGACCGGCTACGAGGCGCCGGAGCTCGTCGCCCTCGGCTGGGTTCACCCCAATCCGGCGATCCAGACCAACCGCTGTCATACGTTCCTGGCACGTGGCGCCCGGCGCGTCGGACCGCCGAGCCCCGACCCGGACGAGTCGCTCGACGTCGTGGAGGTCGCTCTCGACGAGATTCCGGGACTGATCGCCGGGAGGAAGATCACGCACGCCTTGGTGGTCGCGGCCTTCCACCTGCTGCGGACCGAAAAGGGGGTCTGACCCCTCCTCTACGTCTTTCGGCCCACGAGCATTCGCGCCAGGAAGCGATCGAGCACACCCGGCAGGAAGACGTTGGCCCACGCCAGCGCCTTGCCTTCCGGAGTCAGGACCATCTCGCGCCGTCGCGAGCCCGCCATCCGCAGGATCGCGCGCGCCACGGACTCGGGCGTGTGCCGGCCCGGACGCACCGGTTTCTGGCGCGGTCCCTCGCGCAGCCTGCGATCGGCGAACTCCGTCTCCGTCGACGCCGGGCACACCACGCCGACGCTGACCCCCGAGCCGGAGAGCTCCGCCCGCAGCGCGTCCGCGATCCCGTGCAGCGCGAACTTGCTCCCCGAGTAGATGGAGTAGTGCGGGATCCCGCGTTTGCCGACGACGGACGATACGAGCACGAGCCTTCCGCTCCCGCGCGCGACCATGCCCGGGACGAAGCACCGCAGCGTGCGAACCACGCCGTAGACGTTGGTCTCGAAGACGGACTTGAGCGCTTCCTCCGAGGTCTCGACGAGCAGAGCGTCGAGTCCGATGCCCGCGTTCGCGACCACGATGTCGGGGGCCCCGCCGTCCTGGAGCACGCGCGCGGCCATGGTCCCGACCGACGCCGCGTCGGTGACGTCGGCGACCAGCGGGGTGAGCCGCGGCGGGCCGCCGAGCTCGGCGGCGAGGGACCGGAGCCGCGACTCGGAGCGCGCCGTCGCGATGACCCGGGCGCCCGCCGCGACGAACGCCACGGCCGTCGCTCGTCCGATGCCGGAGGACGCCCCGGTGACCACCACGCGCTTCCCGTCGAATCGCATAGGGCGACAGGATACTCGGACGGGCCCCTTAAGGTCCTTCCCACTCGCAGGAGTTGACCGCGCGCACGACGTAGAACCACGTCGCGGGATCGGCCAGCGCGTCGGCCTGCACCGTCGACGTCCCGGATGCGCCCGCCACGATCTGCTCCGCCGCGAAGTCCGGGCTCGAAGAGCGCCACACGCGGTAGGACGTGGCTCCGGGAAGCGCCGGCCAATCGAAGCGCAGGTCGGAGCCGTTCTCGACGGTGACGGTGAACGCCGGGTCGACCGCGGCCGGCACGGGGTCCGCGCACGGCAGGAGCGAGCACGAGATGGGGGCCGTCGACCGCAGGTCGAGGCTCCACGCCACGATCTGACCCGCGGGCACGGGGCCGGATTGGGCATCCTGCACGGCGAGCGTCCAGGTCCCCTGGGCCTGCTCGAGGTCGAAGTCGTTCATGAAGCCCGGGCCGTCGGGCTGCGCGTTCAGGTCGTAGACGGCCGAGATGCCGGACACCCCGGCCTGGGTGCGGTTGTGCAGTCGCACGGTCGTGCCCTGCGGAGACGTCAGATCGATGAACAGCTCGCCGATGTCCTCGTGCGCGATCTCGAGCGTCGTGAGAACGTCCGCGATCGTGATCGCGTCCGCGACCTCGAGCGTCACCAAGAGCGGCGAGTTGGTCTTCTTGGGAATCGACAGCGGCAGACCCGGCGCCGTGACGTCGATCCGGCTCCGGCCGATCTCCAGGGGGAAGGCCGTGCTGTCGTCGCCCCCGGTGTGATGCGCGTCCACGCGCAGAACGACGGGGGTCCCGCACGGCGCGCCCGGCGAGATCGTGTAGCGGAAGTCGGGAGCCATGTTGGTCGCGTTCGAGCCGGCGGGGATGTCCGGGAATCCCGCGATCGGCGTCGTGATCTTGACCACGTCGGTCCGGTCGGTGGTCAGCTCGCCCGCGACCGCCGTGACCGGCGTCGCGCCGAAGTTCCGGAGCGTGACGGCCATGGCGATCGTCTCGCCGGGATCCGCGACCCCGTCCCCGTTGCCCAGCGGGGGCGTGTCCAGGAGGAGGTGGCCGTCATGGGCCAGAGAACCCTCGGCTGCCGCGTCGACCTGGCCGCCGGCCACCAGGGCATAGCCCTGCGTGCCCTGGTTGACCGCCGTTCCTCGGACCGTCACCAGCCACGTCCCGGCCTCGGGGCCGCTCACGACGACCATCTCGACGTTGTTGACCGTGTCGGGCTCGCCCAGGGGGACGGACTGTCCGGTGACGGTGTTGAACACGTTTCCCAGGTAGACGGTGCCGCCCGGCGAGCGCACCTCGAGATCGAGATCGTTGACCGTCGCCGCGCTCGCCAGGAGCGCCGCGGCCGGCTCGGTATAGACCATCGTGACCTTCAGGGTCTCCTGCGAGTCCGTCACGGCCAGCGGGAGGGTGGTGTGACCGTCGGTGATCAGACCGGAGGCGTTCCGAACGTCGGCCAGGATCGCCAGGCGCCGGGCGTCGCCCTCGAAGAACAGGGCGTTCTCGAGCAGCACCCGTCCCCAGCCCTCCCGATTGCCGGGATAACCGGTGACGCCGGTCATGTCGACCGTCGAGTTGAGCAGCGTCGCCTTCACCAGCGCTCCGGACGGCACGAACGCGTCCTCGGCGATCTTCGTTCCGCTGGGATACCAGCCCTCCTCGAAGTACTGCCGGACCAGGGCGCCGGCCGCGGTGACCGCGGGGCATGCCATCGAGGTTCCCGAGCTGCCCACGGTCGAGCACGCCGTCGCGTTACGTGCCGAAACGATCGAGCACCCCGGCGCATAGATCTCGGGCTTGCGACGACCGTCGATGGTCGGGCCGGTCCCGCCGCTGCACAGCGAGTCGTTGGAGGTTCCCGGCTGCGTCGCGCCCACGGCCAGCACGTTCTTGGCGTTCTCCGGCGTTCTCAGCGTCGAGGTGTTGGTCACGGCGAACAGCACCAGGGAGTCCTCGAAGTCGTACGAGAATCGGTCGATGTCCACGCACCACGTGGTGTACGACGTCCGGCCGTCGTCGCCCCACGAGTTGGTGTGGACGCGGGCGCCGTCGGTGTGCGCGGCCTGCAGGTAGTCGTACAGGTTCGAGGCCGTGTTCCCGAACCCCGCAACGTCGCCGGAGAACGAGTGCGACAGCCTCGCGGCGTAGGCGCCGCCGTTGAAATCGAGGGTGCCGTTGATCGGATCCTGGTCGCCGGCGGCCGTCCCCGCGGTGTGCGTTCCGTGGGAGTCGGCGCCGAGGCCCGCGCTCGAGCGGTAGGCGACGACCTTGCGGTGGCCGGGTCCCGGCGTGTTGTCCACCGGGTCGCGGAAGTAGCACGAGTTCATGTCGATGCGGCCGTCGATGTGTCCGATGATCTGGCCCTCGCCGTGCAGCCCATGGTCCCAGATCGTCGTGGACGACGGGACGTCGGTCTGGACGACCCAGCGTGTCGCGTTGTTGCGATCCGTGATCTCCCCGACCTCCTCGATCCAGGCGACGGCCTCGTTCCACGCCAGCGCCTCGAGCTGGTCGAGACGCGCGCGGACCCGCAGCCGCGAAGCGTCGCCGACGCGCCCGGCGTGCAGCACCTCGACTCCCGTCGCGGCCACCTCGCCCGCGATGCGGCCGGGGTCCTCGCCCGGGAACAGGTCCAGCGTCGCGTGGAGCAGGCCGCCGGCGCGCCGGGACGGGTCCTCGAAGGGCCGGGTTCCGAGGTCGGGCGAGATCTTCCACGCCGGCTGCACCGGGCCGAGCCATCGCACCCCGGGAATCGCGCGCACCGCCGCGGCGACGTTCGGACGCAGGGCGACGAGGTAGCCGCGGTCCGGGACGTACCCCAGCAGGCGCGCCCCCGTGGAGCGGACCTCGGCGAGCAGCGCGGGGCGGATCTTGCGATCGAACTGCACGATGAACACCCCGGAATCGGGCTCCACCTCGTACCGCAGGTGCGTGGGCTCGGCCGGCAGCGCGACGAGAGGATCGAAATCACCGTGTCGCAGCCGGAGCCTGGGGTCGAGACTCCCTGCCGGCTCCGTCGCAAGGGAAAGCGGTGGCACGGTCGCGAGGACGCACAGCCCCACGAGCACCGCTCGGCGCGGCCCGATCGGGATCATCCTCGGAACCTCCTCCCCGCTCGCGGACGGGAGCCCAGATCCCGTGCGCGTCGAGAGCCCGGAAGAATCGCCGGAAAGTGTACGCCGAAAACGACCCCGGTGTGGAGCCGGCCCTTATTCGAGATCGGCGCCGGCCGCGAGCGTGAGGATCCGCGGCACGTCCGGCTCGCCGGCGTGGTAGTCCACGCTCTCCAGCCAGCCGACGCGCTGCAGGCTCCGGACCATGACCTTGCCGCTGTCCGGATAGACGCACACCTCGTCCGGATCGTGGGGCCCGATCGCGAGGTAGATCAGGTCGTCGCCGGACGTGTTGGCGATCTGGTGCGCGATGCCGGTGCCGGCCGGGCAGGACACGCAATCTCCGGCCTTCAGCGGATGGAGGTCGTCGCCGTAGCGCAGGACGCCGCGGCCCGACAGGATGAAATACGCCTCGTCTTCGCGCTGGTGCATGTGGAACGGCACCGCCGTCCGCCCGGGCGGCACGCGCACCTGGTTCACGCCCAGCCTCCCGCCGCGCGGCCGCATCGACGGGGTCAAGATCTTGTAGAACTCGCCCCAGTGCTCGCCTCGCAGGGTGCCGGTCTCGGGTAGATCGTCGACGTTCACGATCGGGGAGTCGTTGTCGCTCATGGGTTCGCTCCGTGCCCGTCATCGTAGCGCCGCACCCACCCATTCGGAAAGCCGCCGGAAGGCGGGAGGCCCTTGAACCCGGGACGGGAAGGCCCGCATTGCTCCTTCGAGGACCAGACGGTATTCTCAACTCGATGAAGGACGCCGACCCCGATCCTGCGCCCCGGGGAAGCGACACACCGGAGCCCGCCGAAGGAACTCCCGCGGAATGGCTCGATGAGTTCGAGGCCGCCGCCGGCCGCCCGCTGGCGGTGCGATTCCGCTATGCCTTCATCCGTACCTACAAACCCGTCCTCGACGACGCCACGTTTCGCGCATTCGACACGATGGCCGATTACCGCCGCTGGTGCGAGGAGAACCTCCCCGATTGGCTGGGCTATGGGCGCGTTTGAGTACCGCCAGGCGCAGGAGATCCGTGACGTCTTCGCGCGTCACGGCGTACGTTACCTGTTCATCGGAAAGTCCGCGGCGATTCTCCTGGGGTTTCCCGACACCACTCAGGACGCGGACATCTTCGTGGAGCGCTCCGCCGAGAACGGCGGCGCGCTGGTCGTGGCCCTCCGCGAGCTGGGATTTGCCCTGACGGAGGCCGAGGCCGGCGAGATCCGCGGAGGGAAGGACTTCGTTCAACTGAAGAACGGACCCTTCGACCTCGACCTCGTGTTCGCGCCGGACGGGATCGAACGGTTCGAGGACGCCTGGCAGCGGCACGTCGACGTCGAAGGGTTCCCGGTCTGCCACGTCGACGACATCATCGCGAGCAAAGCCGCGAGCAACCGGCAGAAGGACCGCGAGACGCTGCCGCGTCTGAGGTCGTTCCGCGAGTACTGGCTGCGGCGGCGATAGAACGCGGGCCTCAGCGACTGGTTTGCGGATTCCCGAGCTTCCCTCGGCGCGCCGAGGCGCTCGGCTGGGGGGCCCGGTAGGGCAGCGTGTCGGGGACGACACGCACCTCGGTGGTGAGCTTGAGCGGCTCCGCTCCCGTCCCCGGGTAGGTCAGCTCGATGAAGAACGCGGTCCAGCCCCGCTCCGACTTGTCGACGCTCCCGACGTAGACGCCGCCATCGCGCGGCTCGAGGAGGCTCGAGACCCACGCCGCTCCGATCGTCTCCAGGCGGAAGTCGCGAGCGTCGGGGTTCGACGCCTGCCACAGCCGGACCTCGGAGGGTCGCTGGTCGGGCTCCGTCCGCACTCGGATGGACGTCTCGCCCTCGAAGCGCCAGGTGAATACGGGCCGAGGCGTGCCTTCCACGATCGCGCGAAAGAAGGCCAGCAGGCTGTCGAAGGCGTCGGTCCCGTTCAGCGAGTGGTCCGCGTTCGGCACGTAGCGCAGGTGCTTCTCGCCCCGCAGCTTGGCGAAGTAGAACCGCGATGAGTCCGGGAGGAACAGCGGGTCGCCCGTCGCGTTGACGATGAGCTTCGGCATGCCGAGGCGATCGCGATGGCGGTAGGGGTCTTCGATCCGCAAGAGACGGCGGAACTCGCGCGTCCCGAACCACTCGGGGATCCCGAGATCGACGTACTCCTTGATGGCGGGCGACCAGAACCCGTAGGCCCGGTAATGGTGGCGGAAGGAGTCCTCGACGTCGAGCAGGTCGATCACCATCGGAACGATGGCCAACACGCGGGGATCCACGACGGCGGTGGTCCACGTGGTCCAGCCGCGCTTGGAGGAGCCCGCGACCACGAAGTCGTCGATGCGGAGGTTTCCGGCCTCCGGCGTGGCGCAGAACTCGATGACGGTGTCCATGGCACGCACCGCGCCCTTGGTCATGGGCAGGCGCGGAAGCCAGGTGGCGTCGCCGCTCCGCAGGAACTTGTCCCAGCCATAGGCGATCAGCTCGTCTTCGCGCCGGGGCGCGGTCTCGTCGCCGAACGTCAGGGGTTGATTGGGCACCTGCTGGAGGTAGACGCCCACCGCGCCGGTGGCCACGGCAATGCGGGCCACGACGGGATTGGCCTCCGTCGGGGCCGGGGTGGTGGAGCGACCGCCCGAGATGTACAGCACCGCGGTGCGGTGACGCACGGTTCGCGGCACGACGACGGTCACCCAGTGTTTCCAGACCGTCCGGTCGACCTCCTCCGGAGTGCGCCACGTCTGGGAGGTCATCTCGAGCACGTGCGCGCGGTACCCCTCGCCCTCGAGGACGCTCACGGGCCGGTACTCGTAGGCCGGATCGGGTGCTCGAACGTAGCTCTCGAGCGCGGTGTCACGACCGGCGCGCGCGCTCCCGGCGACGAGCGCCACGGCCAGGAGGACGAGCGCGGCCGCGCGCGGACGGCGGCAGGCGCGGCGCCGCGGGATCCGCTCTCCCACCTTGCCGGTGCTCATCACGCGGGCGCAGCCTATCACGAGGAGTGTGTCAGTCGGAACCGACCACGACCCGCAGCGTGCCGATCTTCTCGATGCGCGCCTCGAGCACGTCGCCGGGCGCCACGGGGCCGACCCCCGAGGGCGTGCCCGTGAACAGCAGGTCGCCGCGCTCGAGGGTCACGAAGCGCGAGACCGAGGCCACCAGCGCGGCCACGGGATGGAGCATCGCCGAGGTGTTGCCTTCTTGGCGCCGCACTCCGTTGACGTCGAGGGTGATCGTCAGACCCGATCCGTCGCCGATCTCGTCCCGCGGGACGACGGCGGAGACGGGCGCCGAGGTGTCGAAGCCCTTCGCGATCGACCACGGCTCGCCCTTGCGCTTGGCCTCGGCCTGGACGTCCCGCAGCGTCATGTCGAGTCCGACCGCGTAGCCCAGGACGTGCTGCAGCGCATCCGCCTCGGCGATGGCCCGGCCTTCCTTGCCGACGACCACGACCAGCTCGACCTCATGGTGGACCTCGCCGACGCCGGGTGGAACGCGCACGGCCCCACCGTCGTGGACGATCGCGCTCGCCGGCTTCAGGAACACGACCGGAGGGGCGTCGGGACGGTTTCCCATCTCCTTGTTGTGCTCCGCGTAGTTGCGGCCGACGGCCAGGATCTTGCCGACGCGCAAGCGCTCTCCCGTGTTCTTCCCGACGACCCATGGCGACGACGGCCCGGACCCCTCCGGCTGGCCGGGATGGTGCGGCCACAGATGCCACGAGCCCTGAGCGGCCGCAACGAGCCGCCCCGCCTCGTCCCGGACCTCGCCGCCCGCGAAGGCCACACGGCCTCCACGGCGCAGCACGCTGCCCCTCGCCCTCAAGAGCCCGTCGCTTCTTCCTTCGAGGAACTGCACCGCCAGCGAGGTCGTCGCGCACCACCACTCCTTCGGGATCGCCGACACGACCGCCGCGCCGAGCGCGGTGTCGAGCAGGGCCGAGATCACGCCGCCGTGCACCACGCCCCGGAGGTTGCGGTGGTGCGGGGCCAGGCGCAGCGTGGCCACCGCCTCGCCGTTGTCCATGCGCTCGACCTCGATGCCGAGATAGCTCGTGAAGGCGGGCACGCTCATGGGTTCCTCCGGGACCGGCCAGGATATCCCACCCCGCAGCGCCGGAGTTGGTATCCTATTTGGCTCCTCAATGAGTCTGGCAGCCGGCTCCTCTCTTTCCTATATTGGAGGCCGTTCGAGGACTCCGACGCTCCCGTGGAGGTAAAGCGATGAACGATCACGTAGCCCAGCTCATGGCCTGGGTGAAGGCCAAGAACCCCGCCGAGCCCGAGTTCCACCAGGCGGTCCATGAAGTCGCCGAGTCCGTTTCCCTGGTTCTGGAGCGTCACCCCGAGTACCGCCGGGCGAAGATCCTCGAGCGGATCATCGAGCCGGAGCGCGTGATCACGTTCCGCGTCCCGTGGGTCGACGACCAGGGTACCGTCCAGATCAACCGCGGCTTCCGCATCGAGATGAACAGCGCCATCGGGCCGTACAAGGGCGGGCTGCGCTTCCATCCGTCGGTCAATCTCGGGATCCTCAAGTTCCTGGCCTTCGAGCAGGTGTTCAAGAACTCCCTGACGACGCTGCCCATGGGCGGCGGCAAGGGCGGGTCCGACTTCGATCCCAAGGGCAAGAGCGACAACGAGGTCATGCGGTTTTGCCAGAGTTTCATGACCGAGCTGTTCCGGCACGTCGGGAACAACACCGACGTTCCCGCGGGGGACATCGGGGTCGGCGGCCGGGAGATCGGCTTCCTGTTCGGGCAGTACAAGCGCATCTCCAACGAGTTCACCGGCGTCCTGACCGGCAAGGGTCTCAACTGGGGCGGGTCGCTGATCCGGCCCGAGGCCACCGGGTACGGAGCCGTGTACTTCGCTTCCGAGATGCTGGGGAGCCGAGGGGAGAACCTGGAGGGCAAGGTGTGCCTGGTCTCCGGATCCGGGAACGTCGCGCAGTACACCGTCGAGAAGCTCATCGAGCTCAAGGCGAAGGTCGTGACGCTGTCCGATTCGGGAGGGAGCGTTTACGACGCCGACGGCATCGACCGCGAGAAGCTGCGGTTCGTCATGGACCTCAAGAATGTGCGCCGCGGTCGCATCGGGGAGTATGCCGACAAGTACCGCTCCGCCGAGTACGTCGCCGCGGACCCGAACCTCGACCGCAACCCGTTGTGGGACCACGAAGCCGACTGCGCGTTCCCGAGCGCGACGCAGAACGAGATCAACGGCAACGACGCCAAGAACCTGCTCGCCAACGGCGTGTACGTCGTCTCCGAGGGGGCGAACATGCCCAGCACTCCGGAGGCCGTCCACACCTTCCTGGAGAACAAGATCCTGTTCGGCCCGGGCAAGGCGGCCAACGCCGGCGGCGTGGCCGTCTCGGGACTCGAGATGGCCCAGAACAGCATGCGCTTCTCCTGGACGCGCGAAGAGGTCGACAACCGCCTGCACCTCATCATGAAGAGCATCCACAAGTCATGCCTCGACGCGGCGAAGCGCTTCGACACGCCGGGAAACTACGTCAACGGCGCGAACATCGCCGGCTTCCTGAAGGTGGCGGATTCGATGCTCGACCAGGGCGTGGTGTAGCGCCGCGCCCGCGCCGCTGCCGGGTGGCCGCGGGCGCGAGACCGGCCGAGTCGAACTCCCTGTAGAATCGTTGCGGGCGGGCGGCGGAGCTCGTCCGCGCGCGAGGGGAAGTCGACGATGTCGAGGGCGGATCTTCCGCACAAGCGGCCCTGGGCCCTCGCCGGCCCCTTCCAGGGCTTCCAGAACCTGATGAGGTTTCGCGTCCAGGACATCCTCCTGGTCACGAGCCATTACGACTCGTTCATCCTGTCGGAGGACGGCAAGCTCCAGGAGATCATCCTCGACGATTTCCTCGACCTCAACCTGCGTCACGTGCCGGGACTGACGCAGGTCTCGAGCGTCGAGGACGCCCTCGAGCTCGCCAAGGACGACGAGCGCTACAACCTGATCGTCGCCTCGCCCCACGTCGGGGACATGAGCATCCTGGAGCTGGCGCGTCGCGTCCGGGAGCAGGGCCTCGAGACCCCGGTCGTGCTGCTCGCCTACGACAATCGCGAGCTGACCGATTTCGTCAGCAAGCACGACCTCTCGGACATCGAGCGCATCTTCCTGTGGCAGGGCGACGTCCGCATCCTCCTGGCCATCGTGAAGTACATCGAGGACAAGATGAACGCCGACCACGACATCGGCGTGCTGGGCGTTCAGGCGATCATCGTCATCGAAGACAACATCCGGTTCTACTCGTCGTTCCTGCCCGTGATCTACACCGAGCTGGTCAAGCACGCCCACAACCTCCTGCCGGAGGGGATCAACCTGGCGCACAAGGTGATGCGCATCCGGGCGCGTCCCAAGATCCTGCTGTGCGACAACTACGAAGAGGCGTGGGAGCGTTTCGCGTCCTTTCCGGACGAGATCCTGGGAGTCATCTCGGACATCGAGTTCCCCAGGGCGGGGGAGCTGGATCGCGTGGCGGGCTTCGAGCTCGCGACGCAGATGCGGATGCTGCGGCCCGACGTCCCCATCATGCTGCAGTCGAGCTTCCCGGCGAACGAGGCGCTCGCCAAGGGGATCGGTGCGGGCTTCCTCCTGAAGGGCTCTCCCGTGCTCCTGCACCAGCTCCGGGAGTTCATGGACGCCAATTTCGGCTTCGGGGACTTCGTGTTCAAGATGCCGGACGGCCGCGAGGTCGGGCGCGCCCACGACCTGCGAACGCTCATGGAGATGTTCGAGACCGTGCCGCCGGAGAGTCTCGCCTTCCACGGCGAGCGCAATCACTTCTCGAGGTGGCTCAAGGCGCGCACCGAGTTCACGCTCGCCCAGCGCCTCAGTCCTCGGAAGGTCTCGGACTTCGCGTCGCTCGAGGATCTGCGCCGGGAAGTGATCGATTCCATCTCGCTGTACCGGCGCGAGCGCAACCGCGGGATGGTCGCCGATTTTCGTCGCGACACGTTCGACGCCAGCACCAGCTTCTCGCGGATCGGCGGCGGCTCGCTGGGCGGGAAGGCGCGCGGGCTGGCGTTCGTCAACAGCTTGCTCTCGACGCACCGCGTGGACGAGATGTTCCCCGGCGTCAACATCGTGGTGCCGCCGTCGGTCGTCCTCGCCACCGAGGTCTTCGACCGCTTCCTGGAGGCCAACGAGCTCCGGGATTTCGCCCTGCGCTCCGACGACGATCACGAGATCCGGCGGCGTTTCCTGGCGGCGCGGTTCCCCGAGGACATCGGCGACGACTTGGCGGCGTTCCTGGACCTGATCCGATACCCGTTGGCCGTGCGCTCGTCGAGCCTGCTCGAGGACTCCAAGTACCAGCCGTTCGCCGGCATCTACGAGACCTACATGCTCCCCAACAACCATGCCGACCCGGAGGTGCGGCTGACGCACCTCGTGGACGCCGTCAAGCGGGTCTACGCTTCGACCTTCTCGCGCCACGCCAAGGCGTACATCAAGGGCACTCCGTACCGTCTCGAAGAGGAGAAGATGGCGGTCATCGTGCAGAAGGTCGAGGGCGCGGCCCACGGCGACCGCTTCTACCCCGACTTCGCCGGCGTGGCGCGTTCCCACAACTTCTATCCCACGGCTCCGGCGACGACCGAGGACGGCATCGCGGCCGTCGCTCTCGGCCTGGGCGTCGCGGTCTCGGCGGGCGACCCGTGCGTGCGCTTCTGTCCGGCCTACCCGCGGCACGTGGTGCAGTTCTCGTCGGTCAAGGACATCCTGCACAACTCCCAGCGCCAGTTCTTCGCCGTGCAGCTCGACGACCGCGAGCTCGACACGAAGCTCGGCGAGACCGTCGAGCTGCGGCGCTTCGATCTCGAGGTCGCCGAGCGCGACAGCACCCTGGCGGCGGTGGCCTCGACGTACTGCCCGGAGAACAACGCCGTGTACGACGGGATCTCGCGGGACGGCGTGCGCGTGGTGAGCTTCGCGCCGGTGCTGAAGCAGGAGATCTTCCCCCTGGCGGAGATTCTCCACACCTTGCTCGAGGTCGGCGTGCAGGGCACGCGCTCACCCGTCGAGCTGGAGTTCGCCGTCAACCTCTCGACGCCGCCCGGCGAGCCGCACGAGTTCGGGTTCCTCCAGATGCGCCCCCTGCCGCTGACCGCCGAGCTGGAGGAGATCGCCATCGAGGACGCGCCGGCGTCGTCGCGGCTGGTGTGCCGCAGCTCGGCGGTCCTGGGGCACGGCAAGATCACCGACATTCGCGACGTGGTGGTCGTCGACTACCACCGTTTCGACCGCGGGAAGAGCCGCGAGGTCGCCGAAGCGTTGTCGCGCTTCAACGCCACGCTGTCGAGGCACGGCGTGCCGTACGTCCTGATCGGAGTGGGACGCTGGGGGTCTGCCGATCCCCATCTCGGCATTCCCGTGACGTGGGACCAGATCTCGGGGGTGCGCGTGATCGTCGAGGCCGGGTTCAAGGACCTCAAGGTCACGCCCTCGCAGGGCACGCACTTCTTCCAGAACCTGATCTCCTGCAACGTCGGCTACTTCACCGTCAACCCCGAGGCCGGGGAGGGCTTCGTGGACTGGGAATGGCTCGGCACCCGGCCCTCGCTGACCGAGTCGGGGTGCGTCCGGCACCTGCGCTTCGAGCGACCGCTCATCGTCAAGATGGACGGCAAGCGCAACAGCGGGATGATCTTCGGGCCCGAAGGGGGCGACGGCCCGGCATGAGCGTCACGGCTTCGAGTCCTTCGCCTCCGCGAGCCGGACCTTCTCCTCCACGATTCCTGAGGCGCGCCGGTGTCGAGAGTCGACGGAACGTTCGTCGAGACGTCCTTCCCGGCCGTTACGCAGCTACCGAGAAGGAGAAGGGGGACGACGCTCGTGACGATCAGTCGGATTCGGGCTTCCTCCCGTGCGATTCCAGATGACGTGCGATCCACTCGGTCCATCGGGACATCTTGGCATCATACGCTTGCTGGGTCATCGCATCGATCTCTCCGTTGCCGGTCTCGGAAAGGCCGATGAACGAGTACGCCGTCGATACGTCCGTCCCCCCAATCGGAAACGGTCGACAATGGACTGCGATGTGGGCGACGTACCGCCCCGGTTCCACCCGGTGGTATTCGACCCTGTGCCGCGCTCGATCCAACCGCGTGACGAGCCAGATCGCCTCACCCACCTCTTCTCGCGTACGGAAGATCTGGCCTTCCGCCCACTTCGTCTCCGCGGGATCGGGATGCACGTACTCCGGGGCCCACCCGGGAACCCACAGCTTCTCGCCCTCGGGAGAGAACAAAGGGAAGACGTCGCCGATCTCTCCAGCAACCAGCACCCGGCCTCGGAACGTGGTCGTGCAGGGCACGAATGCACGCATCTCAGTCCCTCTTGGATGCCCAATAGGCATCCGCTTCGGCTTCGAGCTTGTCCAGACGCGTGTAGTAGTCCGGGAAAATCTCGGGGCTCACGGGGGTTCCGTCCCCTCGTTCAGAATCGCGAGATAGCCGTCGTACACGAACAGCCGATTCCGGAGCTTCCCCGTGAGCTCGCGCGCGATGCGCATCTCGACCAGGAGGTCCATGGCCGAGGAGACAGCGGGGAACGACAGGCCGGTGGTGCGGCAGACTTCCGTCATGGACGAGATCGGCCTCGTCTTCAGCGCCTCGTGCACCCGCAGCGCCGAGCCGGCCCGCCGCCCGGTGGGCTCGATTCGGGCGCGATCGGCCCCGAACATCGTGGCCAGGCGCTCGGCCGTCGAGACCGCGCCCTCCGCCGTCACCCGCACTCCGTCCAGGAAGAAGGCGAGCCACGTCTCCCAGTCCCCCTCGCGTCGCACGCGGTCCAGCAGCGCGTAGTAGGCGGCCCGGTTCTGCTTGAAGTACAGGCTCAGGTACAGGAGCGGCTCACCCAGCACACGCGCGTGGCAGAGCAGGAAGGTGATGAGCAGCCGGCCCACGCGTCCGTTGCCGTCGAGAAACGGGTGGATCGTCTCGAACTGAACGTGCGCGAGCGCGGCGCGCACCAGCACCGGCAGGCCGTCGTCCTCGGCGTGCAGGAAGCGCTCGAGCGCCGCCATGCAGTCGGGCACGGCCGGATGCGGCGGCGGGACGAACACGGCGTTTGCCGGGCGGCTGCCGCCGATCCAGTTCTGCGAGCGGCGGAACTCGCCGGGGTCCTTGCCGCTGCCACGGCCGCGCGAGAGCAGCACGCCGTGGATCTCGCGGATCAGCCGGTTCGAGAGTGGGAAGCCCTCGCGCAGCCGCGCGAGGCCGTGGTCCAGCGCGGCGACGTAGTTGGAGACCTCGATCACGTCGTCGAGCGGTACGCCGGGCGCCTCGTCCAGCTCGAAGAGCAGGAGGTCCGAGAGCGACGACTGCGTTCCTTCGATCTGCGAGGAGAGCACCGCCTCCTTGCGGACGTACGCGTAGAGGAAGAGCGACTTGTCCGGCAACAGCGTGGAGACCCCGTCGAGCCGGCCCAGGGCGAGCACGGCCGCCTCCAGCGTGCGCTGGAGATCGCCTTCGAACGCCAGGGCCGGAGCGGGTGGCAGCGGCGCCGGGACGAAGGCGCGCACCGTCTCTCCGCCGGCGGTGGTCACCTCGTAGTGGCCGGTCTCGCCGCGCTTCATCCCGGTCCCGCCTCCTTCGTGTTCAGCATCGCTGAGTACCGGCGCCGGCTATTCATACTTTGGTGGTCAAGTCTAAACAAGCGCGCGGACCGCCGCAACCGCTTCTTCAGGAAACGCCACAACCGAAGCCGCACGTACCGGTCGAGGTCCGCCAGCATGGCTGTCTTGCCAGGGCGGGGCCTTCGGTCGCGAGGGTCCCCCCGGCCGCATCAACCGGGCGCATCCTCCCGCACGTCGACATAGCCCGTCACGGTGGAGGAGATGAGCGCGGTGCGGAGTTCCCTGAGTCGCTCGATGGCCTCGCGGACCTTGGCGACGAGGGCACGATATCTCTCTCCATCTCGGTTCAGAACACTTACGATGGCCCGCTGTTCATCGAGAGGCGGAAGTCCGACCTCCCTGCTCGCCGTCGCTGTGAGGTTCATTCTCGCCCGTGTGGCTCCGGTCGAAAGCGATCCAGCGGCAGCCATTCCTTGGAGTTGCCTAGTCGGCGTTGATCGCCTGAGAACGCCATGGTTCTTCTTTTCAGCCTGGTCATGTCAACGAGTCGCGCGTTTGGGATGCGCAGCGGCGACGCCGGGGGCGTGGTGCCCAGATCGAGTCGTGGCCGGCGCTGAGGAGCCAACGGCTCCGATTCGTGACCCGGGTAATGCGCCGGAGCCGGACTGCGCCATTCTCAGAACACGCCCCGGAGCAGCAGCAGGAACCCCAGGATCGCTAGGGGAATGCCGAGCGGCGCGCCGAAGACGGTGAACGTCATGAGGATCCCGACCGCCATGAAAACGAGGCCCAGGATCACGCCGAGCACCCGACCCGTCAGCCGGAGAACGAACGCCAGAAGATCCCACAGCGCCGCGACCGGCCAGAAGATCCACGGGGCGCCTTCACGTGCCGAATGAGCCATGATGGTCGCTCCAGCGACCCGGGAGCCGTGGCCCCGGGGGTCCGGGCCCAGGATACCAGCACCCGCGGGGCGTCGGCGCTGGACCTAGGGAACGCGCGGCGAGCCCGGCCTCACCTGTGCGAGCGAACGGCGGCCGACAGGCTCCGCGAGAAGCCGCCTTTGCGCGACACGACGACCGAGTCGAGCCCGAGCCACGCCGCCAGGCATCGCAGCTCCGCGGCCAAGCTATGGGCCACGAGATCGCTCCCGACCCCGGGCTCGGCGTACGCCGCGAGCACGCACAGCCGGCTCGGCGCGCGATCCGCCTTGAGGTCGACGCGCGCGACCAGCCGATCGCCGAGCAGGAAGGGCAGAACGTAATATCCCCATTTCCGCTTGGCCTGCGGCACGAAGATCTCGACGCGGTAGTCGAAGTCGAACAGCCGCGCCGTCCGGGGACGGAACCACACGACCGGATCGAACGGCGAGAGCAGGGCCGCGGCGTCGATGCGTCTGGGTGGTCGCGCCTCGGCGTGGAGGTACGCCGGCTCGTCCCACCCCTCGACCCGCACCCTTCGCAGCTCGCCGGTGTCGAGCAGCTCGTCGACGCGCGGGCGGGCCTCGCGGACCGGCATGCGCCAATAGTCGGCGAGATCGGCGATCGTGCCGATGCCGTGGCACATCGCCGCCCGCCGCAGCAGCTCGCGCCGCGCCTCCTCGCGGCCCACTTGGCGGCTCGAGTGTCGCGCGTCGAGCACGCGCTCCGCGAGATCGAACACCCGCGAAAAGTCTCTCTCGCGATCCACGACGGCCAGCGCGCCGCGCGCGTAATGCCCTTCGAGCGCCGCGCGCGGCACGCTCCACCAATTCCAGACGTCGCGGGACCTGCGCGGCGCTGCCTCGGGATCCGGGAGGTCCTTCGCCGACAGCGGGCCCCGCGCGCGGATCTCCTCGAGGACGCGAGCGGCATAGCGCTCGTGCCGTGCCATGAACCCGGCCAGGGCGGCGGCCCGACGGTCGTTCCCGATCCCGGCGTGGCGCACGAACGGCCAAGCCTCGACCGGGACGATCGACGCCTCGTGGGCGAACTGCTCCGTGAACTCGCCCCGGCGGTAGACCAGGTCGTCGAACCTCGCCCTGTCGTAGGGTCCCAGTCGCGAGAACGGGACCTGATAGTGCGCTGGCAGCAGGACGTTGACGAAATCGATCTGCACGAGGCCGAGGCGGTGGATCGCGCGGCGCAGGTGGCGGACGTCGACCTTCGGCGGGCGGGGGCGATCGAAGCCCTGGGCGGCGAGCGCGATCCTGCGCGCTTCACTCTTCGACAGGACGTCCAAGGGCCCGGACACTACTTCCAGACCTTCTCCAGAAGCTCCCGGATCTCCGGCACGCCTCCCTGGAAGACGAGATAGCCGTCGTGAGGCTCGCGATCGGTGGTCTCGCCCGCGACGTTGGTCGTCATCAGCGTCCGGACCGCGACGGGATCGTCGGGGTGCGAGCCGAAGGCCCAGCCGAGCTTCACGTACGCGACTTCGGGGAGCATGTTGGCCAGCGGGACGACCCCCAGCTCCAGGATCTCTCTGCCGGTCTCGTAGACCTGCATCTGGACGAAGCCCCACAGCGTCTGGAGCGTCATGTAGACCTGCACGCCCCGCTCGCGGGCGCGCGCGAGGGCCGGATAGATCGCGCGGTTGACGTGGCCCAACCCCGTGCCCGCGATCACGATCCCGCGGTACCCGCGCTCCACGAGGCCGTCGATGACGTCGGGATGCATGTTGGGGTAGTAGTACACCAGCGTCACGCGCTCCTCGAACACCGCTCGGATCGTGACGTCGCGGTCCGTGCGGCGCGCGCGGAAGTCCTCCTTGAGCGGCGTGATGCGCTCGTCTTCCACCATGGCGAGCGGAATGTCGCCGAGGGTCCGGAACGTGCTGCGGTACGAGCTGTGCATCTTGCGCACGCGCGTTCCGCGGTGCAGCAGGTTGTAGCGATCGGAGGTCGGCCCGAACATGCACACCATGACCTCGGCGATCGGCCCGGCGGCCGCGGCGTGTGTGGCGTGGATCAGGTTCCTGGCGGCGTCCGAGGACGGACGGTCCGACGAGCGCTGGCTCCCGACCATCACCACCGGCACGGGCGGGCGCTGCACCATGAAGCTCAGGGCCGCGGCGGTGTGATGCATCGTGTCGGTCCCGTGTCCGATGACGATGCCGTCGTAACCCTCGGCGATGGCCTCCCCGATCTTCCGGGCCAGCACGAGGTACTGCTGCGGCCCCATGTTCTCGGAGAACACGCCGAACAGCTTCTCGGTCTCGAGATTGCAGATTCCCGCGAGCTCCGGAACCGAGCCGTACAGCTCGCCCGGGCTGAACGCGGGAATCACCGCCCCGGTTCGATAGTCGAGACGCGAAGCGATCGTGCCGCCGGTGCCGAACAGCTTGACCCGCGGCTTGCGAGGGTCGTTCGGGAACGCTTGCTCCGGGATCTTGTAACGCGCCTCGCGGTAGCCGGTTTTCTCCAGGGAGCGGATGGTGTCGTGGCGCAGGCCGATGTTGTAGCCGCTCCCGAGCTTCAGCACGAGGTGCTCCGGATCGCTGGTTTCCGATCGGGGGAGGATCAGGCCGCGGAATTCGCCGTGCTCGGTCCTCGCCTTGACCTCGCACCACACCGTGACCTCGAAGCGCTTCATCAGCCCGAGGACCGGGTCGCGGTAGCCCTTGAAGAGGTCGTCGGGGGGCGGCGCGCTCATCGCTCGGGCTCCGTCGCGCGCATCGGCCGCAGGGCGTGTGCGATCCTCGAGCGGACGACCGCGGGGTCGATCCTGCCCAGGAACCTCGGCATGACGCGGCCCATGGCCCACCGGATCGCGACCTCGCGCGATCGGTGCGCGAGGCGACCGCCGTCCTCCACGATCCGTTCGACGGCTCGCGCGAGGGATGCGTCGTCCTCGGGGTCGCGCCTGAAGCTCGCCAGCGACCCGTCCGCGTCCCGGCCGCGAGACGCCAGCAGCCTGTCGATCGCGGCCTCGATCGCCTCGGGGCGGATTCGTCCTTCGCGGACCTCCTCGACAAGCGGCGCCAGGAGCCGCGGCTCCGGGTCGCGGTCGAGACGGCGGCGCCGGCGATGGTGCGGGATGCGCTTTTCGAGCGCCAGGGCCAGCCGCTGCGCGACCGGGCCCGGCGGCGGGTCGAGAGCGTCGAACAGCGCCGCCCACGGCGAGGCGGCGAGCCGGGTCGCGACGCGGGAGTCGATCCCGAGAGCGCGGTAGCGCTCGACGCGCGCCCACGGGGTCTCGGGGAGGCTCGAGCGAATCTCCGCCACGAGGCGGTCGGGAATCGGGAGGGGAGGCGTGTCGGTGTCGGGGTACATGCGGTCGGGCCCCGGGAGGATGCGCTCGAACCCGTTGGTGCCGTCGGGATAGGCTTGGCGAGTCTCCGCCGGGACCCCCACGAGCGCCTCGCGGGCTCTCAGGAAGACCTCCCGCACGGCGGTCGCCGCGTCTTCGCGCGATCCCCACAGGACCACGATCGTGTCGTCCGTGCGGGCGCGCAGGCGGCGACCGAGGCGGTTCCAGTCGGCCGACGCGGGCCCGACGTCCCTGACGTCGGAGTGCACCAGGAATGGGCGGTCCGTGAGGCACGCGATGACCCGCACGCGGTCGGTGACCTCGCGCGCGAACGTCACGCCGGGTTGCGTGGGGTGGCCGAGCAGGCCCCCGAAGCCCGGGAGCCGCAGGGCGCAGATCGTCTCGCCACGCTCGACGGCCTGGCGGATGGGCTCGAAGTCGCAGCGCCGCAGAACGGATCCGGCCTCCACGACGTTCGGGCACTCCTCCCACGGCTCCCCGCGATCGGGAACGGCGAGCGCTCCCGGCTCGACACCGCGGCGCAGCAGCTCGTGCCGCACCCGCAGCAGGTTGAGCTGCCGGAAGGCCTCGATATGCGTGAGCAACGGAAGCGAGCGGTGGTTGTCGACACCCTTGATCTCGATGCGCCGGCCTCCCGCCACGGAGACGTTCACGTCCTGGCGGGCCGCGCCCGGGCCGCGCCTGACCTTGCCGGTCGCCTGCGCGACGCGCGCGATCAGACGGCCGGCCGCCTGCACCTCGAACGGCGTGCGCAGCTCGGGCTCCGTGACGGTCTCGCTGAGTGGCGTGCCGAGCCGGTCGGTGCGGAACGTGATGCGGTGGCCGACGTCCGAGACCTCGCGGCAGGAATCCTCCTCCAGGGACAGTTGGCGGATGCGCAGCTCGCGGTCGGCGCCGATCTCGGGAACGCGAAACGGCACGCTCCCGTCGAGCCCCAGCATGGCGGTGCGCTGGAAGCCGGTGGGAATCGAGCCGTCGAGGTACTGCTTGCGCATGACGTGCAGCTCGGAAACGAGGTTGAGGCCGAGGAGCATCGCGATCTCGAGCGCGATCCGGACCGCGTCGTCGTTGATCGGAAACGGCGGAGTGTCGTCGATCTCGTAGGTGCACACCGACCTGCGCTCCAGGCGGTAGACGATCTCCTTGCGGGTCTTGAACTCCATCAGCGCCGTGCCGTCGTACTCGCCCAGCTCGCTGAGCGTCGGCCGCATGTGGCGCAGGACCTCGGCGTCGAACTTCCGGCCGTCGCACGCCGCGGGGCAACGGCAGAACAGCTTCCCGCGCGTCAGAAGCTGCTGGTGGACCTCGAGCCCGGACATGAACCCGAGCACGTCGTAGTCGCCGGGGGTCAGCCCCCCCAGGTCGCGGTCGGGAAAGTCCAGCGCAGGCTCGGTGCGCGGATTGAGATCGGCCGGCGGACGCGGCATGCGGACAGAATACTATGCTCGGTCAGTCGAGCTCGTCGAGAAGGACGCGGCGGCCCTCGTTCGCCGAGCGCATGCAGGCCTCGACCATCCGGACGGCCGCCGCGCCGTCCGCGGCGGTGATGGGCGGGGCGGTGCCGTCGCGGACGCAATCGACGAATCGCGCCAGCGTCGTGTTCACGGTGTGATGCGAGGGGATGGGCCCGAGCCGGGTCTCCTTCCGGCCCTCGATTCTCGCGAGCGAGCGCAGGACGTGGTCGGCGCGCACCTGGCCGCGCTCGCCGACGACCTCGATGCGGCCGGAACGCCCGCCGGTCGTGCGCGCGTTGTCGAGCGTCCCCAGGATCCCGCCGGGCTCCAGCCGCACGACGCACGCGAACTCGTCCTCGGTCCGGCGCGTGACGATGGATGCGGACTCCGCGACGATCGACACGGCCTCGGCCCCGGTGAAAAAACGCATGAGATCGAAGCCGTGCACTCCGGTGTTGAGGATCGCTCCGCCTCGGCCCGGCGTGTCGATCCAGCCGCGCGTGGTCGGCTCGAAGCGCTGGTTGAGCGCGACGAGCCGTATCGTCCCGAGGCTGGGCAGCTCGCGCAGCACGGCTTCGACCACGGCGTCGAAGCGCAGGGTGTGGGCGACCATCAGCGGAGTGCCCGTCTCGCGGGCGCGCTTCACGACCTCGGCCGCGGAGCGCGCGCTCGTGGCGAGCGGCTTCTCGACCAGGACCGGCCGCCCGGCGTCGAGGCACGCGCATGCCACCTCGGGATGGAGGTCGGGGGGGAGCACCGCGATCACGGCGTCGAGCCCGGGCAGCGTCGCGAGTTCCCTGGCGTCGCGCACGAACCGCGCGCCGTACCCTCTCGCGAGGTCCCTTCCCGCCCGCTCGTCGCTCCTCGACACCGCCGCCAGGACCGCTCCGGGGATCGTGCCGTCGAGCAGGGGCTCGGCATAGCGAATGCCGTGCAGGCCGAGACCCGCGAGCCCGATGCGGAGCTTGGCGCTCACGGGCTCAAGCTGCGGGCGACGTTGTAGAACGCGGCGAGCACGAGAACGACCCCACCGAGCGACACGACGTCCCACGCGATCTCGGTCGCGCGGTTGCCGGATACGCGCGCGGGCACGACCAGCCCCGCCAGGCCTCCGCACAGGAACCCGCCGAGGTGGCTCAAGTGATCGATGTGGCTGCGGAACAGGAGGCTGAAGATCAGCATGTAGGTGCCGTAGCGGATCATGGATGCCCTGAGCGACTGCCCCACGACCCCGCCGTGCCGGAAGCCGTAGACGAGCAGCAACCCCATCAGGCCCATGTCCGCGCCCGAGGCCCCGACGGTGTTCACGGGGCGCGGCAGCTGGCTCAACAGATTGCCGGCGATTCCGCATGCCAGGTAGATCACCCAGAAGCGCTTCGGGCCGTAGATGTCCTCGGTGATCGGACCGAGCTGCAGGAGGACGTAGGAGTTGAAGAAGAAGTGGATCAATCCGCCGTGGAGGAACATCGCGGTGATCAGCCGCCACCATTCACCCCCCGTCCCCAGCTCGGGATGGTAGCGGCTGAGCCCCGAGCCGAACCGCACGAGCAGCTCGCCGCCGAAGCCGCCGAACAGGCCGCCCGACATCGTCTCGCCCGATTTGACCTGGGCCATCATCATCATCAGGAACCAGAAGCCGTTGGCGAGGAGCACGAGCGAGGTCGTGGCGGTGACGCCGGGGAAGATCTGCGTCAGCAAGCGGCCGAATCCCGGGGCCTGGACGCGCGCCAGGCTCGCGCCGCACTCGCTGCAGCGCCGGGCGGCCTTGGGCACCAGGGCCCGGCACGACGGGCACATCTTGTGGGGCCCGCGCGCCGAGCGCAGCAGGACGCTGGCCGCCTCTTTTCGCTCGGACAGGTCCTTCTTGCGCTGGCCCCACTTCCACAGCAGGCGCTTGCCGTTGAGGCCCGCGGCGTCCAGCATCCGCGCGAGGATCTCGACGAGCCGGTCGAGCACGCCGCCGCCCCGGTCGTCGCTCAACTAGCGGCCCTCGAACACGGGTCTCGCCTTGCCGAGCGTCGACAGACCCTCGTACGCGTCGCGGGTGCCGAACACCTCGACGAGGTGATCCAGCTCCAGCTTCAATCCCTCTTCCAGGGAGAGGTCGGCCCCGTCTTCGATCAGCCGCTCGGCGAGCCGCAGCGCGGTAGGCGCCTTGGCGGCGACGCGCTTGACGTTCTTGGCCAGCGCCTCGTCTCCACCCGTGTCCACCCGTCCCTCGCGGAGATCGTCGGCGCGGTGGTCCCGGAACAGCGCGCCGAGCCGGCCGTGGTAATCGGTCAGCGCGGGGCGGCGAGGGGCGCCCGTCGTCCCCGCATCGATGATCTCGCGTATCGCGGCGTCGAGCTCGTGGTGTGGAACGACGCGGTCGACGAGACCCACGGAGAGCGCCTCCTCCGCCGAGATCGTCGCTCCGGTGAACACCAGCCACTTGGTCAGCCCGACGCCGATCCTGGCGCGAGTCCTCTGCGTCCCGCCCAGACCGGGATAGATCCCGATTCCCGTTTCCGGAAAGGCCAGGCTCGCCTTGGGCGTGGCCACGATCGTGCCGCACGCCAGCGCCAGCTCGAGACCTCCGCCGAGGGCGAGGCCGTGGACGCGCGCCACGACCGGCTTGTCGCAGCGGTCGATGTCGTTCAGCAGGGCGTGGCCGGCGCGCGTGAACTCCACGATGCGATCGATGCTGCCCGCGTCGATGTTGTTCACGAAGAACCGGATGTCCGCGCCCGCGATGAACGCCTTGCCCGCTCCCGCGATCACGATCCCTCGGACCTCGGGGTCCGCGGCGGCCGCGCGGAACGCGTCGTGGAGCTGCGCGACCACGGACTCGTTCAGGGCGTTCATCGCGTCCGGCCTGTTGACGGTGAGCGTGGCGATGCCGTCGAGGATCTCGGAGCGCACGACCCGGAAGAAGAACGGCTTGACCGATCGCGCGTGCTTCCTCAGGATCCCCGGGACTTCGAGCTCGAAGCGCACGGTGACCTTCTCGACCAGGTCCTGCACACGCTCGACGCGGTAGGCGTTCATCATCTCGAACGGTCCGCGGGGCCAGCGGAGCCCGACGCGCGCGCCGATGTCGACGTCCTCGACGCTGCCGACGCCTTCGGACACGAGCTGGGCCGCGACGTAGAACGTCACCGCGCGCATGCGCTCGGCGACGGCGTCGAGCTTGGTCGCGTCCGGCTCGCCGGCCAGATCCCAGTTGGTTTTCGACAATACCTGTTTCTCGAGCAGGGCGGCCGGTGCGTAGAACGGTCCGAACGCCTTGCCCAGAGTGGCGGCGGCGTGCATGGCGATCGGCACCCCGGTGACGTTCATGAGCTCGAACGGTCCCATGCCGGCACCGAAGGCCTCCTTGGACGCCCGTTCGACGGTCGGAATGTCGGCTGCCCCTTCCTCCACGACCCGGACCGCCTCGTTGGCCCATGGGACGAAGTAGCGATTGACGATGAACCCCGCGCGGTCGAGCGATGCGATCGGTGTCTTGCCCATCTGCTCCTGGAGGCCCCAGGCGCGGCGCGCGACCTCGGCGAGGGTGGCCTCGCCGGGGACCACTTCCACGAGCCGGTTCTTCGCCGGATGGTAGAAGTAGTGCAGGCCCAGCACGCGCCCCGGATGCCGGGTGACCGACGCCAGATCGGTGACCGACAGAGACGAGGTGTTGGTGGCGAGCACCGCGTCGGCGCGGCACGCTTCGTCCAAGCGCGCGAAGACGTCGCGCTTGACGGCGACATCCTCGAAGACCGCCTCGACGACCAGATCGGCCTCCGCCAGCCGGCCCCAGTCGGCGGTGCCGGCGATCCGTCCTCGAATGCCCGCGGCAACTTCGGGCTTGAAGATCCGGCGCTCGACCCCCTGCTCGAGGGTTTTGGCGATGATCCCCATTCCGCGGGCGACCTGCCGCTCGTCGACGTCGACCATGACGACGTCGAAGCCCTCCGCCGCCATCTTCTGGGCGATGCCGCTTCCCATGTTGCCCGCCCCGACGACCGCGAGGGTGCGGAACGGTCGATTCGATTCGCTCTGCATCCGTGTCCTCGTGCCCGTGTGTCGAAGTGAGGCGACAGTCTAGCGTGCTTTCGCCGGCAGTTCACCGGGCGGCGAGCCACGCGAGCGTGCTGACCACGGCCAGCGCGGCGCTGACGTACGCCGTGGGTCGAGGCTTGCCGCTCAAGCCTCCGAGGAGCCCGGCGAAGCCGGCGGCGGCGATCGTGGCCAGGCTCGTGCCCAGCGGCAGTGCCTGAGCGGACGAGATTCCCGCCGCGACCAGCGAAGCGAGGCTCGACAGCGCCTGGACGCAGGCACCGCACGCCGTGACGAAGCCCGCGAGGCGAACCTCGCGCCTCGCGGCCCCCAGCTCGCCGCGGCGCTCGGCATGGCCGGCGGCGATGGCCAGGTAGCACCCCGGCACGGTCGCCAGTCCTCCGAGGAGGTACAGCCAGCGGGCATCGCGCGCGCTGCCGGCGAGGACCGAGGCTCCGGGGCTCGGCGCGCCCGCGACCCAGGCCAGCAGCTCGAGGACGACGACCACCGCGGCGCCGAACGGTGCGGCCCGGATCAGGTCCCACGACGCCTCGCGCCGCGAGGAGGCGCGCGGCCCGCCCCCGCTCGTGTAGCGCCAGGCGAGGGCCAGCACTCCGCCGCCGACGGCGAGCTGCGCTGCGACTAGAGCCAACGCCATCCCTGCGGATTCTATCGGGCCCGGCTCTCGGGACCCAGGATGGGGTCGCACCGAGGCCGGGGCGACCGCGGTCGTTTGGTATCCTGGCGTGCCATTCGGGGAGAGCAGGGATGCCCGACATCAAGCGCGTGGCCGTGATCGGCGCGGGGACCATGGGCCACGGGATCGCGCAGGTCGCCGCCGCGTCCGGCTTCGTCGTCGTGCTCAACGACGTCTCCCCGGAGGTGATCGACAAGGGACTGGACGCGATCGGCGCGAGCCTCGCGCGGGGGGTCGAGAAGGGGAAGATGTCGGCCGCCGATCGCGACGCGGCGTTGTCGCGTCTGCGGCCGGGCGCCGATCTGGAGTCCGCGGTGGGCGACGCGGATCTCGTCATCGAGGCCGTGCCCGAGTCCCTCGATCTCAAGCAGCGCATCTTCCGGAGGCTCGACGCGGCGGCGTCCGCGGGCGCGTTGCTCGCGACCAACACGTCGTCCCTGTCGGTCGCGGCGATCGCCGCGGCGACCCGCTCGCCCGGTCGCGTGATCGGGATGCACTTTTTTAATCCCGTCGTCGTGATGCCGTTGCTCGAGATCGTGCGCTCCGAGGCGACCGGGGACGCCGCGGTGCGCGCCGCGGTCGGTTTCGGGGAGCGGCTCGGCAAGGAGACGATCGTGGTGCGCGACGCTCCCGGCTTCGCCACCAGCCGTCTGGGATTGGCGCTCGGACTCGAGGCGATCCGGATGCTGGAGCAGGGCGTGGCGTCGGCCGAAGACATCGACAAGGCCATGACCCTCGGCTACCGGCATCCGATGGGTCCGCTGCGACTCACCGACCTGGTGGGCCTCGACGTGCGGTTGGCGATCGCGCGCTACCTGTACGCCGAGCTGCGGTCCGACACGTTTCGGCCCCCCGGTCTCCTCGAACGCATGGTCGCGAACGGGAAGCTCGGCAAGAAGAGCGGCGAGGGGTTCTACCGCTGGGACTGAGAGCACGAGTCCGGTGAGTGCGGAGGACGGGATGAGATTCTCACGCTGCGCGCTCGTCGTCATCGCCGTCGCGCTCGCCGCCGCGCCGGCCGGCGCTCTGGATCGCATCTATGTCGTGCGGCACGCGGAGAAGGTGGACGGCTGGCCGCAGGATCGCGAACTCGACGCCCTGTGGCCGCTGAGCGAGGCCGGGGCGAGGCGCGCCGAGCGGCTCGCCCGGATCCTGGGAGATGCCGGGATCGCGGCGGTCTATGCCAGCGCGACGACGCGCAGTCTCCAGACCGGGCTCCCGCTGGCCGTCGGCACGGACGCCGAGATCGCGGCCGAGCCGGCGTCGGCGGACGCGGAGCGCATGGCGGGATTCCTCGCGACGCTGCCGGAGCGGCACGCGGACGACGCCGCGGTCCTGGTCGTCGGTCATTCGAACACCGTCCCGGAGCTGCTCGTGCGTCTCGGCGCGTCGCCGGAGTGCTTCGACGCGCTCGGCATCGAAAACACGCCGGACGGCCTACGCATCGACGGCTACGACGGACTGTGGGTCGTCGATCTCTCCCAGAAAGGCTGCAGCGCCATCACCCGCCGCGTGCAAGGGTCGCCGTGAGGGGCCTGCCTGGAGCGCGTCGCATGTAGGTTAGAATCCCGGGAACGCCCAAAACGCTGCAGGAGGGCTCCCCCGTGCAAGATGGAACGATTTCGACGCCACCTCCGCAGGAAGTTCGTTGCGCCGAGTGCGGGACCGTGCTGTTCGAAGGTCAGGATCGTCAGGAGACCGACGACGGCACGTTTTGTCGCTCGTGTTTCGATCGCCTCACCGCCCAGGTCCACCAGGCGATCGCGGCCCAGGGGACGGACATCAACTACTCCATGGCGCTGGTCGGCGGCCTGGGGGGAGCGGTCGTCGGTGTGGTTGCATGGTGGGGATTCACGGTCCTCACCCAAGTGGCTTTCGGACTGGTCGCCGTCGTGATCGGTTTCACCGTCGGCAAGGGCGTGATCATGCTGGCCGGGGGCAAACGTCACCGCAACCTGCAGATCATGTCGGTCGTGATCGCGGGCCTGAGCTTCTTCTACGCGAGCTATCTCGTCAACCGCAGCTTCGCCTTGAAGTACTTCGCGGAGCAGGGGGAGAGCGTCGTTCTGCCCGTCGTGCCGGCCCCCGACCTGTTTCTCAATCTCCTGATGGCCAACTTCGGCATCATGGACCTCGTCTTCCTCGCCATCGTGGTCTACCAGGCGTGGAGGATCCCGGCGCCGTTCAATCTGGCTCCGTCGTCGTGAGATGAGCGACGGTCCTCCCCACGACGACGCCGAGCGTCGGGCCCGCAACCTGCACGCCGTGCTCCGGCACCACGCCGCGGGCGCGCGGCGCGAGAGCGTCCCCGAACCCGGTCTCGAGGCGGGGAGAGCGCGGTCGTGGAAGAAGCGCCTCGGCGTTCTGGGTCCCGTCGCCGTGGTCGCGATCTTCGTGCTGGGAAAGCTGAAGTTTCTCGTCCCGCTGCTCAAGTTCACCAAGCTCGGCACGTTGTTGACGATGTTCATCTCGATCTGGGCCTACGCGCTGTTCTTCGGCGTGCCCTTCGCGGTCGGCTTCGTGTTGTTGATATTCGTCCACGAGCTGGGCCATGGACTGGTGATGCAGCGCTTGGGGATCCACGCGGGCGCACCCGTGTTCATCCCGTTCGTCGGTGCGGTCATCGCCATGAAGAGCCTGCCTCGCGACGCCTACGTGGAGGCCCTGGTCGGCATCGGCGGGCCCATCCTGGGGAGCGCGGGGGCCCTGGCGTGCCTGATCGTCGGGTGGCTGACCGGGTCACCGTTGTGGTACGCCCTCGCCTATACGGGCTTCATGATCAACATGTTCAACTTGATTCCGATCAGTCCCCTCGATGGCGGCCGCATCGTCGGTGTGGTCAGCCGCTGGTTGTGGCTGGTCGGGTACGTCGTCGGCATCGGTGCCTTCGTCGTCACGCGCTCACCGATTCTGTTCTTGATCCTGCTGCTCGGTCTGTTCTCGCTCGGTCCGACGTTGCGGGGACACCGTCCGGATTACTTTCGGGTCGCCGCGAGCAAGCGCCTGGCCATCGGCGCTGCCTACTTCGCGCTGCTGGCGGCGCTCGCCGCGGGCATGTGGGTCGCGGACAAGCCTCTGGAGCCCATTCGGGACGCCGGAACGGAGTCTGCCGACCCTCTTCTCACAAGAGCCGGGACCGAGCTCTCCGCCCGGTCCCGGCTCCGGGAGACACCTCGGTTGTAGAAACGGGGTCAGCCCCCTTCCTACCTCTCGGCGCGCTCTATAACTCGGAAACGGCGATGCCGAGCTCGTGGGCCACGCCCACTTCGGGAAGTCGTCCTTCTCGATCGAGTCGAACAGGTCGCGCTGGTGCGACTCACAATCCTGCCCGCGGTGCCCGGAGTCCCTGCACCAGGTGCTACGCCGACCACGCACCTCTAACCGACGAATCCCGTCAAGAGAATCGTGCCCGGAGTTCGGGAGTTTTCGGAGGAGCTTCGATGCCCGAGGGGCGTCGCCGGGCACCCGGCAAGCGGTGCGAGCGCGATTCCTGCCGGGCCGGACAAATGCGACCGATCGCGTCCACCAATGCAATGAAGGGAAGTGCACGCGAACGCTATCTTGGTTCCCTGGGCCGGGGACCGCTCGGCCGACCGAGAAGCAAGGAGGTTCTCCGAGAATGGCGCTCAAGATCAACGAAGAATGCATCAACTGCGCGGCCTGCGAGCCGGTCTGCCCCCGCAATGCGATCTCCGAGGGGGACGGGATCTACGTCATCGACGCCGCTATGTGCACCGAGTGCGAGGAAGAAGGGGAGAGCCAGTGCATCGTGGCCTGCCCCGTGGACTGCATCGTACCTGCTGCTTGAGAGACGGCTCCCGCCGCGAGTGACTCCCGGGGCCGGCGACGCGCGCTGTCGCAACGTCGCGCGCCAGGGAACCCGTGCGAGAATCGCCGGGTGCCCGATCGAGATCTCGCGAAGCCGCTCCGGATCGCGGTCAGCGGTTCGAGCGGACTGGTGGGGACCGCCCTTGTGGGGTCCATGGCGTCCGAGGGGCACGAGATCGTCCGGCTCGTGCGCCCCGGCTCCGCCCCGGCACGCGCGCAACTGAGCTGGGACCCCGAGTCGGGAGCGATCGATCGCGAGGGCCTCGAGGGGCTCGACGCGGTGGTGCACCTGGCGGGGGAGAATATCGCG
>Ga0302046_10000138_pt1 | contig 76969 bp, 72 predicted proteins | sample RVTome_11_FD_200261 | JGI IMG/M metagenome (GOLD analysis project Ga0302046, IMG submission 200261) | Soil microbial communities from uranium-contaminated site in the Upper Colorado River Basin, Wyoming, United States - RVT147D111 (version 2) ... | reverse complement strand
TTACCTTCCCCTCGTGCCCGACTCCGCTCCCACTCCCGAATCGGTTCTCCACGAGGTCTTCGGCTACCAGACGTTCCGACCCGGCCAGCGGACGGTGATCGACGCCGTGCTCGCGGGCCGCGACTGCATCGCGGTGATGCCGACCGGGGCCGGCAAATCGCTGACGTTCCAGGTACCGGCGCGGCTCCTGCCCGGGACGGTGCTGGTGCTGTCGCCGCTGATCAGCCTGATGAAGGATCAGGTGGACGCGTTGAGCGCCGTGGGCTTCCGCGCCACCGCCATCAACTCCTCCCTCGAGCGCGCCGAATGGCGCCGCAGGCTCGACGGCCTGCGGCTCGGGAAGTTCGAGCTGGCGTACATCGCCCCGGAAGCCCTCGACGGCCGGCTGCGGGACCACTTGCGCGACTGCCCCGTGTCGCTCGTCGTCGTAGACGAAGCGCACTGCATTTCCCAATGGGGGCACGACTTCCGGCCCGCGTACCGGCGGCTACGTGGACTCCGCTCGATGCTGGGCGACGCTCCCGTCCTGGCGCTGACCGCCACCGCCACGCGCCTGGTGGCGCGGGACATCATCCGCCAGCTCGGCATGCGGAAGCCGGCCGGCTACAAGGGCTCGTTCTTCCGCCCCAACCTGCGCATCCGCTGCCGCAAGAAGGGGGAGGGCGACACGCGGCGGGAGATGCTCGCGCTGATCCGACGCCACGCCGGGGAGAGCGGCATCGTCTATTGCCTGTCCCGCCGCACGGTCGAGCAGACGGTGGCGTTTCTCCAGCGCGCGGGGATCCGGGCGGCGCCGTACCACGCGGGCCTCGAGCGCGCGGAGCGCACCGCCCATCAGGACGCCTTCGCGCGGGACGAGGTCGACGTGATCGTGGCGACCATCGCCTTTGGCATGGGGATCGACAAGTCAAACGTGCGGTTCGTCATCCATCGCGACATGCCGGCGGACATCGAGTCGTGGTACCAGGAGATCGGACGCGCCGGCCGGGACGGGCTGCCGAGCGAGTGCGTCCTGTTCTATTCGTGGGCGGACGTCAAGCTGCGGGAGCGGTTCCTCGACGAGATTGCCGACGTCGATCTGCGCCTCGAGCAGCGCCGCGCCACGGCGCGGCTGTTCCGCCTGGCGGAGTCGGAGCAATGCCGCCACCAAGCCATCCTGTCGCATTTCGACGAGCGGGCGGACCCGTGCGGGGCGTCGTGCGACCGCTGCAGCGGCGTGACCGTGATGGATTTGGTCGCCGAGGCCGGCGCGGCGGCCGCCGCCCTCCCGCGGAGCGGCGCCAAGGCCCCGGCGATCGGCCCCGCCCGCTCGCCCTCCGACCCGGTCTTCCAGAGGCTCCGCTCGCTGCGGAAGCGGCTGGCGGACGAGCAGGGCGTGCCGGCGTATATCGTGTTCGGGGACCAGGTGCTGTGGAACATGATCGACCGCCGCCCGACGAACCGCGCCGAGCTGCTCGAGGTCTCGGGCGTGGGGCCGGCCAAGGCAGACCGCTACGGCGAGGCGTTTCTTCACGTGCTCCGCGAGGACCGGGAATCGTGAGGAGCCACGCGCCGGGGTGGTCGGGCGTAAGAGCCCCGCTCGCGACCTGGGCTCCTGTCCGCTGTGTGGCGTCCGCCCTACACCTCCCAACGTGTGGGTGAGGGATACCCGCGTCTGGCACCCTGGCTCTGGCGCGCTATCCGGCTGTCCAACCTGCTGTTAGAGCACGTGCGACCGCCGCATGGCAAGGCACGAAGATTGCCCCTCCTCGGTGCGCCCATTGGCGTGTGTCGAGCAGCACTCACTCCCGCAGGAGCAGCACAATGAAGGCGGATGTTGTGATCGTTGGTGGCGGCCCCGCCGGCGCGGCATGCGCCATGTACCTCGCCCGGGAAGGCATTCCCTCGGTCATCGTCGAGCGGGAGGCGTTCCCCCGGTATCACATCGGCGAGTCGATGACCGGCGAGGCCGGCGGCGTTCTGCGCGACCTCGGGTTCGAGAAGGAGATGCTCGAGCGCCGCCATCCCGTGAAGCACGGGGTGAAGGTGTACGGCACGGACGGCAAGCACAGCTGGTTCCTTCCCGTCATGCAGCGCACCGCCGACGGCCACCTCAAGGATCAAGTCACGTGGCAGGTGCGCCGCAGCGACTTCGACAAGATGATGCTGGACGAGGCGGTGGCGCGCGGCGCCACACTGGTCCCGGGCCGGGCCACGAAAGCGCTGGTAGGCGACGACGGCGCGGTCCGCGGCATCCAGGTGCAAGCCGCCGACGGCGGCACGCTGGAGATCGAGTCCGAGCTGGTGCTCGACTGCTCCGGCCAGGCGACGTTCCTCGCCAACCAGGGGATCACGGGACCCAAGTACCTCGGCGCCTACGACAAGCAGATCGCGCTGTTCTCCCAGGTGGCGGGCGCCGTGCGGGACGAGGGCGGCGAGCAGCGGGAGAACCAGCGCGACAACACCCTGATCTTCTATCAGAAGAAGTATCACTGGACATGGTTCATCCCGATCGACGACGACGTCACGAGCGTCGGGATCGTGGTGCCTTCGGCCTACTTCCTCGGCAAGAAGGAGAGCAAGAAGGACTTCGTGACGCGGGAGCTTCGGGAGTTGCACCCCGAGATGGGCCGTCGCATGCCGGGCGACGTCAAGCTCCTGGAGGATGTGCACTCGGTACCCAACTACTCGTATCAGGTGAAGGGGTTCTGCGGCAAGGGCTACATCTGCGTCGGCGACGCCCACCGCTTCCTCGATCCGATCTTCTCGTTCGGACTGTACGTCGCCCTGAAGGAAGCGCAGTTCGTGGCGCCGATCGTCAAGGAGTACCTGGGCGGCACCCGCCGCCGTGACAACGGCAACCCGTTCGCGGACTACCAAGTGTTCGCCGAGCAGGGGATCGACGTCCTGGAGGACGCGATGGATCTGTTCTGGGAGCAGCCGTTCGCGTTCTCGGTCTTCGTGTACAAGCGCTACCGCGAGGACCTCATCGACGTTTTCGCCGGCCGGATCTACGACAAGCAGCCGTCGAAGGGGATCACGAGCTTCCGCAAGCTGTTGAAGCGCGAGCGCGCGTACGACAACGAGGACTTGTACTCCATCCCCATCGGCTCCCGCTACCACCCCGAGCGCGCGCCGCTGTGGCAGGTCGAGGGTGCGCTCGAGAGCACCGAGGAGTGGATGGGGGCGCGCTAGCGCCGCCCGCTTCCATTTGCGACGCGATGCGATCGGCTCCGCTCCGGCGGGGCCGATCGCGTGTTGGTGAGCCTGACCGTGGTGGTCCCAGGCCCCGCTCGGCGGTGCGGACGCGCCTTAAAGACCTTCCTGCCGTCGCCGACGCGCCCTGAAGGGCGCCCGCGCCGCTTGCTCGCTCGCGCCGACCACGGCACCTTGTACCTCCATGACTCCCGTTGGCCTTGCGGTCTTCGTGGTTCTCGCGTTCCTCGTGCCGGTGCCGATCTTGGCCTGGCTCGACCGCCCGCGGCGGCCGCCGAAGTAGGCGACGATGTACGCCGGGCATTTCGCGGCCGGATTGGTCATCAAGGCACGGGTTCCCGAAGCGCCCACCTGGGCATTGTTGATCGGTGTGGGCGTGCTCGACCTCTTGTTCGGCCCGCTGGTGGCGGCCGGGATCGAGCGCGTTTCCATCACGCCTGACGTCTCACCCGGCTTCAGCCTCGATTTCATCGATTGGTCGCACTCGCTGGCGACGTCGCTGCTCTGGTCGCTGCTCTTCGCGGTTCTATTCCTCGGCCGCGGGCGGGCGGTGGCGGCGGCGATGGGGATCGCGGTGTTCTCGCATTTCGTGCTGGACCTCCCCATGCATCCGCGCGACCTCGCGCTATGGCCCGGATCGACGACGCAACTCGGGTTCGGCCTGTGGCGGGTCCTTCCCACGGGGTGGTGGTTCGTGGAGCTGGCCGTGGTCGCCGCGGGCGTGGGGTACTACTGGTGGCGGGCTCGAGAATCCAAATCCTTCGGGGGGCGGGTGTGGGCGGTCGGCCTCGTCATCCTGCTGCTCCACGCGATGAACTCGCCGTGGACCTCGGCGGGCTAGCCTCCGACTCGACGCGATGTCTGAAGGGCGCGACGCCCGATCGATGAGCCGCCGATGCCGGACGATACGGGTGGCCAAGTCGCCCGATCCCTGTCGATGGAGTCATTGCGAACGGAGAGGCAATGCCAACCAAAACCAAAGCCGCCACCGCCATCATCCCCGCTGTGCGATACCGCGACGGCCCGGCCGCCATCGAGTGGCTGTGCGCCGCGTTCGGCTTCGAGAAACATCTCGTAGTCCCCGGCGAGGGCGACACCATCGCGCACGCGCAGCTCACCCTCGGCAACGCGATGATCATGCTGGGATCGGGCGGCCACTCCGACTACTCGCGCCTCACCAAGCACCCCGACGAGATCGGCGGCTTCGTGACGCAGAGCCCGTACATCATCGTGCCCGACGCCGACGCGCACTACGAGCGCGCCAAAGCCGCCGGCGCCGAGATCGTGCTCGATATCAAGGACGAGGATTTCGGCGGGCGCGGCTACACGTGCCGCGACCCCGAGGGGCACCTGTGGACGTTCGGGACCTACGATCCCTGGGCGGACGCGTGATCCGGGTGGCGTCTACCGCACCGGCTCGATCCGCAGGATCCGTCCGTTGCCCTCGTCGGTGAGGAGATAGATGTATCCGTCCGGCCCCTGCCGCACGTCGCGGACGCGATCGCCCAAACCTTCGAGCAGGCGCTCCTCCGACACCACCCGCTCGCCATCGAGTTCGAGGCGCGACAGCAGGGCGAACTTGAGGGAGCCCACGAACAGGTCGCCGCGCCACGCGGGAAAGCGCTCGCCCGTATAGAACGTCATTCCGCTCGGCGCGATCGACGGATCCCAATAATGAATGGGCTGCTCCATCCCCTCCTTCTGGGTGCCCTCGCCGATCCGCCCACCCGAGTAGTGACGCCCGTAGGAGATCACCGGCCAACCGTAGTTCCGGCCCGGCTGCGGCGCGTTCACCTCATCGCCACCCATCGCGCCGTGCTCGACGGTCCAGAGCCGACCGGTCTCCGGATGGAGCGCCGCGCCTTGGATGTTCCGGTGGCCGTACGACCAGATCTCGGGCTTGGCGCCGCGCCGGCTTGCGAACGGGTTGTCGGGGGGGACCGAGCCGTCGGGGCGGATGCGGATCACCTTTCCCATGTGGCGCGACAGATCCTGCGCGTCGTCGCGTTGGCCGCGCTCACCGGTCGTGATGAACAGATAGCCGTCCGGGGTGAAGACCAGCCGCGAGCCGAAATGCGCGCCGCCCCCGATCTTCGGGTCTTGCCGGAACACCACCTCGACGTTCTCGAGACCGGCGGCGCCCAGACGCGCGCGCGCCACGGCCGTGCCGGCGCGCCCCCCGATCCCCCGGCCGGGCTCGGCGTAGCTCAGATAGACCATCCGGCTGCCCGCGAAATCCGGCGCCAGCGCCACGTCGAGCAATCCACCCTGCCCGCGCGCCGCCACCTCGGGCACGCCGCCCAACGGCTCGGAAACCCGGCCGCTTGGGTCCACGATCCGGAGCCGTCCCGGCCGTTCGGTCACCAGCATCCGGCCGTCGGGAAGGAACGCGAGGCCCCAGGGATGATCGAGGCCGCTCGCGACGGTGACCAGGCGAACCGGACCGGACTCCGTGGCGAACTCCTGAGCCGTGCCCCCCGCCGGCGCACAGGCGAGGGCGGCGAGCGGGGCGGCGTAGTGGAGGATAGACGAGCGCATCGACGGGCCTCGACCGCAAAATGGTGGCGTTGGTAACCTGGCCGGTGAGATCGGCCTGTGGAAGACGTAGGGGATCGGTCGCCGGCTTCCATACCCAACGCTTACATTCTGGGAATGGAAGCCGCCGCCGAGCCGCTCCACGCCACCCTGCGCCTGAACACGGCGCTGCTCTTGAACTGCCTGGACGACCTCGACGACGCCCAGGCGACGCGTCGCGTGACCCCCGACACGAACAGCATCGTGTTTCTGGTGGCGCACCTGATCGACGCGCGGCACTTCCTCGCCAAGCTCGCCGGCGCCCCGCTGGAGCCCAATCCGGTGGCCGCGGTCCTGGGCGACGCCCGGGGGATCGACGACGTCGGTGAGCTCCCGCCGCTCGCGGAGCTTCGCCCGGCGTGGCGGGCCATCGGCGAACACCTGGCGGCCGTGGTCGCCGGCCTCTCGACGGCGCAACTCGCGACCCCGATCGCGCAGCGGTTCCCCGAGGCGGACGGTACGGTGCGCGGCGCCATCGGCTTCCTGTTGCAGCACGATTCCTATCACCTCGGTCAGGTGGCGTTGCTCCGCCGCCAGATGGGGCTCCCCGGCATGCGCTACGACCCCCGACCCGCCGAGGCGCCGCGATGATCAAGACCTACGGGCTCACACACGTCGCGCTCGCGGTGCGCGACGTCGCGCGGGCGGCTCGGTTCTACCAGGACGTCTTCGGCGCCGTGGAAGTGTACCGGGACGGTGGGTTCGTGCAGCTCCAGACACCGGGCAGCCGCGACGTGATCGTGCTCGAGCAAGACCCCGCCCGAGCCGGCAAGGCGGGCGGCGTGGTGCACTTCGGGTTCCGGCTCCAGGACCCCAGCGACATCGGGGCCGCCGTGCAGGCGGTCGAGCGGGCGGGCGGCACGGTGAAGAGCCACGGTGAGTTCGTACCCGGGGAGCCATATCTCTTCGCCGCCGATCCGGACGGCTACGAGGTGGAGATCTGGTACGAGATCCCCACGCCAGTCGACCCCAAGTCCGCGACGCCCGCGCGCGGGCCGCGCGCCGCCAAGACGGCGATGCGGACGAGGCGCTGATGGCGACGGCCGCAGCCCCCAGCTCCACCGTGCCCGCCGGCTCCGCCATCGCCGAATGGCGTCCCGCGCACCTCGCCGGCCTGGTGGACCTGATCTGGTATTACCGCGGACCCACGGTGAACACGCTCAAGCGCATCCTTCCCACTGGACGGCTCGAGCTGGTCGTCAACCTCGGCGAGCCGTACCAACTCGTCTCGGGCGCGGGCACGGAGCGTCTCGCGTCGTGCTGGATCAGCGGACTGCAGGCGGGGCCGATGGTCGTGGCGCAGCCCGCGCGACAGGATGTCGTGGGCGTGCGGCTGCGGCCCGCCGGCGCGCAGGCGCTCCTGTCGGACACGCCGCTCCGCGTGGTGAGCGGACTCCACGTGGCGTTGCGAGACCTCGTGGGGCGCGCGGCGGAGGAGCTGCGCGAGCGTCTGGCCGAGGCGACGACCGTCGAGCGCCGCCTGCGACTCGCCGCGCGCTGGGTCGGCGACCGCATCGTTCGCGCGGGAGGTCTCGATCCGGCCGTGGCCTGGACCGCCGCTCGCATCGAACGGAGCCGCGGCGCCGTGTCGATCGGCGCCCTGCGCCAGCGCACCGGGCTCAGCAAGGCCCGCATGGTCCTCGCGTTCCGTGAGCAGATCGGCGTGGCGCCGAAGCTTTACGCCCGTACCCTCCGCTTCGGGCGCACGGCCGAGTTGCTGCAAGGCGGCGCCGGCAGGCTGGCCGAGGTCGCCCTGACCGCGGGCTACTACGATCAGCCGCACATGAACGCGGAGTTCCGCGAGCTGAGCGGGCTCACCCCGCGCGAGTTTCTCGCGCGCCGCCACCCTATGGGAGACGGCACCACCGTCGCCGAACCGGCGCGCTGACTTTTCTCCAAGACGGCCGGGGCGGGCTGCGGTACCGTACGATGGACCCAGACGCGGAGCGCGGGGTCCTCCCGGCACCCCCGGCACCACCCCGTGCTGCGAACCCACGGAGGAGAGTTCTCAATGCCAGTCCCTACAGCGATTGAATCGCCTCGCATCTTCCCGGCCTTTCGGTATCGCAACGCCGCCAAGATGATCGAATGGCTCGTCGAGGCGTTCGGGTTCACGGTGCACGTCGCCTACACCGACGACGACGGCGTCGTACAGCACGCAGAGCTGGCGCTCGGATCCTCGATGATCATGCTGGGGGACCCGAAGAGCGACGAGTACGGGAGAATGGTGGGCTCCCCGGGCGAGGCCGGCGGCAAGTCGACGTACGTGGCCGTAGACGACGTGGATGCGATCTACGCGAGCGCCAAGGCTTGCGGCGCCAAGATCGAGCAGGAACCCACGGACCGCACCTACGGAAGCCGTGAGTTCATTTGTCGCGACCCCGAAGGCAACGTGTGGAGCTTTGGGAGCTACTGGCCCAGGGCGTTCGAACAGGCATAACCGGCGCGAGGACATCAGCATGTCGCAACAGACGGCGCGGGACGTTCCCCTTCCCTTTCAGCTCTCCAGGCTGATCGCGAGTCTCTGGGTGCCCCGTGCGCTGTACGTCGCCGCCGAGCTCGGCGTGGCCGACGCGCTGGGCGACGAACCCCGCGCGAGCGGCCACGTGGCGATAGCGGTAAATGCCGAGGCCGGCGCGGTGCGCCGGCTGCTGCGCGCGCTGACCGCGCTGGACGTCTGTAGCATGACGGACGACGGCCGCTTCGCGCTGACGCCGCTCGGCGAGTGCCTCCGCGCGGACTCGCCGGAGTCGGTGCGCGCATGGGCGCTGCTCATGGGCGGCCCCATGGTGTGGCGCGCGTGGGGGAGCCTTCTGGAGTGCGTCCGCACAGGCGACCCCGCCGCCAAGCTGCTCGACGGTCGGGACACTTTCGAGCAGATCGCCGCGCATCCCGAGGAACAAGCCGTGTTCGACCAATCCATGGCGGACGGCACCAGGCACCTCGCGCCCGCCGTGGCGACCGCCTACGACTTCGCCGGCATCGAGACCCTCGTCGACCTCGGCGGCGGCTACGGCGCGCTGCTCCCCCCGATCCTCTCGGCCTACCCGAAGATGCGCGGCATCGTCGCCGACCTGGCCCACTGCCGCCCCGGCGCCGAGCGGCTGATGCGCGACGTCGGACTCGACGGGCGCTGCGAGTTCGTGGCGTGCGACATGTTCAGTGAGGTGCCGCCGGGCGCGGACGCGTACGTGCTCAAGAGCGTGATCCACGACTGGAACGACGAGCGCAGCGTCGCGATCCTGCGCCAATGCCGGGCGGCCATGGGGAAGGACGCCCGGCTGCTCCTTGTCGAGATCGTTGTGCCGGAGCGTCTGGGGTCCTCGTCCCTGGATCGGGCAATCGTGGGTACGGACCTCAACATGCTGGTGAACACGGGCGGGATGGAGCGGACGGAAGCGGAGTACCGGGCGTTGCTGGAGGCGGCCGGATTTCGGCTGACGCGGACCGTGCCGACGGACACGGCGCTCCGGGTGATAGAGGCGGTGAGAAATACGAAGTGAGATTGGAGATTGGAGAATCTCTCGCGCCAGCCGCCCCCACGATCTACGTTGGAGGGCATGACTCACGCCACCCCCGTCGACCACTACGGTACCCAGTACGGCCAATTCGCGACAGCGCTCTACGCCCAGATCCGGCTTGAAACGTTCGGCGAGGATATCGGGCAGAACGGCTGGCTGACGGCGGAGGAGCAGGATCTTTTCGTCTCATGGCTTGCCCTCGAACCTGGCGATCGGCTGCTCGACGTCGCGTGCGGGTCGGGCGGCCCCACGCTTCGGGTCGCGCGGCGCACGGGCTGCGCGGTCCACGGGATCGATCTCCACGAGCAGGCCGTTCGCGAGGCGCGGGCTCGCGCGACCGCGGCGGGTCTCGACGTGCGCGCGACGTTCGACCACGTCGACGGCTCGGGTCGGCTGCCGTTTCCCCACGGATCGTTCGATGCGGCCACATGCATCGACGCGGTGAATCACCTGCCCCATCGCCCGCAGATCTTCGCGGAGTGGGCTCGGGTGCTCGGCGCCGGCGGCCGCCTGGTGTTCACGGATCCCATCGTCGTGACCGACCCACAAATTCGCGACGCGTTTCCACGATGAGCCTTCCACACCCCGGAGCCATCGGCCCGGCACCCCGGACACGAGGTAGACACCAACCCAGGAGCAGCCATGCCCGGATTCGCCCGGACAATCGCCGCGTTGAGCCTCCTCTCCCTCCCCCTCGCCGCCCAACAGCCGGACGTCGAGACCACTCGCGTCGCCGACGGCGTCTACCGGTTCCGATATCAAGCGCACAACACGATGTTCGTGACGACGCCGGACGGCGTCGTGGCGTTCGACCCGATCAACGCGGATGCGGCGGCGCAGTACGCCGCGGCAATCCGACAGGCAGCACCGGCAGCGCGGCTGCGCGCCATCGTGTACAGCCACGACCATGCCGACCACGCGTCCGGCGCCGACATACTGCGCGCGGCGTTCGGCGACACCGTGCCCATCATCGCCCACGCGGCGGCCCACGCCCCGATCGTCGCCGCCGCGAGCGCGGATCAACCGCCGCCCACGCTGACATTCGACGATGAGATGACCCTCCATTTCGGCGGCCGCACGGTCGAGCTGCATTACGTGGGCCCGAGTCACAGCGACAACATGATCGTCGCCGTCGTGCCCGACGCGCGGGTAGCGTTCGCGGTCGATTTCGTCTCCCACGATCGGATGGGGTATCGCGACCTGTCCAGCTTTCGCTTCCCGGGACAGTTCGAGGCGATCGACCGCCTGCTGGCGCTCGAATTCCATACGATCGTGTTCGGGCACGGACCGAATGGCGATCGGGGATCGGTCGAGCGACAGCTGGCCTACTACCGCGACCTCGAGCGGGCCGTCCGCGCAGCCGTCGCCGAGGGGTGGACGGAGGACCAGGCCGCCGAGCGGGTGCGGCTCCCGGCGTACGAGGGATGGGATCGGTACGCCGACTGGTTCCCGATGAACGTGCGCGGGATGTACCGATGGGTGCGCGGCGGCTGATCAGCCGATCGGGTGGAAGGGCTGGAAGTTCTCGAGAAATGCGTACGTGAGGAGGACCAGCAGGAGCCCCACGCTCACCGCCGCGATCGCGAGGCCCCACCAGCGGACGGTGAGGCTCACCGATGCCGTCACGCGGTCGCCCTCCTGGCGCAGCGCCAGGGTGGTCAACGGCGCGAGGGCGAGCAAGAACGCGGCAATCAGTCCGCCGAGCAGAGTCGCGTCCTCGGACGGCCCCGCGGGACGGCGTTGAAACCCAGCGCCTTCAGAAGCGGTAGAGCCTGATCATGCCCGTTCTCCCCTGGGCGTTCCGATACCGCCGCGCCGCCATCGCCGGCCTCGCACTGCTCGGCCTCGCCGCGTCGTCGCCGCTCGCGCTCGCGGTCGAGGCTCTGATTCGCGCGCGGATCGACCCCCGGCGGTTCGACGGCCCCACCCGATTCTACGCGGCCCCGCTCGTCATCACCCCAGACCAACGCGTCTCGCGCAACCTCGTCCAGGGCACGCTCGACCGCCTGGGATACCGTAGGGTGCGGGGCAACCGGGTGCGGCCCGGCGAGTACGCGCTCGGATCGCGCACGTGGGTCATCGGACGGCGGCCGTTTCGCCTCGGCGCCACGCTCGACTCGGGCGGCGTCGCCGTGGTGCAGGTGGCCTACGACGGGTGGGTCTGGAGCGTGCGCGACGCGGGCGGCGAGTGGTTGCCGTCGATCGCACTCGAGCCGGAGCCGCTGGCGGCGCCGTCCGGATCGACCGCTGACCGCATCGCCGTCCCGCTTGCTGATGTCCCCGCGCATCTCGTCGATGCTGTCCTCGCCATCGAGGACCAGCGCTTTTTCGACCACGGCGGCCTCGACGTGACGCGTATTGCCGGCGCCGCGCTGGCGAACGCGCGCGCCGGCCGGGTCGTCCAGGGCGGGAGCACACTCACCCAGCAGCTCGCCAAGAACCTGTTTCTGTCGCCGGCCCGAACGCCGATCCGGAAGTTGCGCGAGATGGCCATGGCCGTCGTGTTGGAATGGCGCTACGACAAAGAGGAAATCCTCGAGGCATATCTCAACGAGATCTATCTGGGACAGGACGGAGGGCGGGCCGTCCACGGCGTAGGCCGGGCGGCGCAGCTCTACTTCGGGAAGGACGTGAGCCGGCTGGACGTACCCGAGGCCGCGCTGCTCGCCGGCATGATCCGCGGCCCCAACCTCTACCACCCCGGGCGGCATCCCGACGTCGCCCGCGACCGGCGTGACGTCGTGCTCGGCCGCATGCACGAACTGGACATCTTGTCGGACGACGGCCTCGAGCACGCCCAGGAGGCGCCGCTCGGCGTCCGGCAGGAGGCGCCGCGTCCCCAGCGCGCGGGATACTTCGTCGACTACGTGACCGCCCAACTCACCACCGCGCTCGGCGGCGCCGCCGTCCGACGCGGCCTCACTGTAATCACGACGGTCGACGCCGGCCTGCAGGAGCTCGCCGAGCGCGCCGTCGCCGACGGCCTCGCCCGCCTCGAGGCGTGGTACCCCCGAGTGGCACGGGGCGACGAGCCGCTCCAGGCGGCACTCGTGGCCATCGACCCGCAGACCGGCGAGATCCTCGCGATGGTGGGCGGCCGCGACTACGGCGCGTCGCAGTTCAACCGGGCGGTGCACGCGCGGCGGCAGCCCGGGAGCGCCTTCAAGCCGATCGTCGCGATGGCCGCCCTCTCCGCAGCGGGCGGCCACACGCTCGCCACGCGTCTGAACGACGCGCCGTTGTCGCTCGACACCCCGCAGGGCGTGTGGCGGCCGGTGAACTACGACGGCCGCTTTCGCGGCAGCGTGACGCTGCGGGACGCACTCGAACGGTCGCTCAACGTGCCGTTCGCGCGAATCGGGCTGGCGGTGGGCCCCGAGCGGATCGTCGACGCGGCGCGCCGCCTCGGCATCGAGGGCCCCCTGCCCGCCGTCCCGAGCCTGGCGCTTGGCTCCTCGGAGGTAACGCCGCTCGAGTTGACACGCGCGTTCGGCGTGATCGCCGCGGGCGGCGTGCGCGCCCGCACGATCACGACCCTGCTCGTGACGGATCGCGGGGGCGAGGCGGTTGTGCGGGCGGACGCGGGACACGAGCGTGTGTACGACGCCGCGGAGGCCTACCTGGTGACGTCCGCGCTGCGCGGCGCAGTCGAGCACGGTACGGGCCGCGCCCTGCGCGACATGGGGTACCGCGGTCCCGTGGCCGCGAAGTCGGGCACCACGAACGGCTTTCGCGACGCGTGGTTCGTGGGGTACACGCCGAGTCTCGCGGTCGGCGTGTGGGTGGGGTTCGACGACGGCCGCAGCATCGACCTGCCCGGCTCGCGTGCCGCGTTGCCGGTTTTCGCGCGTTTTCTGGCCGCTGCTTCGTCGTTCAGGGAGTACCAGGACGCCTTCGTGATGCCTCCCGGCGTCGAGATCGTCGAAGTCGACCCGGAGACGGGGCTCCGCGCGGGCCCCGGCTGCCGGGGTGAGCCCGAGGTGTTCTTGTGGGGCACCGCACCCGAGGAGCGCTGCGGCTTCAACCGCTGGCGGCAGTACAGCCGGGAGATCGAACGTCTGCCCCGCCACCTGCGGGACATGGTAGAGGACCTGCTGCGACGCCGAGGACAGTAGGACGTGCATCTGACCATTCATGTCCAACCCCGCGCCTCGCGCACCGAGGTCGCCGGCCGCCACGGTGACGCCATCAAGATCCGTCTCAAAGCCCCACCGGTGGATGGCGCCGCCAACGCCGAGCTGATCACGTTCCTCGCCCAGCAGCTCGGCGTCTCGAGGTCGGCGGTCAGGATCGTCCGAGGAGAGACGAGCCGCCGGAAGCTGGTGGAGGTCGTCGATAAGGCAGAGGAGGAGGTCCTGGCTCGGCTCGGGCTTTGAGGGGAAGCGGGAAGGGAGGAGAGGCCACTTCACCCCGCAGGCACGTCCATCGAGCATGCGCCATGAGCGGGCGGAGTGGCGGGGCGTAGTGCAGGCGGGTGGCGCGCTGGCATGAGGGTTGCTACATTTGTCAGCACAACCGATTCCGTGGTGATTTGCCGGCGTATTGCGGCCACGTTAAACAAGACGCTAAAAAGCCCGCCCCGGCGCGCATTTAGCGGCAGGGGTTTTTTTCATTACGGGAAGATCGTCGATGATGGCTGATCGCACTTCACAACTCCACGCCGCGCTGAAGCGCCGGATCCTCCTCCTCGACGGTGCGATGGGGACGATGATTCAGTCGTACGGGCTGGAAGAGTCGGATTTTCGGGGCGACCGGTTCGCCGATCACCCGCTCCCGCTCAAGGGCGACAGCGACGTCCTCTGCCTCACGCGGCCCGATGTGATCGAGGCGATCCACACCGCCTACCTCGAGGCCGGTGCCGACATCCTGGAGACCAACACATTCACCGCGACGTCGGTCTCGCAGGCGGACTACGGCCTGGCAGGAGCGGTGCGCGACATCAATCTGGCGGGCGCCCAAGCGGCCCGGCGTGCGGCGGACGCGATCACCGCACGCACGCCGGACCGGCCGCGCTTCGTGGCGGGGTCGATCGGCCCCACCAACCGGACGTGTTCGCTCTCGCCCGACGTGAACAACCCCGGCTTCCGCGCCATCACGTTCGACGAGCTGGCCGCGAGCTACGCGGAGCAGGCCGAGGCCCTTCTGGACGGCGGCGTGGACCTGCTGCTCGTCGAGACCGTATTCGACACGTTGAACGCGAAGGCCGCCCTATACGCCATCCGCCATACGCTCAAGAAGCGGAACCAGACAGTTCCCGTTATGGTCTCCGGCACGATCACCGACGCCAGCGGCCGCACGCTCTCGGGACAGACCACCGAGGCGTTCTGGATCTCGGTCAGCCACGCGGACCTGTTCAGCGTGGGGCTCAACTGTGCCCTCGGTGCGAAGGACCTGCGTCCGTATGTCGAGGAGCTGTCGGGGATCGCCGATCGCTACGTGAGCGCCCATCCCAACGCCGGGCTCCCCAATGAGTTCGGGCAGTACGATCAAACGCCGGACGAGATGGCCGCGATTCTCAGGGAGTTCGCCGAAAGCGGATTCCTGAACATCGTCGGGGGTTGCTGCGGGACCACACCCGACCACATCCGCGCGCTGGCGGCCGCCGTCGAGGGCCTCCCGCCGCGCCGCATCCCCGAGGTGAAACCGTATCTACGCCTGAGCGGCCTCGAGCCGCTGGTGCTGCGGCCGGAGACGTTGTTCGTGAACATCGGCGAGCGCACCAACGTCACCGGCTCGGCGCTGTTCGCACGCTTGATCCGGGAGGAGCGCTACGACGAGGCACTGGAGGTGGCCCGCGACCAGGTGGCGAACGGCGCCCAGATGATCGACGTGAACATGGACGAGGGCCTGCTCGACTCGGCGGCGGCCATGGAGCGGTTCCTCAACCTGGTGGCGGCCGAGCCCGACATCAGCCGGGTGCCGATCGTGGTGGACTCGTCCAAATGGGAGGTGATCGAAGCGGGGCTCAAGTGCGTGCAGGGGAAGGGCGTCGTGAACTCCATCAGCCTCAAGGAGGGCGAGGACGCCTTCGTCCGGCAGGCGGAGCGCGTGCGCGCGTACGGCGCGGCCGTCATCGTGATGGCGTTCGACGAGCGGGGCCAGGCCGACACCGCCGACCGCAAGGTCGCCATCTGTCGCCGCGCATACCGGATCCTCACGGAGCGGATCGGCTTCCCGCCGCAGGACATCATGTTCGATCCGAACGTGTTCGCGGTGGGCACAGGGATCGAAGAGCACAACGAGTACGCCAAGGAGTACATCGAGGCCTGCCGCCGCATCAAACAGGAGATGCCGCTGGCCCACGTGAGCGGCGGCGTGAGCAACGTCTCCTTCGCGTTCCGCGGGAACAACGCCATCCGCGAGGCGATGCACTCCGCGTTCTTGTATCACGCCATCCGGGCGGGCATGGACATGGGGATCGTGAACGCCGGGGCGTTGGCGGTCTACGACGACATTCCCGCCGACCTGAAGGAGGCGGTGGAGGACGTGTTGTTCAACCGCCGCGCGGAGGCGACCGAGCGCTTGACGGCCATGGCGACCAGCGTCGAGGGCCCCGCCAGGGCCAAGCGCGACGACCAGGCCTGGCGCGGCCTGCCGGTGGCGAAGCGGCTGGAGCATGCCCTCGTCGAGGGAATTCTGGACCATATCGAAGCGGATACCGAGGAGGCCCGCGGGACGTTCGCACGCCCCATCGAGGTGATCGAGGGCCCGTTGATGGACGGCATGAACGTCGTGGGCGATCTGTTCGGCAGCGGCAAGATGTTCCTGCCGCAGGTCGTAAAGAGCGCGCGCGTGATGAAGAAAGCGGTCGCCTACCTCGTACCGTTCATCGAGGCCCAGCAGGCGCTGGACGGAGGGAAGATCCGGAGCAAGGGGAAGCTGGTGCTCGCCACCGTGAAGGGCGACGTGCACGACATCGGGAAGAACATCGTCGGCGTGGTGCTGGGGTGCAACAACTACGAGGTGGTGGACCTCGGCGTGATGGTGCCCGCCACCAAGATCCTCGAGACCGCGCGGCGCGAGGGTGCGGACATCATCGGCCTGAGCGGGCTGATCACCCCGTCGCTCGACGAGATGGTCCACGTCGCCAAGGAGATGAAACGTGAGGGATTCTCCGTCCCGCTTCTGATCGGCGGCGCCACGACCTCGAAGACGCACACGGCCGTGAAGATCGAGCCGGAATATCCCGGCCCTGTGGTCCACGTACTGGACGCTTCGCGGAGCGTGACGGTGGTGGGCGATCTGCTGAGCGCCACCAAACGCGACGCGTTTCTCGAGGGGACCCGGGAGGAATACGCCCGCGTGCGCGAGCGGCACGCCGGCAAGACTGCCGCCGCGCGGATGCTGCCGTTGGCCGACGCCCGGCGCGCCGCCCTGCGGCTGCCGTGGGACGGTTACGAGCCGCCGCGCCCCCTCCGGCCCGGCATCCACGGGTTTCCCGACTACCCGCTGCGCGAGCTGGTGGACTACATCGACTGGGTACCGTTCTTCAAGGCGTGGGAGCTGCCGGGCACGTACCCCGCGATCCTCGACGACCCCGTCGCAGGCGCGCAGGCCAGATCGCTGTTTCGCGACGCGCGGACGCTGCTCGACCGCATCGTCGGAGAGCGTCTGCTGGAGGCGCGAGCCGTGGTGGGGCTCCTCCCCGCCAACGCCGTGGGTGACGACATCGAAGTCTACTCCGGCGAGGATCGTCACGCGCTCCGTGGCGTGCTGCGCCATCTGCGGCAACAGATGGCCAAGCCACCGGGCCGGCCCAATCTGTGCCTCAGCGACTTCGTGGCGCCCAAGGCAACGGGGCTCGCCGACTACGTGGGCGCGTTCGCGGTCACGGCCGGCCACCGCCTGGACGAATTGTGCGCACGCTTCGAGGCCGAGCACGACGATTACAGCAGCATCCTCGCGAAGGCGCTGGCGGACCGGCTGGCGGAGGCGCTCGCCGAGCGGTTGCACCAGCGGGTGCGCCGCGAGATCTGGGGATACGCCCCCGACGAGGCGCTGGACAGCGATGCGCTCGTTCGCGAGCGCTACCGCGGCATCCGGCCCGCGCCGGGATACCCGGCGTGCCCGGACCACACCGAGAAGCGTTCATTGTTCGACCTGCTCGACGTGACCCGCCACACGGGCGTCCTCCTCACCGAGCATTACGCGATGTGGCCGGCGGCGAGCGTCAGCGGATGGTACCTCGCGCACCCGGAGGCGTTCTATTTCGGGGTCGGCAAGATCGCGCGTGATCAGGTGGAGGACTACGCGGCGCGGAAGGGAATGGACCCGGCCGCCGTGGAGCAATGGCTCGCGCCCAATCTCGCGTACACGCCCGATGCGGAGGCCGTGACGGCGTGAGCGACCGCCTGCGGGAGCTGATCGGCGACGGCCATGCCCACGCGCTCGACGGCGCCATGGGCACGATGCTGTACGCCAAGGGCGTGTTCGTGAACGTATGCTACGATCAGCTCAACCTCACCCAACCCGAGCTGGTCCAGGAGCTGCACGAGGCGTACGTGCGGGCCGGTGCGGAGATCATCGAGACGAACACCTTCGGGGCCAACCCGGTCAAGCTCTCCAGCTTCGGGCTCGAGGATCGGACCGAGGAGATCAACGCCGCCGCGGGTCGCCTCGCGCGCGCCGCGGCCAACGGGCGCGCGGCGATCGTGGGCGCGGTCGGTCCCCTCGGCGTGCGCATCGAACCGTTCGGCCCCACTGGGCGCGACGAGGCCTTCGGGTTCTTCCGGCGGCAGGCGGAGGGCCTGCTGGAAGGGTTCGTCGACGGTTTCATCCTCGAGACGTTCAGCGACATGGACGAGCTGCAGGCCGCCTATCGGGCCATCCGGTCGCTCACCGACGCGCCCGTGATCGCGCAGATGACGGTGGGCGAGGACGGCAATACATCGTACGGCACCTCGGTCGAGACGATCTTCTCGACGGTCTCCAAGTGGGGCGCGGACGTGCTCGGCCTCAACTGCTCGGTGGGCCCCGCCGCCATGCTCGACGCCCTGGAGCGCGCGGCCGAAGTCACCGACCGGCCCCTCTCGGCCCAGCCCAACGCCGGCCTGCCGAAGGCGGTCGGCGACCGGAAGATCTATCTGGCCAGCCCGGAATACATGGCGAGCTACGCCCGCCGCATGATCGCGGCCGGTGCCAGGTTCGTGGGGGGATGCTGCGGCACGACGCCGGATCACATCCGCGTCATTCGGGACGTCGTCGCGGGCAGCACGGCCGCGCGCGCCTCGTCCGGCGTGCGCGTGCGCGCCTCCGAGGAATCGCCGGGCGTCGAGCCGGTGCCGCTCGCGCAGCGCTCCCGTTGGGGCGGCAAGCTCGCGCGTGGCGAGTTCGTCACCTGCCTCGAGGTGACCCCGCCGAAGGGATGGGTGGCCAGCGATCTGCTGGCGCAATGCCGTGCCGCGCGGATCGCCGGCGTCGACGCCGTGCACGTGCTCGACGGCCCCCGCACCCAGAGCCGGATGAGCGCCATCCCCTCCGCGATCATCGTGGAGCGTGAGGCCGGCCTGGAGACCCTCGTCCACTACTCGTGCCGCGACCGCAACATGCTCGGCATGATCGGGGATCTGTTGGGCGCCGCCGGTGCCGGCCTGCGGAACCTCTTCCTCGTCACGGGCGATCCGCCGAAGACCGGTCCGTATCCCGACGCGACCGCCGTGTTCGACATCGACTCGATCGGCTTGACGAACGTCGCGTCGCGGCTGAACCGGGGACTGGACCCGGGCGGCAATCCGATCGGCGATCCTACGCGATTCGTCATCGGCGCCGGGGTCAACCCGGGCGCCGCCGATCGCGAGCGGGAGCTGTCGCGGTTCGCCTGGAAGGTGGACGCCGGCGCCGAGTACGCGGTCACCCGGCCGGTGTTCGATCCGCGGCAGCTGGAGTCGTTCCTCGAGGCCATCGAGGAGTTCCGCATTCCGATCATCGTGGGGATTTGGCCGATCACGTCGGTGCGAAACGCCGAGTATCTCGCGAACGAGGTACCCGGCGTCGACGTCCCACCCAGCGTGCTCGAGCGCATGCGCCGGCGGCAGGATGACGGCGATGCCGCGATGCGAGAGGAAGGCATTGCGATCGCGCGCGAGCTACTCGAGACCCTGCGCAGCGCCGTGCAGGGCGTCCAGATCAGCACGTCGAGCGGACGGGTGGACGCGGCGTTGGAGGTCCTGGCGGGGATCGGCGTGGCGCGGTAACGCGGATTTGGCGTGGCGCGGTGAGGGGAAAATGGGGTAGGGGGGTAGGGAAACAGTTGCCCATGGCGTGCCCGTTGCGGCCTCATCCCTCCAGGGCATCCATGATGCTGCGGTACCTCTCGTAGGCTCCCGTGAAGCCCAGATTGCTCACGTACACCTTGTCGACGCCCACGTCCCGCAGCTCGCGGATCGTGCGGGCGCAGATCTCCTCGGGCGACGCCCCCGACGCGAAGTCTTGCGCGATCCCTCGAGCCGGCACCGGGAAATAGTGGCCGAGCCGCTCGAGCGTCGCCGGGTTCGCGCTGCGATAGAAGAACACCCCGAATACCGCCGGATGCGGTACCTCCCGCCGCCTGGCCTCCTTCGCGAACTGCTCGACGGCGCGAAGGTCGTGGTGTGACACGACCTGGGTCAGGTAGAACTCCGCCGCGAAATGGGGCTGCATCAGATACCCGACCTGCTCAGCCGCGTCGCGGTGGGGATTCGCCCACCCACCGAGCGCGAGCCCGGGCACCCGCTCCCGGATCATGTTCCGCAGGATGTAGGCGTTTTCTACGCAGCGCTGGGGGCCCGCGAATTTGTCGCCGCCCAGCACAGCCAGCGCCTGAAAATCGTGGGAGGTGGCTCGCGCCGCGTACATGAGACAGTACTCGATGGAGTGCTTGCACGTCAGAAACGGAACGATCTTCGCCGGGTCGACCTCGCCCGCGAGGTTTGCGTTCAGATGATTGAGATTCTCCTCCTCGGATACCCCGACGGCATTGTCGGTCACGAACACTACCGTGTCCCCCCGCCCGATCCTGCGCACGGCACGGTTCATGTCGATCCACACATCCATGCTCTCGGTGAACGAGAGACCGGTACGGGGCGGCCGAAGCTCGACCGAGATCAACGGGCGCTCCGCGCGCAAACGTTCGAGGAGCGCCGAGGCAGCGGGGAAGGGGACGGGCATGGCTGGGCAACATAACTACTGTGAGAAGTGAGACGTAAGAAGTGAGAAGGCCCCACCCCCGTGCAGGTGACGCGACGGGTTCGGGGCGGTGTTGCCTTTACACTCCGTCCCTCTCACTTTTCACCTCACGGTCTTGTGGTGAGCAGGATCACCGACGCCTGACCGGCATATAGCACAAGCTAGGGGCGGTGCCACCACAGGTAACTATGGTCCGGGCGCCCACCAGTTGAGGGCGATGGAGGAATAAAGACATGCGTAAGTTCTTGCCAGCCTTCGCGATCGTGGCCGTGGCCGCGTGCGATCCGAACGACGCGCTCGATCCGCGTCAGGAGGCGCCGTTTCCTGACCCGCCGCCCGGAGCCGTCGCGGTGCAGTTCGCCTTGATCGACGAGGCACATACGACGTTCATCAGCGGCATTCCGGACGCCCGGCGCGACGTGATCCGGACCCAGGAGGAGTGGGAGGCGTTCTGGGACGAGTTTCAGGCCAACCGGCTGCCGCAAACCGACCCGCCGGCGGTCGACTTCTCAACACAGATGGTCATCGTCGCCACCATGGGAACGCGCAACACCGGTGGGTACGAAATCACCGTCGAGGACATGTTCGATGATGCCGGCACGCTGATCGTGCAGGTGCTCCAGGCGTCCCCCGGCGGGGGTTGCCTGACCACCCAGGCCCTCACGGCGCCCGCGACGGCGGTGGCCGTGTCGGCGGTTGACGGTGATCCCGAGTTCGTCGAGGCCGATTTGATGCGCGACTGCTGACCCCTCGGCGTCCCCTCAAGCCCCCCTTTCCCGTACGGGAGAGGGGGGCGTCTTTTTGGGGCGTATGGCGTATGGCGTTATGGCGTATGGGCGTCGACGGAGCACGACTCCGATTCGCGATCGCCATACGCCATAGTCCATTCGCCATAAGCCATAGGCCATAACCCATAGGCCATGGGCCATAAGCCATTTGGCATGAGCCCCAAGCATTGACTTTGCAATACCAAGTACTTTATACTGTCGAGTACCAATCCCGGGAGGGGCAGCACGTGCCGCCGAAGGCTGTCGCACCGCTGATACTGTTCGCCGCCGCCCTCGGGATCGCGGGCGACGCGCTGCTGCGCGGCGGGGCGCCCGGGCTGGGCGTGGCGATTCTGGCGGCTGTGTTCACCGGCGCCGTGGCGCTGGTGACGAAACGGCTGGGCCGGACCTCGGGAATCGACGAACTGTGGCTGTGGCTCGTGGCGCCGTTCTTCGGCGCGTGCCTGGCGTGGCGGGACTCGCCGATGCTTCGAGTCCTCGACGCCTTCGCCCTGTTGACCGGCCTCGGCCTCCTCGCGCTTCGCTCCCGCGGCGTTTCGCTGGTCACGGGGAGCCTCACGCAGTACGCGAAGGGCCTGGCCTCGAGCGCCGCGCACGCGCTCGTCGGCGCGGCCCCCCTCGCGCTCGTGGATCTGCCGCGCGCCGACCTCCCGTGGCGGCGCTTCACCGCTCCGGCGCGCGCCGCGGCGATCGGGGTGTGCCTCGCCGCGGCGCCGGTCCTCGTGTTCGGCCGCCTCTTTGCGTCGGCCGACCCCGTGTTCGAGTCGATGGTCAGCGCGCTGTTCGGCTGGGACCTCGGGAGCCTGATCCCGCACGCGGTGACCGCGGGCGTGATCGCGTGGCTCTCGGCCGGATACCTGCGCGATCAGCTGGTCCCGGATGAGCGGCCCAACCGTAACGCCCTCGCGGCGCCACGTCTCGGGATCGCAGAGGTCGGGATCCCGCTCGGCGGGACGATCGCGGTATTCGCGCTCTTTCTGGCGATACAGGCCCGCTATCTGTTCGGCGGGGCCGAGCTGGTCCTGCACACCACGGGGCTCACCTTCGCCGAGTATGCGCGCCGGGGATTTTTTGAGCTCGTGGCCGCGTCCGGGCTGGCCGTTCCGCTGCTGCTGCTGGCGGGCTGGGCGTTCGCGCCCGCCACCCCCAAGCATCGCGCCGTGTTCCGCGCGCTGGTGACCCTGCAGATCGCCCTGGTGGGTGCCGTCATGGTCTCCGCGCTTCAGCGGATGCTGCTCTACGTGGACGCCTACGGGCTTTCCCAGATCCGCGTCTTCGCGACCGCGTTCATGCTCTGGATCGCCGGGACGCTCGCCTGGATGGGCATCGCCACGCTGCGCGGCCGGCCCGAGCGATTCATGTACGCGGCGGCTATTCGCGGGTTCGCGCTAGTGGCACTGCTCAACGTTGTCAACGTGGATGCGATGATCGCGCGCACCAATCTCGCCCGGGCCGCGGCGGGCCGCCCGCTCGACATCGCCTACCTCAGCGATCTGAGCACGGATGCGGCACCCACCGTGGCGGCGGCGCTCGGGGCGCTCGATCCGGCGTTGGCGTGCCCATTGTGGCGAAGCCTTCGGCACCAGACCGAGCGTCACCCCTCGGATTGGCGTGCCTGGAACTGGTCGCGCTGGCGGGCGCAGCGCGCGATGTACGGGACGTCGGCGGCCGCCGACGACGCGTGCACTCCCGTTACGTAGCCCTTCACATACCCGTTACGCTCCTTCCGTGAAGCCGTCACCCTCGGTGGCGGTTCCAGCATCTGCAAACAGCCTCGTGTCCACCCCCGTGCTCCCCACAGGAGTTTGGTCATGCGCACGCCCAGATCGCCATCGATCCGCGTCGTTCGCCGCGTTCCCCGCCGGCGGGTTCTACGCCCTGCACGACGACGGGAACGTCGCGGCGTTCTCGTGGGAGACGATCAGCGTGGCGTTACGATTGGCCCCGTGTGGGTGAGACTGGAAACTGCGATTGGAGATTGGAGATTGGAGAACCGAGGGCGCCATCCGACGACGTTGTCGGTCTCCAATCGACAGTCTCCAATCACCAATCCTCCAATCTACAGTCTTCCTCTCCGTTTCAACTCCTGATACGCGTCCACCACCGCGCCGGCAGCCTGGTCGGGGAGCACGTCCAGCACGAGTGCCCCGCGTGCCCGCATCTCGGCGAGGGCGTCGTCCCGGGCCGCCAGCAGTTCTTCGGCGGCGGCGCGGCGATAGGCGTCGGCGACGCTCCCGGGCGGCCGGTCGGCGATGCGGTCCAGGTCGGGGTTGCGGAGCGTGACCACGAGCGGCAGATGCCGGGGGCGGAGCGACCCGACGTGGGCCACGAGCGCCTCGGACGCCAGCCGGTCGATCACATCGGTGAAGAACACGGTCAGGGCGCGCTTCCGGTTCCGCACCGCGAGGTAGCGGAACGCCGCGGGATAGTCGGACTCCACGAGACGCGGCCGCACCGTCGCGAGCACGTCGAGCAGCGCGCGGAGTCCGCGGCGCCCGCGCTGCGGCGCCACGTAGTGGGCAACCTCGTCGGCGAATACCATCACGCCGACGTTGTCGTCGTGATGGTTGGCCGCGAACGCGAGCCAGAGGGCCGCGCGGACGACGTACTCCATGCGCGGCTCGCCGGCGACTTCCGCGGTGAGCAGGCGCCCGGCATCCAGCACCAGCAGCACCTGCTGCCGCCGCTCCTCTTCATACTGTCGCACGATCACCTTGCGCCGCCGGGCGGTGGCCTTCCAGTCGATGTGACGCGTGTCGTCGCCGGGCACCCATTCACGCAGGCTCTCGAACTGCCGCCCTTCGCCGAGGCGCCGCATCGGGCGCAGGCCCGTCTCGCGCTTGCGCGCGGCCTCGGCGATGGACGCTTTCAGCCGAGAGGCCGGGAGCGCCGGGTACACCGTGACGCGCCACGGAAGCGTCAGGCGGCTCTGCCAGTGCGCCAGCCCAAGGTGGCCCCGGCTGCGCACCGCCAGCCACCCCGCGGTCTCGCGGCCCCGACCGACCGGCGTCACAGAGATCGTCTCCCACCGCTCGCCCCGCGCGGGGACCACCAGATCCCGCGGGGCCATCGGACCGCCCAGGATCTCCGGCAGCACCTCCCGCACGGACAACCGTGCGGAGCCGCCCTTGGGATTGTGCCAGCGGTACCTCGCCTCACCCGGACGCCCCACCGAGAACGCGTCCGGTGCACGGCGCTCCACGTGGAGCGCGCGCGGCGGCACGGTCAGGAACACGCCGTCGATCAACACCAACGCCAGCAGGATGGCATCGAAGACGAGGATCGCATCGATGGCGGCAGGGGTGACGAACCCCAACAGCGCCAACGGCGCTCCGGCGGCCAGGAGCGCGGCCGCGCGCCGAGTCGGGAAGATCACGTGGTGGGCGCTTCGGTCTGCTCGAGGAGGCCGCCGAGAGCCGCGTCCGCGGTCACTCCTTCCAGCTCGAGCTCCGGGGCCACCGCCACGCGGTGCCGCAGCACGGCCGGAGCCAATCGTTTCACGTCGTCGGGGACGACGAAGTCGCGTCCCTCGAGGAGCGCCAGGGCCTGGGACGTCTTGAGGAGCGCCACACCGGCTCGCGGGCTGGCTCCCAGCGTGAGCGAGGCGGCGTCGCGCGTGGCGCGGACGATCGCGGTGATGTAGCCCGTGATCCGAGCCTCGACGCGCACCGCCCGCGCCGCGCCGCGCAGCGCCTCGAGGCCCGCCCCGTCCGTCACCGCGGATACGCCATAGGTGTCGGGCAGGTCCGCCTCGAACCCCTCGAGGTACTTCCCGAGGATGCGTTGCTCCACGTCGGCCGGCGGATAGCGCATGGCCGCCTTGAGCATGAAGCGGTCGAGCTCGGCTTCGGGGAGCGGATAGGTCCCCTCGAACTCGATCGGGTTCTGTGTGGCGAACACCGTGAAGGTGCGGGAAAGGGGGTGGCTGATGCCGTCCACGGTGACCGTCCGCTCCTGCATCGCCTCGAGCAGCGCCGCCTGCGTCTTGGCGGGTGCGCGGTTGATCTCGTCGGCGAGTACCAGGTCGTGAAAGATCGGTCCCGGGCGGAACGTGAACTCGTTGCCCGCGAGGATCGAGACGCCGGTGACGTCGCCCGGCATGAGATCCGGCGTGAACTGGATGCGCGCGTACGAGACGCTGAGCGAGCGGGCCAAGGTCCGCACGAGCAGCGTCTTGGCGGTTCCGGGCACGCCTTCGAGCAGCACGTGGCCGCGGGCGAGCAGCGCAACCACGCACTCGAGCGTCGCGTCGTCTTGCCCCAGGACCACGCCGCGGAGCGCGGTCAGGAGGCGGTCGGCTTGTGCTCTCGCGTCAAGACTTCCCACACGTCCTCCACGGCAGTGGCGGCCTCGAGCACCCGCTCGTCACCGCCGCGTTTGCGCACGATGCCCGCGAGCACGTCGATCTTCGCACGGGCTTCCGGCTCGCGGACACCCCGGCGCAGGGCGGCGAGCCAACCGTCCACGGCGCCCGCGGCGCGGCGCGACGCTCGACCGCGCCCGCGCAGGCGGCGTTGCAACCCGCGCGTCACGAGATCCACCGCCACCTGGACGCCATGCGCGCGTTGCAGTCCGGCCGCGAGCGCTTCGACGTGCTCGATGGAGGACCGGCGGCGCCGGTCGATCACGTGGAGCGCAGGGCCGAAACGGAGCGCTGTTGCGAGGAGGAGGATCATGCCGGCGAGGCCGAGCTGGAGCAGCGCCCACCCCATGGGCGTGGTCACGAGCCAGCGCCCGGTGGCCCGGACCACCGATCCGCCCGTCCCGAAGCCGTGATGGTACTCGTCGAACACGACCCACGCCCGCCGCTCTCCAAGGATCCAGGGCAGTACGAGGATCCCGGCGTCCGAATCACGCAACGCCCGGTTGGACACGTACCGGGCGTCGGCGAGTTGGATCACCCGCCCGCCGCCGCGAAACTGCATCCGCCACGCCGCCGGCCGCCCGTCCCGCGCGCGCAGCAGAGTATCGACGCTCAGCGGCAACAAGGGCGCGCAGGTGGGCTCGACCACCGGCTCGTCCGGCTCCAGCGAATCGGGCGGGATCATCTCCAGCACCCAGCGGGTCCACGGGACGCGGGCGAGCCCGGGCGTGTCGACCTGGAGCGAATCCGGACCGTCTTCGTACAAGAGCGAGCCCGCGCGGGCTCCGAAGCAGCGCTCGACGCCGTTCCGGCCGGCCAGCAGCATGGACCCGCCCCGGGCCACGTGATCGGTCAGAACGCGATGCTCGGCGCCGGTCGGAATGCGCTCGACGTCGAGCAAGAGCACCAGCGCGTCCCCGCTCGGGCCTGTTCCGCCCTCGCCGAGCGGAAGCCACGACCGGCGTCGCCGTTCGACGCGCACGCCCAACGACTCGAGCGCCGCGGCGAGCCCCCTCGCGCCCTCCGGTCCCGCCAGGAGCGTGGAGCGCCGCGGGTCGAGGAGGGCGTCGGGTGGGGCGGCCCGGCGTCCCAGGTACGCGGCCACCACGAGGGCAACCGCGAGGCCGACGAGGAGGACGACTTCACCCCGTCGCACGGCGTTCCGTGACCTCGGTTGCCCGCGCGCTGAAACGTGCGAGGTCCCCCGCGCCGCACGGCGCGCCGCCGAAGACGTGGCGGTACAGCGCGCCCACCAGGTCGCGCAATGCAGCGCCGCTCGACGCGTCCAACCGCGCCTCGCGCGCGTATTCCGCCGGCGTCTTGGACGGATGGAACGTGAGAAGCTTCCGCGCGTCGAGCTCGAGGACGACCGCGAGAAACCGATGAAGGAGTGCGTCGGCCCAGCGCCCGGCGCGGGCCAGCCGGTCGGCCTCCCGCAGATGCCACGCGGCGTCGCGTACCTCGGGGGCGGGCGCGGCGGGCGGCGCGGCCGCGCGCTCGAGGGGCCGCAGCGCGCGCCAGATCAGGTACGCGAAGTGGCTCAGGAGGCCGAGCAGCACCGCGGTGAGCGCGATCACCAGGGCGTAGTAGGCGACGGGATGCAGGTCCGCGAGCCGGGAGAGCCACAACTGGAACCGGGCGAGCAGATCCCGCAGGACCTGGAACGGGTTCGGGACCGATTGCCACTCGTACTCGGGGGCCGTGAACACGCGGTCCAGGACTACGCGCAACGAATCCGCCGGCGTCCCCTGGTACGCGCCGCCCGTCACGCGCCGGCGGGCTCGGCTCCGAGCCCGAGCTGCCGGCTCAGATGCTCGAGGTCGAACGCCTCTCTGCGCACGCGGAGATCATAATAGAACAGCGTGAGGGCGCAGCCGAAGATCGGATACACCAGGAGTTGCACGAGCGTGGACAGTACGAACGCACCCTGAAAGAACGCGGCAAGCACGCCGGCGACGAACGCGGGAATCAACAGGATCGCGAACGTGACGACGCCGAGGACGAACGCCCGTCCCTTGGATCCCTTGGTGAGCGACCACGACCTGCCGAGCGCGTCGGTGGGGGACGCCGGGTCCTCGAGCACCACCACCTGGACCACGACGGCGTAGCCGCATGCCACGATCACGCCCGGGATGAGCAGCAGGATCGACGCCAGGAAGACGAGGATGTACTTGGCGATGCCCGCGACGAGAATGCGCCAGATCTTCCCAAGAGCGAAGTGCAACGCGTCGCCCATGACGGGCTCGCGGCCGAGGAACGCGTCGGACACGACCTTCACGGTCGCCCCCGCCGCGATGAGCCCGCCGATCGCCTGCAGGAGCATCGCCAGCCCCCAAAGCCCCGGCGCGAAGAGCACGCCGCCTCGCAGCTCGACGTACACTCCGAGCACCGCGGGCGCCCCGTAACAGGTGATGGCGATCCCGATGAGGGGACCGAAGTACCGGCGGTAGATCGTGAACGTCCCGTCCAGGATCTCGCCGACCGACATCGCGCGAATCTGATACGTGGCCATGGGACCTCCCGGGCGATAAGATGCGCCTGAGATGCCGGAGAAGCGAGCCCCTACCCCGTTCCCCATTTCTCGACGCTTCGACGTCGAGACCCCCGAGCATGTCTCGCTCGACTTCGAGCTGGCGGGGCTGGGATCGAGGGCTGCGGCAGCCATCTATGACGCCGTCGTGCTGGTCGTGCTGCTCCTGCTCCTGCAACTCAGTGTCGTACTCCTGAACGCGTTCCCCCGTGTTACGGTCGGATGGGCCCTGGCGGTCTACATCCTCGTGACGTTCGCGACGGTGTGGGGCTACTTCGTCTTGTTCGAGGCCCTCGGCGGCGGGCGTACTCCCGGGAAACGCCGCATCGGCATCCGCGTCGTCATGGACACGGGCCATCCCATCACGTTCGCCGCCGCCGCCGCGCGGAACCTGGTCCGTCTGGTCGACATGCAGCCGGGCGTGACGTACGGCGTCGGCATCCCCTTCGTGCTGTTCCACCCGCAGCACAAGCGGCTCGGCGACCTCGTGGCCGGCACGATCGTGGTGCGCGACCGGCCCGGCGAGATCCGCCTCCCGTCACCGGCCGCCACCGTGAAGCGGCTCGAGCCGGCGGCCACGGCGATGGCCGCCGGTCATCTGGAGTTGTCGGACGACGAGTTCCGCCTGGTGCAACAGGTCGTGGAGCGCCTCGACACGCTCGCCGAGCCGGTGCGACGCCGGCTGGTCGACGAGCTGGAGCGACGCCTCGGCCCACGCTTCCCGAACCGGGTCCCGGACCCCGCGATCTTCCTGACCGAGCTGTACCGCGACGAGAGCGCGAAGCGGCGCGGCGTGGCGGCGGCGCGGCGCGGCGAGGGTCCCGCCCGGCGCGGCAGCGTGGCCGACCGCTTCGTGGTGCTTCGCGAGGCGGGGTGGGAGGCGTTCCGGCAGCGGGCGTCCGCGATCGAAGAGGGGGGCATCCGCAACACGTCGGGCCGCGAGCTGGTGGCGTTTGCCGGCGCGTACCGGGAAGTCGCCGCCGATCTCGCGCGGGCGCGGACCTACGGCGTCGATCCGCGCGTGCTCGAGTACCTGACACGGGTCGTGAGTACCGGACACAACGCGCTGTACGGCGTGCGGGGCGTGCGGCGGCTTCGACCGAGGCAGTTTCTGCTGCAATCGCTTCCAGCGAGCGTCTGGGAAGCGCGGCGCTACGTGCTCGCGGCGTTTCTGGTGTTCGTCATTCCGGGCCTCATCGGCTTTTTCGTCGTGCGGCTCGACCCCGCCGCCGCCGAGAGCCTGCTTCCCGACCAGATGATCGCCCGCGCCGCTACGGGGGGCGATCAAGCGCGCGCGGGCATCGGCTACGCGGAGATGCCGTCGCCGTTCTTGCCGATGATGGCGTCGGGCATCATCGCGAACAACGTCCAGGTGGCCATCGCGGCGTTCGCGTTCGGCATCTCCGCCGGCATCGGGACGGTGCTCATCCTGTCCCTGAACGGCCTGTCGATCGGCGCGACGCTCGGCCTGTTCACCAACTACGGCCTCGCCGGCTGGCTCCTCACGTTCGTGGCCGGGCACGGCGTCCTCGAGCTGACCGCCATCTTCTTCGCCGGGGGAGCGGGGCTCGCGATCGCACGCGCGGTCGTGGCGCCCGGCGACCTTGCCCGGCGCGACGCGCTCGTGGTCAATGGTCGCCTCGCCCTGAGGCTCGTGGGCGCGGCCGCGGTGTTATTGCTGGTCGCCGGCGCGATCGAGGGATTTCTCTCCGCCAGTCCGGCGCCCGCGGCGCTCAAGGTCGGCGTGAGCGCCGCGAGCGCCGGGGTGGTCGGGCTGCTGTTCCTCCTGGGGCGGAAGGTGGCGTTGCGCACGGAGAGCTAACGGCATATGGCCGTATGGCGTATGGCGTATTGCTAGGAGGCTACGACCATACGCTATACGCCATACGCCATACGCCGGTCAGCCGGTCACCACGACCACCGGAATGTCCACCCTGGTTCCCTCCCATTCCAGCACCAGCGTCGCCGCACGCTCACCGGCCGGCGCCGCCCGGATGGTGAACGACTCGACCTGGGCGTCGGTGGCGCCGGCCGGCGCGGTGCCGCGGCCTACCTCTTTCGCGCGCACGGCCTCGGAGTAGCTGTTCTCGTGCCCCCACTGATCGATCGAGGCGTTGAGGATGATCGTCCATTCGGACTCGCCGGGCATGGTGTACAGCGAGTACGTGCCCGGCTCCAGGCGGACGCCGGCCACCGTGATGCTCACGGGCGTGTGGATCATCGTGGGCTCGTTCGCTCCCGTGCGCCACAGGTTGCCATAGGCGATGCGCTCACCCAGCATCGTGCGGCCGCGGGCCGCCGGCCGCCCATAGCATACCTTGAGCGCATTGCCTCCGACGGCGAACGTCAACGAGTCGAGTGGACTCCGCCTGCCCTCGATGGCGACATGATCCGGATGCGTGATGCATGCGGTGTCGGAGGGGGCGAGCGCGAGGGTCGCAAGCAGGATGGTAGTCAACATGAGTTTCCGGTCTCCGGGTGAGAGCGTATGGCGTATGGCGTATGGGCAGACGCGAGAGTGCCTGGCATACGCCATAAGCTATACGCAATAAGGTATCAGCCATAAGCCATGAGCCGCATGCCCTCCACGGAATACCTGCTCATCGGCGGCGGCCTCGCGGCCAGCCGTGCCGCTCGCCGGATCCGCAAGCTGGACGCGGACGGCGCCATCACGCTCGTAACCGCGGAGCCGCACGCGCCATACGATCGCCCCCCGCTCTCCAAGGAATTCCTGCGGGGCGAGGTGGCCGAGGAGAAGCTGTTCTACCAGTCGCCGGATGAGCTTCGCGGATCCGGCGTGGACCTCGTGACGGCGACGCGCGTCGTCGCACTCGATCCGGACGCCCACAGCGCCGCGCTGGCCGGTGGGGAGCGCTACCGGTTCCAGAAGGCTCTCCTCGCCACCGGGGGGCGCCCGGTGGCGCTCGACGTCCCCGGCGCGGACCTCGACGGGGTCCACTACCTGCGGACGCTGGACGACGCCAAGGCGTTGGCGGCGGAAGCGGGCCAGGGCAAGCGGATCGCCGTCGTCGGCGCCGGCTTCATCGGGATGGAGGTTGCATCGTCCCTCACGCAGCTCGGCTGCGAGGTCGAGGTCGTCGAGACGGCGCCGCGCGTCTGGGCCCGCTTTGCCGACGAGACGCTTTCCCGCTTTTTCCAGCGCTACTGCGAGGAGCGCGGCGTCCGGTTTCGCACGGGCGAGCGGACCACGGCCATTCGCGGCAACGGCCGCGTGACCGCGCTCGAGACGGCGTCGGGCACGAGGATCCCGTGCGACGCGGTACTGATCGCGGTGGGTATCCGACCCAACGTGGAGTTGGCGGCGGACGCCGGCCTGGACGTGGACGACGGCATCGTGGTCGACGCGTCGATGCGCACGTCGCACCCGGACGTCTACGCGGCCGGCGACGCGGTGCGCTTCCCGGACCCGATCTTCGGCCGGCGGCGGCGGGTGGAGCACTGGGGGCACGCCGATGCATCCGGCCGGGTGGCGGGAGAGAGCATGGCGGGAGCGGAGCGCGTGTACGATTCGGTGAGCTACGTGTGGTCGGACGTGTTCGACCTTCATCTCGAGTTCGCGGGCGACGAGCAGACGTGTGACCGAACGCTGCTCCGGGGCGATCCCGCCTCCGGGTCGTTCACCCTGCTCTACCTGCGGCGGGACCGCCTCACCGCGTTCTTCTCCGTGGGCGGGAACCCCAGGGACCTCGTGCCGCTCAAGAAGCTCATCAAGGAAGGGGCGCCCCTGACCGGCCGGGAGCGCGAGCTGGCCGACCCGGGGTTCCCCGTGCGGGACCTCCTGTGATTTTGGTCACGGCGGTGGCGGGGGGGCGTCGCCATCCTGCATCCCCGGTGGTCCCGCCGTTGGACAAATGCCGGGGAGCGTGGCAGCACGCATGGGGGCGGATAGTAACGGGTCGCACCTGATTGCTCCCTGCAATCCACGTAACGACAATTGTAGCAATTGGTTGGCCGGCCGTGGCATGAGGCCGGCGCCTTCTGGTGCGGTCTTCGCCTGGGGTTATTATTGAGCGATGGGCAGTCCCCTGCTAGCGCGGCCCCGCGGGAAATCCCGCGGGTTCACGTTCGCCGAAGTGCTGATGGTGATCGGGATCATCGGGATCCTGACCAGCCTGGCCTATTGGCGGATGGGGCCGGGCCTCGTGCAGGCCCGGGTGAACCGGGCGGCGTGGTTGCTGGCCGCGGACTTGCAGTATGCCCAGCTGATGGCGGCGCGGCAGCGGCGTCCGGTGGTCGTGATCGTGGTCGAGTCCACCCGCAGCTATGCCATTCGGGACCGCGCCACCGCCGAGATCTTTCGCCAGCGAGACCTGGGTGACGGAACGGAGTTCCAGGTCGACTCGCTCGAAGCTACGCCGACGACGATCGAGATCTTCCCGACCGGAGTGACCGCGGGGAACGTCACGTTCCGCATCGGCCTGGCAGGCCACGAGAGGGAGGTTCGCCTGACCCGTGCGGGCCAAGTCCGGATCAACAGCAGCGGCTGATCGCCGGCGGGACGAGAGGGGGGTGACGCTGATCGAGGTCATGCTCGCCCTCGCGATCCTGAGCGTCGTGCTGATGGGACTGGGCGGTCTGATGTTCCAGGCCGCGCGCCACACGCGGCAGTCGGCGGCGGCGACGTATCGCGGCTCCGCGCTCGCCTCCGCCGAGTCGTGGAGCCGGGGGCTGCCGTGGGACAACCTTCCGGGCAGCGTGGGGTGCGTGGACAGCCTCACCGTGGGGCAAATGCTGTACACCCGCTGCGCCGATCTGGTCACGGACACGCCGCGGTTCCGCCAGCTGCGTATCGTCATCGCGCCGATCGGCGCTCTGGTCGCGGTTCCGGACACGGTGATGGTGGACCGGAGCCGGTTCATCCCCCCTTCACCGTTCAACGTCAATTGACCCGCCGCGGCCTGACGCTCGTCGAGCTGTTGATCAGCATGATCGTGGTGGCCATCCTCGGCACGATTCTGACGCGTGTCCTGGTGGACGACTCCAAGTTCGTGAGCCGCCAGGACGCCATGATGAGCGCCCGGCAGACCTCCCGCGCCGCGCTCAACACGATGATCGGCGAGCTGCGGATGGTTTCCGAAGACGGACTTCTGGCGCTCGAGCCGGATAGCGTCACCTTTCTCCTGCCGTACATGTTCGGCGTGTCGTGCGGCGACGACGGCGGGGGCAATCTCATCGCTTCGTTCACGCCGCCCGATTCACTGATGTACGCCAACGCGGCGCCGGAGGGCCTTGCACGCCGCGACGGCAACAGCAACTACGTGATGCGTTCCATGACGGGGGCCACGGTCTTGACGGACCCGACGACCTGCACGACGCGTAACGTTGGCACGATCCCGGGCGGCCGCATGATGACCATCACCGGCATCCCGGCGAGCGAGCTCCCTCCAACGTCTACCGATCTATCTCCCGGTACGATCGTGTACCTGTACCAGACCGTGACGTACAAGTTCGCCGCGTCCGTCGATCTTCCCGGACGGTTGGCGCTGTGGCGCCGGGCCGGGGCGGGCCCGCTCGAGGAGTTGGTGGCGCCGTTCGACACGGTGGCGGGGTTCGGCTGCCTCACGGGGCCGGATCTCGATCTGGTAGCCTGCACCAGCTCCCTTACGATGCTCGACGAGGCCCGCGGCCTCGAGCTCCGCCTGGTCGGTGAGAGCGACGTCACTCCCCGCGGGTCTAGCGGTCCGCAGACGTTCGATCTCACCACTCGCGTCACGTTCTTGAACCGCGACTGATGAGCAGCGCGTCGAGCCGCGAAGAGGGCTTCGCCCTCCCGATGACGATCTTCATCGTCACGTTGGTAACGATCATGCTTTCCGCGTTGTTTGTACGCGTCGGGGTAGAGCGGCGGATCGCAGACAGCGGCGGTGCCACCGTGGACGCCCTGGCCATCGCGCACAGTGGCCTCCAGCGCTTCTACGTGCACTACGACTCGCTGGGGACGGCGCCCTCCAACGACCCCAATAACCCTGACTCCCTGCGCGTGAACGTGACCGGCGGCTATGCCGACGTCGTGGCCCATATCGCGCACGACCCGCCGGGCGGCGACACGATGTATCTCGTCCGGTCCACCGGGCACGTCATCGAGCCCACGCTGGGGGCCGACCCGCAGGCCGAGCGGACGGTAGCGCAGTTTGCTCTGTGGCAGGGTGGGACGATTGCTACCCGCGCGGCTTACCTCGCGGCGAATCGCTTCAATGACCCGGATGGTTTCCCGGACGATCCCGATGCCGTTCCGGACGGGACGTACTCGATGTCCGCGATCGACGAGTGCACATTGACTCTCACCTTCGGGATGCGAAGCCTTCAGATCCCGGGCTTGCCTGCAAACCAGCACCCACTACTCGAGTCGTTCGGGGAGATCGACTACGGTGGCACACCAACACTGCTCGCTGGCACCGGATTCAACGATATCGACTGGGACGGCGTGGTCGGCGGCGACTTCTTGCCGGATTACACGAGTTTCACGAACTGGAATACCTGGTCTTCGTACCTCATCGATACCCCGCTCCTCACGCTTCCCGACGTGACGGGAAGCGGCTTGCTGGTTGTGACAGGCGACCTCGACCTCCAGGGAGCGGTATTCGACTGGCGTGGCGTCATTCTCGTCGGCGGAGCGATCCACTTCAACGCCCAGAACATGACCATCAGCGGGATGGTCGTCTCAGGTCTGAACTATCAGCTCGGTCCGCCACAGCCTGCTGACGGTGTATGGAATCCGGACGGTACCACGCTGTCGATCAACTACAACTCCTGCCGTGTGGACAGCGCCATGGTCGCGCTCGGCGGCCTTGCACCGATCCCGAATGCCTGGGTGGACAACTGGGCGACGTACTGACTTCGGGCAGTAGGCAGTAGCAGTCGGCAGTCGGCAGTCGTTCCGGCTTGCTCGGCGTAGCGCCTCAGCTAGACTTCCCTCCAATGACACGCAATCGACCGTGGCGAGTCACGGCGGCGCTCGGGCTCGCGGCGCTCCTCGCCGCCTGTGGCAGCACACCGGATCCCGAGGCCCTTCGCGGCACCGTCCTCGCCGAGGCGTGGCCGAGGCCGGATTTCTCGCTGACCGACACCGGCGGTGAGCCGTTCGCCTTCCGCGCCCGGACTGCCGGCACGGTGACCCTCCTCTTCTTCGGCTACACGCACTGCCCCGACGTATGCCCCGTGCACCTCGGCAACATCGCGGCCGTCTTGGGCACGCTGACGCCGGACGTGAGCGGACGGGTGAGGGTCGTGTTCGTGAGCACCGATCCCGAGCGAGACACAGCGGACCGCATCCGGTCGTGGCTCGACGGCTTCGACCGCCGCTTCATCGGCCTCCGGGGATCGCTCGATGAGGTCAACGCCATCCAGCAACGCATCGGCCTGGCAGCCGCCGTCGTTCCCGACACCAGTGACGGCGACTACACCGTGGGTCACGGGGCCCAAGTGATCGCGTACACGGCTGACGATTCGGCGCACGTGGTGTACGGTTTTGGCACGCGGCAGGCGGATTGGGCGGCGGATTTGCCGCGGTTGGTGGGGGGAGAATGGGATTGAGGTAGGAGCGGCAGTCGGCGGGTCGGCAGTCGGCAGTCGGCAGAGCGGCAGAGCGGCAGGAGCGGCAGGAGCGGCAGGAGCGGCAGGAGCGGCAGGAGCGGCAGGAGCGGCAGGAGCGGCAGGGAGCGGCAGGAGCGGCAGGAGCGGCAGGAGCGGCAGGAGCGGCAGGAGCGGCAGGAGCGGCAGGAGCGGCAGGAGCGGCAGGAGCGGCAGGAGCGGCAGGAGCGGCAGCGCGGGATAACGGCTAACAGCCCAAACGCCATGCCAGACGCCATGAACCATACGCCGATTCGGAGGGGACGCGGCGTGGCAACGACGGGGACACGTTGAGCTGGTGGTGCTCCGCCCAGGGCGTTCCCTGGGAGTGGACCTGGCGCCCCTACCCGGGTGTGTGGGCCTTCGTGTTGCTGCTCGTGGTGGGCTACGCGTTCGGGCTCCGGGCGCTGCGCCGCCGCGGCGAGCACGCGTCGCGCGGACGCATCGTGTCGTTCACGGCCGGCATCCTCGTCCTGTGGATCGCCTCCGACTGGCCTATCGGCGCGCTTGGCGCCGGGTATCTCGTGAGCGTCCATACCGTGCAATACCTGTTGTTCGTCATGGCCGCGGCGCCCCTCCTGCTGCACGGACTGCCGACACCCCTCCTGCGGACCATCACCACGCCGGGGCCGCTGCGAGCATCCGCCCGCGCGGCGAATCGGCCGCTGGTGGCGTTCCTCGTATTCAACGTCGTGATGCTCGGGACCCATCTTCCGCCCGTCGTGGACGGCCTCGGCGAGACCCAGCTCGGCACGTTCGCGATCGACATGGCCTGGCTCGTCTCCGGCCTCTTCTTCTGGTGGCCGGTGCTCGCCCCCCTTCCCGAATTGGGTGCCCTGCCGCACCCCGGCCGGATCCTCTATCTCGTGCTGAACGTGTTCATCCCCACCGTTCCCGCCTCGTTCCTCACGTTCGCGGACTATCCACTGTACGCGTTGTACGAGCTGTCGCCTCCCATCGAGGGGATCTCCGCCGTCACGGACCAGCGGGTGGCCGGCCTGCTCATGAAGGTGGTGGGCGGATTCACGATCTTCGGCGCGGCGAGTGTGTTGTTTTACAAATGGTATATGGGGGAGCGGGAGGAGGGTGGTGAGGTGATCGCGGCGCCGATGCGGAGGTGAGTTGGGAGGGCAGAGCGGCAGGGGTGGTGCACGTGCGGGGCTGCCGCCACTGCCGCTCTTCCCGCGCTCCCGCTTCTCCATGATCAGCCTCTCCGCGCCTGCCCCGTAGCCACCCGGTACAGGAAGAACATCACCACGACGAGTAGGACGACGCCCGGCAGCGTTCCGTCGTGCGTGCCCCAGAACGCGAGGGCGTCCGCGCGGCCGCTGACGACGATCGGGATGGCCAGGAGAATTCCCAGCAGCGCCTCCCCGGTAATCAAGCCCGCGGCGAACAGCAGGCCGTGGCGGTCGCCTTGCGCGCGGGCCTCCACGAGGGCGCCGTTCTGCCCCGACGCGCCGAGCCGGTCGTGATACCGTCCCGCGGCCCAGGCGATGATCCCACCGAGGAAGATGGCGACCGACAACTGGAACGGGAGATAGATACCGACGGCGACGGCGAGCACCGGTGTCCGGAACTCGCTGCCGCGGCGCTCGAGGACGACGTCCAGGATGATGATGGCGACGGCCGCAGCCATCCCCCAGACCACCATGTCCCACGGCAAGCCGCCGCCGAATACGCCGCCTGCCACCGCGGCCATCAGCGTCGCTTGCGGCGCCGCGAGCGGGTTTGGATGCGCCTCGGTCGGGACCCCGATGCCGTATGCGTGCAGCAGGAGCGTGAGCACCGGCGCCATCACGAAGGCGGCCGCGATCACGCCGAGCCCCTGCATGATCTGTTGCTTGACCGGCGTCGCGCCTACGATCCGGCCGGCCTTGAGGTCCTGCATGTTGTCGCCGGCAATCGCACCGGCGCACGCCACCACCGCCCCGATCAGAATGGCCGCAGCGGGGCCGATCGCGCTGTCGGTGCCGACTGCCACGAGCAGGAGCGCCGACACGAGGATCGTGGAGATGGTGACACCGGAGATCGGGTTGTTGGACGAGCCGACGAGCCCAGCCATGTACCCGGCCACCGCGGAGAAGATGAAACCCGCGAGCAGCATGACGATCGCCATGAAGATCGCGGTGCCCCACGAATGGGTGATGAACTCGAAGACGAAGAACAAGGGAATGGCGGAGAACGCAAGGGCCACGCCGACCCACTGCATCGGCGCGTCCCGTTCCGTCCGCTCGATGGCGCTGGCCGCACCGCCCCGGGAGGCGCGGTACGCCTCGATGCCCGAGCGCACGCCGTTGACGATGCTCGATCGCACCTTGAACAACGTCCAGATGCCTCCCACGATCATCGCGCCGACGCCGATGTAGCGGGTCTGCGTGGACCAGAGCGTCCCCGCGGCGTCCACGGCGGCGTCGACACCCTCGGGGTATCCGGTCGTGGCCGCCACGATCGGGATCGCGATCCACCAGTTCAACGCGCCGCCCAGGAAGATGAGCACCGCGATATTGAGCCCGACGATGTACCCCACGCCGACCAGCGCGGGCGACAGGTTGGTGCCGAAGTAGGCGATCGAGCCGCCCACGCTGCGGGCCGTCTCGAGGACGCCACTCCACAACCGCAGGCCTGTGTCGCCGAGCTTGAACAAGGCGCCGATGATGCCGGCCGACGCCAGGTACTTGATCCCCGCTCCCCCCTGATCGCCCACCTTCAGCACCTCGGCCGTGGCCACGCCCTCGGGGAACCGGAGGGGGTTCTCCACGATCAGCGCCCGCCGCAGCGGGATCGTGAACAGCACGCCGATCACGCCGCCCAGGGCGGAGATCATGGTGATCTCCCAGTAGTTGAACTCGGTCCACGCCCCGAGGATCACCATGGCGGGGATGGTGAAGATCACGCCCGCCGCCAGGCTCTCGCCGGCCGACGCCGCCGTTTGCACGATGTTGTTCTCGAGAATGTTCGAGTCGCGGAAGAACCGGAGGATCGCCATCGAGATCACCGCGGCCGGAATCGACGCGGAGACGGTGATGCCCGCGAACAGACCGAGGTAGGCGTTGGCACCGGCCAGCGTCACGGACAGGACCACGCCCAGGATCAGCGCCCGCGCCGTAATCTCGGGAAGCGTGACGGAGGAGGCGATGTACGGTTCGTCATTGGAGGCGGGCGGGCGGTGCGCGGACCGGTGAGGCTGCATCGCGGCTCCTGGAGAGAGTGGTGCGGCGCGGAGAGCCCCGAGCGCTCTTCGCCGGGGGAATAGTTCAGGCCGCGATCCCGAGTGTCAAGTTCTTGCACTACGGGAGTTTGACGACCGGTTGAGGCCGGACGTATATCTTTGGCTGCTATGAAACCCTCATCGCTCGACTTTCTGAAGCGGCTCCTCGATTCTCCCGGCCCCTCGGGGTTCGAGACGGCCCCCGCCCGCATCTGGCGCGCGGAGACCGAACGATTCGCCGACGAGGTCACCGCCGACGTTTCCGGGAACACCATCGCGGCGGTGAACCCGCACGGCGAGCCGCGAATCATGTTCGCCGGCCACATCGACGAGATCGGACTCATGATCGTCCATGTGGACGACGACGGGTATCTCTACTTCTCACCGATCGGGGGGTGGGACGCGCAGGTGCTGGTGGGACAGCGCGTCGTCATCGCCGCCAAGGATGGGCCGGTCAACGGTGTGATCGGCCGCACGCCGATTCATTTGATGACGTCGGAGGAGCGGGACAAGGTCGCCAAGCCGGCGGATCTCTGGATCGACATCGGGGCGCCTAGCAAGGCGGAAGCGCTGCAGCGCGTCCGCGTGGGGGATCCGGCGGTCCTCGCCGCGAGCGCCGTGGAGCTCCCCGGCGGCCGCCTCGTCTCTCGGAGCATCGACAATCGCATCGGCGCGTACGTCGTTGCGGAGGCGCTCCGGTTGCTGGCCGCGTCGAAGCCGGCGGCCGCGGTGTTTTCCGTGGCGACCACGCAGGAGGAGATCGGATTGGGCGGCGGCGGCGGGGCGCGCACCAGCGCGAACGGCCTCGATCCGCGCGTGGCGATCGTCGTGGACGTTACGCACGCCACGGACCATCCCAACGCAGAGAAGAAGCGGCACGGCGACACGAAACTCGGGGGCGGGCCGGTGTTGTCCCGCGGCTCGGCCGTGAATCCGGTGGTCTACGAGTTGTTGGTCGACGTGGCGGAGGCGGAGGGGATTCCCTACTCCATCCAGGCCGCCCCGCGCGACACGGGCACGGATGCCGACAGCATCCACACCGCGCGGCGCGGTATCGCGACCGGACTGGTCTCGGTCCCGAACCGGTACATGCACAGCCCCAACGAGATGGTGGACGTGGTGGACCTCGAACGGGCGGCGAGTCTGCTCGCGGCGTTCGCCGGGCGGGTAACCCCGGCCACGGACTTCACGCCCCGCTAGCCTCCACGCGCCGTAGCTGGCCGAGCGCGCTGCGCGCGGCTTCGCGCACGTCCTTGCCACGGTCCGCCGCCAGCGCCTCCAGCACCGGCCGCGCGGCGGGGTTGTTGGACGCACCCAATCCCTCGATCGCCGCCAGCCGCGGTCCCGCGGCCCGGCGGCCGAACAGGACCCCACCCGGCTGCACCACTTTCTGGAGGATCTGGACGGCATCGGCAGTGCCGATCCGGCCCAGGGCGCGGTAATACTCGCACTGGATGCCCGGGTCCTCCTCGCTCTCCACCGCCGCCACCACCGGCATCGCCAGCGCGCCGAGGCCGCGTCCGCCGACCGCCTGTGCCACGGCGAGACGGATCTCGGGGTCGGGGTCACGCATGACGGTCCGGAGGAACGGCACGGTTGCCGGCGTGCCGATGCGAGCCAGCGCGACGCCGACCGAGCGGCGTACGCGCGGATCGTCGTGCTCGGCAATGCGACCAAGGGCCGGAATGGCCTCCTCCACCCGCAGCTCCCCCACCAGGTCGGCCACGTTGCGCAGCACGTACCATTCGTGGTGGCCGAACATGGAGATGATGATGTCGACCCCCGCCTCGACGCTTCGCAGCGCGCTCAGGTAGGCCTTGCGCTCGGCGAAGGTCGGGGCCTCGACGAGCTTGTCCAACAGGACCTGCGTGCCGCGCGGCCCCGCGCGCTTCATGAGATTCACCACGTCGACGGCGTAGATCTCGTCGATGATCAACCCGGCGAACCGCTGGAGCGCTTCCGGCGTGGCGATGCGTTGCAGCGCGATGGCGCACGCTCGTTGCGTCTCCCCGTCCTCCGCGTGATCGGCGTGCCGCATCACGGCGGCCACCCCCTCCATCGCCTCCTGAATCCGGCTGCCCTTCAGCGCGTCGCTGATCTTCCGCGCGATCGTGTGCAGGTCGCCCATCAGCTCCAGGCCCTGGGGCCGCCGCTTGAGCCGCTCGGACGTCCCGGCGACCACGCCCTGGGCTTCATCGCGCCGCGGTAGCACCGCGTCGTAATGCTCGGGGCGGTCGGACGACCGCACCGTCGAGTCGGGACGCTCCGCCGCCGCTCCTTCCTCTGTGAGCACGCCGGACTGCTTGAGCGCGTCCGTCACGCGTCTCCCCCCCTCGGCATGGGCCCCGCGCACGCGATCGGCGTCGAGCACCGAGATCGTGACGATGCGCGCTTCCTGGAGCCGGGCCTCCAGCGCCTGGGCGTCGCCGGCCTCGATGGGCGGGAGCGCCAGCGCGCGGAGGAACGTGATGAGGTCGAGCGCCGAGGCATCGCACGCGACGTGCAGGGCGCCCACGCGATGGCCGCGGAGCTGACCGGACAACGTCGCGACGAAGGGCGTATCCGGTGGGATGGCGGCGCCTTCGATCGTGAGCGTCTCGTCCTGCTGCCGAATGGTGACGCTGTGCTCGGCGGTCAGGGCGACGAGGGAACGGAGCGCGGCCTTGTGATCGTCCACTGCGTCCGGCGTGCGGCGCAGCAGATCGAGGACGCGGCCGAGCAGCAGGGCAAGCCGATGCTCGTAGCGCATGGTTGGGCGTAACTTACGTGCGCCGCCTGACGGCAGCAACGCGGGCGACGCTCAGCGGCGGCGCAGGGTGGCCAACGCTTTGCGGGCCGCGTCCTGGATCTCCCGGTCCCGATCGGCGACGAGCGTCTCCAGGGTCCCGAAGGCCGCCACGCCGCCCGCCAGGCCGAGGCCCTCGATGGCCGCCAGCCGTTCCTCCTTCGACTTGCGCCCCAGGAGACGCCGGCCGGGCTGGGCGCTCTTGATGAGATACCGTACGGCGTCGGGCGTTCCGATCCGACCGAGCGCCTTGAGGTACTCGCGCAGGAGCTCCGGGTCCTTCTCCCCCTCGGCGGCGACGGCGATCGGGCGGACGAGCGCGTCGGCGGCGCGCCCCTTCACCGCGCTCAGCACAATGGAACGCAACTGGTCGTCGGCGGCGCGGAGGATCCCGAGGAGCGGCTCCGCGGTCTCGGGCGTCCCCAGCTTGGCGAGCGCCGCGGCGGCCGCCTGACGTACGCGACCGTCCCGGTGCTCCAGCGCGGCCGTCAGCTCCCCCACCGCTTCGTAGATGCCGAGGTCCCCCACGAGCCAGGCGGCGTTGCGCACTACGAACCAGTCGGGATGCCGCAGCATCGAGACGATCAGGTGATACCCCTCGCGGACGCGGCGCAGCGCCTCGAACACCACGCGGCGCTCCTCGACGGTCGGGAGCGACGCGATCTGGTCGACCAGCACCTTCGTCCCGTCGGCGCCGGCGCGTCGCATCACGAGCGACGCCGCCTCACCGTAGCGCGTGTCCGGCAGCAGCCGTGATACGCGTTGCAGGGTTCCGCGCGTCAACGAGCGGCGCAGCGTGATGCCGTAGCTGCGCCGCACGTCCTCAGAGGGCGCCCGGTCCTCGAGCGCGATCAGGAGCGACAGCGCTTCGACCGCCTCCTCGAGACGGTCCGCCTCGAAGGCGCGCTCCGCCGCCGTACCGACGTCCGACGCCCGCTCCAGCAAGTCGGCGCCGTAGGGTGACGCCTCCAGGCGGCGCAGCGCCTCCGCCAGCGGCGACGTCGAGCCCTCGAGCGCCTCGAGGTTCAACTCCGGCACGATCTGCGAGCCGGCGACCGCCGCCTCACCGCCGGTGGGCGACACGAACACGCCGGCGCCCCGCACCGCACGGACCGCCGACGTCGTGCTCCCGGGCGCCGGCGGCGGCTCGGCCACGTCGGCCAGGCGGCGCAGGAGGTCGAGCACCTCCGCCGGCGGGGCGCCTTGCGCGATCCAGATGGTGCCGACGCCGTGCCGCGCGAGACAGTCCGCCAAGTCGTCGATGAGCGGCAGCGCGGCGGAGATCGCCTTTCCCTCGACGGCCAGCACGCCGTTTCGGAGCGTGACCGTGGCGGACCCGAGGCGGCTCAGACCCACCAACGTTCGCAGCGCGGTTTTTTGCTCGACGATGTTCGGTGAGGTGCGAAAGATGTGCGCGGCACGCGCGAGCGTGACCGCGAAGTGGTCAGGGTTGATCATGGGGTACGCGCGAAGATACGGGCGCCGCCATTCCCCGGCAACGGTCGCGCAGCGCCGCGGCGACCTCGCCCGCGCGGATCAGCCCGTCGGCGAGCCCGAGCGCCTGTCCCAACCGGATGGCGGGCGGCGCGGCGAGATCCAGCTCGCGCGAGTCCCCACCGGCGAGCAGCGCCCGGACCCCGGCATCGTAGGTCAACGCACCACCGCGCAACACCAGCGCGCGCTCCATCGCTTCGGCGACGAAGGCGAGATCATGGGTGACCCCCAGGATCGCGACGCCCTCCGCCGACTCCTCGGCGAGCAACGTCTGCACGCGCGCGCCGGCATCGCGATCCAGCCCCAGCGTGGGCTCGTCGAGGACGAGGAGCCGCGGTTGCTGCGCCACGGCCGCGGCAATCGTGACCAGCTTCCGATGAGCCGGCGGGAGGTCGTAGGGGTGATCGTCCGCGCTCTCCGAGAGGCCTACCCGTTCCAGCGCGCGCGCGGCGAGCCGGAGCGCCTCCCGTTCCTCCATCCCGCCCCGCAGTGGCGCGAACGCCACTTCATCCAGCACCGTGCGGGCGAAGAGCTGGCGGTCGGGGTATTGAAAGACGTACGCCACGCGATCCGCGACGTCCTCCGGCGCCTTCCCCTTGATGCTGCGGCCACCGAATCGCACGACGCCGCGCGTGGGATGGAGGAGCGCCACCACGAGCTTCGTGAGCGTCGTCTTGCCGGCGCCGTTCCGGCCCAGCAGCGCCACCGTCTCGCCCGGCTCGACGGTGAAGCTGACGTCACGCAACACCGGCGAGGTGCCGTACGCGAATCCGACGTGCTCGAACGAGAGCAGGTTCACCGTTTCATCAGCCGCTGGGCGCCGCTCACGGTGAGCGGGTACGGGCCGGGACACTCCGCGGCCCGTAGGATCTCCGCCACCGTGGTGCTCACACCCGCCGTGACCGCGCCGGCGCCGCCGAGCACGTCGTCGGGGGCGCCGGCGCCGATGACCCGCCCGTCGTCCAGCAACATCACGCGGTCGGCCACCTCCACCGCCCGATCGACGTCGGTGGTGGCCACGATCACCGCCGCATCCCCGGCCAGGGCGGGAAGCAGCGCGTATACCGCGGCGGCCCCGGCGGGGTCCAGCTGGAGCGTGGGCTCGTCCAGGAGGTATACCCGCGGCTGCGTGACCGCCACGGCCGCGAGCATGACGCGCTGCAGCTCACCGCCGGACAGCGTCCGCGGATCGCGGGCGGCCAGATGCTCGACGTCGAGCAGGCGCAGCGAACGGTCGACGGCGTCTCCGATCTGGTCCCGCGACCACCCGAGATTGGCCGGCGTGAACGCGACCTCGTCCCACACCGTATAGGCCATCCCCGAGAGCTGTGTCCACGGCGTGGGGAAGAGCAATCCGACGTCGCCGGCCAGCGCCAACCGCCCCTCCGCGGACGCCGGGTCGCACCCCAACGTCGTCACGTCGCCCTCGCGCTCGCCCCCTGTCGCGCGGGGCGCCAGGCCGGCGATGGCGAGCAGCAACGTGCTGCATCCGGCTCCCAGCCGGCCGGTCACGACCGTGATGTCCCGCGGCCAGAACTCGGCGGTCACGCCCCGCAGCGCCGGCTCCTGCGCGCCGGGATAGCGAAACACGAGCCCCTGCAACCGCACGATCATCCGACGAACCTGACGACGAGGACCACCGCGGGCAACGCGAGCAGCGCCCAGCGCACCCACCGCTCCACCGGGTGATCGGCCGGCGGGGCGAGCGGCGTCCGGGAGGTGGCGGCGCCCACGCCGCGCGCCTCGAGGGCCATCGCGCGCTCGTCGACCTCCGTCAGGGCGCCGAGCACGAGCGGGACTGCCAGCGGAACGACCGCGGTCGCGCGGTTGAGCAGCGAGCCCCGCACGCGCAGTCCCCGGCACCGCTGGGCGTCCAGAATCTCGCGGGCGCGCTCACGGAGGCGGGGGACCGCCTGGAGCGTGGCCGCGAACAGGTATGCGACGGAGAACGGCAGGCCGCGCTCGAGCAGGGCGTCCACGAGGCGCGCCGGATGGACCACCGCGACCGCGGTCGTGAACGTCACCAGCATCGCCGTGATCCGCGCGCCGATCAAGACGGCGCGGTCCGGCGTGGCGTCCAGGAGTCCGTGGAGAATGATGAGGAAAAGCCAGAACGGGATCGCGAGCACCAACGCCGGCGCCAGTACGCCGCCCACCCCCGCCGCAACCGCGAGGAGCGACACCGCCAGGAGCAGCAGCAACGGCCCGCCGGTGCCCGGGAGGACGAACGCCAGCAGGGCGACGCTCACCGTGATGGCCAGCGGTGTGAACGGGTGCGCCCGGTGGAGGAACCCCGCGCCCGGCCTGAATCCGACGATCACGAGCGCCCCAACGCGCGCCCCGTCGCGGGGAAACGGGCCGCGGTTCTCCCCGGCAGGGCAATCAGGATGGACCGCACGAGTGTGAACGTGACCGCCTTGTCGAGCACGTCGGTGACGACGCTCGCCATCACCACGGCGGGCCCGAGCGGCACGCCGAGCGCTCGCAGCACCGTCGTGATCACCGTGACGCCGCCGCCGGTCACGCCGCCGAAGGCGAAGAAGGCGATCGGGGCGGAAAGGGCCGCGGCCAGCGCGCCCACGCCCGCGCCGATCACCACCGCCCGCCGCCACGACGCGAAACCGCCGCGCTGCGCGGCGAGGCCGGCGAGCGCGGCCACCGCGAGCTGGACCGGCAAGAACCACAGCCAGATCACGTTGCCACCCAGCGTGGCGAGCACCGTCTGCGACACGACGCCGGTCGCGAGCGCCGGGCTGATCCCGGCGAGCGCGGCGACCAGCACCGTCCCCACCGTGTCGAGGTACACGGGGAGGTGCGTCGCGGCGACGAACTGTCCCATGGCCCAGTTGATGCCGACGGCCAGCGGGATCAAGGCGAGCAGGCGGGGAGCCACGACCTCGTCCGGGGGTGATTAAATTGAAAACGTGGTGAAATAACTATAGACGGCCCGACAAGTCCAACGGGATCACCTAGATTGACCCGCATGACATCCAGAACCAGAGCGCTCCTCGCCTTCGTGGCATGCGCCACCGCCGGTGCATCGCCCGCCGCTGCGCAGACCGGCCCCGCAGCCGCGGGCTCCGCCGCACGGGTCCGTGGCTACATCGAGTACCTGGCGGCCGATGCCCGCGAAGGACGCGGCATCGGAACCGCCGGCCTCGACTCGGCGGCGGCCTACGTGGCCCGCGCGTTCGCGAGCATCGGCCTCGGCGCCGGCGGAACGGAGGGATACTTCCAACCGTTCGCCATCGACCCGACGGCGGCCGCGGCCGCCCACGCGGGCGTCGGCGGCGCGGCGGTCCGCAACGTCGTCGGCGTGCTGCCGGGGCGCGGCGCCCTGGCGGGCCAGGCCGTCGTCGTCGGCGCGCACTACGATCACCTGGGCATGGGCGGGTTCGGCAGCCTGGATCCGGACAGCGCCGGCGTGGTGCACAACGGTGCCGACGACAACGCGTCCGGGACCGCGGCGCTGCTCGAGACGGCGGCGCTGCTCACGGGCCGCGGCGCGGCGAACGCGCGCACCATCGTGTTCGTCGCGTTCACCGCCGAGGAGATCGGCCTCGTCGGGTCGAGCCATTACGTGGCGCATCCCGTGGTGCCGAACGACTCCACGATCGCGATGATCAACTTCGACATGGTGGGGCGGCTCCGGGACGGGACACTCCTCGCCATTGGGACGGGGTCTGCCCGCGAGCTCGAGGCCGCCGTCGACTCGATCGCGTCGGCGTACGCCCTCGACCTGAAGATCACGGGCGACCCGTGGGGCCGCAGCGACCACTCCTCGTTCTACGGGGCGGAGGTCCCCGTGGTGCACTTCTTCACCGACACCCACGAGGACTACCACCGCACCACCGACGACGCCGGCGCGATCAACGTCCCCGGCGTGGTGCAGGTGGCAACGCTCGCCGCCGACCTGGCCTGGGCACTCGCCACCCGGGACGCACCGCTCACGTACGTCAGCGTGCCGCCGCCCGCCGCGTCGCAGGGCGGCGGGTACGGCGCCTACCTCGGCACGATCCCCGACATGAGCGAATCGCCGGGCGGCGTGCGCCTCACCGGGGTGCGCGCCGGCAGTCCGGCGGAGCAGGCCGGGCTGCAGCGCGGCGACGTCCTGATCCAGATCGGGGATACCGAGATCGCGAACCTCTACGACATGACGGACGCGCTGCGCGCGCACCGGCCCGGGGACGTGGTGAAGCTCGTGTACCTCCGCGAGGGCGAGCGGGTGGAGGCCACCGCGACGCTGGGGACGCGTGGTGGCTGAGGCCATACTCAAGGCCGAGCCGATCGCCAAAGCCCTACATGGGGCGTTCTGCCGCGACGCGGAACGCCACGAGCTGCTGCAGATCGTCGCCACGAAGATGCGCCAAGCCGGATCGCCGTACACCGGGGTGTACCTCTATATGGTGCACGGCGACGTGCTGGTGCTCGAAGCGTTCGACGGCCGCCCCACCGACCACACGCGGATCCCCGTGGGCACCGGGATTTGCGGCCAAGCCGTGGCCCAACGGCGGGACCTGAACATCCCCGACGTGACACAGGCCGACGGTTATCTCGCCTGCAGCGTCGAGACCAAGTCGGAACTGGTGGTGCTCATCCGGCGCCATGACGAGATCCTGGGACAGATCGACATTGATAGCGACGTGCCGGGCGGATTCGACGATGCCGAAGCGGCGGCCGTCCGCGAGGTCGCCGACGCGCTCGCCGCGCTGCTGTAGATCTGCCGCTGAAGCGGACGTCCGGCGCCTTGGGCGGCGCGTCCTGAAGGACGCTCGTCGGGCGGGGCGCCCGTGAGCACGGGGGCTTCGCCGACCGTGCACGACGAGACCGTTTCCATCCGGGGGGTCGACCTCTACTCACGCATCGTTGGGGACGGGCCGGACGTGATCGTGCTCCACGGCGGGCCCGGCGCGCATCACGACTATCTCTTGCCGCAGTACGATCGCCTCGCGGCCGGTAGGCGTCTCCGCTACTACGATCAGCGCGGTGGCGGCCGTTCCCCGGTGGGCCGCGACGTACCCGTAAGATGGGAGGAGCACGTCGCCGACCTCGCCGCGCTGATCGACCACTGGGCAATGGCACCGGCGACGCTGCTCGGCTACTCGTGGGGCGGGCTGCTCTCCCTGCTGTGCGCCATCCACCATCCTGGGCGGGTCGGGCGTCTCGCCCTGGTGGCGCCGGCCAGCATCACGGCCGCCGGCCGGGCCGAGTTCGAGCGGCGCTTCGAGGAACGCATGCGGTCCTCCGAGGTCCGCGAGCGCCGCGCTCGCTTGCAAGCATCGGGACTCAAAGAGCGCGACCCCGAGGCCTACCGCCGCCGGACGTTCGCGCTGTCGGTCGCGCCGTACTTCGCGGATCTCGACCGCGCGGGGGACCTGACGCCGTTCCGGGTCACCGCCCGGACGCAGCAGGAAGTCTGGCACAGCCTCGGCGCGTACGACCTCACGGAGGACGTGGCCCGCCTCTCGCTGCCGGCGCTCGTCGTGCACGGGCGGCACGACCCGCTCCCGCTATCGTCGTCCGAGCTCACGGCACGCCTGCTGCGGGCGCGACTCGAGGTGTTGGAGCACTCGGGGCACGCACCGCACGTGGAGGAAACGCCCCGCTTCGCGGCCGTGCTCGACGGCTTTCTGCCGCAGGCCCGTTGACCCGCCTCACACCGTTCGACCACGTCTTCGCCGACCTCGCCGCCACGCGGTTTGCGGCGCTGCGGGACGAGGCCGTGGCCCGCGCCGCCGACACCAGCGACCTGGGGCGGTTCGCCGCCCTCCCCACGGCGCAGCGCCTCCTCGCGGAGATGGAGTCGCCGGACCTGGTGCGGGAGCATCCCGAGGCCGCGGAGCAGTACGTGACCGCGCTCTTCGTCGCCTACCGGTTCTGGGACACGGGATGCCGGGTAACGGCCGTGGACCGCTCGGCGCTCGAACGGGCCATCGCGCGCGCGGCGGCCCAACCGCCGGTGATCTCCTTCGACACCAGGTATCTCCAGCTCCCCGAGCGGTGGTTCTGGGGCCGGATCGGCGGCACGGAGCCGCACGAGCCGCTCGACGGCATGTTCGTCGTGAGCGGCCGCAACGGCGCGGAAGTGACCGTGCTCGCGGTGTTCGGCCTGCGCGCGGACCGGGCGGGCTTCAGCCAGGTGGCCATCCGGGCCACGGCGGACGAGCTCCCGGCGGCGAGCATGCAACACCGGACGCCCCCGTTCGCGCCGGTGATCGAAGGCGGGCGGGCGGCGGCGATCCGCTCGGTGGTGTCGCCCGCGGAGCTACTGGCGTTGGCCGCGATGGCGTGGGAGGCGGGAGCGTCGGGAAAAGGGGAAGGGGGAAGGGGGAAGGGTCCACCGGACGTATCTTTCCATCTCAACCGCCCGGGCTAGGTTCCCCTCTACATGGACAAGAAGGAAGTCGCCGGCACGTTGGAGGAGATCGCCGCCTATCTCGAGCTCACGGGCGAGGATCAGTTCCGCGTGCGTGCGTATCAGACGGCGGCGCGTGCCGTCTCGGGGTTCCAGGGCGACCTGCCGAAGGCGCTCGCCAGCGGCGAGCTGGCCGAGTTGAAGGGCATCGGCCCCGCCACGCTCGATATCGTTACCAGCGTGCTCACCACCGGCACGAGCCCGATGCTCGAGGACTTGCGCGACCGGGTCCCGCCCGGACTCGTCGAGATGCTCAAGATCTCGGGTCTCGGCGTCACCAAGATCCGGCAGATCTACGAGACGCTCCACATCGACACGCTCGCCGAGCTGGAGGAGGCGGCGCAGGACGGTCGTCTCGCCAAGCTTCCGCGGTTCGGCGCCAGGACGGCGCAGAAGATCCTCAAAGCGATCCAGTTCGCGCGTCAGGTGGGAGACTACCGCCTGTTGCACCACGCACGGCAGGAGGCGTACGCGCTGGCGCGAGTGCTCGCCGAGATGCCCGGGGTCCGGCGGGCGGAGGTCGCGGGCTCGGTGCGCCGCTGGCGGGAAGTCATCGGGGATCTGGACTTCGTCCTCGAGATCGAGGGCGGGCCGGATCGTCTGGTGGAGCGTTTCGGCTCGACGCACAGCGTGCGCGAATTCACCAGACGCTCCGAGCGGGCCCTCACGCTGCGGTTCGCGAGCGGCGCGGTAGCCGACGTGTTCTGGGCAGCCCCCATGGAGTTCGGTTTTCAGTTGCTGCGCGCGACGGGCGCCGAGGAGCATCTCGCGGGTCTGCGCCAGCGCGCCGAGGCGCTCGGGCTCGAATGGACGGATCGCGGCCTGGCGCGCCAGGGAGCCCCACTCCCCGCGCCGACGGAGGAGGACGTCTACCGGGCGCTCGGGCTGTGCTGGGTGCCGCCCGAGCTGCGCGAGGGCATGGGTGAGGTGGAGGCGGCGGTGGCCGGGACGATTCCCGAGCTGATCGACCGCCGGGACGTCCGCGGATTCCTGCATTGCCATTCCGACTACTCCGACGGCGGCAGCACGGTCCTGGAATGGGCGGAGGCATGCCGCGAGCGGGGATACGACTATCTGGGCATCACCGACCACAGCCAGGCCTCGGCGTACGCAGGCGGCCTCACGGTCGAGCAGATCGCCGCGCAGCACGCGGAAATCGATGCGGCCAACCGCGCGGTGCCGGAGGTACGGGTGCTGAAGGGCGTGGAGGCGGATATTCTGGCGGACGGCTCGCTCGACTACTCGCCGAGCGTCCGCGCCAGGTTCGATTTCATCATCGCTTCGGTTCACACCCGGCACGGCATGCACGAGCCCGAGATGACCGACCGCATCCTGCGCGCGATGGACGATCCCTCGATGGCGATCCTCGGCCACCCCACCGGGCGGCTCCTGCTCTCCCGCGAGGCGTATCCGCTCGACCTCGACGCGGTGTTCCAGAAAGCCGTGGAGTGCGGCGTCGCCATCGAGATCAATGCGGATCCCCAGCGCCTGGATCTGGACTGGCGCGCCGTGCGGCGGGCGCTCGACCGGGGCGTCACCATCTCGATCGGTGCGGACGCCCACAGCGTGGCCGGCATGGGCAACATGGAGCTGGGCGTGGGCATCGCCCGGAAGGGCTGGCTCACCCCGGACCGGCTGCTCAACGCCCGCTCCCTGGAGGGATTTCTGGAGCACGTCGCGACGCGGCGCCGTTCGTCGTGAAGCCGGCCAAGGACCGGATTCGCCCCATCATCCGCAAGCTCAAGCGTCGATACCCGGACGCCACCTGCGCGCTCGAGCACAAGAACGCGCTTCAGCTCCTCGTGGCCACGATTCTGAGCGCGCAGTGTACCGACGTGCGCGTCAACATGGTGACCAAGGAGCTGTTCAAGAAGTACCGCACCGCGCGGGACTACGCCCACGCGGATCCGAACACGTTTGAGCAGGCGATCAAGTCCACAGGCTTCTTCCGCAACAAGACGAAGTCGATCCTGGGTATGGCGCGGGCCCTGGTGGAGCGCCACGGCGGCAGCGTTCCCCGGGGCATGGACGAGCTGGTCGCGCTGCCCGGCGTGGGACGCAAGACGGCAAACGTCGTCCTGGGAAACGCGTTCGACATCAACGAGGGCATCGTGGTGGACACCCACGTGCGGCGCATCGCCAACCGGCTGGGGCTCACCAAGCAGCAGGACCCGGTGAAGATCGAGCGCGACTTGATGCAGCTCGTGCCCCGGAAGGATTGGACGATCTTCTCGCACCTCCTGATCTTCCACGGCCGCCAGATCTGCCTGGCCCGCACGCCGAAGTGCGAGATCTGCCCCGTGTACACGCTCTGCCCGTCGTCCCGCGTGTGACCACCGCGCTGCCGCCGCTCGACGTGGACCAGCTCGTGGCCGACCGGCGCGACCTGCACCGGCACCCCGAGCTGGGCTATCAGGAAACGCGGACGGCCGGCCTGGTGGCCAGTCGCCTCCGGTTGCTGGGCTACGACGTCCGCACCGGCGTGGGGAGGACGGGCGTGGTGGGCGTGCGGCGCGGTGCGGGCGAGCGCTGCGTCATGGTGCGTGCCGACATGGACGCGCTCCCGGTGACCGAGGACAACGACGTACCGTACCGCTCGCAGCGCGACGGCGTCATGCACGCGTGCGGCCACGACGGGCACGTGGCGGCTTCGCTTGGCGTGGCGCGGCGGCTCGCGGCCGTCGATCTCCCGGGCATCGTGAAGTTCGCGTTCCAGCCGGCTGAGGAGGGCGGACGGGGAGCCGCGGCCATGATCGACGATGGAGCGCTCGACGCCCCGGCCGTCGGCGCGGCCTTCGGCATGCACCTCTGGAGCGAGCTACCCACCGGGACCATTGCGGTCGCGCCGGGCCCCGTGATGGCGTCAGTCGATACGTTCCGCATCACCGTAACGGGACGCGGTGGGCACGCCGCGATCCCGCACCTCGCCGTCGATCCCGTCGTGGTGGCCTCGCACCTGGTGACCGCGCTCCAGACGCTCGTGTCCCGCCAGCGCAATCCGGCGGATCCCGCGGTGGTCAGTGTGACGTCGATCCACGCTGGCACCACCCACAACGTGATTCCGGATCGTGCCACGCTGGAAGGCACGGTCCGGACGTTCGGCGGGCCGTTCTTCGACACGGTGCCCGCGCGCCTGGGCGAGATGGCGCGGTCCGTGGCCGCGGCGTTCGACGCGGAGGCGGAGGTGACGTACGAGCGGGCCTATCCGCCCACGGTGAACGATGCGGAGATGGCGGTCCTGATGGCCGAGGTCGCCGCCGAAGTCGTGGGCGCCGAGCACGTGCGAGCCGACTACCGCACCATGGCCGGCGAGGACATGGCGTTCTTCCTCGAGCGCGTGCCCGGCTGCTACGCGTTCGTCGGCTGCCGCAACCCCGCCAAGGGCGCCGAGCATCCCCATCATTCCCCGCGGTTCGATATCGACGAGGACGCGCTGCCGCTGGCTGCGGAACTGTTGTCGCGCGTGGCGTTGCGGTTCTTGAGTCGGTGAAGATCGACTTCGCCGCCGCGTGCGACTACGCGCTGATCGACCAGTACGGGAAGCTCTCGGTGCTCGGCATCTTTCACCACATCTGGGTCACCAGCTTGCCGGCGCTGCACCCGCGGCTCCACCTGGTGCTGCGGCTGCGGGGAACGCGAACGGAGGTAGGCAAGCACGAGATCGCCATCGCGCTGGTCGATGAGGCGGGGAACGCGGTGATCACCGGCAACGGCACCGTCAATCTCTCGGAGCCGCCCGCCGGCGTGCTCGAGATCGAGGCCGGCGCTATCCTTGTGTTCGACGTCCCGTTCACGAAAGCCGGCCGGTACCGCTTCGAGATCACCGTGGACGGCGCCACGCGGACCGAGGTCCCCGTGAGCGTTGCGCAGCGGGCTAGTTCACCCGGGCCTGCAGCCGGCGGATCGCCATGAGGACCGGAAGGTCGCCGGGCATTCTTCCCTGCGCCCGGGTCAGCTCGGCGAGCGCGGCGAGAAGGTCGCCGCGCCGTTCGTAGACACGGGCCAAGTTGACGTGCGGATAGTGGGGTGCTTCGTAGCGCGGGGCCGCCATGGCGCGGCGAAACCACGGGATCGCCTCCGCTTCCCTGCCCAACTCCACCAGGTACGCACCGATGTCGTTGTAGGGATTGCCGAACGCCGGATCGACCCCGATGGCCCGTTTGCACTCGGCGATGGCCTCCTCGTAGCGGCCTTGCATGCTGTACACCCATCCGAGGAACGTGTAGGCCTCGGCGGTGGGCTCGGCGGCGATCGAAGCCTGATACAGCCGCGCCGCATCGTCGAGCTCTCCCGATCGTTGGCACTCGTATCCGCGCTGGAATAGCTTGAGCGCCCGGTCCCGGTCACCCATGCCTCTATCTATACTGCGGCGCCCCTGGTGGTTGCTACTCCCCGTTGCCGTCGCCCTCGCAGGTCTCGTGTTCGACCTCGGCGGTTACCCGCTGCTCGATCCCGACGAAGGACGAAACGCCGAAGTGGCGCGCGAGATGGCGCGCACAGACGATTACGTCGTGCCGCGCCTGAACGGGCTCCCCTACCTCGACAAGCCGGTGCTGTACTACGCGGCAGCGGCCGCCAGCATCGAGCTGCTCGGCCCCACGGAGACCGCGGCACGCATCCCCTCCCTCCTGTTCACCGTCGCGACCGTGGTCCTCGTGGGCTGGTTCGCGACGCGGCTGTACGGCCCGGACGGCGGCGCCGTGGCCGCCGCCGCCGCGGCGAGCACGCCGTTCGCGCTCGCATACGCGCGGACGGTGATCTTCGACAGTGCCTTGACGTTTTTTGTGGTGCTGGCGTTGATCGGCTTTTATTGCGCCATCGAAGGGCGGGCGGCTCATAGGGCGCGGGGCACGGAGCACGGGGCACGGGATACCTCCCCACCCCGTGCCATGGGCCCCAGGGCCCGCATTAACCCGGCGTGGGCCTGGACGTCCCTCGCCTGGGCCGCCATGGCGCTCGGCGTGCTCACCAAAGGCCCGGTGGCGTTGGCGGTGCCGCTCCTCGTCGCCCTGCCGTACGCGGGGTGGCGGCGGGCATGGCGCGCCGTCGCGGACGCGACGTCCGTCCTGCTGTTCGCGGCGCTCCTGGGACCGTGGCTCTTGGCGATGTCCCGCGAGGTACCCGGCTTCCTGCAGTACGCTCTCGTCACGGAGACCGCGCTGCGGCTCACGACGCACCAACTCCAACGCGTGGAGCCGTTCTGGTACTTCCTCGCCATCTTCCCGGCGGCCGCGCTGCCGTGGTCGGTGGTCGCCGTGGCGGCGTGGCGCGGGCGGCCCGACCCCCGCGCGGTGTTCCTTCTGCTGTGGATCGCCGTACCGCTTCTGTTCTTCACGCTGTCGCAATCCAAGCGGCCGCAGTACGTGCTCCCCCTCGTCCACGCGGTGGCCCTCCTCGTGGCCGGCCACTGGGCACGGGCGGCGCGCGGGGCACCGGGCGCTCGCGCCGGGGCCGTGGCCCTCGCGGTGCTCGGCGCCGGACTCCTGGTGGGGCATCGGCTGATCGCCGGCGCGGTCGACGCCACCGCCGCGATCGCCGCCGAGATCCCGGCCACGGCGTGGGGGCTCGGCGCCGCGTGCGTCGCGGGGGCGGCGCTCGCCTGGCTCGGCGCGGTCCGGCGGCGGGAGGTCGCCCTGCTCGGTCTCGTGCTGCCGGTTGCGGCGATCCCGTTCGTGAGCCGGGGCCTGATGGACGAGATTGGACGCGAGCGCTCCGCGGCCGAGCTGGCGGCGGCGGTCGAACGGGTGCTCGACTCGGACGCCGAGGTCGTCGGCGTGGCGGCCTTCCCCCTCTCGCTGCCGTTCTACCTGCAACGCCCGCTCGTGCTCGCCACCGACGATGGGGCCGAGCTGACCAGCAACTATCTCATTCGGCACCTGGATCAATGGCGCCGGGCACCGGGAACGCCGCTCCGTCCGCTGGCGTGGTGGATGGACGCGCTGGTGACGTGCGGGCGCCGCCGGGTGTTCGTGGTGCGGAGCGAGGACGCCGGGGTCCGGCGGGTGCTCGAGGGTGTCGTTCCGCTTCTCGTGGACACCGGCCGATACGCCGCCTACGGCCCTTGCGGCGCCGGCGGCTTCGCGCGCGCGGGCTGACGTGTGCGGCATCTACGGCATGGTGGCGCTCGGCGCGGCGCCCCTCCGCGCCCCGGACCGGACGGCGCGGATGGCCGCGCTGCTGGCGCACCGCGGGCCGGACGGCGCGGCGACGCTCACGTCGCCGCACGCGATCCTCGGCGCCACACGCCTCAGGATCCGCGACCCGCGGCCCGCCGCCGATCAGCCGTTTCAGGACCCGGCGGGCCACGTGTGGCTCGCGTGCAACGGCGAGATCTACAACGCCGCCGCGCTCCGGTCGCGATACCGTGACCACGCGTACCGCTCGCGCTCCGACGTCGAGCCCCTCGTTCCGCTCTACCTGGATCGCGGCCGCGAGGGGATCGTGGATCTCGACGCCATGTTCGCCCTCGTGGTGTGGAGCGCGGAACGCCGAACGCTGCTCCTCGCGCGCGACCGCGCCGGCGAGAAGCCGCTCTTTTACCTCCGCGCGGGCGATGAGGTCTGGTTCGCATCGGAGGTCCAGGCGCTTCTCGAGGCGCCGGCGCTGTCCCGGAGCCTCGACCCCGTCGCGCTGCAGGATCTCGCCGGCCTCGGCTACATCCGCTCGCCACGTACGGCGTTCGCCGCGGTGCGGAGCGTGGAGCCCGGCACGACCCTGTCGTTCTCCCCGACCGGGGTGTGCGAGTGGCGGTACTGGAACCCCACCGCGGTGCCGATCGAGGCCGGGCGGGGCGACGACGAGGACCAGCTCGACCGTCTGATTCGGCGCGCCGTGTCGAAACAGGTTGGCGCGGACGTGCAGGTGGGCGCGTTCACCAGCGGCGGGGTGGACTCGTCGCTCGTCGCGGCCCTGGCGGCCGACGCGCTCGGGCCGGAGCGCCTGACGACCTTCACCGTGGGCTTTCCCGAGCGGTCGTACGACGAAACGCCCGCCGCCGTGTTGCTCGCCCGGCACCTCGGGTGCCCCCATGTCACCGTGTGCGCCACCGACGCGGCGCTGCAGGAAGCGTTCGAGACCTTGACCTCCCGCGTCGCAGAGCCGGTGACGGATCCGGCGGCGCTTCCCACGGCGTTGCTTGCGCGCGCGGCGCGTGAGACGGTCGGCGTGGTGTTGAGCGGCGAGGGCGCCGACGAGTTGTTCGGCGGCTATCCCACCTACATCGGCCACGAGCTGTTCGACGTATGGCGCCGCGCACCGCGCCCCGTGCTCCGTGCGATATCCGCGCTGCTCCGCTTCCTCCCCGCGTCGGGACGCAAGGTTCCGATCGGCTATCTGCTGCGGCGCTTCGCAGCGGGGGCCCGCGACGATTGGCTCGAGCGCCACGTCGCCTGGTTCGGGACCGGGTTGTCGGCGCATTTGCCCGACGCCTGGCTGGACGACCTTCGCCGCCTCGTGCCGACCGCGTTCCCCTCGCCCGTCGCGGCCGCCATGCGGCTCGACTACCGGACGTATCTGTCGGACGGTCTCCTGGTGAAGCTGGATCGGACTACCATGCTCGCGTCGCTGGAGGCCCGCGCGCCATTCCTCGACCGTGACGTCACCCGATATGCGCTCGCACTCCCGACCGGCTCGGCGGTGCGGGGTCTCGCGACCAAACGGCTCCTGAAGCGCGTCGCCTCCCGGCGGCTCCCCGCGGCAGTGGTGGATCGCCGCAAGCGCGGCCTGAGCGTCCCCATCGGCCGCTGGATCAATGACGGCTTCCGTGCCGAGGCCAACCGGCTCCTGGCCCCCCGGCGCCTCGAGTTGCTGGGGGTGTTGCCGCCCGGCACGATTGACCAGCTTCTATCCGAGCACCGCAGCGGGCGGGTGAACCACGCCCGAGCGCTGTGGCCGTTGATCGTTTTCGAACGGTGGTACCAGCGATGGGTGGGAGGATGAGCCATGACGCGCGACGAGGCGCTCGCGTTGATGCACGAGTACACGGAGAAGGAGGGGTTGCGGCAGCACATGTACGCGGTGGAAGCCGCCATGCGGGCCTACGCGCGGAAGTTCGGGGAGGACGAGTACGCGTGGGGCCTGGCCGGCCTGCTGCACGATTTCGACTACGACCGCTATCCCAACGCCGCGCATTCCCCGGCGGAGGGCCATCCCAGCTTCGGGGTGCGGCTGCTGCGAGAGCGGGGTGTTGCCGAGCCGGTGTGCACGGCCATCCTCGGGCACGCCAGCTATACGGGCGTGCCGAGGGAGTCGCTGATGGCTAAGGTGCTGTACGCGGTGGACGAGCTGTGCGGCTTTCTGGTGGCCTGCGCCCTGGTGCGGCCCTCGAAGAGCCTCGCCGATCTCGAGGTGAAGAGCGTGAAGAAGAAGCTCAAGGACAAGGCGTTCGCCAAGGGGGTGGATCGCGACGACGTGAGGCGCGGCGCCGAAGAGTTGGGGGTCCCCCTCGACGACCATATCCAGTTCGTGGTGGAGGCCCTCCGTCCCGCGGAGCGCACCCTCGGGCTCGGGGGCGGGTGACCGCGCCCTTGGCCGGCCGGCCCGCCGTCGAGCGCACCGCAGCCGAACGGGCGCTCGACCGGGCATGCGGCGCGCGGCCGGTCCCGGGCAATCGGGTGGCCCACCTGTGCGACGGTCCGGAGGCCTACCGCGTCATGGAGGAGGTGATCGATCAGGCCGGCCAGTGGATCCACTTCGAGAACTACATCATTCGGAACGACGTCACCGGGAGGGCCTTGTCCGAGCGTCTGCGCGCGGCGGCCGGACGGGGACTGCGCGTGCGACTGCTGTACGACCACCTCGGCAGCCTCGGCACATCGCGACGATATTGGCGGGACCTCCGCCGGGCCGGGGTAGAGGTCCGGGCCTTCAATCCCATCACACCGTTTCACCCCGCCCGGTCACTGCGGCGGGACCACTGCAAGTACGTCTCGGCCGACGGCGCGCGGGCGGTCCTTGGCGGGCTCTGCATCGGCGACGAGTGGGCCGGTCGCGAGGTGACCGGTCGCCCGCCCTGGCGCGACACCGCGGTCGACGTGGCGGGTCCGGCCGTACCGCTGCTCGAGGCCGCGTTTGCGCGGAGGTGGCGCAGCGCGGGTGGACCGGCCGAGCCGGACGTCGCGGTCACGACGCCGGCGCCCCGGGGCGACGCGAGCGTGCGGGTGATCGACGGGATCCCGGGCCGCGCGCGCCTGTACCGGGCGATCGAGCTGTTGGTGGCGGGCGTCGCCGACCGGCTGTGGATTACCGATGCCTACCTGGTGGCGCCCACGCCGCTGTACGCCGGCCTGATTTCGGCGGCCCGCGACGGGGTGGACGTCCGACTCCTGCTGCCCGGCCGAACGGACCTGCCGGCCGTGCGGGCGCTCACGCGGGTGGGATACCGGGAGCTGCTTCAGGCGGGCGTGCGGATCTGGGAGTGGCACGGCCCGATGCTGCACGCCAAGACGGTCGTGGCGGACGAGCAGTGGTTCAAGGTCGGGTCGAGCAACCTCAATCCGTCGAGCCTGCTGGCCAACGAGGAGCTCGACATTCTGGTGGAGCAGGCGGAGATCGCGACGGCCGCGGCGCTGCAGTTCCGCCACGATCTCACCAACTCCGTCGAGATCGTCCTTCGCCCCCGGCGGGTGCCGGACCGTCTCGCGTCCCGCATCCCACCCGTCGTGGTCGCCGCCGGCCCCCGCGTGCCCGCTCCACGCGGGGCCACCGTGCGGCGGGAGCTGTCCCGGCGTGCGGCGGTCACCCTGTCCCAGGTGGCCGGCGGGGCGAGCCGGTCCATCGCCGGCGCCATCATGTTCGTCTCCCTCGGGGCGGCGGCACTCTTCCTCGCCCTTCCGGAGGTGATGGGGTACGTGGTCGCCGCCCTCTGCTTTACGTTCGGCGCGGGCGCCACGTGGCAGTTCGTCCGGCGCCGAGCCTACCGCGGCGACTGACCTCAACGCCCGAGCGACCCGGTGCGTACATCTAGGGTGGAAGACGCGGAGCTCGCCGCCCTGGCGCAGGCGGGCGATCGGGAGGCCTTCGGCGAGCTGCTCGCGCGTCATGCGACGCAAGTCCGCCGGGTGTGCCGGGCCGTGCTGAGGGATCCTGCGGACGCCGACGACGCCGCCCAGGATGGCTTCCTGGCGGCGTTGCGCAATCTCGGGCGGTACGATCCCGCGCGACCCTTCGGTCCCTGGCTCATGAAGATCGTCGCCAACGCCGCGATTGACCGGACGCGGCGCCAAAAGGTGCGGCGCGCCGAGCACCTGCCGGAGGCGCTCGCGAGCGAGGCCGCGGGGCCGGACACGGAGGCGGAGCGCGCCGCTTTGCGCCACGCCTTGGCGGACGCGCTGGACCAGTTGCCGGAACGCCAGCGGCTCGCGGTGGTGCTATTCGACGTCGAGGGCTATACGCACCGGGAGATCGCGGAGATCCTCCGGATGCCGGTGGGAACGGTACGATCCGAGGTATTCCACGCGCGGCGCAAGCTGCGCGAGGCCATGGCCCCGTGGAAGGGCTTACAGGAGGAAGCGCAATGAAGGAGCGATCGCCGTTCGATCATCGGCCGGACGCGGCGCTCGGCCGCGTGTTGCGCGAGGCGCTGACCGCCGACGACAACGAGGCGTTCGTGGCGCGGGTGATAGCCGCCGCGCCGCTCGGCGCCGTCGAGTCCGGCGACTGGTGGCAGGTGCTCACCGGGTGGGCCCGCCCGGCCATGGTCGCCGCGCTCCTGGCGGTGACCGTCGCGCTGGCGCTGTGGGTGCGCGGCTTGTCGTCGGCCACGGACATCGCGGGGGGCGGGGTGGACGACCCGCTGCGGGGTGTGGGCGATCCGGCGTCGTTGTCGACCTACTTCGCGTCCGGCGAGGAGCCCGACGTCGACGTGGTGCTGGCGCTGGTGCTCGACGGACGCTGAGCATCGTGGAGAATTGTACGAGGAGCGCACGAAGGCCCCTATGATGAACCGATCCAAGCTCGTCGCCGCCGGGCTGCTCTTTGCGGCATTCGCCGCCGGCGCCGCCGTCGGTGGTGCCGTGTCGGCGGCCTGGGGGGAGGGCGAATCCGTAGCGGTGGAGCCCGAAGATCCGCCTCGTCGCAAGACCTACGCGGAGCGTCTCCAGGAAGATCTGACGCTGACGCCCGCGCAGCGGGATTCGGTGGACGCCATTCTCGACCACGTCGAGCCCGACATGCACGCGCTCTGGGAGGAGATCGCTCCGCGGTTCGACTCGCTCCGCGGCGCGGTCCGCCGCGACATCATGGCGGTGCTCGACGATCACCAACAGGCGATGTACGCCGAGCTCATCGCGCGCAGCGACAGCGCGAGGGCGGAGCGCCACGGGAGGAAGAATGCAGAGCGTTAGGTATATGACGATCGCGCTGGCGGTCGCGCTGCTCGCGACACCGGCGCGCGCGGCGGCACAGGTCCGCGCCATCTCACTGGACGACGCGCTCGAGCTCGCGCTCCGGGCCAACCCGACGATGGTCCAGGCCCGCAGCCAGCTCGACGTGGCGCACGCGTCCAGGCGCGAGGCATGGGGTGGATGGCTGCCGGACCTCTCCGGCTCGTCGTCGTGGAGCCGCAACTCCTCGGACCGGTTCGATCCGACGACGCAGCGGACCATCAGCGCTGCGTCGACGTCGTATTCCGCCGGGCTCACCGCGTCGCTCGAGCTGTTCGACGGCTTCCGCCGCGTCGCGGAGAACCGGTCTGCTACGGCGGACGTGGATGCGGCGGAGTCGGGCGTGCTCAACCAGCGGTTCCAGGTGATCCTGCAGACCAAGCAGGCGTTCTTCAACGCGCTTGCCGCGGACGATCTCGTCCGGGTGGCCGAGACGCAGATTCAGCGCGCCACCGAGCAGCTCAAGATCGCGCGGGACAAGCTCGCGGCGGGCAGCGCCACCCGGTCGGATACGCTCCGTGGACGGGTGGAGTTGGGGAATGCGGAGCTGGCCATGCTCAACGCCGGAACGCAGCGCGCCACCGCGGAGGCGAATCTGGCGCGCCTCACGGGCGTGGACGGCATCCTGCGGGCGGTGGGCGATTCGTCGTTGTTCGAGGACGTGGCGTTGGATACGGCGGAGCTCCGGCAGGCGGCGCTCGTCAATTCGCCGACGGTGGGGCAGGCGGAGGCGGACGCGCGCGCGGCGCAGGCCGCCGTGGGCGTCTCGCGGGCGCAGTACTTCCCGTCGATCACGGCGCGGTACAACACCGATTGGTCGGGGCAAGAGCTGGGGGACCTGGGCGGCTCATGGGGGCTGCGCGTGTCGCTCTCCTGGCCGCTCTTCAACGGATTCACGCGGGAATCGAACCTCGCGCGCTCCAACGCGAACCGCCAGGCGGCGTACGCCCAGGCGGAGGACGCCCGGCGCCTGGTCAACGCGCAGCTCACGCAGCGGTTGGCGGAACTGGCGGCGGCGCGTCAGCGGCTGGACATCGGGCGGGCGAGCCTCGCGGCCGCACGGGAAGACCTGCGGGTGCAGCAGGAGCGCTACCGGCTTGGCGCGGCCACGATTCTCGAGGTCCTCACCTCGCAGGTCACGTTGACGCAGGCCGAGGTGGACATCGTGGAGGCCCGCCTCGACTTCCTCGTGGCCAAGGCCCAGATCGAAGCCCTCGCGGGGAGGGAGCTATGACCGGCGCGGCACAGTCCATGGAGTTCCGGACGGGCGATATCCCCACGCCCGACATCGTGATCCTGACGCACAAGCTCGCCCGCCACTACGAGCTGGGCGCGGAGGTGGTGCGCGCGCTCAACGGCGTCGACATCCAGATCCGGAAGAACGAGTTCGTCGCCATCATGGGACCCTCGGGCTCCGGCAAGTCGACGTTGATGAATCTCCTGGGGTGCCTCGACACCCCGTCGTCCGGCGAGTACTGGCTGAACAGCCAGAAAGTGAGCGAGCTGAACGACGACGAGCTGGCGCGCATCCGCAACAAGGAGATCGGGTTCGTCTTCCAGACGTTCAACCTGCTCCCCCGCGCCACCGCGCTGCATAACGTCGAGCTGCCGCTCATCTACGCGGGGATGCCGGCCAAGCAGCGTCGCGAGCAGGCGGCGAACGCCCTCGAGCAGGTCGGCCTGGGCGACCGGATGGAACACCGGCCCAACGAGCTGTCCGGCGGGCAGCGGCAACGCGTCGCCATCGCCCGGGCGCTCGTGAACCGGCCGAGCATCCTGCTCGCGGACGAGCCGACGGGGAATCTCGACAGCGCCACGAGCAGCGACATCATGAGCGTGTTCGAGAATCTGCACGCCGCCGGGCAAACGATCATTCTGATCACGCACGAACACGACATCGCGGTGCACGCCGATCGCCAGATCCATCTGCATGACGGCAAGATCGCCAAAGACATCCAAACGACGAGTGTATAGATAGATGAGCACCCCGCACGCGATGCGCCGGCTGGGACCGCCGGCGCTGACAATAGCCCTGATCCTCACCGGCTGCTCAGAGCCGCCACCGCCGCCCGCGTTCCAGACCGCGACCGTATCGACCCGGAACATCGTGGTGTCGGTGAGCGCGGCCGGGATCGTGGAGCCGGTCAGCACCATCGAGGTGAAGTCGAAGGCCTCGGGGGAGATCTACGAGCTGCCCGTCGAGACCGGCGATGCCGTCGTGGTGGGCGACCTTCTCGCGCGTATCGATCCGCGCGTGCCGCGGAACGCCCTCCAGCAGGCCGAGGCCGACCTGGAGGTGGCCCAGGCCCAGCTCGCGAACGCCGAGTCACAACTCCGGCGCGCCGAGGAGCTGTACAAGACGCAGTCGATCACCGAGCAGGAATTCGAGGACGCCAACCTGCAGGCGGCGAACGCCAAGGCGCAACTGGTCCGCGCGCAGCGGTCGCTTGAGGACGCCCGGATCGCGTTCGAGGACACCGAGGTACGCGCGCCCGTTCCGGGAGTCGTGATCCAGAAGAACGTCGAGGTGGGCACGGTGATCTCCTCGGCCACCAACGTGGTGGGCGGGGGCACCGCGCTGCTGCAGATGGCCAACCTCGACACGGTGCAGGTCCGGACGCTGGTCGACGAGACCGACATCGGCAAGATCCGGCCGGGCATGGACGTCACCATCACGGTCGACGCGTACCCCAACCAGCCGTTCGAGGGCAACGTCCTCAAGATCGAGCCCCAGGCCACCGTGGAGCAGAGCGTGACGATGTTCCCCGTCCTCGTGCGGATCGGGAACCCCGAGGGGTTGCTCCGGCCCGGCATGAACGCCGAGGTCGAAGTTCACGTCGGCGCTCGCGAGAACGTCGTCGCGGTGCCCAATGCCGCCCTGCGGACCGATCGCGACCTGGCGTCCGCCGCTCAAGTGCTCGGCCTCGACCCGGAGGCGGTGCGCCAGCAGGTAGCCGAGGCGCAGGCCGCGGCCCGCGGCGGGCGCCCGCCGGCCGGCGACTCCGCTGCCGGTGAAGCGCAAGCCGCCGCGAACACCATGACGCTGCCGAACGGCCAGGTGGTCACGCTGCCGGAAGGCGTCACCGCAGAGCAGGTGTCGGCCGTGTTCCAGAAGTTGCGCGAGGCCGGTGGGCCGCAAGGCCTCACGGCCGAGGATCGCGATGTGATGAACAAGTTCCGCACGGCCATGGGGAACGCGCCGCGCAGCCGGCCCCAACAGGCCGGCACCGACTACCTGTTCGGCGGCAGCTACGTGGTGTTCACCATGCGAGGCGGCGTCCCCACCGCGGTCCCCGTCCGGACCGGCCTGACCGACCTCGACCATTCCGAGGTCATCCGCGGACTCGTGGCGAACGACACCGTGCTCATCCTTCCCACCGCAGGGCTGGTGCAGGCGCAACAGGAGTTCCAGGAGCGCATCGACCGGGTGCGCGGGACCGGCCTCCCCGGCGTCCAGCGCCAGTCCACCAGCTCGAGCGCGCCAGGGGGGAGCCGCTAATGCTCTTCGGCGAGGTCATCGCGGTGGCCCTGCAATCGATCCGGGCCAACAAGCTCCGCGCGTTCCTCACCGCCCTCGGCATCGTGATCGGGGTCGGCGCCGTGATCACCATGGTGTCGCTCGGCAACGGGGCCCAGAAGGCGGTCCAGGAACAGATCGAGGCCCTGGGGACCAACCTGCTGTCGGTGTATCCCGGCCAGACGTTCGAGCGGGGCGTCGCCTCCCAGAACCGCGCGCCGCTGACGTCCGACGACGCGGCGGCGCTGAACCGGGACGCCGCGAATCTGTCGGCGGTCGTCCCGGAGTTGCGGCGCAACCAGCAGATCAAGTACGGGAATCAGAACCTCAACGTGAGCGTGACGGGGACGGTGCCCGACTACGTCCCGGTGAACAGCTACAAGGTTGCACTGGGGAGCAACATCTCGACGGGTGACGACGAGTCGCGCCGTCGCGTGGCCGTGCTGGGTTATGCCGTGCCGCAGATGTTCAACACCAGGCCCGAGTTACTGGTGGGCAAGCAGATCTCGATCGGCGGCGTCCCGTTCACGATCGTCGGCACGCTGGCGGAAAAAGGGGCGGCGGGCAGCTTCTCGGATCCCGACGAGATCATCCTGGTCCCGCTGCGCACCGCACAGTTCCGCTTGATGGGCACCGACCGGCTCGGCTCGATCACCGTCGAGGTTGCCGACGCCGACTCCATGAACGTGGCCATGATCGAGATCGAACGGGTACTCCGGAAAACCCACGCCATCGCCCCCGGCACCGAGAACGATTTTCGGATCCTGCAGCGGTCGCAGTTCCTGTCGACGCTCGAGGACACCACGCAGACGTTCACCACGTTGCTCGCCAGTATCGCCGCGGTCAGCCTCATCGTGGGCGGTATCGGCATCATGAACATCATGCTCGTGTCCGTGACCGAACGCACGCGCGAGATTGGCGTCCGGAAAGCCCTCGGCGCCACCCGAAAGAACATCATGATGCAGTTCCTCGTCGAGGCGCTGGTCCTCTGCATGCTCGGCGGCGTCCTCGGCATCGTGGTGGGATCTGGCGGCGCCGTCGCGCTCTCCCGGTTCGCCAACTGGAACACGCTCCTCTCCGTGCACGCCATCGTCATCGCGTTCTTCTTCGGCTCGGTCGTGGGCATCTTCTTCGGCCTCTGGCCCGCGCGCCGGGCGGCGCAGCTCGATCCGATCGTGGCGTTGCGATACGAATAGGTAAGGTTGCGAACAGGACAGGTAACGGGTGACCGGTGACCGGTTGTGCCTCCGGACCCCGGAACCCGTGCCACCTCCTCGGTGCCTTCGGATGCTACGCGTCCCCAAAACACGCCTCCGGTAACCGGTCACCGGCAACCGGCCACCGTGTTCTCGCGCTCCCCCGCCTCCACGTCCAACCTGGGCGCCGGATTCGACTGCCTCGGCCTCGCCCTCGACCTGTGGCTCGAGATGCGGGTCGTGCGGGGCGACGGCGCGTTCGTCTATCGGGGCACACTCTCGGCGCTCCGTCCCGAGATCGACGTGGTCGCGAAGATCCTCGACGGGGTCGTTCCGGCCGCGCACCACATCGAGCTCGACTCGGAGATTCCCGTGGGCCGGGGGCTCGGCTCCTCGGCCGCCGCAACCGCCGCAGCGCTCGCGCTGCGCGCCCGGCTCCTGGGCCACCGCATACAGCTCGACGCCGTGTTTGCGGAAACGGCCTCCCGGGAGGGCCACCCCGACAACGCGGCGCCCACGGTGTACGGCGGACTGATGCTCGCGGCCGCGCGGCCGACGCGTCTGGCGTTCCACCGCACGCTCGGCATCGCGCTCGCGCTGCCCGACGCCACGGTCGACACGACGGCCGCACGAGCCGTGCTACCCGGGCAGGTCCCCAGAGCCACCGCGGTAGAACAGGCCGCACGCGCAGCCGCGCTGGTCACCGGGCTCACCTCTGGCGACGGCGACCTCCTTACGCACGGCATGGACGACCGCCTCGCCGTGCCTCACCGCGTTCACCTCATTCCAGGATTCGCCAATGCCGTGCGCGCCGGCCGCGAGGCCGGCGCACACGGTGTGACCATCTCGGGCTCGGGCTCGACGCTCGTGGCTGTCACACCCCGCGAGCGAGCGGCGGCCGTGGCCGCGGCCCTGGCGCACGCGTTGACGGAGGCAGGGAACCCGGCGGCAGCACTCACGCCGACGGTGAGCGAGAAAGGACTGAGCTACAGTGAGGAGTGAGAAGTGAGGAGTAAGAAGGCCCTGCCCCCACCCCGTCGCGTTACCTCGAGCGACGGGGTGGGGGGAGCGGCTTCTCACTTCTCACTTCTTACTCCTTGCTGCAGCAATGCATTCGATCTCCACTCGCGCGCCGAGGGCGAGGCCGCTGCCGGCGACCGCCGAGCGGGCCGGCGGATCTTCGGTGAAGAACTCTCTATAGACCTCGTTCATGGCCGGCCATTCGGCGATGTCTTGGAGGAAGACGGTGCACTTGACCACGTCGGCGAGCGTGGCGCCCGCGTATTCCAGGACCGTGCGGATGTTCTCGAGGGTCTGGCGCGTCTCGGGGCCGATGCCGCCCGGGGCCAGTTCACGCGTGCCGGGCACGGTACCGATCTGGCCCGAGAGAAACAGCAGATCGCCCACGCGCACCGCGGGCGAGAACGGCAGGCCCGGCGGAGCGCCGGGTGCCCGAATCACTTCCTTCCCCTGCGCCGCGGCGCCGCTCCCGAGGAGGAGCGTGGCGCACGCGGCGATTCCCAACGCCCTCCCTCCCATCAGGTTTGCGCGTCGTCGATCGCCGTGACGATGGAGTCGAACAGCGCCGCCTTGGGCGGGAAGTCGCCGTTCTCGTCCTGGTGGATGTACCACTGGCACATCTCGACCATCGCCATCGCCTCGTCGTCCGACAGCGTCACCGCGAACGCCGCTCCCTCCGGCCTGGCCGTATCGACCCGCCGGCGCAGGCTGTCGGGGATCTCGGGAGTGTGTCGCAACGCGTCGAGCATCTGGTCGGTCATGCTGACCTGCAACATGCGCTTTGTCCTCCGAACCTCGGTTATCGCCCATCACTACGTGACCTCCGCCCGCACGCCGCAAACAGCTTGCCAGCCGCCTGCGCGGGCCGTGTAAGTCATTGCTCCATCAAGCCCGTGACGCGGATTCGCCAGCCGTCCCGTGTCTTCACGAACAGTCGTTCGGATACCCCCCTGGCGGTGTCTCCCTGCAGCACCGCGACGTAGGGAAACGCCACCCAGACCACCCCGGGCGCGATCCACTCGACGGTCGGCTCTGAGACCACCAACGTATCCGGCCAATCGAGACTCGAGCGCCGCGCGGCGGCGAAAGGGGCATAGCCCCGGGCTACCGAGTCGGCGCTGGCGACGATCAGCGACGGGGAGTCGTCGTACAGCGCGAGATACGCGTCCGCATCGCGATCGTGGATGGTCTGGATGTTCTGCTCGAGCGCCTCCCTGGCCTCCCGCAGATCGCGAGCCTCCAGATCGTCCAGCTCACCCATTGCGCACCCGGTGAGCACGCCGCCGACGGCCAGCGCCGCGACGGCGGCGAGGATCCGACTGCCGATGGCGCGTGGCCAATGGCCTATTGCGCCTCCCCACCCCCTTCCCCGCTGCGCACCACGCGCGGCCGCAGGCACGGTGGCGCGCCGCCATAGGCCACACGCCATCAGCGGGGTGGTGCGGGGCCGGCGGGGACGGTTCAATGCATCGCCGCCGGCTCGCGCCACGGTGGTGCGGTCTCCCAGCCGTCCAGCACTTCGATCTGCGCCACGCTTGGCCGGAGCTGCCGCTGGAGCCGGGCCGCGACGGCCTCCACCTCCCGCATCATGCGCAGCACGTTCGCGCCGATCACCTTCTTGGCGTCCTCATCGCTCCAGCCGCGGCGCAACAGCTCCGCGATGAGCGCCGGGAAGGTCGACACGTCCTCGAGCCCCACCGGGGTCGCGCCGATGCCGTCGAGGTCAGACCCGATTCCTACATGATCGACGCCGGCCACATCGCGGGCGTGCTCGATGAGGTCCGCCACGACCCCGATGTCCGGCAGGGGCTGCGGGTGCGCCGCGGTCCATGCGCGCACCGAGTCGACGGCCGCGAGGGAGTCGCTCGTGGCCTGGAGCACCCGATCCCGCACCTCGGCCCGCGCCGTGTTCCAGTCCACATTGGGCTGATGGATGAACGACGGCACGTAGGTCACCATGATGACGCCGCCGTTTTCCCCCAGCGCCCGCAACACGTCGTCGGGCACGTTCCGGGGATGCCGCGTGAAGGTGCGCGGCGACGAGTGCGAGAACACGACCGGCGCTTCGGTCACGCGGAGCGCGTCCCACATGGTGGAGTCGGAGACATGCGACAGGTCCACGAGCATCCCCAGGCGGTTCATCTCGTGGACGACCTCCTCGCCGAAGCGCGTGAGACCGCCGTGTTGCAGCGAGTCGGTGGCGGCGTCCGCCCAGTCGGTGTTCAGCGAGTGCGTGAGCGTCATGTACCGCACGCCCAACCGGTGAAAGCTGCGCAGCACCGGGAGGGAGTTCTCTATCATGTGCCCGCCCTCGAGCCCCATCAGCGAAGCGATCTTGCCCGAACGATGGATCCGGACCACGTCGTCCGCGGTCCGGGCGATCTCGAACGTCTCGGGATACCGCTCCGCCATCCGGTACACGACGTCCACCTGCTCGAGTCCCGCGCGGGCGGCGTTGTGCCGGGCGAACGAGCTGGGCATGTACACCGACCAGAACTGGCCGCCCACCACACCGGCGCGGAGCCGGGGGATGTCGGTCATCAGCGCCGGCTGCGGCTTCGCGATGTCGACGGAATCGAACCGCAACGCGTACCCGGTGCGGACCTGCCACGGGAGATCGTTGTGCCCATCCATGAGCGGCACCTCACGCATCAGCCGCCGGGCCCGCTCGAGGAGCTGCGGGTTTCGGTCTTGCGCGGCGGCGGCGGGCGCGAGGGCGAGCAGGAAGGCGGGCGCCAGGATGATCGCACGTCGGAGCGTCATTCGTCGGGGTCCTCGTCGTGGTCGCGTGGGGATGCGGGCGTGTATCCACTGCATCGGAGCACCGGGAGTCGGGGATACTTCGGAAACCGCGCATCCGTGTCCGAGAGCAAGCAGTACCGGAAGGCCGACCCGCGCTTGTTGCGAACGATCCGGGTGTGCCGACACGCGGCGCACAACCCGACCGTGCGATCGGTATCCGGCGTCACGAACGGAAAGCTGGTGTCGCGCCTCCTCGAAGGCAAGGTTACATTGTCTCCATGAGCACCGTGAATTGTGCCCGTTGTGGCAACGCCGGTGCGCAGCTTCCCGCCCCCCCGCTCCCCACGGAGCTCGGCGGACGCATCTACGACTCCATCTGCATGACGTGTTGGGGCGAGTGGCTGCAGCACCAGACAGCCATGATCAACCATTACTCGCTCGATCTGCGCACGCCCGAGGCGCGCCGGTTCCTCAGCGAGCAGACGGAGTTGTATCTCTTTGGCCAGCCGAAAGCCTGAGTCGAAGACCAAGGCCCACGTCAGCCTCGTCGTCAATGGCGAACCCACCGAGGTCGCCTTTTCCCCCCACAAGACGCTCCTCGAAGTCCTGCGAGAAGACCTGGGGCTGACCGGCACCAAGCACGGCTGCGAGTTGGGCGAGTGCGGCACCTGCACGGTATTGCTGGACGACGTGCCGGTCCTCTCTTGTCTCGTGCTCGCCGCGGCCTGCGCCGGCGCCCGGGTGTCCACCGTGGAGGGGATGCGCGACGGCCCGGCGCTGCATCCGTTGCAGCAGGCCTTCGTCGAGCTGGGCGCGGCGCAATGCGGGTACTGCACGCCCGCCTTCCTCCTGACGGCGCAGGCGCTGCTCGCGGCGAACGCCGACCCGGACCGCGACACGATCAAACGCGCCCTCTCGGGCAACCTCTGCCGTTGCACCGGCTACCTCAAGATCTACGAAGCGGTGGAGCTGGCGGCGGCGCGGCTGCGGGGAGAGACGGTGGCGCCGAGTGAGGAGTCGGTTTATGGAAGGCGGTAGGCGGGTTGGCGCGGAGCGCGGAGCGCGGGGCGCGGAGGAGGGGGGTGGGACCCCGAGCCCCATGCCCCGAGCCCCGAGCCTTCCGTTCCACGTCATCGGAAGCCCGCGCCCCAAAGTCGACGCCGCGGCCAAGGTCACCGGCGAGACCGTTTTCGCCGACGACATCCACCTGCCGCGCATGCTGTACGCGCGCATCCTCCGCAGCACGAAGCCGCACGCGGACATCGAGCGGATCGACACCTCGAAGGCCGCGGCGTACCCCGGCGTGACGGCGGTGCTCACGGGGAGGGACCTCCCCACGCCGTTCGGTATCCTCCCGGTGAGCCAGGACGAGCACGCGCTCTGCCCCCACAAGGTGCGGTTCATCGGCGACCCCGTGGCCGCAGTGGCCGCCGTGAGCGAAGAGGCCGCCGCCGAGGCGGCCAATTTGATCGACGTCACGTATCGCGACCTGGAGACGATTCCGTCCGCCGAGGATGCGGTCGCACGGCCCGAGCCCCGCATCCACGACTACGGCGATGCCGGGAACCTGCACAAACTCGTGAGCCTCGAGTTCGGCGACGTGGACCAGGCGCTCGGCGATGCGCACCACGTGCGCGAAGATCTCTTCTTCTACGAGGGCAACACGCACCTCCCGATGGAACAGCACGCGGCCGTCGCCCAGTGGTCGGCCGACGGGAAGCTCACGCTGTGGAGCTCGACCCAGACACCGCATTACGTGCACCGCGCGCTCGCCAAGGTACTTGGCCTCTCGGCGGCGCACATCCGCGTGATCGCGTGCCCCAACGGCGGCGGGTTCGGCGGCAAGAGCGATCCCTTCAGCCATGAGATCGTCGTCGCCAAGCTCGCCATGATCACCGGCCGCCCCGTGAAAATCACGCTGACACGGGAGGAAGTGTTCTACTGCCACCGCGGGCGCCATCCCACGCTGATGTGGGTGAAGACCGGCGTGGACCGGGACGGACGGATCAAGGGCATGCACTTCCGTTCGCTGCTGGACGGCGGCGCGTACGGGTCGTACGGCGTGGCGAGCACGTATTACACCGGCGCGCTCCAGACGGTCACGTACCTGGTCGAGCGTTACAAGTTCGAGGGCGCGCGGGCGTTCACGAACAAAGCGCCATGCGGGCCCAAGCGCGGGCACGGCACGCCCCAACCCCGCTTTGCCCTGGAGATCCAACTCGACAAGCTGGCCGAGGACCTGGGACAGGATCCGGCGGAATTGAGGCTGCGCCACCTCGCGCCTCCGTACACACTCACGGCCAATTACCTGCGGATCGGGTCGATGGGGCTCGGCCCGTGCATTCAGAAGGTGGTGGAGGGGTCGGGGTGGAACGAGAGGTTCCGGCAACTCCCGTATGGCAAGGGAGTGGGCCTGGCGTGCTCGAGCTACCTGAGCGGCGCCGGCGTCGCCATCTACTGGAACAACATGCCGCACTCCGGCGTGCAGTTGAAGTGCGACCGCGGCGGCGGCGTCACGGTGTTCTGCGGCTCCACGGACATCGGCCAGGGCTCGGACTCGATCCTCGCCTACATCGTGGCCGAGGTGCTTGGCATCGAGCCGCTCGACATCCGCGTCGTGACCGCCGACACCGACCTCACGCCGGTGGACCTGGGCTCGTACTCGAGCCGTGTCACCCTGATGACCGGCAACGCGGCCCTGCAAGCGGCCGACCGCGCTCGGGAGATCATCGCGGCCGAGGCAGCGAGAAAGCTGGCAATCCGCGGGGACCGGGTCGCGTTTGCCGAGCGCCGTGTGTTCGACGTCCAGGATCCCGAGCACGGCATGACGTTCGCCGAGGCGGTGCAGCTCGCCGAGGCCGCGCAGGGCACGGTAGGGAGTATGGGGTCGTACACACCGCCCAACAGCCCGGGGAGGTATCGGGGCGCCGGCGTCGGCCCGTCGCCCGCGTACTCCTACAGCGCCGCCGTGGCCGAGGTGGACGTGGATCCGGACACGGGGATCGTGACGGTGCCGCGCATCTGGATCGCGCACGACGTGGGACAGTGCATCAACCCGGTCACCGTGATGGGCCAGGTGGAGGGGAGCGTCTACATGGGGCTGGGCGAGGCACTCATGGAGGAGATGGCGTATCGCGGCAACCGGAACGTGGTGCACAAGATCCCGAGCCTCCTCGAGTACAAGAGCCCCACGACGCTCGAGATGTGCGACGTCGTGACGTATATCGTCGAGGACCCCGATCCGAGCGGCCCCTTCGGCGCCAAGGAAGTGGGCCAGGGTCCGTTGCTCCCCGTCATGCCCGCCGTCGCGAACGCGGTGTACGACGCCGTCGGCGTCCGGATCGACGAGGTCCCGATCACACCGGAGAAGGTGCTCAGGGCGCTGAAGCGGAAGGAGAACGGCGAGGAGCCGCGATATGGGCCGACTGCGTTCCCGGATATTTCGTGGCCGGAGCCAGTGCGGGTGCTTCCGCCGTGGGAGGGTGGGGATGGAAAAGCGGCGGCGGCAGGAGCGGCAGCGGCGGCAGGGGCGGCAGCCCCAGCGCACGGCCGTTCTGCCGCTCCTGCCGCTTCTGCCGCCGCTCAGTTCCCCGAAGAACGCCAGCACTAGCGATGCTCCGCCTCCCTACCTTCACCTACCACGAGCCCCGAACGCTCCAGCAGGCGCTCCGCATCAAGGCGGACGCCGGGCCCGAGTGTATGTACGTCGCCGGCGGGACCGACCTCTATCCCAACATGAAGCGGCGGCATCAGGAACCGAAGGTCGTGATCTCGCTGGCGCGGATCCGTTCGCTGCGACAGGTCCGGCGAAGCGGGAAGGGCGAAGGGGGAAGCGTACTCGGCGCGATGGCGACGTTGACCGCGATCGCCCGGCATCGGTCCATCCGCAGGCACTACTCGGCGGTGGCGCGGGGTGCCGAGCTGATCAGCACGCCGATCCTCCAGAACATGGGGACGCTCGGCGGCAACCTGTGCCTCGATACGCGTTGCAACTACTACAACCAGTCCTACGAGTGGCGCCGGAGCATCGACTTCTGCATGAAGAAAGACGGCGCCATCTGCTGGGTGGCGCCATCGAGTCCCCGCTGCTGGGCCATCTGTTCCAGCGACCTGGCGCCCGTGATGGTGGCGATGGGTGCGGACTTCATGCTCGTCGGGCCGAAGGGCGGGCGCGTGGTCCCGGCGTCACGGTTCTTCCATGACGACGGCATCAACTATCTGACCAAGCAGCCGGACGAGATCCTCACCCACGTGCGCCTGCCGGCCCCGAACGCATGGGACGCGGTTTACCACAAGCTCCGCCGCCGCGGCGCGTTCGATTTCCCGGTGCTCGGCGTGGCCGCGTGGGTGCGGTGGGACGGCGACCGCGTGGCCGAGTCCCGGATCGTCTTAGGCGCCGTGGCGAGCCATCCGCTCGAGGTGCCGGAGGCGGCGGCGGCTATTGTGGACTCGAGGCTCGGGGACGATGCGATCGCCGCCGCGGCCGAGGCAGCGTATCGGCCGTCGAAGCCAATGGACAACACCGATTTCGGGTTGTCGTGGCGCAAGCAGATGACGCGAGAGTTCGTGAAGCGGGCGCTGGGGGAGTTGCGGGAGCGGCGGGGGATCCGCCGCTGAAGCGGCGTCGCGGCGCCCTGCGGTGGCGCGTGCCGAAGCACGCTGCGCGCGGAGTCTTCACTCAGGCGCCGCCTCCCGAATCCCGAACGACACCAGCCACCCCACCGCCATTACCGCCCCCGCCGCCAGAAACGCCGCCCGCGCGCCGACGCGGTCGTACACGGCGCCGAACAGGAACGGACCCGAGAACCGTCCCAGCGCCGTGAGCGATTGCGCCGCGCCCAGCATGGCGCCCTGTTCGCTGGCGACCGTCAGTGACGAGATGATGCCGGTGATCGCAGGCGACGTGATGCTGTTCGAGAACGCGAGTACGACCACCGACGCGTAGAGCAGCGCCGCGCTCCCCAGAAACGGGACCGCGGCGATGGCCGCCGCCATGCCGAGCATCCCCGCAACGGTCAGGATCCGGTCTCCCGTCCGCCGCGCGAGCTTCCCGAACAGGTAGCCCTGCACCGTGGCGGCGATGATCCCGACGATCGTGAAAAACCATCCCAGCTCGCGCTCCGCCCAGCCGAACGCGCGCTCCGCGTAGAGCGGCAGCGCCACCATATAGCCCGAGAACGCGAAGGGAATCACAGCGAACACGACAAACGGCGGGCGGAGCATGGGATCCCGTAGTCCCTTGACGAGATGTTCGGCGTCGAGCAGCCGGCGGGTGACGCGACGCTCGGCGTGCAGCGACTCGTCGAGAATGACGAGCGCCGAGACGAAGTTGACCACGCAGAGCCCCGCCGCCACCAGGCCGGCGGCCATGGGACCGCCGTAGTGACCGGCGATGCCGCCGAGCGCCGGGCCCACGATGAACCCGAGCCCGAACGCCGCCCCCACCAACCCCATGCGCCGCGAGCGCTCGCCTGGAGAGCTGATGTCGGCGATGTACGCTTGCGCCACCGAGATGTTGCCCGCGGCGAACCCGGCGATCACCCGGGCCGCAAGCAAGACCGGATACGTCGCCGCCAGCGCGAAGGCCACGTAGCCGGCCGCGCCGAGCAGGATGCTCGCCAGGAGCACCGGGCGCCGGCCGACACGGTCGGACAGGCGTCCCAGCACCGAGGTGGCGACGAACTGCGCCAGCGAGAACACGCCGATGAGCGCACCGAAACCGAGCCCGGCGACGCCCATGCGCTCCGCGTAGTACGGCAGGATCGGGATCACGATCCCAAATCCCACGAGGTCGATGAAGACCGTGAGGAAAATGACCAGGAACCGACCGCGGGGAGCCGTCATGGATGGCGACGAATCTAGCGGGCGCGGGCCCCGCCGCGCGGCCGGCGCACCTCCTGGCGGGGCGGGCGCAAACCGCGCACAATCCCCCGACACTTCTTAGGAGCGCCACCGTGACCGACCGAGCCCTCCCCGCCTTGGTCTGTGCCGTCCTTGCCGCCGGGTGTGGCGGCGGCGAGCGGGCCCAGGACGCGGCACCCTCGGATCGACCGCCCCTCGATGCCTGCGCGCTGCTGACGTCCGCCGACGCGGAAGCAGCCATGGGCGAGCCGCCCGGCGAGCCGCGCGCGGGAGATGTGATCGAGAGCGATCAGGCGAGCGTCCACGACTGCACCTACCTCGGATCTTCCGGCAGCGCGATCGTGCTCGTGGTGCGCCACGGCAAGCGGCCGGACGTACCCACGATGGATCCGGATGGCGTCCGGCAAGCACTGGGCGACGGTCCGGTCACCGACGTGCCGGACCTAGGCGACACGGCGTTTCACGCCGACGTCGGGGGCCAGGTCCAGGTCCACGTCTTCAGCACCCCGCACTACTTCTCGGTGGGCGTGAGCCTCGACGACTCCGCCCTGGCCGCCGAGCGCGGGATCGCCGCGTCGAAAGCGGTGCTCGGGCGCCTCTGAGTTCCTCGCTGCTCGGCGGCGCCATCGTCGTCCTGACGCTCGTCGGCATCGCCGTCGGGCGGGTGCCCGGCGTCCACATGAACCGCGCCACCATCGCCGTCGTCGGCGCGACGGCGCTCGTGGTGGTGGGGGCCATTTCCCTGGACCGCGCCTTCGAGGCCATCGACCTCGACACGCTGGCGCTGCTCTTCGGGATGATGGTCTTGAACGCCAATCTCCGGATCGCCGGATTCTTCGACGCCACGGCGGCGCTGATGGCGCGCCACGCCACCTCGCCCAGGCGCCTGCTGGCGCTCGTCGTCGCCTTCGCAGGGGCGCTGTCCGCGTTGTTCCTGAACGACACGATCGTGATCGTCTTCACGCCGCTCGTCATCGAGGTGGCGCGCGCGGCCGGACTCCATCCGGTCCCGTTCCTCGTGGCGGTCGCGACGGCGGCCAACGTGGGATCGGCCGCCACGATCGTGGGCAATCCCCAGAACATGCTGATCGGCGTGGCGTCCGGGATTCCGTTCACGCGGTTTCTCGCGGTCCTCGCTCCGGTCGCCGCGAGCGGGCTCGTGATCGTCTGGGCTACCGTGGCCGTGGTGTACCGTGGCTCGCTCGCCGCGCGGCCAATCGGCGGCGCCACGGTCACGGCGCCACGGCTCCACCGCCCGCTGCTCCGGAAGAGCCTGGGCGCGGCCGCCGTGCTTCTCGCGGCCCTCCTGGCCGGTGCCCCGCCTTCCCTGGCCGCGATGGCTGCCGCCGCGCTGCTCCTCGTCACCCGCCGCTTGAAACCGGACCGGGTCTTCCAGGAGATCGACTGGGCGCTCCTCGTCTTCTTCGCAGGGTTGTTCGTCGTCACCGCGGCCGCGGGCGCCACGGGGTTCACGGACCGCGTCGTTGGTCCCATCGCGGGCGCGGCAGGCGGCGGCACCGCCGGCTTCGCCATCGCCGCAGCAGTCCTCAGCAACCTCGTGTCCAACGTGCCGGCCGTGATGCTGCTCAGTCCCGTGGTGGCCGCGCTCGGCGACCCGGAGC